>Ga0213823_1002182_pt1 | contig 10724 bp, 6 predicted proteins | sample MC6MC0907MG_FD_179887 | JGI IMG/M metagenome (GOLD analysis project Ga0213823, IMG submission 179887) | Enriched soil aggregate microbial communities from Iowa State University, Ames, United States - MC6-MC0907-MG | ecosystem: Environmental > Terrestrial > Soil > Unclassified | place: USA: Iowa...
TGCACAATTTCAGCGATACTGTTACTTTCATCGTTGGGTTTCCAAAACGCTTCTTCCTCTGACAAGTTTGCAACTGATTCCGAAAACGGAACGTAAAAGCTAGGGTCGTTCGCATTTGCTAATAACTGATCGACCAAAACATCTTTAGCATGGGACATATCAGTCACACTCCCTTTTAATTATATCTTTTCTATTTCGGTGCTCTTTTTAATTCTCCTGCTTTATTACGTTAAATAGCCCTATTCATTAAAAAGAGCACATTTCTTACTACAGAAATACGCCCGTTTGTTGAAGAGTAAAATTATTTCTTACTCTAAATATTCATCACGTAGGCTAGGATATAAATACCTTGTCATTCCAGTTTTCAGCTTTTTTAATCCAAGTTTTCGATAAAATTCTTCATTACCGGTTGTTGATATTAAATGTATACAAGATACATTACTTAGTTTATCAAGAAAAAACTCCATGATTTTTTTGGCTATTCCTTGCCTTTGAAAATCTCGATGAACTACAGCATCATAAATTGCAGCATTAAAAACACCATCAGTCATCGCTCTTCCAACCCCTATAATACCATCATTAAATGTAACTAATGCTTTGACATTACTTGCTTCAAAAACTTGTTTAATTATTTCATTTGTATGTTTTGTCCATCCAACAGAAGCATATACTTTCTTCATTTCATCTAGATTTGCAGTGGAAAAATCACTATTTATACAAATCTCCATACAAACCTCCCAGACAAACCTATAGATAAATTTTTAAATGAAAATAATATAAATTTTAAATCTCCTGCTACATTAGCTCATAAGAAAACGGCTGCCTCAACAACCTCACCTTCTTGGATATAAGCTCCCGATTGCAGAATATAAAAAATTCAAAAAGGTTAATTCCCGTTCCGGACTAAGTCTGTGATGGCTTTAGCATCCTTGTAGCTGTTTACGCTGTTGGTAGAGTCAAAGGATTCAAGAATGCAGAGAAAATAAGTGTTCAGGCTCTGAAATAGTTTATGGAAAAAATCGGTTTAACTGCAACAAAGCTTTCAGTTCTTCCGTTATTGAACTTTGAATCTTTGGCTTTGCACAAACTGATTTCCATCTTGTGCCACTAGCCATATCGTAAAGGTATATTCACCTTTGTTTAAAGGTGGGAGCTTTATATCAAATGACAGCGACTCATCTGGCAAAATCCTGATTTCTTTTAAAACTTGTAAAAAGAACTTTCCATCAGAATATCGGTATACCCGTCCTAATTCTCGGCTGGAAATTTCAAATTCATATAATTGGCTCGTATTAAAATGTAGAATTGTTATATCGTTTCCTTCATTTTTTATTTTATACGTAAAAATCAAATGTTCATCCGCCGATTCATTTAGAATAAGTGAAGGTCTTAAATTTTTCATATTTTGCCCATCCTTTACATTTCGTATTTGGGATTTAATTTTCACTCATGTTTCTTACTCTAAGACTTTTATTTCTTTAACAAATGATTGCTTTATCCACTGGTTATTAGTTATAAGTATACTATGTTTTTTATTACCTCAAGTTTACAAAGAAGGGGCTAATCCTTAAAACCCCAAATCTCCCCTCGTATTTTTAGTAGTATTGATGGATTTATTAGCTAAATTCAAGTGAAATTTAGAGATTTACTCCTTCCAAATAGGTCTTTAGAACCTCAAAAAAAACCCAATTGTCAATCCTATTTGAGAGTTATACAATTTTACTAACCTCTCAGTCTAACCATCTTTAACGAGAAATCCTTCCACATTTTTTCAACATCCTAAGAAAAAAGGCTTCCATTCTATTACCCTTTGAAAGAGGTGATGATCCTTCTGATTCCAGTAATCCATTAAAAACTATTTGAACTATATACCATTTTCATTTTTTCATCAGGATTCTCTTCTTTGCAGTCTATAAAAATTTTGTGGAATAGGAGTATGTCAATGAAAAAGCTAACTACGAAAACTCTTTTAGCTGGTTCTTTAGCTACTATCATACTTGCAGGGTCTATTTTTCAAGTAAATGCACTTGGAGCACCTACGAATGAATCAGGATTGAAAAAGTCAAGAACAGCAATTAGTAACAATATAACAGGTAATCATGCAATTACGCTCATCACTGGTGATGTAGTGAAGGTTTCTACTCTGGATAACGGAAAATATATCATTAACATAGATCCAGCTGAAAAGAATGGCGAAGGTGCCAGGGTGATGACCATTGGAGAGGATACATTTGTTTTCCCGAACTCAACCATGCCGTATCTTGCTGCTGGAAAACTAGATCAGAATTTATTCAATATTACAAAATTGATTGAATACGGGTACGATGATACGAATCTAGCATCTTTACCTGTTATTGTAGAATACGAAGAATCAAAGGCTAGATCCTTCTCCAAACCTGCTGTTCCAAAAGGTTCAAAAAAAATGCGTGACTTAGAAAGTATTAATGGTGCGGCACTTTCGGCAGAGAAAAAAGATGCGAAAACATTCTGGGAGGATGTTACCGTTGAAAGCACGAGAAATGAACCTGCAAAATCTTCCCTTTTTGAGTATGGTTTAGAAAAGATTTGGCTGGATGGCCGTGTTGAGGCATCCTTAGACAAAAGCGTTCCGCAAATTGAGGCTGATACAGCATGGGAGGCTGGCTATACAGGTAAAGGGGTAAAGGTTGCCGTACTTGATACTGGAATTGATGCTGAGCACCCTGACATCGTCAATCAAATAGATGAAGCAGTTAGCTTTGTTCCAGAAGAAGCTGTGAAAGACGTCAATGGACATGGTACCCACGTTGCCTCCACTGTGCTTGGAACAGGTGCAGCTGATAGTAAATACAAGGGCGTTGCTCCTGATGCACGTTTACTCGTAGGGAAAGTATTAAGTGATGATGGATTTGGACAAGAGTCCTGGATCATTGATGGGATGGAATGGGCATCCGAAAATGCGAAGATTGTTAATATGAGTCTTGGAAGCGATGAGCCAAGTGATGGCACAGACCCAATGGCTCAGGCTGTCAATCAGCTTACGGAAGAGAATGGAACACTATTTGTTATCGCTGCTGGAAATAGAGGAGGCGAAGGCACAATCGGTTCTCCTGGGGCAGCAGATTCTGCGTTAACAGTTGGAGCTGTTGATAAATCTGATCAGCTTGCTTACTTCTCTTCTAAAGGACCCCGTTATGGAGATATGGGTGTAAAACCTGATTTATCAGCTCCAGGTGTAGGAATTGTTGCAGCTCGCTCCCAATATTCTCCTGGCAGCGGATCTTACAAAAGTTTAGATGGAACATCTATGGCTACACCTCATGTCGCTGGTGCTGCTGCTATCCTAGCTCAAAAGCATCCAGAATGGGACGGAAATGCCATAAAACAAGCCCTGATGAATACGACAAAGAAGCTTGATGCTTACGAGCCTTTTCATGTAGGAACAGGACGAGTGGACGTTGCTGCTGCATTGAATACACAGTTGCGAGCAACTGGTTCAATTTCATTCGGCTTCTTCAAATGGCCGCATGATCAAGCAGCTCCAATCGAAAAAATCGTGACGTATACAAATGATAGTAAACAAGATATTTCAATTGAGCTGGAAGCAACATTTAAGAATGCTCAAGGTGCAAAAGCTCCAGCAGGGATGTTGACCCTTTCTGAAAAAACAATCATAGTTCCAGCAGGAGGAAGTGCAGAGGTAAAATTGAAGCTCGATTCTAAATTGGGCGAAACCGGATCCCGTTATCAAGGATATTTAACAGCAAAAGTGAATGGAGAAACTGCTGTACGTACTACCATGGGGATGGTTAAAGAAGATGAAAGATATCCACTTACATTAAAAGCAACAGACCGCGATGGCTCTCCTGGACTAGCTTATGTCGCACTAGTAAGCAAAAATATGACACCAGAATTTGTTGCTGTGAATGGTTCATTGGAGCTTCGCCTACCACCAGGCATATATTCCTCAATGGCATTTATGGATGTCGATGTGGATACAGATCATGCTGGTGTGGCTCTTGTTGGAGATCCAGAAGTGAATCTGAACGGTCCAACAACGGTAGAGCTTGATGCAAGGAAAGCAAATGAAATAACTGTTAATGTACCTAAGAAAGTAGAACCAAACTACCAAAGATTAGAATATTTTCGTTCACTTGGAGATCAGAAAATGAACGATCTTTATTTAATGCCGGTTTGGGTTGATAAGATGTATGCAGTTCCAACAGAAGAAGTTGAAACTGGATATTTTGAGCAACTTACTCGCTGGCGCCTCACAAAACCAAATCTGACCATTAAATTTAATGGTTTGGAACTGGATGATATTCCATTGGCTGGCAGTACCTTGTTGGATGGAAAGTATAACTTATCCACTGTCTATGCAGGTAAAGGTAGTTCCACAGACTTTGGAGCATTGGATGTGCAAGGTAAAGCCGTGGTGGTTGAGCGTAATGATGATGTTACCCCATCCGAACAAGCTACTGCTGCTGCAGGTGCCGGAGCAACACTTCTGATTATTGCCAACAATGAGGATAAAGAATTCAGTAAATATGCTGGTACTCCAGAGTATACAGACAACCCGATTGCAGTAGCTGCTATTAGCAAAAATGAAGGAGACAAGCTCGTAAAAGCTGTACGCTCAGGAAATGTAAAGCTGAATGTGGAAGGAACAGTCAACTCCCCATATCTATATGACCTTGTGGATGTTCATAAAGGATCGATTCCAAAGGATTTGACCTATGCACCAAAGAATAAGGATTTAGCTACCATCGATAGTCGCTACAATTCACACGTCGAAGCAGCAGGGGGAGAATTCCGATATGACTTGCGCCCGCATACATTTGGAGCTGTAGGATTCATGTACAAAATATCCTATCCTACTGCTCGAACAGAATATGTGTCTGCTACAGAGGATACAAGATGGTATCATCAGGCAAAAGAGTTAGATAGTACATGGGAGATACGTCAACCATTGGCCGCCTATACAAAAGGGCAGAACTTAACAGAGAACTGGTTCTCCCCTGTCGTCCGACCAAGCTTGGGTGAAGGCTATTGGGCTCCAAAACGTCAAGGGAACGGACTCCAAATTAATGTCCCTGCTTGGGCTGATGCTGGAAAAGGAAACACTGGTGGTATGGGATATGATGTATCTTTACAAAATCAAATATCGAAGTTGTACTTGGGAGATACCTTGCTTAAAGAAGGAAAAGGACAGGCGTTAAATGCATATGATGGCATACCAAAAGAACGTACACAATTCCGCTTTGTTACGGATACAAAACGTGATGAAAATCGTTGGAATACATCGGTCCGTACACATACCGAATGGACCTTCTGGACGCAAGACAATAAAGAAGTCTGGGAGACAATTCTTCCGTTTTTAACGCTGCATTACAAGGTGGACACAGATGTAAACGGGAACGCTAAAGCAAACGTCCCTACCAAACTTGAACTATCGGCAGGAAAAGTTAAGAATGCTATAGGGTACGGAAGTGTAGATGGAGCTACATTAGAAGTGTCTTTCGATGAAGGTATATCATGGGAAAATGTGACGCTTCTGCGAAATGGAGACAAATTCGAAGCAACCATCAAAAACCCTAAATCTGCAGAATCTGTTTCACTTAGAGCAAGCGCTTGGGATGATGAAGGGAACAAAATCTCTCAAGAGATCATTAAAGCCTATGGGTTGAAATAAATCATTGAAAAAGATGCTCGCTTTTAAAGGAGCATCTTTTTTACAAACATCGTGATTTTATTTCAAAGCCACAGCTTTGTCATGTTGAAAAATGGTCCTTTACTCAGGAGAGGGCAAAACCTAGTTTTATAAAGGATACAATTTATTTAATAAAGAGATGATGAAAAAGCATCATGGCAGGGACGCCATGCTTTTATTGGTTCAAGATGCATTTACTTTATAGCTTTATCGGCCGTCTTGGCTGCGTCTTGCAGGGCCTTTTCTAAATTTTTAACCGCTTTCTTAAATGCGTTTTTATCTCCTGCCATTTGAGCTTCTGCCAATGCTGGTAATGGAAGGGCAGCATAGCCTGTCGTTAAGCCTGGTGCCCAAATTTGATGCTTAAACCATTCTCGGCTTGGAAGACCTTTTTTATCAATGAAATCACGCTCCTGTTGAAGCAAGGCTCTGTTGATTTCTTTTAATTGTTTTTCCTCCGTTTTTGTGACGTTGTTATCTGCTAATATCTTGGCGCTGGCCTGTTCAAGAGATAGAGCTGCGTCTCTCCATTTTAGTGTATTTTCTTCAAGGCGGCGAAGGTCTACACCGAGTGTGTCATTTTTCTTAATTTCTTGAATGAGGGTCAGGACATTGTCTGCGTAATCGGAGTATTTAAACGGAAGTGCATCTGCATTTGCTAATCGCAAGGCCATGATACCGGCCATTTCAGCTGTAGCGGTTTGATGCTTATAACCGGGATCATCAAATCGCTGCAATGCATCCAAATTATCATAGGCACTATGGTTGAGTCCATTTGGAGAACTAAAACCAAATCCAATCGACGGAACCCCTATATGCTGAATAAACGCTGTATAGTCAGAGCCGCTGCCAAGTTGTCCTAATCTTGGTTTATCAGTGCCTGACCGGCTCACCCAATGGTCAAAGACCGAACCGTCCGTTCCTGGTTTAGGGACGACTTTTGTAATATCATATATTAACTGATTTAAGGAAGGAACCGCAGAGGCGGAGAAGTTTTGACCGGCAATTCCGTCAAGGTTGATATAGGCCACGGCATTTTCCGTTAAATCTTTGCGTTCTTCTTCCACCCACTCTGTTGAACCTATTAGTCCATGTTCCTCTCCATCCCAGCCGGCTAGAACAATGGTGCGCTCAGGCTGCCAGCCTTTTTTACTCAGTTCTGCAAGTGACTTGGCAATTTCCATGGTGGCCGCCCATCCGGAAACATTATCACTAGCTCCGTAAGCCCATGTATCTCTGTGGGCACCAATCACAATTTTTTCTTTTGGATATTTGGAGCCCGGAATCGTGACAATCACGTCATTAATAGGTTTTTGCCCATATTCGATGTCTAATGATAATTTGACCTTCGTATTCCCTGAGCCGAGGTGATATGTAAAATCAAGACCTCCTTGCCAATCTGCAGGGGCTTCTAGACCGGTCATGGTTTTCAATACCTCTTTTGCTTCCCCATAAGAAATCGGAGTGGTGGGAATTGTAGGCAGGGAAGCCGCTTTCGCAGGATCAATTCTCTTTACACCTTTTATCGATGGTTCACCAGGAGTCAGCGGGTCACCAGGATATTTATAGATTGATAAAATACTCCCTCTCTGTATACCGTCACTTGGCAGCCATGGGCCTTTAGGGTACACTCCACCCCTGACATAGTCTGCGGGATCTGAATAAATGAGCACACCTGCTGCCCCATACTGTGAGGCTAGGTCAGGTTTGACGCCACGAAAGTTTTTACCATATCGAGTTAGAACAATCTTATCCTTTAAGGAGATGCCCAATTCCTTTAATTTTTCAAAATCGTCAGGTGTCCCATAGTTGGCATACACGACTTCGCCTTCCACGGTGCCTGACGGGGAATATCCATTAAAGCCAGGAATGACGTCGTTTATATATGGAGTCTGCGGATCTAAGTCTTCTATTACTTTCAATTCCTTTTTAATAGGTGCAGTTTGAGTGACAGAGATGCTTTTAGGAGAGGAGAGATACGTATCATATGTCTTTACTAGAGGTTTTAATCCAGCTTTACGGAGTTGATCTACAGCGAACTGCAAGGCATCTTCATTCCCGGCCGAACCTGCTAAGGCTGGTCTTTTCGCCAATCCTTCAGAGTAGATTTGAAGCGAACTTTCCTTGATACTTTCCATGAGGGCTCTTTCAATCTGGGTCTGCCATTTTGACTTTGTATTGGTATACCCAACCAAATTGCTTTGTGAATTGGCATTTACCTGCTGACCTAATACAGGAGACACAAGCAGCGCTGTACCGACAATCCCCACCATCCATTTCAGATTGTTTTTTTTCATTTTCTTTTTCAACTCTTTCAACCCCTTTCTACTAATTAATAGAATAGTAGCAATTATTCCAGTATTTTACATGAGAATTTAGACATAGATATAAATAGCCAAAAATACTTATCAACCAATTTATTGCAATTATTCGACAAAATTTGGGGCGTGACAGGCATCAAGGGTTATCTGCAAATGTCACGAAAAATTCCAAAATTTAGGGCGGATATCCAAGAATTTATCCCAAACAAGCATATGCTCTAATGTAAAATGAAAAGAGAAGGATGACTGTGTACGCATAATGTCTATGATGAGAGGATTGGTTTAGGTAGACCAGGATTAGGGTTTGGATTTTTACTAAATGTAATAAATGTCATAAAACTGCTTATCCGGAAGTATTAAATGAGGTTGGTTTACATAGGTCTACGCTTCAGGATTATCCCTTTTAAGCAGTTATATAAAAGAGGGGAAAGAGAATTAAGTATTTAGTATCAATTTATTTTCCTAAAAACACAGTAAGTATCAGTTTATTCTCCGAAAAGAATCAATTAAACGTTCAAAATATGATAGAAAGTAACACCTATTAGTATCAATCGTTGTTCTTACTCACATTTGTTTACTTACATTGCTTATTTTCTAAATTCTTTTTTTCATACTTTTTTCCTAAAATCTGAGGTTTGGCTTGGTGCAAACCTTTGTTAGGTCTACATACCCAAAATGTTTGATTTCAATATTCATGAGATTGATCGAAAAAGGGATCCTCCCCTCTCTTTATCGTTTTCTAGTGGAAATGGCATGGAATCAATATTAACGATAAATACCGCTTGGAAATCCAGATCTTTGCTGCTGTCAATCGTACTGATCTTCACTCAGACATCACCTTTTTAAAGGACAATTTAGAGACATCATTTTCCACAATCCAATAAAAAGGTAAACCCGCCTCCTTCAATGAAAAATAAATATTTTTAAAATGAATAATCCCCGTTTCCACTAATGGATCCGGGGATAAAATGTAATGAGGGACTGACACTTCAACTATTGCTTATTCCTGTAACTATCCATTCTCGTTTCGAGGGTTCGTATCAGAACATGTTAACTGATTTGCTTATTAATGCCATGCATAGAGTAGTTGCAACAACAAAGTACAAAAGGAATGTATATTATATGAAAAGGCTGGTTGAAATCGTAATTTCAACAGCCTTTCTTAATTGATTAACTCGTAAAAACTTTCACGTTATACAACCGCCTGGATCTCGTCATGTTGATTTTTGCTTAAAGAAAGTTGGTGGAGTGTAATTTCTGGACGACTTCCTAGTCTGATGTTAATACCTGTTTGTCCTAATCCTTCACTTATATAAAAAGGTTTTTCCTCATAATAATGCAGCCCTTTAATCATATTCATCTGCATCATTGTCCTTCCCAATTTTGCGAGATGATAAGGCTTAGGCCAGTATATTTGGCCGCCATGGAAATGACCTGATAGTAGATAATCGAAATTCCAATCCTTCATGTTGAGAACGATATTAGGGTCATGAGTTAAAACTAAATGGTATCCATCCTGTATACCTAAGTAAGATGTTTGTAGGTTGCTTCTTTTTGAATGTAAATCATCAATACCAATAATATGAAATAGTTTTCCTTCGACAAGAATGGTCTCATTTTCATTTTGAAGAGTTTTACAGCCATGAAATTCCAATGTATTTCTTAATTGTTCAAAGTCCTTTTGTTTTAATTTATAATCATGATTCCCAAATACGGCATAAATGCCATAGCACGGATTTAACCTGTTAAAAACTTTTAAGTAAGGAATTAGCTTAGGGATACTGCGTTTTTTATCAAGAAAGTCCCCCGTTAAAGCGATTAAATCAATTTTCTCACCAGCCAACTTGTTGTAAAGTTGGTCAGGAGAAACAGAAATATTTTCTAAATGCATATCTGAGATTTGTAAAATATTAAAAAGAGGTCCTTGCTTCTGATTAGAATCTATATTCGATAATTTAACTTTATTCAAAGCAACTTTATGAGTATTTTTGTATGCCCTATAGAAAAAGAGCAAAATACCTAAAAATACAAGAATAAAAAAGAACAATTTCATTTACATCTCCCCCTCCCATCCTATTATAAAGAAACCGAAAGGAAAAATTAGCGGGAATTAATGGAGGAAAATGAATAAAGCTGATCTGCCTGGACAAAACACCAAGGGATAAAGTGGTCCACATGGACTATATTTTTCTTGAAGGTTTTACCACAATAAAAGTATTTCCCGCTATATTTGGCAATTAAAATATGTGGAAAATGGCAGTATATTTTTTATATTGACTTATTAAATATAACTTCTTATTCATTAAAGCACCCAATTTCAATAAAAGACCGTGCATTTTGGAAATTCTCGATTTCGGTATTAAGGAAAACAGGCATACTGTCCCTTTGTTTAACTCCACGGAGCGTTTGTTGCTTCGATACATTTAAAGATTTAAGATGACATTAGAGTAGGAGGAGAAATTGATGGATAGTCGTAAAATTGGAGAGTTAATTTTTAATTTACGGAAGGAAAAAGGACTGACACAGAAACAATTAGCGGATCAAATGAACATTTCTGATCGAACGATTTCAAAATGGGAGCGTGGGTATGGCTGTCCAGATATCACGCTATTACCAAGTTTATCAACCCTCCTTGGGGTAAATATCGAATATATTTTAGATGGTGAATTATCGTCGAATGAATTTGTAGGAGGAAATATGAAAAAGTCTAATTA
>Ga0213823_1002190_pt1 | contig 10692 bp, 10 predicted proteins | sample MC6MC0907MG_FD_179887 | JGI IMG/M metagenome (GOLD analysis project Ga0213823, IMG submission 179887) | Enriched soil aggregate microbial communities from Iowa State University, Ames, United States - MC6-MC0907-MG | ecosystem: Environmental > Terrestrial > Soil > Unclassified | place: USA: Iowa...
GCCTTGTAATGGTTGTAGTAGAGGTTGAACGCGACCATGTGGTCCGGAAGGCTGTCGACCTCCAGCGGCAACACAAAAAAGCCGTCGGTGCCAGGGCCGATGTTGTCCACCCCCGATTCGGTCGCCAGGGCGGGCAGGGCACCGCCGCAGGCCAGGCCGAGGGTCAGTTGCAAGGCGAATGTCGTGCGGGTCGGGTTCATGAGGGGGCTCATTATTATTGTTGGAAATGCACCGGAGGTCCGAGTCATACAAATAAGCCGTTCGCCGCCGACAGGGCAGGGTATTGGCGGCCATACAGGGGACTTGGGCGGCCAGATTTTTATGCCCCTCTATCCAGCGGCTCATGCTAACTTTATGAAATAACCGGTTACAAAAACGCCACCTAACGTGCTCCGGAATCCGCCCCATGCAGATGAAAGTCATCGACCCCACCTATGAATTGGCGCTGGTATCGCCATTCCTGCTGCAAACCCTGGCCGAGGTGGTGGCGGACAAGGGCTTCGATGCCGCCAGCCTGTGTCGCGGCCTGGGGTTCGACCTCGATGACCTGCAAGATCCGGCCCAGCGCATTTCCTACCGCCAGGCCGTGATCATGATTCAACGTTCGCTCAAGCTGTTGCCCGACCAGGGCCTGGGGCTGTGGGTGGGTGATCGCAACGTGCTTGGCACCCTCGGCCTGCTGGGCCACGTCTTGTCGTTGTGCGAAACCCTGCGCGATGCCTTCGCCTTGGGGGTTCGTTACCAGCACACCACCGGCGGCATCGCGGTGACCCGCGTCGAAGAAGCCACTGACCGAATCAGGGTCGAGGCCACTTGCCGCCTGCCTTTCGCCGAGATCCAGGTGTTTGCCGTGGAAGAGTTCTTCGCCAGCCTGATGGTCTATGGCCGGGCGCTGGCCAGTCCCGATTTCAAGCCCCTGGCCGTGGAGTTCATGCACGCCGCGCCGTCCTATGCCCAGGAGTATCAGCGGATATTGGGACCGGATGTGCGCTTCGGTTGCCGGCACAATCGTATGTTGATCGATGTCCGCTGGCTGGATATGCGCCTGCCCAATCATCACCCGCTGGCCCTGCGCCAGGCATTGGCCTTGCTGGAGCAGGAGGCCTGCGAGGTTCACCAGAAGATCGACCTGATCCAGACCGTGGAACGGGCCATTGCCCGGGACCTGACCCGTGGCAGCCACATCGAGAAAATCGCCGGCGATCTCAACATGAGCAGCCGCACCCTGCGTCGGCGCCTGACCGAACACAACCTGACCTTCGAGACCTTGCTCGAACAAGTGCGCCGCGGCCGCACCCTGAACCTGCTGGCCAACCCCGAGCTGTCCATCGAGCGCATCACCGAAGAAGTCGGTTACAGCGATGTGCGCAGTTTCCGCCGGGCGTTCCGGCGCTGGACCGGCATGAGCCCGAGCGCGTTTCGCAACGAGGGGCAAACGTTGTAGCCACGACATTCAGGCTGGGTCTGATTAAACTCCTGCCTTTTTTGAGGGGCTCATTGCGCAGCCTGGGCCTTGATTCCATGAGTCAAACGATGAAAACGGTACGCTGGGGCATGATCGGGTGTGGCAGCGTGACGGAACGCAAGAGTGGGCCGGCTTTCTACAAGGCGCCCGGTTCAGCGCTGGTAGCGGTGATGGGGCGTCGTCTGGAGGCCGTGTCCGATTATGCTGGACGCCACGGCATCGCCAGGTTCTACACCGACGCGCAGGCCCTGATCGATGATCCCGAAGTCGATGCGGTTTACATTGCGACGCCGCCCGACAGTCATTTGAGCTATAGCCTGCTGGTGGCTGCCGCAGGCAAACATTGCTGTGTCGAGAAACCCATGTCCCTCAATGTCGCGCAGAGCCGGGAAATGCAGCGCGTATTCAACACCGCAGGGGTGCAGCTGTTTGTGTCGTACTACCGGCGCTCACTGCCGCGTTTTCGCAAAGTGCGGCAATGGATCGAGCAAGGATGCATCGGTGACATCCGGCATTTGACCTGGACGCTGACTAAGCCCGCGTCATCGGCGGATATCAGCGGTGCGACCAATTGGCGTACCGATCCGGCGATTGCGGGCGGAGGTTATTTCACGGACCTGGCCTGCCATGGCCTTGACCTGTTCCAGTTCCTGTTGGGGGACATCGTCGAGGTGACAGGTTTCGCCGCTCGCCAGAACGGTTTGTATCAGGCGGAAGATGCGGTCGTGGCCAATTGGCGTTTTGCCTGCGGGGCCACAGGCATGGGCTGTTGGAACTTCGTCGCTGACCGACGTGAGGACCGTGTGGAAGTGATTGGCAGTCAAGGGCGGATCAGCTTCTCGGTGTTCGATGAGGCGCCGCTGCAACTGTGTACGGACACCTCCGTCAGCCTCGACATCCCTCATCATCCTGAGCATATCCAGTGGCACCATGTACTCGGCATGAATGCCCATATCCGTGGTGAGTCGAAGCATCCCGCCGTGGCCGAAGAGGCCTTGAAGACCGACTGGGTGATGGACCGCATTCTCCAGCGCCGCTGAGGCCAGCCACGTGGGCATAACCTAATGCTCAAAGAGTATTTCCCAAGCGTCGGACGGTTTCCCTAAGATCACGTCATAACTCGTTATGACAAGTGATAGGGGCCATGTCCGACAACGTTCTTTCCCTCAACAGCGTACCGCTGCACACACAACTGCGAGACGTGCTGCGTGCGCGGATTCTCGACGGTGAATACCCCCAGGGCGAGCAGATGCCCTCGGAAAGCGAGCTCGGCGCGTTGTTTCGCGTCAGCCGCATCACCGTGCGCCAGGCCTTGGGCGATCTGCAAAAGGAAGGCCTGATTTTCAAGATCCATGGCAAAGGCACGTTCGTGGCCAAGCCCAAGACCTTCCAGAACGTCAGCACTCTCCAGGGCCTGGCCGAGTCCATGACCGGGCGCGGTTTCGAGGTGATCAACCGCTTGCTCAGTTTCAAGTTCATCGCAGCCGACAAACAGGTGGCCGAGCGCCTGAAGTTGACGGAAGGGGACACGGTGGCGCAGATCAAACGGGTGCGCTTGATCAACCGCGAGCCGGTTTCCCTGGAGATCACCTACCTGCCCAAGGCCCTGGGTGAACGGTTGGAAAAGGCCGACCTGGTCACCCGCGACATTTTCCTGATCCTGGAAAACGACTGCGCCTTGACCTTGGGCCACGCCGATCTGGCCATCGATGCGGTGCTGGCCGACAGCGACCTGACCCAGGCGCTGGAGGTCGAACCAGGCTCGCCCATCATGCGCATCGAGCGCCTGACCCATGACGCCAGCGGCCAGCCCCTGGACTTCGAACACCTCTATTACCGCGGCGATGCCTTCCAGTACCGCTTGCGGATCGACCGGCACAAAGGGACGCAGCTCCATGACTAGAAGCACCCTGGAACAGGAATACGACATTGTCGTCATCGGCGGTGGCACGGCCGGGCCCATGGCGGCGATCAAGGCCAAGGAACGCAACCGTGACTTGCGCGTGTTGCTGGTGGACAAGGCCAACGTCAAGCGCAGCGGTGCCATCAGCATGGGCATGGACGGCTTGAACAACGCCATCATCCCCGGCCATTCCACGCCCGAGCAGTACACCAAGGAAATCACCATCGCCAACGACGGCATCGTCAACCAGGCGGCGGTGTACGCCTATGCCACCCACAGCTTCGAAACGATCGAGCAACTGGACCGCTGGGGCGTGAAGTTCGAGAAGGATGAAACCGGCGACTACGCGGTGAAAAAGGTCCATCACATGGGCGCCTACGTGCTGCCGATGCCGGAAGGGCACGACATCAAGAAGGTGCTTTATCGCCAACTGAAACGGGCGCGAGTGAGCATCACCAATCGGCTGGTCTGCACCCGCTTACTGACCGATGAAGCGGGCGCGGTGAACGGCGTGATGGGCTTCGATTGCCGCACCGCCGACTTTCATGTGATCAAGGCCAAGGCCGTGATTCTCTGCTGCGGCGCGGCGGGGCGCCTGGGCTTGCCGGCCTCCGGCTACCTGATGGGCACGTATGAGAACCCGACCAATGCCGGCGACGGCTATGCCATGGCCTATCACGCCGGTGCCGAACTGGCGAACCTGGAGTGCTTCCAGATCAACCCGTTGATCAAGGACTACAACGGCCCGGCGTGCGCCTATGTCACCGGGCCCCTGGGCGGCTACACCGCCAACAACAAGGGCGAGCGCTTCATCGAGTGCGACTACTGGAGCGGGCAGATGATGTGGGAGTTCCATCAGGAACTCGAAGGTGGCAATGGCCCGGTGTTCCTCAAGCTCGATCATCTGGCCGAGGAGACCATCCAGAACATCGAAGAGATACTGCACAGCAACGAACGGCCGAGTCGCGGTCAGTTCCATGCCAACCGCGGCACCGACTACCGCACGCAGATGGTGGAGATGCACATTTCCGAAATCGGTTTTTGCAGCGGCCATTCGGCGTCGGGCGTGTGGGTCAACGAACGGGCCGAGACCTCGGTCAAGGGCCTGTACTCGGCCGGCGACATGGCGGCAGTGCCGCACAACTACATGCTCGGTGCGTTCACCTACGGCTGGTTTGCCGGTAACAACGCCGCGGACTTCGTCGCCGGGAAGGATTTCTCGGCGCTGGATGCCGGGCAGATCGAACGGGAGAGGGCACGTGTCTACGCGCCGCTGGACCGCGAGCACGGCCTGCCGCCGGCCCAGGTGGAATACAAGCTGCGTCGCTTCGTCAACGATTACCTGCAACCGCCGAAAGTCACCAAGAAAATGCAGATCGGCCTGCAACGCTTCAGCGATATCCAGCGCGACCTGGACCAACTCAAGGCTCACAACCCTCATGAGCTGATGCGCGCCATGGAAGTCAGCGTGATCCGCGACTGCGCCGAAATGGCCGCCCGTGCCTCGCTGTTTCGCGCCGAAAGCCGTTGGGGCCTGTACCACTATCGGGTCGATCATCCACAACGCAACGACAGCGACTGGTTCTGCCATTGCCATTTGAAGAAGGGCGATGACGGCGCGATGACTTCATTCAAGAAAGCCGTCGAACCCTACGTCATCGCCCTCGATGCCGACGAACTGCAGGCCTACGACCGGCTGCGGGTCGGTGCCGACGCGGCGTGAACCGTCCACCCAGAGAGAACCCCCATGGCCTATCAACCCCAGGAAATCTTTTTCCGCTCCAATGCCCCCGTCACCGTGGACGAGGATAAATGCATCGCCCACAAGGGCTGCACGGTTTGCGTCGATGTCTGTCCCATGGACCTGCTGGCGATCAACCCGGCGACCCAGAAGGCCTACATGGCGTTCGACGAATGCTGGTACTGCATGCCGTGTGAAAAGGACTGCCCGACGGGGGCGGTGAAAGTGGAGATTCCGTATCTGTTGCGCTGACTGACAGGACGTCATCGCGAGCAAGCTCGCTCCCACAGTGGGTCGAAGCCAATCGCAGATCTTATGCACACCGATAAACCTGTGGGAGCGAGCTTGCTCGCGATGAGGCCCACCCAAACACCACAAAAGCCATCCGGCCACCCCCGGACGCCACATTCAGAACACCCCTCGTTTCCCACCGCGCCCTGATCGTGGCGGAGACGACATCCAATAAATGATTCGAGGGGACACACCCATGCTATTGCGTGCAGCACTCGCCGGTCTGGTACTGGCTTCATTGACCCTGCCTGCCCAGGCAGAAACTATCCGTATCGCCATCGGCACCCAGGACACCACCATCAACTGCGCCGCCGGCGGGTTGTTGATCCGGGAGCTGGGCCTGCTGGATAAATACCTGCCCCATGACGGCGCCTACAAGGACGCCCAATACGATATCCAGTGGAAGAACTTCACCAGCGGCGCGCCGCTGACCAACGAGATGGTCGCCGGCAAACTCGACTTCGGTGCCATGGCCGATTTCCCTGGGGCGTTCAACGGCGTGGCGTTCGAAACCGCCGGCAAGCACAGCCTGTTCATTAGCGTGCTGTCGGGCAGCACCCAGGGCAGCGGCAACGGCATCGTGGTGCCCAGTGCGTCGGGCGTGCAGTCCCTGGCCGAGCTCAAGGGCAAGACCATTTCCGTGCCGTTTGCCTCCACCGCCCACGGTATGTTGTTGCGCGCCGTCGCTGCCCAGGGCTGGGATCCGCTCAAGGATGTGAACATCATTGCCCAGCCGCCGGAAGTCGCCGGCTCGGCGCTGCAAGCCGGCAAGATCGACGCCCACGCCGACTTCGTGCCGTTCGCCGAACTGTTCCCCAGCCGGGGTTTCGCCCGCAAGATCTACGACGGCGCCCAGGCCAACACACCGACGTTCCACGGCGCGCTGGTGGACCAGGCCTATGCCAAGCAATACCCGGAAATCGTCGTCGCCTACCTGCGCGCCACCATCGAGGCCAATCAACTGCTGGCCGCCGAGCCGGAGAAGTACAGCGAGCTGATCGCCAAGGTCACCGGGGTGGATGCCGAGGTCAATTACCTGTTTCACGGGCCGCTGGGGGTGCAGACCCGCGACCTGACCTGGAAACCGGAATACCGCCAGGCCGTCGGCACCGCCATCGACACCCTCAAGCTGCTGAAAAAGGCTGATCGCGGCCTGGACCTCAATACCTTCATCGATGACCAGTACATCCGCGCCGCCTTCAAGGCGTCGAACCTGGACTACACCGCGCAACTGGCTAACTACGCCCAGACCCCGCTGGGCAGCAGCGATGCGTCGACCGGCCAGGCAATCGCCGACGCCCGCCACGTGGCCGAGATCTGGGTGCGCGGCGAGCCGAAAGTGCGCCATTACGCCTCGGCCCAATCGGCCTTCGCCGCGCTGGCGAGCCTCAAGCAGGAGGGCAAGGGCATCCGCGCCGTCTATGCCCAGGCCAGCGACAGCGGAATCAAGCTGCTGGCCGAACAGGCGTGGTTCGCCAGTGATGCCAAGGGCCAGCTCAGTGCGTTCCTGCTCAAGGGCCAGGCCCAGCAATTTGCCACGGCCCAGGGCGGAAAAGTCTTCGACTTCAGCGAGGCCACCACCCAGGCCGTTGCCGCCCGCTGATTTCGGCCAATGACCTGTGGGAGCGAGCTTGCTCGCGATAGCGGCGTGTCAGTCACATCCATTCAACTGATCTGACGCTATCGCGAGCAAGCTCGCTCCCACAGGGGTACACATCAGAGGATCAATTCGTGTCCCCATTATCCAAGCGCTGGCTCCTGCGAGCCGCTTCACTGCTGCTCTGCCTGTTGTTCTGGCAACTCGCTGCAACCGGCCACTGGAACCTCGGCCTGGTGACCTTCGCCAACGTCCCGACGCCACTGGCGGTGATCCAGGCGGCGCTGGGCCTGGGAGAGTCGGGCAATCTTGCCCGACACCTGGGCAGCAGTCTGGGCCGGGTCTTTGCCGGTTATGGCGCGGCGCTGTTGATCGGCGTGGCGCTGGGCCTGGCCATCGGTCGTTCGAAATGGGCCGAAGACCTGTTGCTGCCGCCCCTGGAAGTGCTGCGGCCGATCCCGGCGGTGGCCTGGATTCCCCTGGCGATCCTGATGTTCCCTTCGTCGGAACTGTCGATGGTGTTCATCACCTTCACCGGCGCGCTGTTCCCGATCCTGCTCAACACCGTACACGGCGTCGAAGGCGTGGACCGGCGTTTGATCGCCTCGGCGAAAAGCCTCGGGGCCGGACGCCGGGCGATCCTGTTGGAGGTGATTCTGCCGGGCGCCGCGCCGAGCATCATCACTGGCCTGGCCATCGGCATGGGCACGTCCTGGTTCTGCCTGGTGACGGCGGAAATGATCGCCGGCCAGTACGGCATCGGCTACTACACCTGGGCCTCCTACACCGTGCAGAACTACGCCGACATCGTCGTCGGCATGTTGCTGATCGGTGTGTTGGGCATGGGCAGCAGCCTGTTGATCAAACGCCTGGGCGGGCTGTTCACGCCTTGGCATCGGCCACGAGGAAAAGCCTGATGAGCATGATGCAAACACCCGAAGGACGGATCGATATCCATCAGTTGTCCATTGTCCTTGGCCAGGGGGCCCAGGCCTTCGAAGCGGTCCAGGGGCTCGATTGCCAGATCGAGGCGGGCCAGTTCGTCTGTGTCCTCGGGCCGTCCGGTTGCGGCAAGTCCACCTTGCTCGGGGCCTTGGCCGGGCATCTGCAACCGCGCTCCGGCAGCTTGAATGTCGACGGCTTGAGCGTTTCCGGCCCGTCGCCCCAACGCGGCATGGTGTTCCAGCAACACACGCTGTTTCCCTGGCGCAGCGTGCGCGACAACGTCGCCTTCGGCCTGAAGATGCGTGGCCTGGGCAAGGCCGAACGGCACCGGGCCGCTGATGAAATCCTTGCGCTGGTGGGCCTGGAAGGCTTCGCCGGGCACTGGCCGGACCAGCTCTCCGGAGGCATGCAGCAACGGGTGGAGATCGCCCGGGTGCTGGTCAACCGTCCACGGCTGCTGCTGATGGACGAACCCTTCGGCGCGCTCGATGCCCTGACCCGGTTGAATATGCAGGAGCTGCTGCTGGACATCTGGACCCGCATTCGCACCACCGTGGTGTTCGTCACCCACGACATCGACGAGGCGCTGTTCCTGGCCGATCGCTTGCTGGTGATGAGCCCGCGTCCGGGGCGGATCATCGAGGACCTGCGCCTGGACTTCCCACGGCCACGCACGACCGAACTGGTCACCCGCCCTGAATTCTCCCGCTTGAAGCGCCACTGCCTCGACCTGCTGCGCCATGAAGACGGCCGACAGTTGCCGCGCCTCAATCCCCTCGGGCTTCCCCCTGAAACCTCCTTGCCGCGATTTGCCCTATGACCTCTCTATTCGAAAACACCGACAACGACGACATCCTTGCCCTGCAACCACGCCTGACTGACGAGGATCCGGGCGTGCGCCGCATCGCCCTGATCGAACTGGCCGACCTTGAGGAGCCTGAAGGCCTGCTGTGGCTGGTGGACCGTCTGGCCGAGGACCCCAGTGCCGACGTGCGAGCCGAAGCCGCGCGATTGCTTGAAGCCTGGGAGGACGCGCCGGTGGTGACGGCCTTGTGCGAGGCCCTGACCGATCCGTCGCCAAGTGTGCAGGCCGCTGCCGCCCAGAGCCTGAGCCTGCTCAAGAGCGAGGCGGCGGGAAGGGTGATCCTGCCCTGGACGGCACATGCCGAGGCCGGTGTGCGCGTCGCGGCGTTCAGGGCCTTGCGCGAGTTGCGTCTGCTCGAGGCGGCACCGGCGGCAAGCGTTGCCCTGGCTGACGGCGATGCCAGCGTGCGCCGCGAGGCGGTTGGCGTGCTGGGCTGGCTCAAACACCTCGACGCCTTGCCGGCCCTGGCCCGGTTGGCCAGTGATGATCCGGATACGGAGGTGCGCCGCGCGGCCACCGGCGCCCTTGGCCTGGCTTCGGATGCGCAAGTCTTGCCGGCGCTGCGCCAGGCCCTCCGGGATCCGGCCTGGGCGGTGCGCGAAGAGGCCGCCACTACCTTGGGCAAGGTCGGTCACGCCGATGCCGGTCCGGCCCTGGTCGAAGCCTTGGGTGACGATTATTGGCAAGTGCGCTTGCGGGCCACTCGCAGCCTCGGTCGCTTGCGTTACGCCCCGGCGTTGGCGGCCTTGATCGAAACCCTGGGCCATCGCATCAGCAACTTGCGCAAGGAAGCGGCCCTGGCCTTGGGAGAGTTGAACGAACCAGGCGCAATCCCGGCGTTGCAGGCGGCCCAGGACGATGGCGACCCCGAAGTGCGCAAAGCCGTACGCATTGCCTTGGGTCAACTGCAATGAGCCCGCTGGCGCTGGGCAACTCCCAAGGCAAAGGTCAATTGCGCCTGGACTGGCCCGACGGTCGGGAACAACGCCTGGACCATGCCACCCTGCGCCAGCACTGCCCATGCTCGCGGTGCCGGGCGCTGCGCCTGCAAGGGCTGACCGTCCAGGTCGATCCGCGGATCCGGGTGGTGGCGGTCAACCCACAGGGCTACGGGGTGCAACTGGTCTTCAGTGATGGACATGAGCGGGGTATTTACCCGTGGGCCTACCTGGCGGGGCTTGAGCACTGACACACTTGAGGAAAAGTGATGAAACCTGTGGCGAGGGAGCTTGCTCCCGCTGGGTGGCGGTGTAGGAGCTGTCGAGTGCAACGAGGCTGCGATCTTGTCCCAGACAATTGAATCTGGCGTGAAAGATCAAAAGATCGCAGCCTTCGGCAGCTCCTACGCGCAGGCAAGCTGTGAACTGACTGGCGGCGCTTGTCAGAAAAATCCCGAAAGAGTACAAATGTACTCCATGAAGACTCTCACCCCTCGCCGCACCGCCATCCTGACCTTCATCCGCGAACGCATCGCCGCTCAGGGTCAGCCTCCCAGCCTCGCTGAAATCAGCGAGGCGTTCGGTTTCGCCTCCCGTAGCGTGGCGCGCAAGCATGTGCTGGCGTTGACCGAGGCCGGTTTCATCGAAGTCAATCCGCACCAGGCCCGGGGCATCCGGCTGTTGAACCAGCCGCCACGGCCTGAACTGCTGGACGTGCCGGTGCTGGGGCGGGTGGCGGCTGGCGTGCCGATCGGCGCCGACGCCGAGGTTCACAGCCGCCTGATGCTGGACCCGGCGATTTTCACCAAGGCGCCGGATTACCTGCTGCGGGTCCAGGGCGATTCGATGATCGAGGACGGCATTCTCGACGGTGACCTGGTGGGTGTGCAGCGCACACCCCAGGCTTCCAACGGCCAGATCGTCGTGGCGCGCCTGGACGGTGAAGT
>Ga0213823_1002191_pt1 | contig 10692 bp, 5 predicted proteins | sample MC6MC0907MG_FD_179887 | JGI IMG/M metagenome (GOLD analysis project Ga0213823, IMG submission 179887) | Enriched soil aggregate microbial communities from Iowa State University, Ames, United States - MC6-MC0907-MG | ecosystem: Environmental > Terrestrial > Soil > Unclassified | place: USA: Iowa...
CCGCCGCAAGCTACTACATGACATTCATGAACGTGGTGATTGGCTACGGCATCGTTGCCTCGGTGATGACCACGGATATCGACCTCTCGAAAGAGGTGGTAGGTAAAGGCTTTATCGTCTGGACGGTGTTAACCTGCCTGATACCGCTCTTCTTTATCTGGAGTAATACCTGTCGCTATACGTTGTTACGCCAGTTGCGTACTCGCGGGCAGCGGATCCGGAATATCGCCGTTGTCCTGTTGGCCGGATTACTGGTCTGGGCACCGATTCGCTTGATGGAAAAACAGCAAAAACGCATCGAAAAAGCGACGGGCGTAGACATGCCAAGCTACGGCGGTGTGGTCGCTAACTCCTATTTGCCCTCCAACTGGCTCTCGGCCTTAGGCCTGTATGCCTGGGCACAGGCGGACGAATCGAGTGATGTAAAATCCTTGATGAATCCGACGAAAAAATTCAATTACGTGGCACCGGCTGACGGGCTGGATGATACCTACGTTGTCTTTGTGATCGGTGAAACCACGCGCTGGGATCATATGGGTATTCTCGGCTATGACCGCGATACCACGCCAAAACTGGCGCAGGAAAAGAACCTCGTGGCTTACCGCGGCTACTCCTGCGATACCGCGACGAAGCTCTCTCTGCGCTGTATGTTTGTACGTGAAGGCGGTGCCAGCGATAACCCGCAGCGAACCCTCAAAGAGCAGAACGTATTTGCCGTGCTGAAGCAGCTTGGATTTAGCGCCGACCTGTTCGCCATGCAAAGTGAGATGTGGTTCTACACCAATACGCTGGCGGATAACATTGCCTATCGTGAGCAGATTGGCGCCGAGCCTCGCAACCGTGGGAAGAACGTTGACGACATGCTGCTGCTCTCCGAGATGGAACAGTCGCTGAAAAACCATCCGCAGGGTAAGCATCTTATTGTGCTGCATACAAAAGGCTCGCATTACAGCTATTACCAGCGCTACACGCGTGATTTCGCGAAATGGACGCCTGAGTGCGTGGGTATTAATAAAGACTGCAGCAAGCAGGAGCTGATCAACGCCTACGATAATTCGGTTCTGTATGTGGATACCTTCCTGAGCAGGGTGATTGACGAGCTTCGCGATAAGAAAGCGATTGTGATCTACGCGGCTGACCACGGCGAGTCTATCAACGAAAAAGAACACCTGCACGGTACGCCACGCAAGCTTGCGCCGCCGGAGCAGTTCCGCGTGCCGATGATCATGTGGATGTCGGATAAGTACCTTGAGAACCCTGACAAAGCCAAAATGTTTGCGCATTTGAAGCAGCAGGCAGAGATCAAGGTCCCGCGCCGTCACGTTGAGCTGTACGACACCATTATGGGTTGTCTCGGCTATACCTCACCGAACGGTGGGATTAACGAAAACAACAACTGGTGTAAACTCCCTGATAACACCGCAAAAGCCGCGCAGTAGCTGCTCTGGCGAGAATATCGCCAGTTGAATGGCTTTTTGAAAATAAGGGATTGACGGGGGCGCACCTCAGCAGTAAGATGCGCTCCGCATTCGGCGAGTAGCGCAGCTTGGTAGCGCAACTGGTTTGGGACCAGTGGGTCGGAGGTTCGAATCCTCTCTCGCCGACCACATTTAAAAAAGGGCTAACCGCAAGGTTGGCCCTTTTTGCATTATGGACTTATCCACGCCGACTCTCCAAAACGCTCCTTATCCCCGGTTTACCCTGCCTGTTAACGATTTTGTGACATAATCCATTGTATTTTTTTATATATGGATTGATCTTTTTTCGCGTTGCTTATGGAGAACCTCAGCATTTTCCGCTGTGCGTTTTAACGTTCGCGGCATTTACTGCTCAGATAATCACCATTCTGTAAGAAAATTTACGCGATCTGAATAAATGTTAATCACTGATTGTTGCGAAATATGAAGAGATTTGTGCTGCAAGATGGCGAGTAGCATAAATTTCCCTGCTGAAAATAGGTGACTAAAGTTTTTTTAATCTTTGTTTGCAGTTTCTCACCCTCAACGTAAATCCCCGTCACCTGTATTGACGTTTTCACATTCTGTTGACAGATTGTAGGGCACGAGGGGCATTTCAGGGAGGATCTGCGCTGCAACTCCGACGCTCTTCTGAAAGGAATCTCCATCCCTTATCACGCCTTCGGGCATCACCGACCGGACCGGGTAAAAAATAAATAAAGGTCAGGCGGCGTAACACAACAAAGCAAAACATCACATTGGAGCAGAATAATGAGTATTTCCTTGAAGAAGTCAGGGATGCTGAAGCTTGGTCTGAGCCTGGTCGCTCTCACCGTCGCGGCAAGCGTGCAGGCAAAAACCCTGGTTTACTGTTCTGAAGGCTCGCCGGAAGGCTTTAACCCACAGCTGTTCACCTCTGGTACAACCTACGACGCTAGCTCTGTACCAATCTATAACCGTCTGGTTGAATTCAAAATCGGTACCACGGAAGTTATTCCGGGTCTGGCTGAGAAGTGGGAAATCAGCGAAGACGGCAAAACCTATACCTTCCATTTACGCCAGGGCGTGAAGTGGCAGGACAATAAAGATTTCAAACCAACGCGTGAACTGACTGCGGATGACGTTGTGTTCTCCTTCGACCGTCAGAAAAACGCACAGAACCCGTACCATAAAGTTTCTGGCGGCAGCTACGAATACTTCGAAGGGATGGGTCTGCCGGACCTGATCACCGAAGTGAAAAAAGTGGACGACAAAACTGTTCAGTTCGTTCTGAGCCGTCCTGAAGCGCCATTCCTGGCTGACCTGGCTATGGACTTCGCCTCTATTCTGTCAAAAGAGTACGCGGACAACATGCTGAAAGCGGGCACCCCGGAAAAAGTGGATCTGAACCCAATCGGTACCGGTCCATTCCAGCTGCAGCAGTACCAGAAAGACTCCCGTATTCTGTACAAAGCATTCGAAGGTTACTGGGGTACCAAGCCGCAGATCGATCGTCTGGTCTTCTCCATCACGCCTGACGCGTCCGTGCGTTATGCGAAACTGCAGAAAAACGAGTGCCAGGTGATGCCGTACCCGAACCCGGCTGATATCGCTCGCATGAAGCAGGACAAAAATATCAACCTGCTGGAGCAGGCGGGCCTGAACGTGGGTTACCTCTCCTTCAACACCGAGAAGAAACCGTTTGATGACGTGAAAGTGCGTCAGGCGCTGACTTACGCGGTGAACAAAGAAGCGATCATTAAAGCGGTTTACCAGGGTGCAGGTATTGCTGCCAAGAACCTGATCCCACCAACCATGTGGGGCTACAACGACGACGTTAAAGACTACACCTACGATCCTGAGAAAGCGAAAGCGCTGCTGAAAGAAGCGGGCCAGGATAAAGGCTTTACCGTTGAGCTGTGGGCAATGCCTGTTCAGCGTCCGTACAACCCGAACGCTCGCCGTATGGCTGAGATGGTTCAGGCTGACTGGGCTAAGGTAGGCGTTCAGGCCAAGATCGTCACTTACGAGTGGGGCGAGTACCTGAAGCGTGCTAAAGCTGGCGAACACCAGGCTGTGATGATGGGCTGGACCGGGGACAATGGGGATCCGGACAACTTCTTCGCTACCCTGTTCAGCTGTGCGGCTGCGAAAGATGGTTCTAACTACTCTCGCTGGTGCTACAAGCCGTTTGAAGATCTGATTCAGCCGGCGCGCGCAACGGACGACCACAACAAGCGTATTGAACTCTACAAACAGGCTCAGGTAGTGATGCATGACCAGGCTCCGGCGCTGATCGTGGCTCACTCCACCGTTTACGAGCCAGTGCGTAAAGAAGTCAAAGGCTATGTGGTTGATCCACTGGGCAAACACCACTTCGAAAACGTCTCTGTTGAATAATTAAAAGCGTCAGGGGTGCATGAGCACCCCGTGCCGGCGGCGCTGTGCGAGCGCGGACCTACAGCGGTAGGCCGGGTCAGCGCAGCGCCGTCCGGCAGCAGTGCTTTATTCCCTCTTCGCGGAGGGAATAAGATTTGTGAGCAATACAGACGTCACCGCCTGCGGGCAGTACGTCATTAGAGAGAATCCGGGATATGTTGCAGTTCATCCTCCGACGTCTGGGACTTGTCATCCCCACGTTTATCGGTATCACCCTTCTCACTTTTGCCTTCGTCCATATGATCCCCGGCGACCCGGTAATGATTATGGCGGGTGAGCGTGGTATCTCCCCTGAACGCCATGCGCAGCTGCTGGCCGAACTCGGCCTCGATAAGCCGATGTGGCAGCAGTATCTCCATTACATTTGGGGCGTACTGCATGGTGATTTAGGGATTTCGCTGAAAAGCCGTCTTCCGGTGTGGGACGAGTTTGTGCCGCGTTTTAAAGCGACGCTGGAACTCGGTATCTGCGCCATGATTTTTGCCGTTGCTGTCGGTATCCCCGTTGGTGTCCTGGCTGCCGTTAAGCGCGGTTCAATCTTCGATCACACCGCGGTTGGCCTGGCGCTGACCGGTTACTCCATGCCTATCTTCTGGTGGGGCATGATGCTGATCATGCTGGTCTCCGTGCAACTCAACCTGACGCCGGTCTCCGGACGGGTGAGCGACATGGTGTTCCTTGATGATTCCAACCCGCTTACCGGCTTTATGCTGATCGATACGGCCATTTGGGGCGAAGAGGGCAACTTCATTGATGCGCTGGCGCATATGATCCTGCCTGCGATGGTGCTCGGGACCATTCCTCTGGCGGTGATTGTACGTATGACGCGCTCGTCGATGCTGGAAGTGCTGGGAGAGGATTACATCCGTACCGCCCGCGCCAAAGGTCTGACCCGTATGCGCGTCATCATCGTCCATGCGTTGCGTAATGCGATGCTGCCTGTCGTGACGGTGATCGGCTTGCAGGTGGGGACATTGCTGGCCGGGGCGATCCTGACCGAAACCATCTTCTCCTGGCCGGGCCTGGGACGTTGGCTGATCGATGCGCTGCAACGCCGTGACTATCCGGTTGTGCAGGGCGGTGTGCTGCTGGTGGCGACGATGATTATCCTCGTCAACCTGCTGGTCGATTTGCTGTACGGCGTGGTGAACCCGCGTATTCGTCATAAGAAGTAAGGGGCCATCATGTCACAAGTTACTCAAAATAAAGCTGTTGCTGCCCCGGTGCCAATGACGCCGATGCAGGAGTTCTGGCATTACTTCAAACGCAACAAAGGCGCCGTGGTCGGGCTGGTGTATGTCACCATCATGATCATTATCGCCGTGTTTGCGAACGTGTTGGCGCCGTATAACCCGGCGGATCAGTTCCGCGACGTGCTGCTGGCTCCGCCAGCCTGGCAGGATGGCGGGACATTCGCCCATCTACTCGGCACGGATGACGTGGGCCGCGATGTGTTATCGCGTCTGATGTACGGTGCGCGTCTGTCGCTGCTGGTAGGGTGCCTGGTGGTGGTACTGTCGCTGATCCTCGGGGTTATCCTCGGACTGGTTGCCGGCTATTTCGGTGGTCTGATCGACAACATCATTATGCGTGTGGTCGACATCATGCTGGCCCTGCCAAGCCTGCTGTTGGCGCTGGTCCTTGTGGCGGTGTTTGGGCCGTCGATAGGTAACGCGGCGCTGGCCCTGACGTTCGTGGCACTCCCTCACTACGTGCGATTAACACGTGCGGCGGTGCTGGTGGAAGTGAACCGCGATTATGTCACCGCTTCACGTGTGGCAGGCGCGGGCGCGCTGCGCCAGATGTTTGTCAATATTCTCCCGAACTGCCTTGCGCCGCTGATCGTTCAGGCGTCGCTCGGTTTCTCTAACGCCATTCTCGATATGGCTGCTCTTGGCTTCCTTGGCATGGGTGCGCAACCGCCAACACCGGAGTGGGGCACAATGCTCGCCGATGTGTTGCAGTTCGCGCAAAGCGCATGGTGGGTCGTGACCTTCCCGGGTCTGGCGATTCTGCTGACGGTGCTGGCATTTAACCTGATGGGTGATGGTCTGCGTGATGCACTTGATCCCAAACTGAAGCAGTAAGAGGCACGAGATGGCGTTATTAAATGTAGATAAATTATCGGTGCACTTCGGTGACGTGGGCTCCGAGTTTCGTGCCGTAGACCGTATCAGCTACAGCGTGAATCAGGGTGAAGTGGTTGGCATTGTGGGTGAGTCTGGCTCGGGGAAATCTGTCAGCTCACTGGCGATAATGGGTCTGATTGATTACCCGGGCCGCGTGATGGCGGAGAGCCTGGAGTTCAACGGCCAGGATCTGAAGCGCATCTCCGAGAAGCAGCGCCGCCAGCTGGTGGGCGCTGAAGTGGCGATGATCTTCCAGGACCCAATGACCAGCCTAAACCCGTGCTATACCGTCGGTTTCCAGATTATGGAAGCGATCAAAGTGCATCAGGGTGGGAATAAGAAAACCCGTCGCCAGCGCGCGATCGACCTGCTCACGCAGGTGGGGATTCCCGATCCGGCATCACGTCTGGATGTTTATCCGCACCAGCTGTCTGGTGGGATGAGCCAGCGCGTGATGATCGCTATGGCGATTGCCTGTCGACCGAAGCTGCTGATTGCGGATGAACCGACCACGGCGCTGGACGTGACCATTCAGGCGCAGATCATCGAGCTGCTGCTGGAACTGCAGCAGAAAGAGAACATGGCGCTGGTGCTGATTACCCACGATCTGGCGTTGGTGGCCGAAGCCGCTCACAAAATTATCGTGATGTATGCCGGACAAGTCGTGGAGGCCGGAAGTTCGCACGATATTTTCCGCGCGCCGCGTCACCCGTATACCCAGGCGCTGCTGCGTGCGCTGCCGGAGTTTGCCCAGGATAAAGCGCGTCTGGCGTCGTTGCCGGGCGTCGTCCCGGGTAAATATGACCGCCCGACGGGCTGTCTGTTGAATCCGCGCTGCCCGTATGCAACAGATAAGTGTCGTGCTGAAGAGCCAGAACTGAACACCCTCCCAGGTGGTCGTCAGTCTAAATGTCACTACCCACTTGATGATGCCGGGAGGCCAACACTATGAGTACGCAAGAGGCCGCCAAACAACAGCCGCTGTTGCAGGCCATCGATCTGAAAAAACACTATCCGGTGAAGAAGGGGATTTTCGCCCCGGAACGCCTGGTGAAAGCGCTGGATGGGGTGTCGTTCACCTTGGAACGCGGCAAAACGCTGGCTGTGGTCGGTGAATCGGGCTGTGGTAAATCCACGCTAGGTCGTTTGCTGACGATGATTGAAACCCCGACCGGCGGCGAGCTGTACTATCAGGGCCAGGATCTGCTCAAGCACGATCCCCAGGCACAGAAGCTGCGCCGTCAGAAAATTCAGATTGTGTTCCAGAACCCGTACGGTTCTCTGAACCCGCGTAAAAAAGTGGGACAGATTCTGGAAGAGCCGCTGCAAATTAACAGCGATCTCAACAAAGAGCAGCGCCGTGAAAAAGCGCTGGCGATGATGGCGAAAGTGGGTCTTAAAACCGAGCACTACGATCGCTATCCGCACATGTTCTCTGGCGGTCAGCGTCAGCGTATCGCTATCGCGCGTGGTCTGATGCTGGACCCGGACGTGGTGATTGCCGATGAACCGGTCTCTGCGCTCGACGTGTCCGTGCGTGCGCAGGTGCTGAACCTGATGATGGATTTGCAGCAGGATCTGGGGCTGTCGTATGTGTTTATCTCCCACGACCTGTCCGTAGTAGAGCACATTGCTGATGAAGTGATGGTGATGTATCTGGGGCGCTGCGTGGAGAAGGGGACCAAAGACCAGATCTTTAATAATCCTCGTCATCCGTATACGCAAGCGCTGCTGTCGGCCACGCCGCGTCTGAATCCGGACGATCGCCGTGAGCGTATTAAGCTGACGGGCGAGCTGCCAAGCCCGCTGAATCCACCGCCGGGTTGTGCGTTCAATGCCCGCTGCCGTCGCCGCTTTGGTCCTTGTACTCAGTTACAGCCGCAGTTGAAGGACTACGGCGGTCAACTGGTGGCCTGCTTTGCGGTCGATCAGGATGAAAACGGTGAGAAACCGCACGCATAATGCGTAAACAAAAAAACCGGCGATTATCGCCGGTTTTTTTATGTCTGCTAATCCACTATTTGCGCAGGCGAATCTGGTCTACGGCGTGGTTTTCACTTTTCGTAAGGATCAGGCTCGCACGCTCGCGCGTCGGCAGGATGTTCTCTTTCAGGTTCACGTAGTTAATCTCATTCCAGAGCGATGTCGCTACGTTGACCGCTTCCTCTTCAGAAAGCTGGGCGTAGTTATGGAAGTAAGAGTCAGGGTCGGTAAACGCCCCTTCACGGAACTTCAGGAAACGGTTGATATACCAGTTTTGCAGCAAATCTTCCGGCGCATCGACATATATAGAGAAGTCGACGAAGTCGGAGACAAAGACATGATGTGGGTCGTGCGGGTAATCCATGCCGCTTTGCAGCACGTTTAGCCCTTCGAGGATCAGAATATCCGGTTGCGCCACCGTTTTATCGCCGTCCGGGATGCGGTCGTAAATCAGATGGGAATAGACCGGCGCCGTGACGTTTGGTGCGCCAGATTTCAGATCTGAAACGAATTTCACCAGGCGGTGCATATCGTATGAAAGAGGAAAGCCTTTCTTCTTCATCAGGCCGCGCTCTTTCAGCACCTCGTTCGGATGCAGGAAGCCGTCTGTGGTGATCAGCTCGACGCTGCGATGTTCAGGCCAGCGGCTCAACAGCGCTTGCAGAACACGTGCAGTGGTACTTTTACCGACCGCCACGCTGCCCGCGATGCTGATGATATAAGGAATACGCTGGCCATTGGTGCCGAGGAACTGCTCCAGTACCGCCTGACGACGCAGGTTGGAGCTTATATAGAAGTTAAGCAAGCGGGACAGTGGCAGATAGATCTCTGCAACCTCCTCCAGCGACAGGTCTTCGTTGATCCCCTTTAACCGCGCAATTTCCCCTTCCGTTAAGGTCATGGGGACGGAGTCACGCAGAGCGGCCCACTGGCTGCGGTTAAACTGAAGATAGGGTGTCATTAACGATTGCTCTTTTTTGCTCATAAGCGTGTTCAGTGAACCCTTGGTCTGCGCGGCAACGCGTTCGTGACGGCAACGGTTCATCACTTAGTAGTTAAATTTGGACAATGGGCAGGAGGTTAACACCAGATGGCGGGAATAATAAGAAAAAATATAGACAAGTGATGCTTTACGCGGAGGGCATCACGATACGCTATAGGTGGGTTATTTGCGGTGCTTATGCTGAATATTTGAACGGCAATGAACGAAATATCAGCGTTTTTCCCTTCTGGCGCACAAAATCTGAGCGAAAGAACATTTTATGCAATTTTTTAGTTGCATGACTGCTCATGCCCCCATAGAATGCGCGCTACTTGATGCCGACTTAGCTCAGTAGGTAGAGCAACTGACTTGTAATCAGTAGGTCACCAGTTCGATTCCGGTAGTCGGCACCATCAAGTCCGGTGGGGTTCCCGAGCGGCCAAAGGGAGCAGACTGTAAATCTGCCGTCACAGACTTCGAAGGTTCGAATCCTTCCCCCACCACCACTTTCTGGCAGCGTTATCGCCGCCTGAGCTGGCTAAAACATTAATCAGCTCAAAACATAAAAAGAGAGAAATCTCTTTTTTGTTACAGAAAGAACTGGGTAGCCGAGTTTCAGGATGCGGGCATCGTATAATGGCTATTACCTCAGCCTTCCAAGCTGATGATGCGGGTTCGATTCCCGCTGCCCGCTCCAAGACGTGCTGATATGGCTCAGTTGGTAGAGCGCACCCTTGGTAAGGGTGAGGTCCCCAGTTCGACTCTGGGTATCAGCACCACTTCACTTCTCCTCCCTGTTTCTCTCTGTTAACCTTTAAAAAGCATTCAACAGTTCAGGCATATTGCCTGGTTGATGTGGTGATATCACCGATTTATCCGTGTCTTAGAGGGACAATCGATGTCTAAAGAAAAGTTTGAACGTACAAAACCGCACGTTAACGTCGGTACTATCGGCCACGTTGACCATGGTAAAACAACGCTGACCGCTGCAATCACTACCGTTCTGGCTAAAACCTACGGTGGTTCTGCTCGTGCATTCGATCAGATCGATAACGCACCAGAAGAAAAAGCTCGTGGTATCACCATCAACACTTCCCACGTTGAATATGACACCCCGACTCGCCACTACGCACACGTAGACTGCCCGGGCCACGCCGACTATGTTAAAAACATGATCACCGGTGCTGCTCAGATGGATGGCGCAATCCTGGTTGTTGCTGCGACTGACGGTCCTATGCCTCAGACTCGTGAGCACATCCTGCTGGGTCGTCAGGTTGGCGTTCCTTACATCATCGTGTTCCTGAACAAATGCGACATGGTTGATGACGAAGAGCTGCTGGAACTGGTTGAAATGGAAGTTCGTGAACTTCTGTCCCAGTACGACTTCCCAGGTGATGATACTCCAATCATCCGTGGTTCTGCTCTGAAAGCGCTGGAAGGCGAAGCAGAGTGGGAAGCTAAAATCGTTGAGCTGGCTGGCTTCCTGGATTCTTACATCCCAGAACCAGAGCGTGCGATTGACAAGCCGTTCCTGCTGCCTATCGAAGACGTATTCTCCATCTCCGGCCGTGGTACTGTTGTTACCGGTCGTGTAGAGCGCGGTATCGTTAAAGTTGGCGAAGAAGTTGAAATCGTTGGTATCAAAGAGACTGCTAAGTCTACCTGTACTGGCGTTGAAATGTTCCGCAAACTGCTGGACGAAGGCCGTGCTGGTGAGAACGTT
>Ga0213823_1002192_pt1 | contig 10683 bp, 9 predicted proteins | sample MC6MC0907MG_FD_179887 | JGI IMG/M metagenome (GOLD analysis project Ga0213823, IMG submission 179887) | Enriched soil aggregate microbial communities from Iowa State University, Ames, United States - MC6-MC0907-MG | ecosystem: Environmental > Terrestrial > Soil > Unclassified | place: USA: Iowa...
CATCATCCGGCTATCGGTCATCAGGTAGTGCCGCCAGTAAAAATTTGCCGCCAGCAAGCGACCAGCCTGCAGCCGCGGTCCCCGGATATCCCAACAGCAGCACAGTCCCAACTAATACAGCCCCAAACCTTTTTATTTTTTGCAAAATGAACTCACCTCACGTTTTTAATACCCGGATTCTATTGATATTAATCTTTTTCACTGAATTCCTTCTAAAATAATCAGACAAATTCTGCGACACTGAATGTCGATCCGACTAAACAAAATAGTAACTCCGCCAAAAAAATCACAGTTGGGAACGGGCTGCTGCTGCAAATCTCCACCAGTTCCCCCAAAAAAGCCACCCTCGCGTCACGGGGATGGTTCAGTATTCGTGTCTTCAGTTTTTGATAGAGTAGAAAAATACTCAAACAATTGGATAAGATACCTGTTCAGCTCGAACCCATCCTCATTAGCAAACTCCGAAAATAGCAACCCGGTTTCCTTCATCCCCGTAACCCCCTTAAATTTGGTATTATCTTCAGTATGACCAACCTATCAATCTTTTAAACCTGAAAAATAGAAAAGCCAATCTCCCAAAATAGGAGACTGGCTTGAGGTATTAGTAAAGTCGCTTAAACGCCGCAAAGTGGGCGGTATAGTAATTACTTTTTAAATTGGAAATCATGATACCATGGGTCTCGTCGGCGTGAATGAATTGGTTGTCACCGAGGTAGATGCCCAAGTGGGAGATTCCTTGTTTATATGTATTTTGAAAAAAGACAAGGTCGCCTGGCTTAGGGCTGTCCACATAATAGCTGCGGTCGTAATAGCCTGCTGCGGAATAACGTCCGATCTTCGTGCCGGCTTGATTTGCGACATAATAGATGAACCCGCTGCAATCAAAGCCGGACAGGGTGCTGCCGCCCCATACATATGGCGTTCCGATTAAGCTTTTTGCCACCGAGATCATATCACCTTGGGGTACCGGTGCCGGTGTTGTAGCAGTTGAGCCCGTTACCTTAAGGGTTTGCCCGACATAAATCATGTCGGATGTCAGGCCGTTTAGGGACTTCAAATTCTGGACGGTCATATTGTATTGCCCGGCAATTTTTCCAAGCGTATCACCGCTTTTAACAACATACTCACCCGATGCCGGCGGCTTTACTGCTGGAGGCGGAGTTACCACAGGCGGAGTTGTCTGGGCGCCCGTCACCTTGAGCGTTTGCCCGACATAAATCATATCGGATGTCAGGTTATTCAACGTTTTCAATTGCTGCACAGTCATTCCGAATTGGACACCAATTTTGCTCAAGCAGTCGCCGCTTTTGACGATGTAGTCACCCGTAGCGGTTTGCGCTGGCGGAGGTGTTGTCGGTTGGGCTGGCTGCGGCACAGTCACCGTGATGGGTTGTCCGGGAGCGGACACCTTCAGAACCTGTCCAACATAAATCATGGTGCTAGTCAGATTATTCCACTGTTGCAGCTCGCCGACCGTGACATTGTAGCGGTTGGCAATTTTGATCAATGCGTCGCCGCTGACAACGGTATAGGTAGTTTGCTGTACAGCTTGGACGGTTGTGGTCTCTGGTGCAGTGGAGATTTGCAGAATTTGATTTTCATAGATTAGATCGGATGTCAGCCCGTTCTGAGCCTTAATCCCATTGACGGTTGTCTTATATTTCGATGCTATTTTCGAAAGAGTGTCGCCTTTTTGGACCTTGTATGTATCAGCGAGGGCTGAACTGGCAAAAAGCGTAGAAAAAAGAGCGGTTGTCGATAGTGTGCGAACAATAGTTTTCTTCATCGCGTAAAAATCACCTCAAATTTTCATAATTTCCTTCATTTTACCATAGTTTGCTATTATTTCGTGGAAAAAATTGCGAAACACGAAGAATTCACTAGAATAATAGGCGAATTTGTAACTAAAGTTGGCGGAATTTGTGAAAAATAAGGAAAAACTCAAGGCCAAATCCATCAAAGTTACACTTTTTTAGTGTTACATTACATTCCAGTCATAATTTTTTTATGACCAAACTCGTTTATCGGCGAATTTCTGAGGTCAATCGGCGAAAAATCTAGTTCAATCGGCGAATTTTTGCGGTTAATCGGCGAATATTCAAGGTCTATCGGCGAATTTTGGCATTCAATCGGCGAATCCCGCCTCGACTGATATTTTTCCTTTATATTGTTTCTTGTTTTTTAATGGGTATGTATGTAATCAGCCCTCATCTTTAATAAGAAACAGCTACCGAACTCACGGCAGCTGTTTTATATATGCCTTTTTAAAGTAGTGTAATAATTGAACCGCCAATAGCTCCGGTTAACACAATGACCCAAGGTGGTAACTTCCAATAGACAAGCATACTAAACAATATGGCAGCAAATGCAAAATCAAGCGGCGCTAAGATGGAGCTGGTCCAAATGGGATGATAAAATGCTGCAATTAAGATTCCTACCACCGCAGCATTAACGCCCATTAACGCACCTTTAATTTTAGGATTACGCCGTAAAGCATCCCAAAAAGGCAATGTTCCTAAAATTAGAAGGAACGCTGGTAAAAATATCGCAACGGCTGCTACTAACCCGCCTTGCCACCCGTTCAAAATAGCACCTAGATATGCAGCGAATGTAAATAATGGCCCCGGTACGGCCTGTGCTGCACCATAACCGGCAAGGAAAGCTTCTTTACTCAACCATCCCGTGGGAACAAATTCACGTTCAAGTAAAGGTAAAACCACATGGCCTCCACCAAACACAAGGGAACCTGAACGGTAAAAACTATCAAACATTGCAATCCAATTTAATGAAGTAACTTCTCTTAAAATAGGAAGCAGTATAAGTAATCCAAAAAACAACGTTAAGCAGATCAGTCCAAATCCACGAGAAACGGGAAAATGTATTCTAGCTTCTTCATTTTCCTTGTGCTGTCTATAGAGAAGATACCCGAACAAAGCAGACAGCAAAATAATACCGACCTGCGTATAAGCAGTTTGCCACAACAAGGTACATACTAATGCAAATAAACCAATTGCTTTTCTTTTTAGATCAGGGGTTAGCTTTTGTGCCATACCTAAAATGGCATGGGCAACAACTGCGACTGCTACGATTTTTAAGCCATGAATCCATCCTGCATGACCAATGTCCAAACCCCGAAGAATCAATGCAAAAAGAATCATGGCGATAACAGAAGGGACTGTAAACCCGATGAACGCAACGATTCCACCTAATACACCTGCGCGCATCACGCCAATCCCAATTCCTACTTGGCTGCTAGCCGGACCGGGCAGGAACTGACAAAGTGCCACTAAATCAGCATAACTTTTTTCGTCCATCCATTTTCTTCTACGAATGTACTCTTCATGAAAATAACCCAAATGAGCAATTGGTCCGCCAAAAGATGTTAGACCAAGCCTTGTGGAAACGAAAAGTATTTCAAGTAGTGACTTGAAACCTCTATTGGCGTGGTTTTGATTCATCATTAAACTCCATTTATTTGTATTTCTTTAAAGAGCTTTTTTCTAGCTTCACCATTCAAAATTCCATCATTGATACTATCCGGCCAGTATACCTTCTATAAATTTAGAAAGTACAATTTCAGGGATGAAATTATTGAAATTCATGATTTACTTAGAATCATGAAAAATGATTCCAAGACCGTATCGTTCTCCAGAGGTAACCGTGCTGACTCCGTGGCGAACCGTATTTTTGTAATATCCTTTTTTACCAAGAACGGGTCTATGGTTAGTAGGAAAAATTAGTGCACCGCCTTGTTCCAAGGTAATCACATGCCCTCTGCTCTGAGCACGAGGAATTTGTTCCACTAATAGGGATTCACCGCCGCAATAGTCTATCTCTCTTTGATTTAATACAAATACTACTTGAAACGGAAAAAATACGTCTCCATATAAATCTTGATGCAAGCAATTAAACCCACCTTTTTCATACTTTAAAATTAATGGTGTTGGTCTAGTTTGCTCATGCTCTTCACATATTTTCAAAAAATCTTGGAGACGATCTGGGAACTGTTCTGGTTTATTTAAATAACCCAACCATCGATTGGCTGTTTTGGCCAACTCTGGATAAAAGGACTCTCTTAAACTTTGGATAATTTCAGGTAATGGATAGGAAAAATATTTGTACTCCCCACTTCCAAAGCGATATCTCGTCATATTGATTGTCGTTCTGTATGACTCTTCCTCACTGTAAAGTTCGATGAAGGAGCCGCATTCATCCTTTGTTAAAATAGGTGGAAGTTTTGCAAATCCCTGCTCATCTAATTTGCTTTGAATGGAAGCCCAATTTAGGCTTTTTACACGTGTTTGGATATCTTGAACCACTTCTATCTCCTCCAATTTAGCATTCTTGATATCTAACACTATAGCCTCATAAAGAAGAAAAAATAACGATTTTTGAATGTAATAGCAAGATAACAAAATTAAGTAAGATGATTAGGTGATCTACCGGGAATTGTCTGGATAAATAGTTTATCTTAGCTACTTTCTATGTCTCGGTAGATCTATTCTACCTGCACCCTCGTGGATCGCTTCGATTAAAAGTTCTTTAGGAAGGATAAACTCAGTAGCTAGTTAAAAATATTTTTCCTTTGGTTCCTTTAGCAGATTCAACCGCATCTATAGCCTGTTTTATATTCAACATGTCAAACTGAGAATCTACCATCATTAAACGTAATTTTTTTTCATCTATTAGTTGTATCAGTTGATTAAAGGTTTCGTGCCATTTGGGTGCAGAGACCGTTTTATTCCAATGCCGTAAATGAAACAGATTCGCATTCACTTTTGCTTTTTTAACAATATTTGCCCAGTTTACTTGGATTCCTGATAAAAGACCGATGGTTAAAAAATGGCCATTTGGGTGCACACAAAAAGCTAAGTCATTCCCAGATGAACCGCCAACAGAGTCAATAGCAGCATCTGCACCCATGCCATTTGTTAATTCCATAACGGTTTCATGGAGTGGAACATGAGAGGTATCTATAACATATGACGCACCAAGCTGAAGTAAGTCTTCTGTATAGGTATTATTTCTAGTGACTGCAATCAGGCGAAAGCCTAAAATCTTCGATAGTTGAGCAAAAATATGCCCAATGGCAGAACCGCAGGCATTAACCAATAGAACATCATTCGGTTTTAATTGTAAAACTTCCGTACAGGTCACCCACGCGGTAATGGGATTTATATACATTTGTGCTGCCGTAAAATCATCCATTGAACCAGGTACAGGAACAGCAAATTCTGCTGATGTCTTAACGAGTTCTTGCCATGTGCCTTCCCCGCGTAAGGGTAAGACACGTTTGCCAATAAGCTTTTTAGAAACGAAGGTACCTACATCTTCTACAATCCCAACCCCCTCATAACCAGGAATATTCGGTAAAGAAATCCGATGTGAATAGGCCCCTCTAATTGGGAGTAAGTCAGAAGGATTGATCGGCCGTGCTAACATTCGAACAAGGACTTCATGATCTTTTGGTGGTTCAATGCTTTTATTTTCAACTTTTAATACACTTTTAGGACTGCCGAATTCGTAGAATTTAATACATTTCGCCTTCATAACTAAAAGTCTCCTTTCTATAATAATTAATGATATCTTATTCAAAGGGCCAACCTCTGAATAAGAGTAGTTCCTACAAAATTGTGCACGAAAAGTCGGATAGATACAATAAACTCCTGCTATTCTTTGATAAAGGAGGTCATATAATGGATTTACTTAAGAACATGAATGGTGCGATAAAGTATATGGAAGAACACCTTGCTGACGATATTGACTATAAAGAAGTGGCTAGGCTGGCTTTCTGCTCGGAATATCATTTTAAAAGGATGTTTTCCTTCCTTGCAGGTATTTCGCTATCGGAATACATCCGTCGCCGACGACTTACACTTGCGGCATTTGAGCTTAAGGATAGCAATATAAAAGTCATTGACATTGCAATGAAATACGGATACAACTCACCTGATTCTTTTGCACGAGCTTTTCAAAATTTGCATGGGATAACACCGTCAGAAGCCCGAAATAATGGCCATTCACTTAAAGCTTACCCACGAATGACCTTCCAGTTATCAATCAAAGGAGGAAGTGAAATGAACTATCGTATTGAAGAAAAAGAGGCATTTCGCATCGTTGGTATTAAGAAAAGAGTTCCTATTATTTTCAACGGGGTAAATCCGGAAATTGCCTCTATGTGGGAAAGTTTAGATAGTGAGACGATCAATAAACTTAAAAAACTTTCTAATGTCGAGCCTATGGGCCTGCTTAGTGCATCAACAAACTTTTCTGAAGGCAGGATGGAGGAAAAAGGGGAGCTTGATCACTATATTGGCGTAGCCACAACTAAGGAGTGTCCAGATAACCTAACACAGCTTAAAGTTTCTGCCTCAACATGGGCTGTATTCGAAGCAATCGGCCCATTTCCAGATACGCTGCAAGATGTATGGGGACGCATTTATTCCGAATGGTTTCCATCCTCAAATTATGAACAAATAGAAGGTCCAGAAATCCTGTGGAACGAGGATAAAGATGTAACCTCACCAACTTTCAAAAGCGAAATATGGATACCGATTATAAAAAAATAATATAATGAGTGAGATTAGAAAGTATACGTTGAGCTGTTTCGGCAGCTCTTTTTCTACTATATAAAGTTTAAATTTGTATTCGATTCTGTAATATTTTCGATATCACTGTTTATGGTATTTCCTTATTTATCTTCGATCTGAACCTTTATTTCAGTTTCGCTCTGTATAATGACGATATTCCAGACATCAGACTTATGGTCGTAGGTTCCCTTTTTTATCGCAGGCACGCTTTGTGGGGAAATCTCAGGTGATTCAAGTGCTTTGCGGATGGCTGCAGCTTCGGTTAAGTTGGCACCTTTAGGTTTCTTGCTTGGCAAAATGGAAATCTTAGTTGCTTTAGCTTGACCGGGGTATGATTCCATTACTAGATCAAACCATACCTGCACCCTTTGCCCAACCTGCACCTTTTTAGGGGCATTGGAGAACCAAATGGCATTATAAAATTCCTTCAGCCCTCCTGTCGAGCTGAAATCTTTGGGCACGGATGCGACGACAAGCATGCCTCGATCCTCTTTTTTGATCACATAACCTTCAATCCCTGGCTTCGAATTCGACTTACAGCCTGACAAAAATAGGCTAACTAATGCAAGAAATAAAATAAACCGTTTCATCGCGCACCCCCTTCTATATTAGACGTTAGGGCATATTAATTGTTTCATGGTACGGCCCCTTGAATGATTAAAAAGCTGCAGCTGCCGATTTATACCAAAAAAACCCGGAAGCTAGCCTGCCAACTCAACATGTCATTAGAGAAAAAGTATCCGGCTTGTGGCGGTGTTGAGTTTGCCGAAGGGACGGATTTTATGCCAATTAAGCCTTTGGATAAGAAACTTGCAATCGGATTTCAAAAAATCTATACGTTTTGCCTTCAGTGTGGGGAAATTGTGTCTACCAGGGTTGAGGATCCCGGGAAGTTTAGGAAGTATATTTGATGAAATATACAGGGTAAAGTTCATGAGGACGGAAAAAATGGAAAACCTAAGCATCCTGTCCACATAAAAAGCCAGTCCCCGCACTTGGGGGACTGGCTCAGCTAACTGTTAGTCCTTCGCCAGCGAGTCGGGTGCCTGACACCCTTACCAATGCATAGATATTGCAAACGGTGCCTGACACCCTTTACCATTTTAAGACATTGTAAACGGTGCAATTACTGCTTCGACAATATTCATACATTTTCCACAATTTCTAACTGGAAATGCATTTACATTTAATATCCCGTCTGGTAGAATATGTAACTAGTATTATACATAGGAGGGGGATATTGGATTTTGGAGCAGGAAGGAAAGAAGAATAGCTCGAATATTGCCGATTTTTCAGAGATTATCAAAAAGGCGTATGATAAGGGTATGAATGAGACAGAAATAACGCTGGAAAAATTGATTGAAGATATAAAAGCGGATTTGGAACAATTGGTCATCTGCTAAAAATATATAATAGATAATAAGGCTGTTGGGGAGAATCCTTGACGGTCTTTTTTAAATTGGGCGTAATCGCCCCCTCTCCGTTCGTGAAATTAGTTCCAATTCTATTGCGGCAAAACCCCAATTAGTTTGAAGCTTGAAATTAACATCGAGAACTAATTGTCAATCCCAAACTCTCTTCTGTGAACACCTTGTTAAACTTGGTGACATAGTTCAATAAGAAAAGTATATGTGTTTGGTTGATTGTAGCCTCATAAAGAGGCTGTCCATAGAAAATGTTATAAAACGATTTTGAGAAAACCACTTTTTAATTAATACCCAATCATTCACCTAGGTTTTTATTCTGAAAAAGCTTTTGAATAATGAACGACACCTTGCACATTTTCAAGAGATTGCTTAGTTAATTCTTGAGCCATAAATACTTCATCAGGCACCTCAAAGGGAGCTTGTATATGCCATAAGCTAGCTGGTTTAAAGCCAAACTTTGGATAATAGTCTTTATGTCCTAAAGTAATTGCTGAGTGATAACTGACCTCTTTTGCTTTTTTCAACACAGCATGAATCAATTGACTCGATGCGTTAGTTTATAATTTATTAAACCATTCATCATCGACAGGTTCTAACCATTCCGTTTCACCTGGCGAATGGCAAAGTGTACAAACCAACTTTCTTTCATTTCTAGCTTAAAGCTCTTACAATGATTAAAATCCTGTTCAGTTAGCTATCTATTTATCTAACACACAAAAAAAACCATCCTTTCTATCGTATTACAGAAGGAATAGCATTTTTTTCATTTTGGAGGTAATGATTTGTCTTGAGTTTTTTTATTGGTACTGTTTATTTTAGATATATACAGGTTTTTAGTATTATCTAACCCAGCATAAAAAACCTCTGAACAATCTTTGATATTTTGTTTATTAAGTTCAGATGTTAGCCACTCTTTATCTAATCCAGCACTTGTTAAGTTTTCCTCAATAATCGTTCCATCAATGATTATATCCTTTTCAAGACCTGAACTTGTTGTTTGAATGTTCATATGATAAGGAGTAAGTGGTTTTTTATCTGATTTGGGTAATACAGATAACTTACCATCCGTTTCCATTATAGCGAATTCTACGTCCGCTACATTGAAAGCATTTTTTTCTCTTAATTTCATCTTTAATTCATTTATGGTCAATTTCATTTTCTTCATATTTTCATCTACAATGGTTCCGTTTTCAACTAAAGTAACCGGTTCAGAATTGATTAGCTTCCTTAATGTGAAGTTTTTTAAGCTTAAATATCCAGTGAATAGAGTCAAAATGGCAAATAATATTAAGGTAGTAATAGCTGATAGTGTTGCAAATTGCTTATCAATAATGGCATTTGCGACTATTGAACCCATTGAAACTCCCATAATAAAATCAAAAAAATTCATTTGTGAAATAAGCTTTGTGCCTATTTTTCGGGTTAAGAATAATGCTAAAACGTATATTCCAATACCTTTTAGTATTGTAATGAAGAAAACATTTCCCATATATGTACTACCTCTCTTTTTTTCTATTATCATCTATAGATTGTAGTATTAGAAGGAAATTAACTGGATATTCATTTATTAACCGATATTTCATTTTACATAAATCAGGGAAATACAGAATAGTTGCAAAAGGGGTGTAGTCATTCTTCTTTATTTCGTATTTGATAAATATTGCGAAGGAAGAATAGCTAAAAAATTTCAGTAAAAAAGGTACCCATTAAGGCTCCAAAGGAGAATTTTGTATCTTGGAACTTTTATAGTGTATGATATTGGTTTTGTAGTTGTTAATAAAAAGCCCTTAATAAAAATAGCCCCCAAATGAGGGGCAAAAAGATACTAGAATCCAAATGGCCCTGTTGGGCAGCAAGGATTGTGTGGTACTCCGCACATCGTATGTGTTTCACAGCATTCATTTACACATGATTCTGTGTGTGGGAAATAGTGTTGATGATTTATCATATGCTTGTTGACTGTTGTCGTGTGAGAAGGATGGACATGAGACACAACCGTATTAAATAAATTTGTTTTGACATATTGCTGTCCAGGCGAAACGAGTGGTGGATCATATTGTGCAGGAAACACTTGTGGCGGGCAGTATTGAGGAGGAGATCCACATCCTAGTGGTGCACCGTATGGTCCTGGCATCATAGGTCCTGGCGTCATAGGTCCTGGAAAACCACCAAACCCAATATTTCTGTTCGTCATTAAAATAACCTCCATGTGAATTTGTCTTGTGTCACCATTAGTCTATGTGCACTTTTGTTGATGTGGACTAGTTAGATACCTATTTTTTGAATTGGAATTTATTCACATGACGATGGGAAAGTGCAATAGGTGAAAAATTGTTTGTTTAACTGATGGGTGCGATTGTTCAATATAAGTAATCGCTTCTTGTGCTAATGGACAGGTAAGTTGAACAAGAATAACAAAAAGACACTCATTTTAATTTTAAAGGGTTCCGTTTTGAGGTGCTTTTCTAAAAATTTAAAGCCGAAATGACATACGTTTAGACATAGTGATTGGTATATTAAAACACAAAAGCTCGCCGCATATGATATGATCCCCTTATAGTAGACAGATAAAAGAAAGCATACTAATCTGTCTACTATGGAGGGGATTTTTTATGGGTAAAAATATAAGGACAACATACGATGTCACATTTAAGAAAAAAGCTGTA
>Ga0213823_1002193_pt1 | contig 10679 bp, 10 predicted proteins | sample MC6MC0907MG_FD_179887 | JGI IMG/M metagenome (GOLD analysis project Ga0213823, IMG submission 179887) | Enriched soil aggregate microbial communities from Iowa State University, Ames, United States - MC6-MC0907-MG | ecosystem: Environmental > Terrestrial > Soil > Unclassified | place: USA: Iowa...
TTGTTCCAGCGGCAGGCGCCGGGCGCCGCTGGAGGCACGGAAGCCTTCGCCGATGATTTCCTTGTAGACGTCGGGCGAGAAGGGTTGGCCGAGCGGATCGGGTGACTGGTCCAGTTCCACCACCGTACGCCATTGGCTGAGCTGGGCGTCGGTGCCGTAGAGACTGAGCCTGAAGCGGCCGTCCTGCAGGTCATTGAGGGCCACCAGCAAACCGTCGTCCACCGTGCCCACTGCCGCCAGCGACGAATTGGGGTTGGCTGGCTCCAGCGGATACGGTTCGCTCCAGGTTTGCCCGGCGTCTTCGGTACGGCTCGCCAGGACGCGGTGGTGGGTGTCGCCGGCATAGCGCAACATCGCCACGGCGCGGTTGCCGTCCAGGGGCACAATGGTAGGTTGCAGGGAGTTTTTGCCGCGGCTGATGCGGAATTTATCGATCACCGCGCCGTCGGCGCTCAAGTACAGGTACTCGGCAAACTTGCCCATGAATTCGTGGTAGACCGGCAGGCCGATAGAACCATCGGCATGGAACACTGGTGCGGCGCGTACCAGCGTGCTGATATTGAAGAATGGTGAGGTCACCAGTTGCCGAGGTGTCGACCAGTTCGCGCCGAGGTCATCGGACACCATCACATTGATTGCACTGGTGGCCCAGCCACCCACCGATACCGAAACATAAAACATCCACAAACGATTGTCCGGCGCCAGGGCGATGACCGGATTGCCCAGTTTGCGGATGTAACGCTGGGTGCCGTCACGGGTGCTTTCCCGCGTGGCAAGCACGTGCTCGGTGCCCCATTCGCCGCTACGGGCATCAAAGCGTGCGGTGCGCACCTGTACATCGGCAGCACCTTCGCGCGAGCCGGCAAACCACACGGCCATCAAGTCGCCACCGGGCAGGGCGGTGACCGATGAGGCGTGCACAAAGTTATTGAGCTGCGAAGACACAAAACGACTGGTGTATTGCGGCGTCGCGGCGGCCTTCGCGGTGTTCGAGCTTATAGGGGCAAACGGCGCCAATACATGGGGGGGATGGCTGAACCAGGCGGCGCAGAATACCCCTAGCAGGCTGCAGATCAGGAAGGCGGAGCGCATAGGGAAACCAATTCGGAAAAAGATTACGGTGCACGCTCATCCGGCAGGCGCTTCCTGCGACCGGTGAGCATGGATAACGGCAGGTTGTCCCGCAGCTGGAAACTCTCGAACACCGCTGCCAGCACATGGATGCACACCAGTCCCAGCAACACATTGGCCGCGGTTTCGTGGACTTGCAGGGGCCAATCGGCGCCCCATAAAGCATCGACTTCCTGCATCAGGAAGCCGCTGATACCGAGGGTCAGCAGCGCCGACAGCATCGCCACCATCACCAGGGCGCCGAGCGGCGAGTGACCCAGGCGATGTTGCGGGCGCCCCCTGAGCAGCGAGCGCAGGTGGGCCGCAAGCCGCTTCGGTGTCGGCCAAAAGTCTGACCAGCGCGCGCTGCGCGGCCCGACGAACCCCCACACCGCTCGTACCAGCAGCCAGCCCATGGCGTAGTAGCCCAGCCAGACATGCCAGTCGTCGCCCGCTTCATTGAAGAAGTAATTGGCAACAAAGACCCCGGCGATAGACAGGTGAAACAGCCTCACCAGCGGGTCCCAAAGGCGCAGGGATTCGCCTTGCATCAGCCTTTTATCTCAGTCTTCACGGCCTTGCCGGTAACCGGGTCGTGGTAGATCTCGACTTTGCGCTTGTCCTTGTCGAAACCGTAGATCTCATAACAATTGCCGTCGGTGACCTTGAACTTGCTGATTTGGTAGCCTTCGGCCTTGAGTTTGTCCTGGAAGGCTTTTTCGTCTTGCCATTGCGAGCGTTCGGCGGTGGTGCATTGCGGGCCGGCGACGGCCAGAGGGCTGGCGATAATCAGGGACAGCAGGAGAATTTTGCGCATGGAAAAGCTCTCAGCGTTTGTGGGAGCTTGCACAGTGCAAAATCAACCTTAGCGAAACCTTAGTTGGTAATGAGCTGTAACATCTTTGCCGGAATAGCCCCCGACAGAACCCGGCATGATGCCGCCGATTCCTAGAGAGATTTTGCGATGCGCCTACTCCTCGTCGAAGATGATCGTGCCCTCGGCCAGGGGATTCGCGTGGCATTGGGCGCCGAAGGCTACACCCTTGACTGGCTGCAGGATGGCCTGGGCGCATTGCATGCCTTGCGCAGCGAAAGCTTCGACCTGCTGCTGCTCGACCTCGGCCTGCCGCGCCTGGATGGCCTAGATCTGTTGCAACAATTGCGTGCCGAGCAACACGACCTGCCAGTGCTTATCCTCACCGCACGCGACGGCACCGCCGAGCGTATCGCCGGGCTGGATGCGGGCGCTGACGATTACCTGATCAAACCGTTCGACGTGGAGGAGCTCAAGGCCCGCGTGCGTGCGTTACTGCGCCGCAGCCAGGGCCGCGCACAACCGCTGTTGGAGCATGCTGGCGTCAGCCTCGACCCAGCCACCCAGCAGGTTCGGTATCAGGACGAGGAGATCATCGTCACACCGATGGAATACCAATTGCTGCACCAGTTGATGGTGCGCCCCGGCAAAGTGGTGACACGCGAGCGGCTATCGCGGGCGTTGTACGGCTGGCAGGACCGCGTCGAGAGCAATACCCTCGAAGTGCTGATCCATAACCTGCGCAAAAAAATTTCCACCGAACTGATCCGTACCGTGCGTGGTGTCGGCTACGTACTGGCGCTCAAACCATGATTTCCGTCCGCGCGCGCATTCTCGTCCCGGTGCTGGTGCTGATCCTGCTGGGTGACGCCCTGATCAGCTGGCTGGTCCTGCGCGACAGCCACCACGAAATCGAAGAGGTCTACGACGCGCAACTCGCTCAAAGTGCCCGCCTGCTGCAAGGCGTGCTGCACCAACGCGCCCCCGGCGAGGCCGACTGGGACCGTCTCTACCAAGCCTTCGACCAGGCCATGAGCCGTGTCGGCGCAGACGGTGTAGCCCATCCCTACGAAACCCGCCTGACCTTTCAAGTCTGGCGCACCGACGGCCAACTGCTGGTGCGCTCCGCCGAAGCACCGATCCTCGATGCGCCGCCCGTCACCCTTGGCTCCCACGACCTGATGGACAACGGCAACGACTGGTGCGCCTTCCTCCTGGCTGACCCGCAACAGGGCCTGTTGATATGGGTGGGCGAGCGCGACGACATTCGCCAGGACCTTATCCAGCGCATCGTTCGCCACACGCTGTGGCCCACACTGATCGGTGTGCCGCTGCTGGCATTATTGATCTGGCTGGTCATCGGCTGGGGCCTCAACCCCCTGCGCGCCATGGCCCGTTCTATCCGCGGGCGCACCACCGATTCTTTGCAGCCGTTGCACCTCAAGCCGCTGCCGAGCGACCTGGAACCCATGCAAACCGCGCTCAACCGTCTGTTGGATCAGGTGGATGATCTATTGGAGCGCGAGCGCCGCTTCATCGCCGACGCCGCCCACGAACTGCGTACACCCTTGGCAATCCTGCGCATCCACGCCCAGAACGCGCAAAGCGCCGTCACCGAAGAACAGCGGCGTGAGGCGTTGGATTTCCTGGTCAATGGCGTCGACCGCGCCACCCGTATAGGCAGCCAACTGCTCACCATGGCCCGCATCGAACCGCAACTGAACAACCCCCTGTATCAACGCGTGCAACTCACCGAACTGGTCCGCGAAGAACTGGCCGAACTCACGCCACTGGCCATGGAAAAGGGCGTGGAGTTGGTGCTGGAGTGTGATGAAGAGTGTTGGGTAGAAACCGAGCCGATAGCGTTAGCCATTGCCATGCAGAATCTGGTGACCAATGCCCTCAACTTTTCTTCCCCAGGCAGCGAGGTGACTGTCGTGGTGCGCAAGGACGAGGCGGGCATGGCCAGCTTGAGGGTGGAGGACGCCGGGCCGGGAATAGCAGAAGGGGAGCTTGGCAGATTGTTCGAGCGATTTTACAGCCGAGGCAATGCCAATGGCGCGGGCTTGGGATTGGCCATCGTACAGATGATTACTCGTAAAATTGGTTGCACCCTGCACATTTACAATCGAACAAGCGGGGGCGTATGTGCAGAACTCGGCCTGAACCAGGCCAGCCGCCCCTACAACGTTCTCGCAAATTCGAATAACGCACCTGTCACCATGACAACGTAGGTGAACCCCGCACGAAAACCACTTCCCGCTAAAAGCAGCCTGAACCCAGGCACAGCCATCAGCAGAGGAGAGCCGCTTCCCAAAAAACATGGAACGAAATAGGGAAGCGGAGGAACGGCAGTTAAGGGGAAACTTCATCCTCGCCTAACCATACAACCGCTGTTCAATCTCTTCGAGGGTGCTGCCTCGTGTCTCCGGTACCCATACCGCGACGAAGGTCAGAGATAGAAGTCCTGCTCCCACGAACACAAAGAAGGTTTGGCCGATCCCGATCGTCGCAACCAAAGATGGAAAGAACATGCCGATCATCACGTTGGTCAACCAGAACGCTGCGATCGCCATACCCATGCATCCGCCGCGGATGCGCATTGGGAAGATTTCCGCCAAAAGTACCCAAAAAGCAGGCCCGATCAGCCCTTGCATGGAGGCAAGGAACATCGCCATGGCGCCGAGAATGAGCATGGCGCGGGTAACGGAGGGATCGACAAAAACTGAAACCAGGCCAATCAACAGTAAAGACAATGTGGTACCCGTGAAACCGAGCAGCATCATTGGGCGACGGCCCACGCGGTCCAGCAGCGCAATGCCCACGAACGTTGCGCCAATCGAGATAACGCCATTTACGACATTGGCGATCAGTGCACTACGTTGCTCCAGGCCTGCTTCTGTGAGGATCTGGGTGCCGAAGTACATGATTGAATTGACTCCGGTCAGCTGCGACGTAACAGCGATACCGATGCCAATCAAAAAGATTCGTCGCGCGCCCTTTTGAGACAGATCGCGCCAGCCACCTTTTTTGATGAATCGTTCGTTGCTGATCTGCTGGGTGATGGCCTCCATCTCAGCCTTGGCGTAGTACTCCTCCCGTACCAGTTTCAGTACCTCCAGGCCCTCTCTGAAGCGCCCTTTGGTGGCTAGCCAGCGCGGGCTTTCCGGCATGTAGAGCATTCCCAACCAGAGTGCCACTGCTGGCAGGGTTGCCAAGGCAAGCATCCATCTCCAAACACCGTCGAGATCGCTAAACAAATTGCCCAGTGTGGCGTTGGTGGTGAAGGCCAGGAATTGCCCAGTGACGATCATCAACTCGTTGCGAGTGATGATGCGACCGCGGATGCTGGATGGGGCCATCTCCGCCAGATACGCCGGCACGACGACTGATGCGCCGCCCACCGCTAACCCCAGCGTGAAGCGGGCCGCCACCATGACGTTGAGGGTGGGCGCCAGCGCACAAGCCAACGCGCCAAGAAAAAACACTACGGCGAGGAAAAGAATGATACGGCGGCGACCCTTGAGGTCCGATAGGCGACCGCTGAACAGCGCCCCCATCATTGCGCCGATCAATAGGGCGCTGGCAACCAAACCTTCCGTGAAGGGTGTCAGGCCCAGGTCATCTTTCATGTAGAGCAAGGCGCCATTGATGACGCCGGTATCGAAGCCGAATAGCAGGCCGCCAAACGTGGCAATCCAAGTGATTTTTTGCAGGTAGCGCTGTGCCTGGTGTTTTTCAGGACTTACAAAAGTGGCTGAAGTGTCTGCCGTATTTCCGTAGGAATTAATTGTCATTGTGATATTCCTGACATCAACTCATGGGTGATGCTCACTCGCCGTCGCGGTGAGCGTTTCAACATGCAATTACATTGGTTTTTCTCGTGGTGCGATTCAGATGGGTTGGGGTTTGAAATCGCTGGTGGCTACCGGCATGACGCTCTGTAGCAGTCTTACGGACTTTTCCAAACCCTCGCGGCTGTTGAGTAAAACGTCCTCATGCTCGATCGATAGCCAGCCATCGTAGCCAGCCATCTTCAAGCGGTAGCAGAACTGCCGCCACCATTGCTCACCGTGGCCGAATCCAAGCGTGATGTAGGACCAGCTTCGGGATGAGATATCCATCAACGAGCCATTTTCCAGCAGTGAATCCACGGCCTGGACTGGCGCGTTAAGCAAAGTATCTTTGGCGTGCACATGGTAAATGGCGTCGCCCAGTGCCTCGGCGGCGACCAGCGGGTCAGCGCCCATCCAGAACAGATGCGAGGGATCAAGGTTGGCGCCAATCACCGGTCCGATTGCATTGCGTAGCTTCAGCAGCGAGCGGACGTTGTAGACGCACTGGTTACCGTGCAACTCCAAAGCGATGCGCTCCACGCCGTTCTCCTTGGCCAGATCAGCTATTTCGCTCCAGAAGGGCAGCAGGCGTTCTTCCCATTGATAGCGCAGCATTGCCTGGGTTTCGGGAGGCCATGAGGCAACCACCCAGTTCGGCATCCTGTCGCCGGCCCGCCCTTCAGGTAAGCCAGACATGGTGCAGACGGTCTTGACTCCCAGTTCACCGGCTACGCGTATCGTGTCCCTGAGGCATTGACCTTGTTCGGGCTGCGTGGGATGCAAAGGGTTGCCGTTGGCGTTCAAGGAAATGATTTCCAGACGGTGTTCCTGGAAGCTACGTTTGAGGGCCTTGCGGTCATCGGCGCTGGCGAGCATCTGCGCCAAGTCAAAGTGCGGCGCGGTCGACCATCCGCCGGTGTTGATCTCCAGGCCCGACACTTCCAGCCGTTCAGCCTGCTTGAGCATCTCCTGCAGGGGCAGGTTGCCGAGGCTATCGGTGACGAATCCCAGCTTCATGACGTAGCTCCTTCTCGCGATCGATAGAGGGGCGGTGCTTCCAGCGTTGGCAAAACTACCCGGCGACGCTGATGGAGTGCCTCGATGCCGGCTTGAGCGACAATGGCTGCGCAATAGCCGTCCCAGGCACTCGCGGCATGGACAGGGAAACTACCTGTGGTGATGAACTCCACGAATGCTTTGTTCTGCAGGCGATAGGCGTCGGCGAAACGCGGCCGCCAATCGGCAGCGTACCTTTCAAAACCCTGAAGACGGGTGTTGAAGCGAGCATGTACGGGGGTGGCCAGTTGCACGGAACCCAACTCGCCCACCAGCTCGCCACGGACGTCGTACCCGTAATGGGCATTGTTGTTGATTTCGATGTTCACCAGATGGCCTTCCCGGGTTTCCAGCACCATGAATACCGGGGCGCCGACGCCGTCCTTAGACGTGTGGGTGGGTTGGAACACCGAGATGGCAACGTATTCAGTATCGAGCACGTGACGTGCCACATCGAACTCATGCGGCGCGGAGTTACTGATCGCCATTTGCCCGCTGAAGTTGGCGGGGGCTTCTACGTTGCGGTGGAAGTTGTGCATCATCACAGCCCGACCTATCACGCCGTCGCCCAAGGCACTTTTCATTTCCCTGTACGAAGGGTCAAACCGGCGCATGAAGCCCAGTTGCACGAATTGGCGACCCCGGGAGGCCTCTTTGTCGATGACCGCCAGGCACTGGTCCGGGCTTTGAGACAGCGGCTTTTCACACAGTGCGGGTTTCCCTGCATCAATGGCTGCCATGGTCAGGACCGCATGGGTTTCGTCCGGGCTGGCGATGATGATTGCATCGACATCGGACCTTGAAAGCGTGAACAGTGGGTCAGTGGAAACGTCAGCGGCTCCATAACGGTCAGCTATCAGCTTCGCTCGCTCTGGCGACGCATCACACACCACATGCAAAGTGGCTCCCGGAAGGTCCTGGGCAATGATGCGGGCGTGATCCTCCCCCATAATTCCCGCGCCGATAACGGCGATTCGTATGCTCATATTCAACTACCTATCAATGGGCGAAAGTCATCTACGCAGCGTCGAACTCGCGAGCACGTTGACTGAGAAGGGAGGTGCAAGGTGGGCCACGAGCGGCTTGGCCGTGGCGGTCGAAACCAACCGATGAGGCGAGTTATTCATGGGGCTGTCCTGGCGTTTTGTTGTGTTTGTTATGCCTCGATTATTAGCGCCGAAAAAGCAAGCATCAAGGAGCACCATAGGCGGTTTATGATGTGAAAAGCCTCAAATTTAAGAGTGAAGTACCATTTTTCATTGCTCTTGAAGCCGACCATCGGGAATGTTTATATGGTGTAAATAACATCAAAAGAGGGCGTGCCATATGACCACGCAAACATCAGCGCGCTTATGGAAGGGCCCCACCGTTCAACAGGTCGCCAAGGTGGCGAGGGTCGGGCCTGCGACCGTCGATCGTGTGCTCAACAACCGTCCCGGCGTTCGGGAAAACACCCGTCTGAAAGTCCTGGCTGCGCTGGATAAGCTAAGGAAAGACTTGGCTGACGGCATGGCAACGTTGCAGATCAAGCTCTTTTGCGATTCGGGCGAAACCTTCAATGCAACGTTGGCCGACGCCGAGGCATTGGTGAACGCTTCGACACCAGGCGTCGTCGTGCATGGCTACTATGAACCGACTAACCAGGTCGATCCCGCCACTTTTGCTGATCAGGTTCAGGCACAGGGCGCCTCGGCGGATGGTGTGATCGTGGTATCGCGCGAGCATCCGGCGATCAATCGAGCGATTCGCAAACTGTGCAGCCTAGGTATACCAGTCGTTTGCCTGACCACCGACCTGCCTAATTCCGGGCGAAGCGCTTATGTAGGCAACGATCAATATGCGGCGGGCAGTGTCGCTGGGTTACTGATAGGCAATGCGTTACCCAAGGAACCGGCAAAAATTCTGTTAGTGACCAGTGTGCCGTTTCGCTGTCAGCAAGAGCGGGAGATGGGGTTTCGCAGGGTGCTCCGTTCCGAGTTTCCGTATCTGAAAATCGACGAACGAGTGATGTCCGACGATCGCCCTCAGACTACGACTGAACAATTGACGCGTTATTTTTCCAAGCACGACTACCCGGCAGCCATCTACAACGTGGCCGGAGCCAATCGGGGCGTTGCTCAAGCGATAGATACCATTGCGGCTGAGGATCGGCCTATTTTCGTCGGCCATGAGCTTACAGTTCATACGCGGGCGATGCTTGAGTCCGGCGTCATGGATTATGTTATCTCTCATGATTTCGTTGGCGAGACTGCCGCAGCGGTGCGCTGGATACGAGGAGCGGTTGAGGGAGCAGCGACAACGCCACCTTCAACACAGATCTTGATTCACACTCGATACAACTGCGGTGCGTAAGGCCACGTTGCGTTCTACCCAGCCGTGTCCCTCGGCAAAACCAAGGATGGCGTCATGAAGGAGTCTGACGACCTCGATCACGTCGTCGCTTGCCACACGATAGAACACGATATAGCGTGGGCTTTTGACCGTTCCATGGGTTTGTTTGGCCTACTGGCAATATAAGCGACACGCTGCGGGTGTGAACAACATCCGGGCAAGTGAGCAGGCAAGTAAGCTAGGCTGTTCGCACGACAGGCCGTTGGTATTCGACGGCCTGAAAACAAAGGCGCTATCAATGTCGAAGCATTTGCTGTTGGGCTGGACCCGTTCCTTGTGCGTGCTTGCTGCCTTGAGCGGCGCGGCCACCATGGCAGTTGCTGCCCCGGCTGAAGAAAACGCTACGGCGGAATCGGACATCCAATCGGTGTCCCTGGCAGGCGGCAAGCTGAAGTTCATGCTGAAAGGCGTCGAGGCCCGTACCTTGAACAGCGAGAACGGCGGCACGATGTACTTCGATCCGAAAAGCGAGCGGGCCATCATCGTTACCGAAGGTCCGGCGCCGACTACGGGCACCACCCCGGACGCTGCGTTTCCCCTTGCCGTGGATACCTTGAAGGAAAAGCAGCAAGCCGCGTCACCCAACTTTCGCATGACTAGCGAGAAGACCATTCAGGTGAACGGCTTGAAGATGTACCGCCTGGACGGCACCGACGATTTCAACGGCCTGAAACTACTGATGGCCTCGTTGATGACGATGAACGATCAGAAGATCACCATCATCGAAGTGATGTCCAGCGAAAACGACCCGGCCGGCCATACCGCTGCGTTGAAGAACATTCTGGGCAAGTAAACCGCAGGTTTCCGGATAGTTAGCCACATCGCGGCGCGCGCCGCGGGCAATGTCGCGCGTTTCCTTCAGACCGATGTCGGGTAAGCACCGATGGAGAAGCGGTTTTCCTTGCTCGACGTCCTCACCCCCAAGTAGAGACCAGGGACTTCGCCGTCAGCGTGCTTGCCGGGTTCGGTCAGCGGGCGGATCAAGGCATCGCTGAGTTTTCGTTTGAAAACAACCGCATTATCTGGAGGCATCGGTGGGGGCATCCTTTTTAAGGCGCCGAAATTTGCCCCCAATTATGCCCTCATGATCCTTGGAATTCATTGGATCTAAACAGGCGACAGTGGACAGAAATTACCAATAAGCGCTTGTTATAAAACAGTTTTATAGAATTTGCTGGAACTCCATTACAAGCTATCGGGGTCCCCGAAAAACATCTGAATCCGCGAACGCAACCAGCGCTCCCCAGGATCATTGTCCTGAGACCCCCGCCAGGCCATATGCAGTTCGAAGCTGCGCACCGGTATGGGCGGGTCTTCGGCGCGTACGCCACCGGCGGCGGTCAGCGCGTCGGCGGTGTAGTCGGGCACGGTGGCGATGATGTCGGTGCCCGACAACAGGGTGCTCAAGCCGTTGAACTGCGGCACGGCCAGCACCACATGACGCTTGCGGTCGAGTTTTGCCAGCTCTTCAT
>Ga0213823_1002195_pt1 | contig 10671 bp, 10 predicted proteins | sample MC6MC0907MG_FD_179887 | JGI IMG/M metagenome (GOLD analysis project Ga0213823, IMG submission 179887) | Enriched soil aggregate microbial communities from Iowa State University, Ames, United States - MC6-MC0907-MG | ecosystem: Environmental > Terrestrial > Soil > Unclassified | place: USA: Iowa...
CTGCACTACCGCTAGAAGTACTAGAAAGAGCTCAACAGCAATTAGTAAACTTCCGTGATTCAGGTATGTCCATTATGGAGATGAGTCACCGCAGTGCTATTTTTGATGAAGTACATAATGAAGCAATTGCTTTATTAAAAAAGCTTTATGCTATTCCAGAAAACTATGAAGTTCTGTTTCTTCAAGGAGGTGCCAGCCTGCAGTTCACAATGATACCAATGAACTTCCTTCAAGCAGATCAAAAGGCAAGCTATGTCTTATCAGGCTCATGGGCTGAAAAAGCCTTCAAGGAAGCCAAATTATTTGGTACACCTGTAGAAGCGGCAAGTACTAAAGAAAATCAATATCGTAGTATCCCAGCGTTAGCAGATATTCATTTCAATGAAGAGGATGCCTATGTGCATATTACTTCAAACAATACAATTTATGGTACACAGTGGAAGGAATACCCTGTGACAGGCAATGTCCCATTAGTGGCAGATATGTCAAGTGATATTCTTTCAAAACCAATCGATATCAGCAAATTTGGCCTTATTTATGCAGGAGCTCAAAAAAATCTTGGCCCATCTGGAGTAACGGTTGTCATCATTCGTAAAGATTTACTAGAAAAAGAAAATAAAAATATTCCTACGATGTTAAAATATACAACGCATGCTGATAGCAATTCTTTATATAATACACCACCAACTTTTGGTATTTATATGTTAGGTGAAGTATTAAAATGGGTAGAATCCAAGGGTGGCATTGCAGAAATCGCGAAGCACAATGAGGTAAAGGCAAAAGTTATTTATGATGCGATTGATAATAGCAATGGCTTCTATAAAGGGCATGCTACACCAGAAAGCCGTTCTTTAATGAACATTACTTTCCGTGTCACTGATGAGGAGCTTGAAAAACAATTCCTAGCAGAAGCAAAGGCAGCAGGATTTATCGGCCTAAACGGACACCGCTCTGTAGGTGGTTGTCGTGCTTCAACTTATAACGCTGTACCATTAGAGGCTTGTGAAGCATTACGTGACTTCATGGTAGCTTTCCAACAAAAGCATCAATAATCTACTTTCTGAGAAGTATTTTCTCTCATCTCCAACCTAATGTAAAAAGACGAAGGAATAGATTGCTTATTCTTTCGTCTTTTTGTCTCCCTAGAAATCAAGCTTTACTCCCTACCACTTCAATCTTCGACTAATTTGCGACACTTTCTAAAAATGTTTAGTAATAATAGGATGCTTTTAAATTACTTATGATCTAGTGATTTACATTAGGGATATCTCATAATGCTAACTAACGTTAAGAAATTTATAGTCTTTTATATAGCCTATCGGACATATTGCCAATCTTCTTTCATTTTGATTTCATAGATTATTAATGTAAAGCACTACCTTTACAATAATAGATGAAGGGAGGTTTTTATAATGGAAGATAGAAGATATGGAACTTATATGAACTTTGACCACAATAAATGTTTTAAAAAATGTTGTAACGAGGCAGCAGCAAAACGTTGTCGTTGTGAAGAAGAAAAAGTTTGTCCCTGTAAAGAAGAAAAATGCACACCTAGAATGAGCGCTAACTGTAGAGGCTGTATCTGCCAACAATTAAGAAGATTAGAAGCTCCAGTTACACTAGACATCTTTTTAAATGGAGGTCAAAGCTTCTTAGGCGTGACTTTCATTTCCTTCGATCCTCAAAATTGCTGTGCCGTTTTCCTAGAGCCAGGTACAACAGGAACTTTAACTATAGATTGTAATCAAATTGATGCTATTCGTAGAGTAGCTTAATTACCAAATAAAAAGGATATTGCGAAGTATTGATGTACTTTCGCACTATCCTTTTTTCTATACCTTAAACTGTTTCATGTTTACAATCCGGACATTTACCATAAATCTCGAATTTATGATTTTCTATTTCATAGTTTGGCAGCTTTTCTCCAAGCATTTCCATAGGACATAAATTTAACTCTTTGACATTTCCACAATCCATACAGATAAAATGATGGTGATGATGCTCTGACTCACAATGCATACGGAAATTACGCTCTCCAGATAATTCTGTTTCCTCCAGTATGCCAAGTTTCACAAATGTAGCTAGGTTGCGATAAATGGTATCGAAACTCATACCTGGAAAATCTTTTTTTAAAACATCCAGTAAATCACGAGCCGTTAGATACTTATCAGTTGCTGCAAACATATCTAATATTAGCTCTCGTTTGTCCGTTTTTTTATAGCCGTTCCCTTTTAAAATTTCCCACGCTCTTGTACTATTCAAGACGCTACCTCCCCTTGTTTTGCAGCCACTTTAAATGCTATTTTCTTCCCTAGTATAACAAGTAACAAAATAAGAATGGAAGTGACCACAATCGTACCTCCTGGCGCTAAATCCAAATAAAAAGCACTTACTAGCCCTATTAGCACAGCTGCTTCCCCAAATACTATGGCATAAATAATTGTTTGTTTAAAGCCCTTAGCCAGTCGCATGGCAGCAGCCACAGGAAGTGTCATAAGCGATGACACAAGTAATATTCCAACGATGCGCATACTTGCGGCAATCACAAGTGCTGTCACAATCATAAACAACAGGTGAATCCAACGTGCAGGTAAACCGCTCGCCTTCGCATATTCCTCATCAAAAGATAGGACAAAAAGCTCTTTAAAAAATAAAAATAAAAAAATGATAACAACTGCAGCAATGCCCACAACTACCCAGAGATCCTGACGTGACACAGCCGATACAGAGCCAAATAAATAGCTCATTAAATCTGTACTAAAGCCACTAGCAAGTGAAATAAAGATAGCACTAATACCAATACCACCAGACATGATAATAGGAATCGCAAGCTCTTCGTAGTGCTTATATAGCCGTCTTAGTCGTTCGATTAATATAGAGCCACTCACAGAGGCCAGTATCCCTAAATAAATTGGATTAAGCATCGCTAGCGCTGTCACGGATTGACTAATGTATAGGCTTCCTGCTATACCAGCGAGTGTCACATGTGATAAAGCATCTGCAATAAGAGACAATCGACGTACAACAATAAAGACACCAAGTAGCGGCGCCAATATGCCTATTAGTAGCCCAGAGAAAAAGGCATTTTGTAAAAATTCATAATGTAAAATCGCTTCAATCATAGTGCCTTCCCCTTCTTAATGAATCTTTCTGACAGAATGACCATACCAAGCATCGAGTGCATCCTGAGAAATGCTGTCAAACTCATTTTTATAACCATGGAAGTGAATCGTTTGATTTAAACATGCCACATGACTGATGCGGTTTGATACTGTATCGACATCGTGTGTGACAAGAATCATTGTAATTCCCTGTTCCCGATTTAATTTCGCCAGCATATCATAAAATGATTGCACATTCTCATGATCAATGCCGACAGTTGGTTCATCTAATATTAGTAGCCTCGGTTCACTCACTAAGGCTCGTGCAATAAAGACCCGCTGCTGCTGCCCACCGGATAAATCGCCAATATTACGATGCATAAAAGCTTCCATTCCAACAGCTTTTAAGGCATTCAAAACTTTTTCTTTTGCATCGCGTCCCGGTCTTTTAAATAGCCCTAATTGTTTCGTTAATCCACTTTTTACTACCTCTTGGACGGTTGCTGGAAAACCTGAGTTGAAGGCATTAGATTTTTGTGAAACATATCCTATCCATTCACGGTGCTTAAAAGTAGTGCTGCGTTCACCAAATAACTTTATTTCTCCAGACATAGGTCTTAATAGTCCTAAAATAATTTTTAATAATGTAGATTTCCCAGAGCCATTTGGACCGAGTAGTGCTAAAAAATCACCCTCTTCTACATGAAAAGAGATATTTTTTAGGACTTGTGTATAGTCATATTGAAATGACACGTTTTCAATACTAATTAATGATTTTTTCATTCATGATCGCTTCTTTCTAATTCAAAATCATTACGATTTACAAATTGTAAGTATAAATGAAAGCCCGGTTTTTGTAAAGAAAAAAAGAATCCTATGTTTTATGATCTGGTGGAAATGTTGTTATAGTAGGGCTTCCTGTACTCGGTGAACGATTGTCCTATTTGTCTTGTGCTCATATCATGATCTTCTGCTGAAGGAAGATAAAGATTTTCATAAAATTATTTTTTGAAGGAGGATTCGCTTTGAGTATTCAATTTTTACAGCAATTAGCACAAAGTAGTGATAAGGAAATTGTTGCCATCGCTCGTGCTGAAGGATTTGACATTACAACGTCTGAAGTAAAAAAACTTCGGCCACATTTGGAGCAATTCTCATTTTCTTGGCTTTTTTTAGGCATACCTAAAGATATACTTGTTGAGGTTGAGGCTGTTTTAGGTAGAAAGCGTTCTCGTCAGCTTATCGCACTTTTTACAAAATAATTGAAAATGCCCGAAAAACAGTGTTCATTTCACTGATTTCGGGCATTTTGTGTTGTTATCCTTCTTTTAGCGCAGTGATTAACTCAGGTTTAAATTCACCACTTCGTAACATCTCTAGTTCATACTTATAAGGTGCCGATTTGGATTTAGCATCACTATTTAACGCAACATATGGAGTTTCTAGGATTTTAGGAATCTCCTTTAATTGCGGGTGGTGCACTACATAGTTTAATGCCTCAAAGCCAATATGACCAAAGCCAATATTTTCGTGGCGGTCTTTTCCTGCACCTCGAACATTTTTAGAGTCATTGATATGAAGAACTTTAATCCGATCCACACCGATAATTTTATCAAATTCATTCAATACACCATCAAAGTCCTCTACAATATTGTAGCCAGCATCATGTGTATGACATGTATCAAAACAGATAGTAAGGCGTTCATTATTCGTCACACCGTCGATAATTTTGGCAAGCTCTTCAAAAGAACGACCACATTCTGTTCCTTTACCCGCCATCGTTTCTAATGCAATTTGGACAGGATAATCCTGTGATAGCACTTCATTTAAGCCTTCAATAATTTTGGCTATACCTGCGTCAGCACCAGCACCAACATGGGCACCTGGATGTAAAACAATTTGGTTGGCTTCCAACGCAGCCGTACGTTCAATTTCAGATTGTAAGAAATCTACACCAAGTTGAAATGTTTCAGGTTTTTCTGTATTTGCAATATTAATGATATAAGGTGCATGGACAACGATGTTTGTCATGCCATGCTCCTTCATGTGTAATAGACCATTCATAATATTAAGGTCCGCAATAGCTTTACGACGCGTGTTCTGAGGTGCTCCCGTATAGATCATAAAGGTATTTGCCCCATATGAAAGGGCCTCTTTACTTGACCCTAGTAGCATTTCCTTCCCACTCATCGAAACATGTGATCCAAGTAGCATGAGAATGCCTCCTTATTTTTTCCCACGGGCTTTTAAGCGACGTTCACGTTTTTTTATTTTTTCCATTTCCCATTTCATATTACGCTTGTAGCCTGGTTTTACTTTTTTCGGCTTACGAACTAAAGATTTTGCCTTTGCATCGATTTCATTTTCATGCTTTACACGATTTTTTCGAGCATGGCGATCCTTTAATTCAGACCATTCTCCATCTTTTACGTCTTTTTGTACAAATGGGATGCCCATTTTCTCTACACGAATTAATGCATCCTCATCTGAAGGCTCAAACAAGGTGATGGCTGTTCCTTTATTTCCTGCACGCGCAGTACGTCCTACACGATGAATAAAGAATTCTAGGTCTTCTGGAATTTCATAGTTAATGACATGTGAAATCCCTTGAATATCAATACCACGAGCTGCCAAATCAGTAGCAACAATATATTGATAATCTAAATCACGAATTTGTTTCATCATCTTCTTACGATCACGGGGACTTAAATCACCATGTATTTGACCACAGCGAATACCGTTTTCATTTAAGTAACCTGCAACTTGCTCTGCCGTTTTACGCGTATTTGTAAAAATCACTGCTAAAAATGGATTAATTCCTTCTATCACATCTAATAAACGCTTATTCCGTGATTTCGAGCGAACTGGTACAAGCACAAAATCAATGCCCTCTGCCACTGGTCGCTTATCGTTCATATGGATGTGGACAGGTGTCTCCATATATTTCTTTAAGAAAGGCTGAAGTTTTTCTGGAATAGTTGCTGAGAATACAAACATTTCAAGATTTTCTGGCATTTGAGAAGCAAAGCCATCAATCTCCTCGATAAAGCCCATATCGAAGGCTAGATCAGCCTCATCGACAACTAAAATTGGTGCCGTATGCACAAATAACGCTTGCGCAGAAACGAGGTCACGAATACGTCCAGGCGTCCCAACAACAATTTGTGGCTGCGTTTTTAACTTATCAATAGAGCGTTGTTTGTCCGTACCCCCAATAAATAGTTTTGCTTGAATTGCTGTTCCTTCTATTAATTGGTTTAACGCATCAAAGATTTGCTGTGCAAGCTCACGCGTAGGTGAAGTAATCACAGCTTGTACTTCTTGTTTATCCGGATTAATACGTTGCACAATTGGAATTAAAAAGCTATGTGTTTTTCCTGTTCCTGTATGTGCCTGTCCAATAGCACTTTTCCCTTTTAATAGTAGCGGAATTATTTCCTTTTGAATTGGCGTCGGTTCTGTAAAGCCCAGTTTTGCTATTGCGTCCTGCAAAAATGGCTGAAAATTATAATCAGTATATTTTGACATCCTTCGTTCCTCCTAACATCTTTTCCATTGTATCATGATTCAACTTCTAGGTATATTAACCGCCTAATAACTTCAGCATGAACATTATTTATTAGTTTTATTATCCTTACAACAAAACCCTTATCAAAGGTACTGTAAATACTCTTAAGATGCAATCAAAAAAGTGCTACGTTATAATTAAAAAAAGCAAAGTTTTCGTATTTTTTATGTCTATTTATTGCAAACTAATCATTTGAATAATTACCACATGTTATGATGAGGAAGTAAGACACTAGAGGAAGATGATTTTATCATGAAGCAGCAAGATAGTAAAAAGCAAAAGACATCGTGTAGCTACATGATTTACACAATTGGTGGCGTTGATGTTTCATTTGAAGTTATTGGTGTTCCTGAAGTGTTACAGCAAGCCATTCATTCAGCATCATTTGAAGGTGAATCAATTGTTTCGATTTGGGAGACAGCAGCTTCAATTCTACCAAACAATATTGTTTTTTCAGAGTGTACTGTAAAAGGAATTAATGCATACCGTGATATTTTTCCCGGCAGTTAGGGAATTATTGACACAAGGTTACTTCCCTGAGAAGCTCGTAACAAAACGTATTTCATTATCGAAGCTTTACCATATATCAGGTAGAGAGGACCTAAACGCTTCTCTACCTGTTTTAATCATTCCCCTTTTCTTTCCTCTATTTTCTTCATGATTGCTAGATTAGCCATAAGAACATTGACCCTATTTTCCCCAAAAATCCCCAGTGCTCGTGTTTCTGTATAAGTATCTAAAATATTTCTAATCTCTTGTTCTGAAAGTCCACTTGCTTGAACAATACGTTGGATTTGTATTTCTGCAGCCTTTACACTGATATGGGGATCTAGCCCTGAACCAGAGGCCGTCATTAAATCTGCTGGAATATCCTGTCGTTCAACAGCAGGATTGGCAAGCAAAAATTTCTCGATATCTGCTTCAATTCGTGTCTTTAATTCAGGATTCGTTGGTGCATAATTAAAGGAGCCTGAGCTAACACCACTATAGTTCAACTGACCATTTTCATCGGGAATTGTGTCCACTTTTGTGTACACATTATAATTTACGGATGACACTCGTCCCCAGAAATAGGTAGGCTTCAAAAATGCCTGACCGATTAATTCTGAACCTCTAGCTTGGCCATCAACTTCTATTAAACTACCGTTTGCCTTGTGTGGAAACACTCCTTGTGCTAATGCAGTTACTGCCAATGGATAAATAAAGCCACAAAGAAGAAACATTGTGAACGTAATCAATATTGCTTGCTTTGTATGCTCAAAAAATTTACGCATCTCTCTTCCTCCTATAATCCAAACATCTGAAACAGGGGTGCTATCATAACATCGATCAACTTTATACCGATAAAAGGAGCGATGATGCCTCCTACTCCATAAATGAATAAGTTTTTATTTAGTAACTTCGAAGCACTCATAGGTTTGTATTTTACTCCTTTCATGGCAACAGGAATGAGCAAAGGAATAATAATCGCATTGAATAGTAATGCAGAAATAATAGCACTTGAGGGCGAATTCAATTGCATCACGTTTAATACATTCATCTCTGGAACAGCAACCATTAGCATTGCTGGAATGATGGCGAAATATTTTGCCATATCATTCGCAATACTAAATGTTGTGAGGGCACCACGAGTCATAAGTAACTGCTTCCCAATTTCAACTACTTCGATAATTTTAGTAGGATTTGAATCTAAATCCACCATGTTAGCAGCTTCTTTTGCTGCATTCGTTCCTGAATTCATAGCGAGTCCTACATTTGCTTGTGCCAATGCTGGTGCATCATTCGTCCCATCACCAGTCATCGCTACTACTTTTCCTTGTGCCTGTTCATCTTTTATGACTTGAATCTTGTCCTCAGGTTTACTTTCTGCAATAAAGCTATCCACACCCGCTTCCTTTGCAATAGCTGCTGCGGTCAGGGGGTTATCTCCTGTACACATGATTGTTTTAATTCCCATTGCTCGTAGCTGTTCAAAGCGTTCCTTTAATCCAGCCTTGACCACATCCTTTAAATAAATAACACCTATAATTTTCTGGTTTACTGCTACTACTAGAGGTGTCCCACCAACAGAGGATACTCGATGAATAAGCTGATCTAAATTCGCTGGAACACTATGCCCTGCATTGATACACTCTTGTTTAATCGTATCATAGGCACCTTTTCGAATTTTTGTTCCATCCTGCAGATCTAATCCACTCATTCTTGTCTGTGCTGTAAATGGGATATGTGTACTGTTTTTTATGATTTGTTCTTCATTATCAGTATTCACACCTAATTCGCATGCTAGTGATAGGATAGACTTCCCTTCAGGTGTATCATCTGTTAATGAACTAAAATAAGATGCTTGCACTAATTCTTTATTTTTCACACCTATTACAGGCAGAAATTCAGAAGCCATGCGATTCCCATAAGTGATTGTGCCTGTTTTATCTAAGATTAATATATCCACATCCCCACATGCCTCTACAGCTCTTCCTGACATGGCAATAACATTGAACTGTGTCACCCTATCCATTCCCGCAATACCGATAGCAGATAATAATCCACCAATTGTTGTTGGAATTAAGCAGACTGTCAGAGCAATTAATGTTGCGATCGAAATAGGCACGTTTAAATAAGTTGTCATAGGATAAAGTGATACAACCACTAGTAAAAAAATAATCGTTAAGCTTACTAAAAGCGTATTGAGAGCCACCTCATTTGGCGTTTTTTTGCGACTAGCACCTTCAATGAGCGTTATCATTTTATCTAAAAATGATTCACCAGGCATTGAAGTAATTTCAATCATCAGCCAATCGCTTGTAACAGTCGTTCCACCTGTCACTGAAGAAAAATCACCCCCACGCTCTTTGACCACTGGTGCAGATTCACCTGTTATCGCCGATTCATCTACAGTAGCTATTCCATCGATGACCTCTCCGTCGTTTGGTATAACCTCTCCTGCTTGAACTAACACGATATCGCCCTTTTTTAATTCATGTGCCTGTTTCATTATTTCAGAGCCATCATTTAGCAAAACACGGGCCTGTGTCACGGTTTTCGTCTTTTTTAAGGTTTCGACCTGGGCTTTTCCTCTTCCCTCTGCAATCGACTCCGCAAAATTCGCAAATAAAATAGTAATAAAAAGAATGGATGCCACAATTGCATTATAGAGTCTCTCATGTTCTGTTATTTCACCGCCAAAAAGAGCTGGAAATAGAGCTAAAAGCAGAACAAACAAAAATCCCACCTCTACTACAAACATTACAGGATTTTTCAGCATATATATCGGATGAAATTTTTTTAACGCATCTATCAAAGTGCTTTTTAGCATAGTGCCAGTGATAAAGATTTTTCTTTCAGTTTCCATACGTGTCTCTCCTCATTACGCATAAAGTTGTAGGTGCTCAGTGATTGGTCCCAGTGCAATCGCAGGTAAAAATGTCAGAGCACCAATCATTAAAACAATTGCCACAAGTAGAAATGTAAACATGGTATTGTCCGTTTTCAACGTTCCTATAGAATCACGATGCCACATTTTTTTAGCCAGTAAGGATGCGATTGCTAGTTGAATGATAATCGTTACATAACGACCAAAGAACATAGCCAGACCTGTTGTGACATTCCAAAATATGGAGTTGTCGGATAGTCCTTCAAAGCCCGAGCCATTGTTTGCTGAAGCAGAAGCAAATTCATAGAGTACTTGTGATAATCCATGTGCACCTGGATTCGTTATCCCTGCTACGCCCTGTGGTAAAGCAACAGCAAGAGCTGAAAATAGCAGGATAATGGCGGGATGAATTAGAAGACAAAGAGCAATAAGCTTCATCTCCTTCTCTTCAATTTTCTTGCCTAAAAATTGAGGTGTTCGACCAATCATCAAACAAGCAATGAAGATTGTTAGCAACACATACATCATCATGTTCATAAGACCAACACCCTTACCACCAAAGACAACATTTAGCATCATATTAAACATCGGTACAAGCCCACCTAGCGGAGTTAACGTATCATGCATATTGT
>Ga0213823_1002201_pt1 | contig 10652 bp, 11 predicted proteins | sample MC6MC0907MG_FD_179887 | JGI IMG/M metagenome (GOLD analysis project Ga0213823, IMG submission 179887) | Enriched soil aggregate microbial communities from Iowa State University, Ames, United States - MC6-MC0907-MG | ecosystem: Environmental > Terrestrial > Soil > Unclassified | place: USA: Iowa...
TGTGCCAGAACGGTGCCTAAACCAAGCTCTGCTTCGCTGTCACTGATCCAGCGTTGCCCCGGTTGATACTGCTGCGCCATGCTGCCTGACTCCCACCTTGAAAAAGCGGGCTATCTTAACGGAATGCGACCCTGAGGCCAAAGGAATACTGGGGTAGGAGCTGCCGAAGGCTGCGATCTTTTGATCTTGGGGGAACACTTGGAATCCGTGTTGTCCCATTAAAAGATCGCAGCCTGCGGCAGCTCCTACAGTGCCAACCCGGTCACAAAGTTTGCGACCGACGGCTCAAGCCATCATCGCCCAAGCCGATAGCCTGCTGACAGGAGACCCTTTATATGCTGCCACCGATGCTCCCCCTGAGCGCCGTGCCGATCACTTCCCAGCAGGATCCGATCCGCCAGCGGCCGGACATCCCGCCAGTGGTGCCGGTGCAGGAAAGCTCCAACGAAAGCACGATCGATCTGCAAAAGCGCGATCCGGAAGAGGATCGACTGCTGGCGCGCGAAGAACAGCGCCGTCAGCAGGAACGTGATCGGCGCCGTCGCGAAGCCGACGAAGACCCGGAAGAACACCTGGCCGTGCCCGGCACCGAGCTGAACGCCGACAACACTGTGCCGGTGGTGCCGCTGATGGAAGATCAGCCGCGTCAGGGCTTGTGGGTCGATATCGAAATCTGAGGCTGGGCGGCCAGTTCGCTCAGCGCGGTCAGGAGTACGTCGATTTCTGCCTCGGTGTTCAGATAACTCAGAGAAAGCCGCGCAATGTTCTCAAGTCCTCGCGTCTGCATGTCCAGCGGCGTATAGGCCACGCCATTGGCGCCAATGTTGATCCCCCGCGCCGCCAGTGCCTGCTTCAACGCCAGGCAATCCCAGCCCTCCAGCGTAAAGGCGATCAGCCCGGAGCGCTGATGGTCGCGGCCGAGGTCCTGTAGCGACAGACCGCGAATATCCTGCAAGCGTTGACGCAGTGTGCGGCTCATCTGTTCGATTCGTCGATGAATCGCCAGCGCGCCGATGCGGTTGTATTCCTCCAGTGCATTGGCCAGCCCGGCCAGCAGCGCCAATGACACTTCACTGGTCTCGAAACGCCGCGCGTCGTCGCGCAGGGTAAAGCGCTGGCCGTCCCACGGGGCCGACAGCACATCGCGCTGCACCGGCAGCAAACGTTGCATGAAGCCTGGCCGCACATAAAGCAGCGCGGTGCCACGCGGGCCTCGAAGGTACTTGCGTCCGGCGCCTTTGAGCACATCGCAGTGCAAGGTCTGGACATCGCAGGGCAACTGCCCCAACGCCTGACCGGCATCGATGAAGTAGGGAATGCCGTGTCGGTGCGCGACCTGCCCGATCTGCGCGGCGGGATTGATCAGGCCGCCGTTAGCGGGCAGCCAGGTCAACGCGATCAGCCGCACGTTGCGATCGATCATCTGCGCCAGCGCCTGCGGGTCGACCGCGCCGTGGGCATCACAGGGAATCACCTCCAGGCGTGCCCCGGCCTTCACCGCTTCGGCGATGCACGCCAGATTGCCGGCCCATTCATGGCGCCCGACCAAGATCCGCTCACCCGCCTGCCACGGCCCCAGCGCATTGAACGCCTGACTCCATGCCGCCGAGCCGCTGCTGGCGAAGGCGATGCTCTCAGGTTCGGCATTGAACAGGTGAGCGGCGGCGTGGCGTGCTCGCTGCTGAATGTGCAGGTCGGCGGCCTCCATCGGTCCGCAGATCGCTTCGCGTTGCAGTTGCTCGACAATCGCATCAAGGGTGGCCTGGCTCGGCAGCGACGAACCCGCGTGATTGAAGTGAATGAGCCGCGCACAACCGGGCGTGGCGGCTCGCAAGCGTTCGACATCCTCGCTGTTCACGGCTTGAGCTCGAAAATCGCGTCGACTTCTACGGCCACGCCAGCGGGCAGGCTGGAGACGCCGACGGCGGTGCGGACATGCCGGCCCTTGTCGCCCAGCGCGTTGACCAGCAGGTTCGAGGCGCCATTGGCCACCACGCCCTGACGCTGAAAGTCAGCCGACGCGGCGATAAACACACCGAGGCGAATTGTGCGCGAAAGTTTCGACAGGTCATCGCCCAGCGCATCGCTCAATTGCGCGAGCAAGCCCAACGCTGCCAATTCGGCGGCGCTGACGCCTTCCTCCTCGGAAATCGCTTCGCCCAAGCGGCCGATAAAACCCGGCTTGCCGTCGATCAACGGGATCTGTCCGGAGATGTACAGCAAGTTTCGTATGACAACGTGGTTGACGTAGTTGGCGATGGGCTGGCTCGGCGTTGGCAGATGCAGCCCGAGTTGCTCGATTCGCTGGCTGAGTGATTCGCTCATGGTGAAGCCTCCTGAATGAAGGCCTCAGCATGTTGAAGCGAAGGAAGGGCGACAAACGGATAGATTTAATCCGATGGATCGAAATGGCTCATGCGTCTGCGGCTTCATCCAGCCATTGGCTGAAACACGCTGCCGGTTCAGGCAAGGGACGGTCCGGCGTCACCAGCCAATAGCCGATCTCTCCCTGCATCGGTGCGGTATCAAAGGCCGGCACCAGTGTGCCTTCCTCGAGACGGCGAGCGATCAGGCATTGCCGGCCCATGGCGATGCCTTGGCCGGCGATGGCTGATTCGACCACGATGTTGTAGTCATGGAGCATGACACTCGGCATTTGCGTCAGATCGATACCACTGTGCTGGCTCCAGTCAGTCCATTCGAACGGTTGCAGCGATTTGGCCATCAGCAGGGGGCCGTTTTCCCCACCCTGACGTTTGAACACCGGGCTGCACACCGGTGTCAGCGTTTCAGTCATGAAGCGTCGGGCCTGCACGTCCGGCCAGTGGCCCTTGCAGTAGCGAATAGCCAGATCGACCTCGCCACCCTTGACGTCAGCCAATTGCACGGCGGGGATCAGTTCGACATGGATGTCTGGGTATTTGGCCCGAAAGTCGCTGAGTCGCGAGGCCAGCCACAGGGTGGCAAACGACGCCAGCAGGCCGATTCGCAAGGTCGTGTGTTGATTGCCGCGCAATTCCCGGCTGGCGGCGGCGATGGCCGCGAGTGCCGGCTCGATCTGGCGATAATAGGCCGCGCCGGCGGGTGTCAGATCGATTGCCCGGGTACGCCGGACAAACAGCCGCTGATCAAGAAACGCTTCAAGTTTGTGCACCTGATGGCTGATCGCACTTTGCGTCACCGACAACTCATCGGCAGCCTTGATGAAACTCAAGTGGCGGGCCACGGCCTCAAAGACGCGCAAGGCCATCAGCGGTGGCAGATCCTGGTGCAAGGGCACGGCAAACATCCTCGGGTTTGGCGCAAAGCGCAGATTCTGCGGGCAAAACTGTCGCTCGGTACATCAATTGTTATCGGCTTGGGCTGGCAATGGCTGGTCAGTGTGGGCATCAGGCTGCATTATTGGCGCAGTCCTGCCGGTGATGTGGCAGTTGTGATTCTTTCAAGTGATGTACTGACGCCATGAGCCAAGACGACAAACTGATTGACCTCAGCACTGAACGCGCCAAGCGTGTGCACGACCTCAACGAGAAGCGGCTGAACGAAGTGCGCCAGGCGTTCGAACAGGCGATGCCGTTGGGAAAAGCCAAGAAAAAGTCGAAAAACAAGCCGAAAAAGCGCTGATCTCCTCCTGCATCCGTTGATGCAGGTCATTTAATTTACCTCCTTTCTCTCCCTTCGTTGCTGGTATTGATCCCGGTCAATTTGTGCGCCTGTGTGTTTGGTAACTTAGTTCCATCGCAGCAGAGCAGGGCCAGGAGGCCAGTCATGTTTTTCGATAACGTGGTGTTTGCCGGGGTCCTGACTGTAGGGCTGATGGTTCTGTTTTTTGCAGGGTTTGGATTTTTTATCTGGAAGGATGCGAATAAGCGCAAGAAGTGATTCTTCTGGATTGATGAGCACGCAAGGCATTTTGGGGCGACTTCGGTTGCCCCTTTTTTTGTGTCTTGGCGGCCTTTGGGCCGACCATGTTGTGGTTGTTGGGTGTGTATATCCGTTATTTAGGTAACGGCGGCTTAGGGTTTCGCCCTGACGGCGACTCACTTTTTTGACAAACGCCTCAAAAAAGTAAGCAAAAAAACGCTTGCTCCTACGTGCGGCCCGCTCGCTGGGGCTCGGGGTTCCTTCGCTCCGGGATTGATCCGGGCGCAGCGCCTACGGTTTGCTTCGCTGCACCTCCTCTCGCTGTGTTTGGCTGCGCCAAACGGTCGCTGCGCTCCCACGCCCGGATCAATCCCTCCACTCAGCCTTCCGACGTCGCCCGTGGATCAAGATCAAGAGCTGCAGCCGAGCTAACGCTCATCCTGTTGAGTGGTGAAGAGCGGGGCGTGGTCGGCTTTGGATTTGTGGTGGATTTGCCCCTCACCCCAGCTCTCTCCCGAGGGAGATGGAGCCGATTTTGGGCCTTTCAAAATCTGAGTTCAACGCGGTATCGCACGTCGGCGTACCTCTCCCAAACCACTCGGTCAGTCCCCTCTCCCGGAGGGAGAGGGCTAGAGTGAGGGGCTCTTGCTTCAACGCTTGAAAATTCAAGTTCGGCTCGGTATTGCACGTCGGCGTACATTTCCCAAACACCACGGTCAGTCCTCTCTCCCTCCGGGAGAGGGCTAGGGTGAGGGGCTCTTGCTTCAAAGCTTGAAAATCCAAGTTCGGCTCGGTATTGCACATCGGCGTACATTTCCCAAACACCACGGTCAGCTCCCTCTCCCTCTGGGAGAGGGCTAGGGTGAGGGGCTTTTGATCTGGCTTTGACTTTGGCTTTTGATCTTTTACCCCATCGGCCGGCCGAGCGTAGGTGTTCATCCGGGGGTAGGCGCGCAGCGCCGTGCGGCGAAGCCGCACTCATCGAGAGGAGGTGCAGCGAAGCAAACCGTAGGCGATGCCCCCGGATGGACACCGTAGCGAGGGAACACTGAGCCTCAGCGAAGTGCCGTACGCCAGGGGCAAAGCCTTTTGGTTCCTTTTTGGCGTTTGAAAAAGGGACTCGCTGTAAGAGCGAAACCGCCAGCGGCAACACCCGCAGCAACGGATATGCCCCCAATCCATTCCAATCCAATCCAATCCAAAACCCAATCCCCCAAACACAAAAAAAGGCGCGATCCTCTCGAATCGCGCCTTTCTCAAGTACCGCTATCTATCAACTACCCAATGCCTTCGACGCCAGCCAGAACAACCCGGCCGACAGCGCAACGGTCGCCGGCAAGGTCAACACCCACGCCAACAGAATGGTGCGAACCGTGCCACCCTGCAGGCCACTCTTGTTGGCGACCATGGTGCCCGCCACGCCCGACGACAGCACGTGAGTGGTCGACACCGGCAGGCTGAAGATGTTGGCCATACCGATCAGACTGGCAGTAGTGATCTGCGCCGACATGCCTTGGGAATAGGTCATGCCTTGCTTGCCGATCTTCTCGCCGATGGTCAATACCACGCGTTTCCAGCCAACCATGGTGCCTAGGCCCAAAGCCAGGGCGACCGCCAGAATCACCCAGAACGGCGCGTATTCGGTGGTGGTGGTCAGGTCTTTGCGCAGCTTGTCGAGGTCAGCCTTTTCACGCGGTTCCAGGCCAGGCAGTTTGCCAACCTTCTTCGCGGTATCGTCCAGGCAGAGCAGGTAACGACGTACTTCAATACGGCTTTCCGACGACAGCGAGTGATAGTCCGCTACGCCTTTAAGGGTGTGCAGCAGGGCGCTGATGGTCGGTTCGGTCTGCTGCGGGTTGCAGCGGAATTTCTCCGGCAGGTCGCCTTCAACGCTCTTGCCCAGGGCCAGGAATTCACCCAGCGAATCGGCGTTGCGCTGGTAGAACTGGCTCAGGTGCAGGGTCGCGTCGCGAGTACGTTCGATCTGATAGGTGGTGCTGTTCAGGTCGAGAACGAACTGCGCCGGGACGATACCGATCAGCACCAGCATGATCAGGCCGATGCCTTTCTGGCCATCGTTGGAACCGTGCACGAAGCTCACGGCCATGGCCGAGATCACCAGAACGAGGCGGTTCCAGAACGGCGGGTGCTTCTTGTCGTCGATCTTGCGGCGCTGTTCCGGTGTCTTGTGCATCTTCGACAGCGGACGCCACCACTTCAGGCCGATCAGGATCAGCGCGGCGATCAGGAAGCCGGCCATTGGCGAGAACACCAGCGAGGCGCCGATGTCGATCGCTTTCTGCCAGTTCACGCCGTCGGCCAACGGAATATCGTTGATCAGGGCGTTGGCCAGGCCGACACCGAGGATCGAGCCGATCAAGGTGTGCGAGCTGGAAGCCGGGATACCGAAGTACCAGGTGCCCAGGTTCCAGGCGATTGCCGCGGCGAGCAACGAGAACACCATCGCCAGGCCATGGCCGGTGTTCACATTGATCAGCAGCTCAACCGGCAGCAAATGGACAATGGCATACGCCACGCCAACGCCGCCCAGCAGCACGCCGAGGAAATTGAACACACCGGAAAAGAACACCGCCAGGTGGGGCGGCATGGCTTTGGTGTAGATAACAGTGGCTACCGCGTTAGCGGTGTCATGAAATCCATTGATGAACTCGAAGGCGAGGACAAACGTCAGGGCGAGCAAGAGGCTCACAAGCACCAAGTCCGCTGAATAAATCGATCATGAAGGTTTTCTGACCCGGTCGTAAGGGGGCGCGATTATGCCAGAAAAGACTGGAAATCGATCCCCTACCTGCTCATCGGTTACACACTTCTTCGATTTAATTTGTTGCAGCGCATGAAAACCTAGCGTTTTGCAGGGTTTTTCAAGTCATTGATTTTGTTGAGAAAAGCATTGTTTTTCAGGTGATTTCAGCCATGCGCAAGGGTCTCAAACGCTTGTCTGAAATATCTGTGAAACGTGTAGGACGCCCGTCCTCAGTCTGCCAGACCGGTTGATGGCCGCTGCCCGCGGATAGCGGGCGCGCAAGGCATCGTCGTTCCACCGCGCTTGTAACCGGTGTGGACGCAAACCTCAAAAGGCACGCAACCGTGGCTCAAGGCTCTTCGGCTTTGAGTTCCTTCTCGATCTTTTCGATTTCTTGCTTGAAGACCTGATCCTGAACGGTCGGGCGTTTACGCCACGCTTTGCGTTCCGGTTCGGGCTGAGCGGCGTAGGTGGTGACTTCCCCGCCGTAAACTTCCTTGTAACGTTGTTCCTGGCGCTCAAGTTCCGCGCGCAGTTCGTCTTTCGTCACAGTGCTACCTGTATGAGTTGAGTTAAGTGTCTGGTGAAACGCACTGCAACCAATCGATTGAACGGCGCCACCGCGAGTTCAACGCCAAGAAAGGCATTGGTGTAATCGGTGGGGCGATCAAGACTTCCGTGTTACAGGCGGCTACGGCACCAGATAAAAACTGACGCAGCATCAGTTTCCTGTTTTCAGCGAGCGCAGGCGTTGCATGAGTGATGCGCGTCAGGCGCTTGCCGGGCTGCTGGCGATGGACATCGCCGCAGCGGGTAGCAACCTCGGCCATTAAAACGAGGCGCCACTGAGGTGCATTATAGCGGTCGATTCGGGAATGACTATCTTTGCCAAGTTAAAAACGGTTCCGGATGTGTGATTGTTTTGTTACTCACAACTTTTGTCGCAAGTTGAAGTGCAGTACGACCACTATTTAGCGAGTGATCTGTTTTTGGCGCCATTAAGTCGAACAACTAAGGCTGTGATTCAGATAAAAGCCAAAGTTCAGCCGAACCCTAGGAGCGTTGACGCGAGCCACATAGCTGATTGCGATTATCGGCCCGCGGTTCGATAATCGCCCAATCTTGCAGGTCGGACGCTTGTGCATTTGTTGGCGAGCCGCTTGTATAGCCCATTGATCCGTGCCGGATAAAAGGACAATAAATGAACGATCAAATGCGCAACTCTTTCACCTCCGTGGCGCCGCCGATCGTCGCCTCACCGGCCAAACGCATCCAGGCGCTGACTGGTGATCCGGATTTCATGACCTCGCTGGCCCGTGGCCTGGCGGTGGTGCAGGCGTTTCAGGAGCGCAAGCGCCATCTGACCATCGCCCAGATCAGCCACCGGACGGAGATTCCCCGCGCGGCCGTGCGCCGGTGCCTGCATACGCTGATCAAGCTTGGATACGCCACCACTGACGGTCGCACCTACTCATTGCTGCCCAAAGTGCTGACCCTCGGCCACGCCTATCTGTCGTCGACGCCACTGGCGGTATCGGCCCAGCCGTACCTCGACCGCATGAGCGAACAACTGCACGAAGCCTGCAACATGGCCACGCTTGAGGGCGACGACATTCTCTACATCGCGCGCTCGGCGACTACGCAGCGGCTGATTTCGGTGGATTTGTCAGTGGGTGGGCGCTTGCCGGCGTATTGCACCTCGATGGGCCGTATTCTTTTGGCGGCACTCGACGATACGTCATTGCGTGAGTACCTCGATCACGCCGAACTGGTCGCCAAGACCAGCCGTACGATCCATACCCCTGATGCGTTGCTCGAATGCCTGCAGGAAGTGCGGCAGCAGGGCTGGTGCATCGTCGATCAGGAATTGGAACAAGGCCTGCGTTCGATTGCCGTCCCGGTCTACGACGCGTCCGGGCAAGTCGTCGCGGCGCTCAACGTCAGCACCCACGCCGGTCGCGTCAGTCGTACCGAGCTGGAGCAGCGCTTCCTGCCGGGCTTGCTCAGTGCCAGTCGCGACCTCAGTGCGCAGTTGTTCGCCTGATGAAGATGTTCGATAAACGCACAGTGTTGCGTTTATCGAATTGACGCTAAAACCCTCGGATCATTAATGTCGCGGCAGCGTCATCCGGCGCTGATGTGAATGAGCCCGCCGGACTGTCGACCCCCATAATAATGACAAGAGGCAACTCACCATGCGCATGCTCCCCGACTGTCTCCGCTCCACCCGCTGTTGCCGGGTTTCCCGCAACGCCTGATCCAGACCTTCTATTCTTGTGACCGTGCCGCGTTTTGGCCGGCCGCCGTTCGACTGCGTTTTTTGCGTGGAATAAAAATAATGAACCAGCCTCAGTCCGCTGTGGGTAACTGCCTCGACGTGCAGACCTTCATCAATGCCCAACCGATCTCGCGCTATCAGTGGCGGGTGGTGATCCTGTGTTTCCTGATTGTTTTCCTCGACGGCCTCGACACTGCCGCGATGGGCTTCATCGCCCCGGCGCTGTCGCAGGACTGGGGCATCGACCGCGCCAGTCTTGGCCCGGTGATGAGCGCTGCGTTGATCGGCATGGTCTTCGGCGCACTGGGTTCCGGTCCATTGGCTGACCGCTTCGGGCGAAAAGTTGTTCTCGTTGGTGCCGTGGTCTTGTTTGGTGCCTTCAGCCTCGCGTCGGCGTACAGCACCAACGTCGAACAACTGTTGGTGTTGCGTTTCCTCACCGGTCTGGGTCTGGGCGCCGGCATGCCCAACGCCACCACGCTGCTCTCGGAATACACCCCGGAGCGCAAGAAGTCGCTGTTGGTGACCAGCATGTTCTGCGGCTTCAACCTCGGCATGGCCGGTGGCGGGTTTATTTCCGCCAAGCTGATCCCGGCGTTCGGTTGGCACAGTCTGTTGTTGATTGGCGGAATTCTGCCGTTGATCCTCGCCGTGGTGCTGCTGTTCTGGCTGCCGGAATCGGCGCGCTACCTTGTAGTCCGTAACCGTGGCACCGACAAAATCCGCAAGACCTTGGCACCGATCGATCCGGTCACTGTTGCCCAGGCCTCGAGTTTCAGCGTGCCGGAACAGAAAACCGTCAAGGCGCGCAATGTGTTCGCGGTGATTTTCTCCGGTACTTACAGCACCGGCACGTTGCTGCTGTGGCTGACCTATTTCATGGGCCTGGTGATTGTTTATCTGCTGACCAGTTGGCTGCCGACGCTGATGCGTGACAGCGGCGCGAGCATGGAACAGGCGGCATTTATCGGTGCGTTGTTCCAGTTCGGCGGGGTATTGAGCGCGGTGGCGGTGGGCTGGGCGATGGATCGCTTCAATCCGCACAAGGTTATCGGCACGTTCTACCTGCTGGCCGGGGTGTTTGCCTACGCGGTGGGGCAGAGCCTGGGCAACATCACCTTGCTGGCGACGTTGGTACTGGTGGCGGGGATGTGCGTGAACGGCGCGCAATCGGCGATGCCGTCGCTGGCCGCGCGGTTTTATCCGACGCAGGGGCGGGCGACCGGGGTCTCGTGGATGCTGGGGATTGGCCGCTTTGGCGCGATTCTCGGGGCGTGGATGGGCGCTACCTTGTTGGGCCTGGGCTGGAATTTCGAGCAGGTGTTGACGGCGCTGGTGATTCCGGCGGCGTTGGCGACGGCGGCAGTGTTGATCAAGGGCATGGTCAGTCATGCGGATGCCACCTGATATTTCGATGTAAAGCGAAAAGATCGCAGCCTTCGGCAGCTCCTACATGTGAACGCGTAACCCTGTAGGAGCTGCCGAAGGCTGCGATCTTTTGCAGGCAACACGAACCGATAGGCTGACAACAATCTGTTCGATAAACGAACGCTCAGTCGATTATCGGATTGTTTGGCACATTTCCCAGGCTTAATCTGCAGTGACTCCGGCGCTGAACCTCGCGCCTTTTTATCACTGGCGATTCATTACAAAAACAGGAGCCCGCTCCATGGCTGAGATCCTTTCGCTGCACGACGCGGTGAAGCAATTCGTCAACGACGGCGACACCGTCGCGCTCGAAGGCTT
>Ga0213823_1002211_pt1 | contig 10625 bp, 3 predicted proteins | sample MC6MC0907MG_FD_179887 | JGI IMG/M metagenome (GOLD analysis project Ga0213823, IMG submission 179887) | Enriched soil aggregate microbial communities from Iowa State University, Ames, United States - MC6-MC0907-MG | ecosystem: Environmental > Terrestrial > Soil > Unclassified | place: USA: Iowa...
TCAATTAAGTGGTGCATTATCTGATGATACATCATTTGCTGGAGCTGAAATATACTTATTTGAGGATACATTAAAAAGCAATCCACAGGATGACATTGAAAAAAGAGCAATTAAAGCAAGTGATTTAACAATTAAACAAGTAAAGGAAGAAGAATACAAAACCGGGAAACGGGTTCAATTTGTGTTTGAGGATTATAAAAAATATAACTCCGTATGGACCATTAAGTACAATGTATTTGTGGAGAATGATGCTCCATATTTAAGAAGTAATATGGAAATATTATCGTCAAATAAAGATGTTGCTATCGACTATATCGATGTGGATAATTTCGTATTGCCTGATCAGGTTGAAGGACTTTTCCATCACCCGCCGCTAAAGGATATTTCCTCCATGTGGATTGGTAAAAATGAACTGGTTTTGGGACAGCCAATTTTTGCAAATGGTATGTTCTTTGGATCGGAATTTCCTGCATCTGACACTGATGTAGTAAATAACACGATGCAAGTGAGGTATTACTCAGGCAAAGATTTCAATAAGCTGGCAGAAGATAAACAGCTCAATTCGGATGGAAGTTTTACTACTTGGAACAGCGTTATGGGTGCAGCCGCCGGTACGGATAAAGACGTCGTTCAAACGGATTTATTTGCCTATATTGATGATATCGCTACAAAGACAGAATTCAGAAAGCAGTACAATTCCTGGTATGACAACATGATGGATATTACGGATGAGAGTATTGCCAATTCGTTCTATGGAACGGAAAAAGAGCTGAGCAAAAATGGAGTAGAGCCTTTGGATTCCTATGTTGTGGATGATGGCTGGAATGCCTATGAAACTGTTAACTCCGCTGGACAGGAAACGAAAGCGCCATATGATAACAAAACAGGATTCTGGGAATTCAACAACAAATTCCCTAATGAATTATATCCGGCCAGTGATATGGCAAAGAAATTTGGTTCAACGTTTGGACTGTGGCTTGGCCCTCAAGGCGGCTACAATTACTTTGGCGGGTTTGCCGAATTTCTTGAAAAGAATGGCACAGGCCATGTGACCAATGATTATTGGAAAAGCGTAGACGTGGGCTCCAAGACATATGTAAACAATCTTACAAAGCTCTTCCTTGATTATCAAAACAGATTTGATATTGAATATTGGAAGCTGGATGGATTTGCAGTGAGACCTTCAACCGACCAAGACAATGGTCACATGGTTGGCGGAGACCGCAATATGTATTATACATCAGACCTTTGGGAAACATGGGTTGATACATTTGAAGCTATGAGACAGGAAAGGGAAGATAAAGGCAGAGGTCTATTTTTAAACCTTACCTGCTATGTAAACCCAAGTCCGTGGCTGCTGCAGTGGGCAAATACGATTTGGATTCAAGACTCTGGGGACAATGGATTTTTGAGTACCTACGGCGGTACTCAGGCAGAACAAATGATGTCATACAGAGACAACGTTTACTTTAACATTTTCAAGAAAAATGATCTGCAGTTCCCATTGAAAAATGTATATAATCATGATCCGATTTACGGGGTTTCCGCAGGGATTGAATTTACAGATGATGATTTTAGAAATTATCTGATGATCAATGCGACAAGAGGAACGGCATTCTGGGAATTGTATTTTTCACCGAGTATGATGAATGATGCCAAGTGGAGAATTACTGCTGATGTATTGGAGTGGGCTGAGAGCAATTCGAAGACTCTTGAAAAAGCAAAACTATTTGGGAAGCGGCCAGATCAAGGTGGAGTTTATGGCTATTCAGCTTGGAACAATGGCGAAGGAATTGTTTCATTTCGAAATGCCGGCAATAAAGAACAAAGCTATACGCTAACATTAGATAACACAGTAGGCGTTCCAACTGACTTAAAAAATGCAAAAATGGCCCAGATATTACCAAGAGTTGATGAATCAAAAGTGAAGGATATGAGCTATGGGGATACGTTGACGGTGACATTAGCCCCTCATGAGTCAAGAATTTACCAGTTTACTAGCAAGGAGAAGGCGCCTGCAAAGGTGATTTCTGTGAAAAACACAGAAGAGAATACTGTAAAAGTAAAATTTGATCAGAGAATTCAAAATCCAAACATTACAGTAAATGGGGAGCCGGCAGATGCTACTATTTTAGAGGATTATAGAACAGTTGAGCTTACCACTTCTAAAAAGATTGCAAAGAAAAACAAAGTAGAAATCAACGTTGAAAACATCTGGGGCACTCCTACTATCACAAAAAAGGAATTCCTTGGATATACAAATGGATATGCGGCAAAGCTGTTTAAGAATACTGATGTTGATGGAGAAAAATTAAAGGCTGTGCATTTTAAGGAGCCAAATATTGACTTGTACAGTATAGAAAATAAAGAATATAAATTTACTAACCAAATACCATTAGTTGGAACAGAAGACTTTTCCATTTCATTTAAGTTTAGATCTACAGGTAATAACCAGTTAATTTTAAACCAGGAAGGTGCATATTCCATCTCGATTGACGAAAATGGATATCTCAACTTTACTGTTGGAGACGATGTTGTCAATTCAAAGAAGACTGTAACGACTGTTGCTGAAAAGGCAACTGGAACTTTTGGAACAAAGAAATACAAACCAACCACTACTATTGAAAAGGTTAAAGGGAAAGTTAACGATGGAAACCTGCACGATGTGAAGGCCGTTAGAGAAGCAAATGGGATGATTAAGCTCTATTTAGATGGAGAACTCTTGTCATCAAAATACGTAAAAGATATATTTGCATTGCCAAAAGGAAAAATCACGATCGGTAGTAAAAAAACGAATCTGCAGGTTGCAGACGTAGAAATTAAAAATGAAGCAGTAGCATATGACGAGGCAGAAAAATCCTATGAAGATCTGAATTTAAGACCAGGATATAAGGAATTAGACAGAACAGGATATAAGGCATATGCAGATTCAGAAGAAAAACAAGCAGGGGCAAATGAAGGACCAGCAGAGAATGTATTAGACGGAAAGAGTTCTACATGGTGGCACACGCAATATAATGGAGCAATGCCTACAGCACCTCATTGGTTAACAATTGAAATGCCGGAGGTTGAACCTGTTGGAGCTTTTGAGTATGTAAGCAGAAACGGGAACGGCAACGTGAAAAAGTACGAATTACAAGTGTCTAATACGAATGAGGATGACAGCTGGAAAACAGTGAAATCTGGAGAAATGGAGAATGGCGGAACCACTTTGATTGAGTTCGATGAAGCGGTTGAAGCCAAGTTTTACAGGCTGTTCATCACTGAAACTTATGGTAATCCAGCTAATACATTTGCATCAGCTGCTGAAATAAAATTGTATAAGAAAATGGAAGGCGTTTCTGATTTTTCTAAATTAACGGTTGCTTACGAAGAAATTAGTCTTTTTGATGATAAGCTCTATTCAAAGAAAAGTTTGGAAAGCTCAGGGTTTAATGCTTTAAAGGAAAAAATAGTAAATGTGTATAAAAATCCAAATTCATCACAACTTGAAATAGATGAAGCTGTTTCTGATTTCACTCAAAACTTTGAGGATATTTTATCGAGGTTAAAAGCAAAGAGTCAATAAAAAACCTTAGAAGCTGTAATTGCAAAAGCTGAGTCAATAAAGCTTGCTGCTGCAAAAGCAGTTGCTGCCAATGCAAATGCTACACAAACTGAGGTAGACAAGAAACCTGACAGAATTGCAGAAAGCCATTAATGGTTTACAGAAAAAGTACAATCAGGCGATAAGGTTAATGCCACGGAGATATAAGCGTTAATTAAAAAAGCAAAAACTATTTTAAAAGATACAGCTATATCTTGCTAAAAAAAGAAAGAGAATAATTTAATGATGTGACCACTGCCAAGTAGACAGTAAAAAAAGCGAATTAAGCAGCCTGAGTCTTCTAAATTCAATAGGACTCAGGTTGTTTTATTTTTTCTGGAACCGTTTGTGATTATAGAATTTTCTATATTGTTTTATACTTCTTCAGCTGTACGGAAAAAGTAAAGCGTTTTTAGCCATTGAAAATTAAGTAGGTAATGTCGGTTAACCATTTTTCGTTCGGTTTTGAAGCTAGGAAATTCCTGGTTAGATGATTGTCCGAAACGATGTACGCTTTTTTCTTCCCGTAATATAGTTTCTTACACCTAATAACTGCTTGGATACCTAACTCTACGCAATTCACTAAAAAAACAATATTACTAAAAATTTGGACAATATCTTTATTGTGTAAGCGCTTTAACAAAAGTAAGCTTGATTACAGTAGGTGGCGGTATTTGCTGTGATTTTGCTATATTTTTAACAGCTTACAGGTATCGCCTTCTATCAAAATAGCATATTTAAAGGAGGAGAGGATTTGCGCAGTAAGTATTACAAAAGGGTTACCAATGCCCTGATTGCCTTTATATTATTTTTGCCAACGTTTTTGACGGGTTTTATTCCACCGTTACGTGCAGAAGCAGTAGTGACGAATCCCTGGGCTACTATATCATCTGGAGGAAATGAAGTAAATGAAATTGTCAACCAGAATGGGAAGGCATATGTAAGGCTTGGAGCAGGAGCGGGAAATGACAATGGAGCCAAAGCTGCTATTTTTCAAGAAAAAGGTGCAGCAGCTCACATATCAGGAACGATGGAATATACCTTTATTCCAGAATTGAAAGCGGAAGATACCAGATTTGGTTTCTATCCTCATTATATTGATCAGAACAACTTTGTATTTGTAGGCTATGACTCCATAGGGTGGTTCTATGAATACAAATATCAAGGCAGCGGAACCTGGTTACAAACTAGACCAAGCGTTCCTCTCCCAGAAGCAGGGACCGAACATTCCATTAAAATTGATTATAACGGAACCGCTTTGAAGGTTACATTAGATGGAAAAGATTTATTTGGAGCGGTTACTTTATCAAATGATGTAAATAACCTTCTTACAGGTAAGGAAGCGGTTAAACTTGGTGCTTTTGGAGGTAAAAACAGCCAAGTACTCCTTGAATTAGGAGATGCTCCTGGCGATGGAGGCACCGATCCAGGTAATGGAGGAACAGAGCCTGGAGATCAAGAACTTGTCGACATTACGGATAACCAACTAGAAGAAGGAGACTTTAAAGTTATCTCAGGTGACGGAAACGTTACCTATAATGAAGATGGGTCAGCAACTTTCCGTGTTACATCTACCCAAAAGAATCGAATTGTCTACAATAAAATGAAACCAATTAAGAATGGTATTTTTGAAGCTGATATTACTCCAGGTACTAGCGCCATGAACCGTTTTGGCCTCATCTATCGTGTTCAGAATCCATCTGCATATACTTATGTAGGAACGGGCGATCAGAACAATCAATATTTTGGAGAAATTTTTGGTCCTGCTAACAGTTGGACGGCGATGACCTCAGACGTGCCATTAGAAGCAAATAAAACCTATCATTTACGTATAAAATTCGCGGATGATTTAGCTACTTTATATATTAATGATAAAAAGGTGAATACCTTTACATTGTCAGGCGGTGTCGATCAAGCAGGGTTACTTGGATTTGAAAAAAGCCGTGGTGCTGCAGACATTACGATTTCAAACATCAAAATCAAAGAAAATGTTCCTCCTAAAGCACCAAATACGCCTCCTGTAGAGGATAACCTAAGCTCAGACTATATGAATGTCGTGATTGACCAAGTTTTCCCGCGTGTCATCGAATACCGGGTTGCAGACAAGGTAATGGATGGACAAAAAACTCCTGTTTACGGATTAAAAGTGAACGGCATTCTTTACTATCCTAAAGTAAGCTTTGAAAAGCTAAGCAAAAGTAAAGCACTATATACCTTAAAGGTAAAAGATGAATTTGAAAACCTTGATGCTGTATTTAAAGTTTCTTTAAAAGTCCAAAAAAATAAAGTGATCTATACCTTTGAAGAAATTACCAATGCCGGTAGTGCAAAAATTGAAACGGTTGAACTGGCCGATCTGAACTTTATCTCAGTCAATTCAGCTCAAACCAATGCTAAAGCAAAATTAACGAATCTTAGCAGTGATGTGACCAAACCTGGGGATGTTGATGTCACTGTCGATTCAACTTTAGGAGGCATTGGAACTTCAGAAAGATACTATACTGCTTTCCTATCAACAGACAATTTGAGTGCAGGTGTATGGTCCAGTTCAGAAGTCAATGGCTACCGTAACCTAGTGGCAAATCGTTATCAAATTGAAGATGGTACTAAGGCTATCGGTATCGGTTCTAGTTTGCTTTATTATCAAAGAGAATTTATGCCGAAACCACAATCAACTAAACCTACTGTAAAAATTGCAATTGCTGATGATTTGAATCATGATAATGAAATTGACTGGCAGGACGGTGCGATTGCTTACCGTGAGATCATGCAGGACATTCCAGGTTCTAACGATGTAAACAATCTGGTAGGCCAACGGATTGCCATGAATTTTGGCTCACAAGCACAACAGCCATTCTTAAAAACCTTGGATAATGTTAAAAAGGTGGCTCTCACTACAGATGGATTGGGTCAGTCTGTACTATTAAAAGGATATGGAAATGAAGGGCATGACAGTGCGCACCCGGATTATGGCAATGTCGGTGAACGGATCGGAGGAGCTGACGATTTAAAAACACTAATTCGTGAAGGGCATAAGTACAATTCTGAATTTGGTGTCCATATCAATGCTCAAGAAACGTATCCTGAAGCCAAAGCTTTCAATGAAGATTTTATTGACGGTCCTAATTCAAGAGGCTGGGGCTGGTTAGACCAATCTTATACTATCAATAAATTAAAGGATTTGTACTCAGGAACACGTGCGAAAAGGCTTGACGAATTAAAAGCAGCTGCACCAGGTCTTGACTTCGTTTACTTAGACGTTTGGTATCAAGATCAATGGGAATCTGATCGAATTTCAGAGCAATTTATTGATCGAGGCTGGAGGGTATCAACGGAGTTTGGTACGTCAGTGGCCAATTATTCTACATGGCAGCACTGGGCTACGGATAAGAACTACGGTGGACCAGCCAGTAAAGGAATCAACTCTGAAGTCCTTCGCTTTATTAGTAATCATCAAAGAGATTCTTGGGTGTTGAATTGGCCTGAATCAGGAGGAACGGCTGACCATCCGTTGCTTGGCGGATTTGAATTAGCCGGTTTCGAGGGATGGCAATCTGATAAGAACTTTGACCAATTTATCCGGATGACATTTGATACAAATATACCAACTAAATTTTTACAAAAGTATTTTGTTACCGATTGGACCACCGTTGAAGGTGACAGAAGCAAAACAAACTTGGAAAAGGAAATTAAATTGGCGGACCCAAGTAATGGGGATGTTGTTGTTGTCACTAGAAAGGACAATTCCAGAGAACGTGTGATTACACTTAATGGAAATGTTGTTCTTGATGAACATTCATATTTAATTCCTTGGGTGGAACAAGACTTTAAACATCCAACACAGAAGGCAGAAAAATTGTATCATTGGAATTTGGAAGGAGGTACCACAACCTGGACACTGCCAGATGGATTTGTAGGCCCATCTGAAAAAGTTTATGTGTATAAATTGACCGACCAAGGCAGAACAGAAGTCCAGAAAGTGAACGTCGTAAATAATCAGGTAACATTAACGGCCGAGGCAGCGACGCCATATATTGTCATACCGGATAAAAAGGAAAAGGGTTTACAAGTCGATGACTGGAGCAAGGATGCTCATGTCTATGACACAGGATTTAATTCGGGAACAGTTAAAGATAACCATACAAAAGTGGCTGGAGACAAGGATGCTGTCAGTGTCGTCAGAACGAATCAAACTGGAAATGCCCGTAATGTAAGCAGCGGCGACTATTACTTGAATATCGACAGTCCGTCAAAAAATACATCCGTTTCCCGTACCATTACTGGCCTTGAACCGGGTAAAGATTATGTAGCCGAGGTCTATGTAGAAAACAATAGTGATGTAAAGGCCGAAATCAAAGTAAATGGCGGAGTAAAAAATGTAAGCAATTACACGCTGCGCAGCCTGCAAAAGAACTTTGTAAAAGCAGACTCACATGCTACGAATGATGGATACAATAGCAAGATGCAAAGAATGCAAGTAAGCTTTACGGCTGCATCTAATAAAGCTGAATTAATTCTCAGCCGTGAGGCCGGTGAAGGAACTACCAAGTTTGATGATATTCGGGTAGTGCAAAAATCCTTGAAAAATGAAGTATCACCAAAGGTATTTGAACAAGATTTTGAATCGGTGGCGCAAGGAATTTACCCATTTGTTATTGGTAATACGGAAGGTGTAGAAGACAATAGAATTCATTTGTCTGAATTACATGCTCCGTATACGCAAAAAGGATGGGCAGGTAAAAAATTAGTAGATGATGTTATCAAAGGAAATTGGTCCGTTAAAGTAAATACTGGAAACAAAGGCTTAGTGTATCGCACCATTCCGCAGCACTTCCACTTTGAACCAGGCGTAACCTATAAAGTATCCTTTGACTATCAAACTACTGCCAATTCCTATCGCTTTATCTCAGGGGATCAAGAAATTGATGTTCACGATATTGCGGCTGCCAAGGGTCTGAGTATAAATAATACACTTTCGGCATCTACCGATACCAAAACTGCTGAGTTTACTGTCACTGGTTCCAAGAATGGGCAAACGTATATTGGAATTTTCAGTGATGGAACTAGTTTGAATGGTGATACTGGGGCAGGAACGTTTATTTTAGATAACCTTCGGATTGAACAGATCACCAACTGAAGTTTGTCGAGTAGAAATGACTAATAGAGTACCAGAGAGAAGTGTTGGAAACACTTCTCTCTTTTTTTTTACGGTGCCAAGCCCAGGCCAATTTTCGCGATTTTTTTACCATGATAAAATAGATAATTTAAAAAAATAGTTTTGTCTGAAGAATATCTAGGGCACTGTTAATCTCCTCTAAATCTTCTTTTGAAGCATTTTGTATTCGATGTAGGAAACGTGATTCTACATGGGCAAAGGCTTCGTTCATCATGGTTTCTCCATCTTTAGAAAGACGGATATACTGTTTTCGTCGATCTTCTGTATCACTTATTTTTTCTATTAAATTTTTTTCACTTAATTTTTTCAACTCACGACTTGTATTTGGCATCGACATATGCTGACAATCACTAATTTCACTAAGGGTAACGGGCTGACTAACGGTTATATACTCGAGAATGTTATATTGAACGGGCGTGATGGAATCAGATTTTGCGTTTTGGGTTAATTCGTGTGTCACACGATGAACCGAAGTCGTAAAAGACACTAATTTTAAAAAAAGAACTTTTTTGTCCATCTCTCTCACCTCTTATTGTGAAGATAACAAATTTGTTATCATAATACAATTATCATTTGACAATAAAAATGATGACTGCTATGATTTAGTTGTCAAATGATAAGTAAAAGGGGTGGCTCATGAAAGTTCTTGTAGTTTATACACATCCTAATCATCAAAGTTTATGTTACTCATTTTTACAAAAGGTCACCAAAGGAAGTCATGAAAATCCGAATATAAAGGAAATACAGGTGCTAGATTTATATGAGGAGTGCTTTAATCCACTTCTTGTGTTTAATCAGCATAAACGAAGACGTGATATGTATCGTGATCCTCACCTTGAAAAATATAGACAGCAAATTTCTTGGGCTGATAAGATTGTCTTTGTCTACCCCATTTGGTGGGGAAGACCTCCAGCCATGTTGCTGGGATACATTGATCAATTATTTGCTGCAAATTTTGCCTATAAGGATAAGAAGGGACTACTGCCAGAGGGACTATTGAAAGGAAAATCAGTTGTATGTGTGTCTACCATGAAGGGACCTGCAAACTATCCACTTCTCTGGTTAAATAATTCACATAAAATATTGATGAAAAAAGCATTATTCAATTTTGTCGGAATCAAACAAGTAAAGTTTTTTGAATTTGGTAATATGGAAAGTCCAAAGGGAAAACAAACCAAAAAACTAGAAAAGATTTATCGTTATTTTAAAAAGATAGATCGTTAATCGTTCCGAACGTATGAAGCAAGGGGGACGGTTCTTATGCTTCTTTTTGAAGCAGGAGAACCGTCCCCTTGCTTCCTCGAATTTACTCAATATTGTTCATAAAGACATTAGATATTTGTAATGCCTTTAATGGTTGTCCGGTTTCTTTATAATAGGTATATAATTCCTTCCCATATCTTTTTAAACAAATTACATGTTTGCTAGATTTGAAATAAGGGAAAGCCTTTTCCTCAAGATAGACGTAATATTGCTCCATTTGATCTTGAAGATAGTAAATATGAATTTTAAATAATAGTTGATAAAAACGGTTTTCCAATTGCTTAGCTAATGAAAGTCCTTCACGAGCCTTTTTTAATAGGACGGATTTTCTCAGTAATTCCCCTTCTATGGAAGTATCTACATAATTATAAAATCTAAGTAAATAAGTTGATGTGAACCGATCAGAGATTTTGAGAGCTTGACTGAAACATTTTTGTGCCTTCGAATATTCTTTTCTTCGATAATACTCATATCCAAGATTATTTAGAAGCATTCCTTTTTTATTAGAGGCTCCTAATATTTCGCTGTCACGAATTAAATTATTATAACGCTCTTCCGTCTCTTTGAAATCATTGTATCGATTACTTCCTATTTGTAAAA
>Ga0213823_1002214_pt1 | contig 10610 bp, 8 predicted proteins | sample MC6MC0907MG_FD_179887 | JGI IMG/M metagenome (GOLD analysis project Ga0213823, IMG submission 179887) | Enriched soil aggregate microbial communities from Iowa State University, Ames, United States - MC6-MC0907-MG | ecosystem: Environmental > Terrestrial > Soil > Unclassified | place: USA: Iowa...
GCGCCGGTTGCAGCGCGGCGTGCAGATCCGCATGCAGAATCCCGAGAAACAGCAGCGCCGGCATGCTGACGTTGAACACCAGCGAGGAAGCGGTGTGGATGAAGTTGTCGTTGATCCAGTCGATGCGCTTGAGCAACACCCCGAGAAACAGCATGGCGAACACCGGTGCAGTGATGTTCAGGGTTTCGAGGAAAATTGCCAGCATGCCGGGGGAGCCTTTGGGTGAGCGTCGTCAGGGCTTAATGATAAGCCAAAAGCTTGAAAAGCCCCTCACCCTAACCCTCTCCCGGAGGGAGAGGGGACTGACTGAGGTGTGGTGCGTCATACATCGACCCGAGAGACCGAGTCGATTATGGATTCGGTAGATTCCTTTCAGGTCGGTGTATTACTAGGATATTCCCGGATCGGCCCCCTCTCCCTCCGGGAGAGGGTTGGGGTGAGGGTAGCTTTTGCCTCACAAACCATCAGGTAATCGGCGCCGGATTGAACAGGGTGATGTCGTTATGCAGCTTGTGCTTCTCCGCCCAGGTCTGCTGCTTGCCGCTGGCCACATCCAGGTAGTAGTGGAACAACTCCCAGCCCAATTCCTCGATGGTCGCGCGACCGGTGGCGATCCGTCCGGCGTCGATATCAATCAGGTCCGGCCAGCGCTGCGCCAATTCCGTACGCGTCGAAACCTTGACCACCGGCGCCATCGCCAATCCATACGGCGTACCCCGCCCGGTGGTGAACACATGCAGGTTCATCCCCGCTGCCAACTGCAAGGTGCCGCAGACAAAATCACTGGCCGGCGTCGCGCAGAAAATCAAACCCTTCTGCTTGAAACGCTCGCCCGGGCCGAGCACGCCATTGATCGCGCTGCTGCCGGATTTGACGATCGAACCCAGTGACTTCTCGACAATGTTCGACAACCCGCCCTTCTTGTTGCCCGGCGTGGTGTTGGCACTGCGATCCGCTTCACCTTTGGCCAGATAACGGTCGTACCAGTCCATCTCGCGCACCAGTTCCTGCGCCACGGTCTTGGTTTCGGCACGGGAAGTCAGCAGATAAATCGCATCGCGCACTTCGGTGACTTCGGAAAACATCACCGTCGCCCCCGCACGCAGCAGCAAGTCCGAGGCATATCCCAGCGCCGGGTTGGCGGTGATGCCGGAGAACGCATCGCTGCCGCCGCACTGCATGCCGAGGATCAGCTCGGAGGCCGGCACGGTTTCGCGGCGGCGCTGGTTGAGCTTCTTCAACCGGACTTCAGCCAGCGCCATGATCTGCTCAATCATCTCGGTGAAACCGTGACTGGAATCCTGCAGGCGATACAGCCATGGCTCGCTCAGATCCACCGAGGCATCATCCTCATGCATCACCTGCCCGGCCTGCAATTTCTCGCAGCCCAGACTGATCACCAGCGCTTCGCCACCGAGGTTCGGGTTGCGCGCCAGATTGCGCACGGTGCGGATCGGGATGTAGGCGTCAGTGGCGGTGATCGCCACGCCGCAGCCGTAGCTGTGGGTCAGCGCCACCACGTCATCGACGTGCGGGTATTTTGGCAGCAACTCGTCCTTGATGCGTTTCACCGCGTGATCGAGCACGCCAGTCACACACTGCACCGTGGTGGTGATCCCGAGAATATTGCGCGTGCCGACGGTGCCGTCGGCGTTGCGATAACCCTCGAACGTGAAGCCTTCCAGCGGGGCCTGCGCGGCCGGCACTTCGGTGGACAGCGGCAGGCTGTCCAGCGGCGGCGCGGTGGGCATGCGCAGTTGATCTTCCTTGACCCAGCTGCCACGCGGGATCGGCTGCAACGCGTAGCCGATGGTCTGGCCGTAGCGAATCACCTGGCCGCCCTCGGGAATGTCCTCGAGGGTGACCTTGTGGCTCTGCGGCACAAAATCCACGGTCACCAGACCGTCCGGGAACTCGGTGCCGGCCGGTACGCCCTGGTCGTTGACCACAATCACTACGTTGTCCCGCTCGTGCAGGCGGATGTAGCGCGGCGAGTCGGAATGTTCAATCAACTGCATGACGCCGCTCCTCAGGAATGCGCTTGAGACAATTTGCCGGTGACTTCAGAACCACCGTTGGTTGGCGGCTCTTTGAGCACCACACGTTTGATCGGGCCGACGATCACCAGATAGCTGAACACCGCAACCAGTGCGTTGGCACCGACGAACACCAGCGCCCACTTGAACGAACCGGTGGAACTGATGATGTAGCCAATCACGATCGGCGTGGTAATCGAAGCGATGTTGCCGAAGGTGTTGAACAGGCCACCGCTCAGACCGGCAATCTGTTTCGGCGAAGTGTCGGACACCACTGCCCAACCGAGCGCGCCCACGCCTTTGCCGAAGAATGCCAAGGCCATGAAGCCAACCACCATCCACTCCACATCAACATAGTTGCAAGCGACGATGCTGCTGGACACCAGCAGACCGGCGATGATCGGTGCCTTGCGCGCGAAGGTCAGCGAATGCCCTTTGCGCAGCAAGTAATCGGAAATCACCCCGCCAAGCACACCACCGATGAAACCGCAGATCGCCGGCAACGAGGCGATGAAACCGGCCTTGAGGATGGTCATACCGCGTTCTTGGACCAGGTACACCGGGAACCAGGTCAGGAAAAAATAGGTGATGCCGTTGATGCAGTACTGGCCCAGATACACGCCGAGCATCATGCGATTGGTCAGCAACTGACGGATGTAATCCCACTTCGGACCGTCGGACTTTTTGCCCTTCTGATCCATGTCGACCATACCGCCGTTGTCGGCGATGTGCTTGAACTCGGCGTCGTTGATGCGAGGGTGTTCGCGCGGGCTATAGATGACTTTCAGCCAGACCAGCGAAAACACGATGCCGAGCATACCCATGACGATGAACACGTGCTCCCAACCGAAGGAATACACGATCCAGCCCATCAACGGCGCGAACAACACGGTGGCGAAGTATTGCGCCGAATTGAAGATTGCCGAAGCCGTACCGCGTTCAGCGGTCGGGAACCAGGCGGCAACAATGCGCGCATTGCCGGGGAAGGATGGCGCTTCGGCCAGACCCACCAGAAAGCGCAGCATGAACAGCGCAACGATCGCCGTGGACATGCCGAATTCACCGACAAAGCCTTGCAGCACGGTGAACAGCGACCAGGTGAAAATGCTCAGGGCATAGACTTTTTTCGAGCCGAAGCGATCAAGCAGCCAGCCACCGGGAATCTGCCCGGCAACATAGGCCCAACCGAAAGCGGAGAAGATATAACCGAGGGTGACCGCGTCGATGCCGAGGTCTTTTTGCAGGCTGGAACCGGCGATCGCGATGGTCGCGCGGTCGGCGTAGTTGATCGTGGTCACCAGAAACAGCATGAGCAGGATCAAATAGCGGACGTGAGTCGGCTTGGACGATTGCATGTAGATGTACTCCCACTGATTATTTTTATGCGCGGGTGAATCTTCTTTGGTCTTGCATTTACTCCCTGTAGGAGCTGCCGAAGGCTCGGGCCGCGATCGGACGATCTTTTGATCTTCAAAAGCAAAGATCGCAGCCTTCGGCAGCTCCTACAGGGGTATTGCTGTATCAGGAGCCGATGTAGCTGGTCTTCACGACCGTGTAGAACTCTTGTGCATAGCGGCCTTGCTCACGTGAGCCATAGGATGACCCCTTACGGCCACCGAACGGAACGTGGTAATCGACACCGGCGGTCGGCAGGTTGACCATCACCATCCCGGCTTGCGAATGACGCTTGAAGTGGTTGGCGTACTTCAGCGACGTGGTGGCAATACCGGCGGACAAGCCGAACTCGGTGTCGTTGGCCATCGCCAGCGCCGCCTCGTAATCGGCCACGCGAACGACGTTGGCCACCGGGCCGAAGATCTCTTCACGGCTGATGCGCATCGACGCTTCGCTGTCGGCAAACAGCGTTGGCGCGAGGAAGTAACCTTCGGTGTCGCAAGTCACCAGACCACCGCCGCTGACCAGACGCGCACCTTCGCTCTGGCCGATGTCGATGTACTTCATGTCCTGTTCAAGCTGCGCTTGGGAAACCACCGGACCGATGTCAGTGCCGGACTTCAGCGCGTGGCCGACCTTGATCGACTGCATGCGCTCGGCCATGGCCTCGACGAATTTGTCGTGAATCCCGGCGGTGACGATCAAGCGGCTCGACGCCGTGCAACGCTGGCCGGTGGAGTAGAACGCGCTCTGCACCGACAGCTCGACTGCTTGCTTGAGGTCGGCGTCGTCGAGAATGATCTGCGGGTTCTTGCCGCCCATTTCCAGCTGCACCTTGGCCTGGCGCGACACGCAATTAACGGCGATCTGCCGACCCACGCCCACCGAACCGGTGAAGCTGATGCCATCGACTTTCGGGCTGTTGACCAGCGCTTCGCCAACCACGCGGCCGCTGCCCATCACCAGATTGAACACGCCGGCCGGGAAGCCTGCGCGGGAGATGATTTCCGCCAGCGCCCAGGCACAGCCCGGCACCAGATCCGCCGGTTTTAGCACCACGCAGTTGCCGTAGGCCAACGCCGGGGCGATCTTCCACGCCGGAATCGCAATCGGGAAGTTCCACGGAGTGATCAGACCGACCACGCCGAGGGCTTCGCGAGTCACTTCGACGTTGACGCCCGGGCGCACCGACGGCACATAGTCGCCGGACAGACGCAGGCATTCACCGGCGAAAAACTTGAAGATGTTGCCGGCGCGGGTCACTTCGCCGATGGCTTCGGGCAGCGTCTTGCCCTCTTCCCGGGCCAGCAGGGTGCCGAGTTCTTCGCGACGGGCGAGGATTTCCGTGCCGACTTTATCCAGCGCATCGTGACGGGCCTGAATGCCCGAAGTCGACCACGCCGGGAACGCGGTGCGGGCCGCATCGATAGCGGCGTTAACTTGAGTCAGGTCAGCCTTGGCGTAGTCGCCGATGGTGTCGCTCAACTCGGACGGGTTGATGTTGGCCGAGTAATCGGCACCGGCAACCCATTCACCGTTGATGTAGTTGTCGTAACGCTTGGAAGCAGCCACAGAAAATTCTCCTCTCTACGCAAAAGCCGCTGATTGCTCAGCGGCCTCTTGGGTCGGTGTTTATTGCGCGCCTTGCTTGTCGATCAGCGCGGCGAGCATTTCGTACTCTTCGCCGGTCAGGTCGGTCAGCGGCGCCCGCACCGGACCTGCGTCATAGCCGGCGATCTTGGCGCCTGCCTTGACGATGCTCACGGCATAACCGGCCTTGCGGTTGCGGATGTCGAGGTACGGCAGGAAGAAGTCGTCAATGATCTTGCCGACGGTGGCGTGATCTTCGCGAGCAATGGCGTGGTAGAAATCCATCGCGGTTTTCGGGATGAAGTTGAACACCGCCGACGAGTAAACCGGCACGCCCAAAGCCTTATAGGCAGCGGCGTAGACTTCGGCGGTCGGCAGACCACCCAGATAGCTGAAGCGATCACCGAGGCGGCGACGGATCGACACCATCAGCTCGATATCGCCCAGACCGTCCTTGTAGCCGATCAGGTTCGGGCAGCGCTCGGCCAGACGTTCCAGCAGTGGCGCGGTCAGGCGGCAGACGTTGCGGTTGTAGACCACCACACCTATGTTCACCGATTTGCACACCGCTTCAACGTGGGCGGCGACGCCGTCCTGGCTGGCTTCGGTCAGGTAGTGCGGCAGCAGCAACAGGCCTTTGGCGCCCAGACGCTCGGCCTCCTGCGCGTACTCGATGGCCTGACGGGTCGAGCCGCCGACGCCGGCCAGAATCGGCACGCTGGTGGCACAGGTATCGACCGCCGTCTTGATGATTTCCGAGTATTCGCTGGCTGCCAGGGAGAAGAACTCACCGGTGCCGCCGGCGGCGAACAGTGCGGACGCGCCGTACGGGGCCAGCCATTCCAGACGTTTGATGTAGCCAGCGCGGTTGAAATCGCCCTGGGCATTGAAATCGGTGACCGGGAACGACAGCAGACCGGCGGAGAGGATGGACTTCAGTTCTTGTGGATTCATTTTTCGAACACCCTGGGTAGCAACATTTTTTGTGAGTTTTATGGTTCAGCCAGTGCTGAAGTTGTAGGTCATCGTACAACTTAAAAGATAACCGTCAACTGCATTTCATCGTCGCCTCACTCTTTTTGTCGGACAAGATTCGTTCTTGACGTAGGAAAAATCTGGGCTAGGCTCGATTTGACTGTATATCCATACAGTTAAAAATAAATCCACCGACGACATATCAAGGAGAAAGAAATGTCCGGACTGCACCCGAAACTACAGGAAAGGCCCCAACCGGTCGTCGCCCGATTCGATGATCTTTTCACCGTAAATGGCATCCACTTCAACGTTGACAATCCGCATCTTCTGCTGCACATCGCCGACGCCCACAGCGACGTCGAACCGGCCACCGCCCTCCCCGGCAAAGCGTTGAACATTCGGCCGCCACTGCGCTTCGAAGGAGCTGAACACACGTCCATCGGCGATAACACCCTGCTGCACTTCAGCGAAAACGCCGAGCCGATTCGCGCGCAAAACGTGCCCTTGCACCTGCCCAATGGCCTCGCGCTGACCTACGGCCAGGTGGTAGCGCTGGCCGGAGATTTCTACGGCGTGGTCGATCGACCGATCAACGAAGGCGCGACCCCGGCTGATCGCCTGAACCGCTTCAGCGCGGCATTCGACTCTCTCGCCGTGCTGCCGGCCTCCCGCGCCGAGGCCACGCAGATTCTCGCGGTCATGCAAAAAGAGATCGACGCGGTTAAACAGGCGATCAAGGGCGGTAAACCACCGCACGAAGCCTACGACGCGCTTGGAGATACGTTGTCCGAAGAGTGGAACAAGCTCACCGGTGGCGGCAGTTTCGTCTCGGCGCTGTTCCCGCTCGGGCGTTATCTGAAACTGGCGGCGAACAACGCCGACCACTTCGGCGACTGGGCCAGACTGGCCTACATCGCCGGCCACACCGCCGCCCTGCAAACCGCCGTCGCAGCTCGCGCCACTCACGATGAACAACAATTGGAACGGGCCTACGCGATGAACGCGTTTGCCGACCACTTCCTCACCGACCTGTTCTCTGCCGGCCACCTGCGGGTACCGCGTAAAGAGATGGCGGCGGTGGTCACGCCGAGCGATCTCGGCTCGCTGGTGACCCGTTTCATGCACGACGAGGACAGCAAATTCGGCCTCAAAGTGCGCAACGCCCATGGCGATCAATGGCGCGCTTACGGCGACAAGCGCTACTTCGACGTCAGCGACGCGGACAACCGCACCCAGGTCAATCTGGCGGTGCAGGCCTCGGCGGATGAAGTCTTTGCCGCCTACCTCAGCGGCAACGTGCCCGCCCCTTCGACGTTTGCCGCGCTGCAACGCCTGCCGGATCTGACGGCGGTGCTGAATCTTTCGAATAACTTCGCGCCGCTGTTCCGCGTCGAGGGCGGCAAGGTGCTGCGGCGCAAAGACGTGAACAACCTCAACGACACCGCCACCATCGATAACTGGTGGGGCTGGAGCACCTACCTGCTGCTCAAGGACTACCACCCGACGGGCAACGTCAACCAAGGAGAATGAGCATGACGATCAAATTGAAACTGGAACTGGCGTCGGGGCAGTCGCTGCAAGGTGCACCGCTGGAGTTGCTGGCAGATGGCAAGCCGATTGCGCGGGGGATTGTGGATGAGGACGGTTTGGTGGCGTTTACTGCCAGGCCGGGGAAAGCGCAACTGGCAGTGAGGGTGGATCGTTCGATATTGCCGCGCTGAAGTCACCGGCCCCTTCGCGAGCAAGCCCGCTCCCACGTTTGAATGCATTTCAAGTGTGGGAGCGGGCTTGCTCGCGAAAGCGCTGTGTCGTTGCATGAATCAGCGGCTTACCGTTCGTCGAGACTGGTATTTCTTACAGGTGCTTTGCTTTCGTGATCTAGACATTAATCAGGTCGTGCCGATATCGGCCTGGACGACCAAAAGGATCTTGAACATGAAAGACAAAAGCTTCGCTGTAAAAATGCTGCCTGCCCCTTCGCTTCAAGAAGCGATCAATGGGGTGCTCTACGTTCATAACCTGATTGATCCCGCCCATGGGGAAGTGCCCGTGCTTCCAAACGCAGTCCCTGGGGACACGATCAAACTGACAGTGAGTCACTCGGACGGCTTCCTGGAATGGGATACAAAGACCGTACTGACTGATACCACCATCGGAGAGCCGACTGTATTGCCAATCCCGAAAGCGACGTTTGAAAAAATGCTCAATGCTGAAACGAACGCCGTATTGCAGTACTCCCTCGAAAGTGCGGGCAACCAAAAGCTTTCAATGCAACTGTCAGTCGAGCTTAAAGACTGATTCAACCTCACCCCTGCGCCTGCGCCTCTTCATGGGCCTGGCGCAGTCTTTCGCGGCTGTTGGTCAAATGCAGACGCATTGCCGCTCGCGCCGCATCGGAATCCTGGCGGGCAATCGCCTCGTAGATTTCCTCGTGCTCGCGGCTCAGGCGGTTCATGTAGTGCTGCTGATCATCATGGGCCAGGCGCGCCGAATTCAGCCGCGTACGCGGAATGATGCTGGTGCCCAGGTGGGTCATGATGTCGGTGAAGTAGCGGTTGCCGGTGGACAGGGCGATTTCCAGGTGGAAGGCGAAGTCCGAGGCCACCGCATCGCTGGCGTGGGCGACGCTGTCGTTCAGCGCATCGAGGGCGGCGCGCATGGTCTCCAGTTGTTCGGGACTGCGGCGTTGCGCGGCGAGGCCGGCGGACTCCACTTCCAGGCTGATGCGCAATTCGAGAATCGCCAGCACGTCACGCAGGGTGACGACCGTGGCCGGGTCGATGCGGAAACCGCTGGGGCTCGGCGTGTCGAGCACGAAGGTGCCGATGCCGTGACGGGTTTCCACCTGGCCTGCGGCCTGCAAGCGGGAGATCGCCTCGCGCACCACGGTGCGGCTGACGCCATGCTCCTGCATGATCGCCGACTCGGTAGGCAATTTGTCGCCGCGCTTGAGCAGACCGTCGCGGATCTGCTCGGTCAGCACCGTCACCAGCTCCTGAGCCAGGCTGCGGCGCTTGCGTGGGAGGCGTGGAGTGTCGATCGGGTTTTCCATGGTCAACGTCTGGTCTCGAAAATTCGGCTTGGTAGGCATCATAGCTCAGGCGGGTTGTACGATCACATCCCGCCTCACATTACCCCATGTGGGAGCGGGCTTGCTCGCGAAGGCGGTGTGTCAGGCAACCGATTTGTCGACTGAAGGGACGCCTTCGCGAGCAAGCCCGCTCCCACAGGGGGTTGTGGTGATCACGCGGTCACGGCCTGCTCCACCAGATGCCCGCTGTCGATCCGCACATGCCGCGGGTGGAAACGCTTGAGGCTGCTGCGATGGCCAACGCTGACAATGCTCAGGCCCGGCAACTGATCGATCAGCGCCTGATACAACGTTGCCTCATCCTCTTCATCCATCGCCGACGTTGCTTCGTCCATGTACAGCCATTGCGGTGCGTAAAGCATGGCGCGGGCGAAGGCCAGGCGTTGCTGCTCACCCGGCGACAGCATGCGCTGCCAGTGATTGGCTTCGTCCAGACGCGCAACCAGATGCGGCAGACGGCAGATTTCCAGCACTTCGGCATAACGCTCAGGCGCGTAGGTCTCACTCGGCTGTGGATAACTCAAGGCCTCGCGCAAGGTGCCGATCGGCAGGTACGGTTTCTGCGGCAGGAACAGGTAACGCGCCGCCGGCAGCCGGATGTTGCCGTGCCCCGCCGGCCACAGATGCCCCATCGCTCGCAGCAACGTCGACTTGCCGCTGCCGGACCGACCGCTGAGCATCACCCGCTCGCCCGGCTCCACGGTCATGTCGGCATTGGTCAGCAGGTGACGACCATCAGCCAGATCCAGGCCGAGGTTGTGCACTTGCAATTCACTGCCCTGATTCTGCACATCGATGGCTGGGCGGCGCTGTTCGTTATCGGTCATGGCCTGACGGAAACTCAGCAGACGATCACAGGTGGCACGCCAGGACGCGAGGCTCTGGTAGGCGCTGATAAACCAGCTGAAACTCTCCTGGACGTTGCCGAACGCCGAGCTGATCTGCATCAGCTCACCGAGTTCGATCTTGCCGGCGAGGTACCGCGGCGACGCAACGATAAACGGGAAAATGATCGCCGCCTGGCTGTAACCGGCGGTAAAAAATGTCAGGCGCTTGGACACTTTCATGATGTCCCAGAAGTTATGCCAGACCATGCCGAAACGGTTGCTCAAGCGGCGATTCTCGTTCGGCTCGCCGTTGTACAACGCGATACTCTCGGCATTTTCACGAATCCGCACCATGGAAAAACGCAGGTCGGCTTCGAAACGTTGTTGTTGATTGTTCAGGCCGATCAGGCGACGACCGATCAAATGCGTCAGCCAGCTACCCACCACGGCGTAGACCAGCACGCACCAGAACATGTAGCCGGGAATGGTGATGCCATAGACTTCGATGCTGCCTGACACGCCCCACAAAATGATCGAGAACGACACCAGACTGACGATATTGCGCAGCAGGCCGATCCCCAACTCAAGGGTGTTGGAAGTGAAGTTGTTGAGGTCTTCGGAAATCCGCTGGTCCGGGTTATCGGTGTAACCACCCTGCTCCAGCTGGTAGTAATTCTTGTCGGCGAGCCAACGGGA
>Ga0213823_1002219_pt1 | contig 10593 bp, 9 predicted proteins | sample MC6MC0907MG_FD_179887 | JGI IMG/M metagenome (GOLD analysis project Ga0213823, IMG submission 179887) | Enriched soil aggregate microbial communities from Iowa State University, Ames, United States - MC6-MC0907-MG | ecosystem: Environmental > Terrestrial > Soil > Unclassified | place: USA: Iowa...
TCGATTTCGAAGGTGAATTCGCGGTGTTGGTCGATGAAGTCCCCATGGGCTGCTTGGCGCAAGATGCTGTCGACCATGTTCGGCTCATCGTGCAAGTCAACGATGTCAGCTTGCGTGCGCTCGCCCCCCGTGAAATGAAGACCGGCTTCGGTTTTATCCAGGCCAAATCCTCGTCGAGTTTTGCTCCGGTGGCGATCACCCCCGACGAGTTGGGCGAGGCCTGGCGCGACGGGCGCGTGCACCTGCCGCTGAGGGTCGAATGGAATGGCCAGTGGTTTGGTCATGCCCATGGCGGTGCCATGCATTTCGGCTTTCATCAGTTGATCGCCCATGCGGCCATGACCCGGCGACTCCGGGCCGGCTGCGTGATCGGTTCTGGCACGGTTTCCAATGCCGACCCCACGGTTGGTGCGGCCTGCATCGCCGAACGTCGTGCCGTTGAGATGATTGAGCAAGGGGCGCCACAGACACCCTTCATGCGCTTCGGTGACCGCGTGCGCATGGAAGTCTTCGACCTGCAAGGGCAGTCGGTTTTCGGGGCGATAGACCAGCGTGTCGTGCGCGGAGGCCTCCCATGCGCGTGATGATTACCGGGGCCAATGGTTTTGTCGGCCGGGCGCTGGTGAAACGATTGCTCCAAACCAATGAACTGCAAGGCCGGTCGATCAGCGCGTTGATACTGCTGGATAAAGAGTTGGCAGGGTTTGCCGACGATAAGCGCCTGCGTCGGCATTGCGGCAGTGTGACCGATGCCGCGTTACTGCGCCGCGCGCTGGCCGATGGCATCGATGTGGTTTTTCACTTGGTCAGCATCCCCGGTGGAGCGGCCGAGCAGCACTATTCACTGGGCTATCAGGTCAACCTGCTGGCAAGCCTGGAGCTGCTTGACCAGTTGCGCCAGCAGCCTGGTGCGCCGGTGCTGGTGTATGCCAGCAGCGTGGCGGTGTACGGCGGCGACCTGCCGGCGCGCATCGATGAGCGTGCCGTGCCGCGCCCGCAGTTGAGCTACGGTGCGCACAAGGCGATGGTGGAAATGGCCCTCAACGACCTTGCCCGACGAGGCGAGGTGGACGGTCGTGCCGTGCGCCTGCCCGGCATTGTCGCCCGTCCACGTGAACCCAATGGACTGCGTTCGGCGTTCATGAGCGATCTGCTGCACGCCTTCGCCGAAGGCCAGCCGTATTGCTGCCCGGTTTCGCCGCAGGCGCAGGCCTGGTGGATGTCCGTACGGTGTTGCGTGGATAACCTGTTACGGGCCGCCGAACTGCCCGCCGCCGAACTTGGCGAGTCACGTGTCTGGCAATTGCCGTTGTTGCACCTGTCCATTGCCCAGGTCATCGATGCCCTGGCCGCTGCCTACGGCCAGGAGCGCCGCGCGCTGATCAGCTTCGCACCGGATGCCGGGCTGCAAGCGTTGTTCGGCAACTTTCCTGCAATGAAAACCCCTCTGGCCCGTGCCCTTGGCTTTCGCCATGACGGCTCGGCTGCCGCCTTGATACGAAACAGTTTGAACGCTGCTGCCCCGGCGCGTCGTGTGCGTGGACGGGTGGCGCTTGGAGTGACTGATCATGCAATCAACTAAACGCCGCCTGGTGGACCTGTCCGTTACCCTGGACAACAACCCCTACACCGACCCACCGCCGTTGCTGCCGAAAATCGACTACATGGACCATCAGCAAGGCTGGCCGGAGATGGCCGCGATGTTCCCCGGCCTGTCCAAGGCGCAACTGCCCGGCGACGAATCCTGGGCGGCTGAGCGCCTGCAGATCACGACACACAGCGGTACGCATATGGACGCCCCTTGGCACTACGCCTCGACCACGGACGGTGGCAAGCCGGCGTTTGGCATCGACGAGTTGCCGTTGGAATGGTGCCTGCAACCCGGCGTGAAGCTGGACTTTCGTCATTTGCCGGATGGCCATGTGGTCAGCGCCGCCGAAGTGCAAGCCGAGCTGGCGCGCATCGACCACGTGCTGCAGCCGTTGGACATTGTCCTGGTCAACACTCGCGCCGGTGCGCTGTTCGGTCAGCCAGGGTATCTGGATGCCGGGGTCGGCATCGGCCGCGAGGCTACGTTGTACATGCTCGAGCGCGGCGTGCGCGTGGTCGGCACCGATGCCTGGAGCTGGGACGCGCCGTTCAAGTACACACGCGAACGCTTCGCCGCCACGGGCGACGCCTCGATCATCTGGGAAGGGCACAAGGCCGGGCGCGACATCGGCTACGGTCAGATGGAGAAACTGGCCAACCTGGAATGCCTGCCGGCCCATGGTTTCCAGGTGTCCTGCTTCCCCTACAAAATCAGACACGCTTCGGCCGGCTTTGTCCGCGCCGTCGCGATTTTCGAGGTGTGAACGTGCCGGCGGCCGGTGGAAAAAAACGCGGCAGCCTGTCCCAGGGGCTCGAGGCGCTGCTGTCAGGGCTCATTCTTGAGGGACGACTGCGTGGTGGTGAACAGTTGCCCACCGAATCGGTCCTCATGCTTGAGCATGGGGTCAGCAGAACCGTGGTGCGCGAGGCCATGTCGCGTCTGCAGGCTGCTGGAATGGTCGAGACACGCCACGGTATCGGGACGTTTGTGCGCGGTAGCACCCTGTCGCTGGGGGCCTTCATCGACCCGGCGACCCTCGGCATCATCACAGATTCGCTGGCGATCATGGAGTTTCGGATCGGTCTTGAGGTAGAAGCCGCCGGGCTCGCCGCCTTGCGACGCAGCCCGGATCAGTTGGCGGGGTTGCGGGCGCTCCTCGATCAGCTCGGGCAGCCTGCGGTCAGCGTCAATGATCGGGCCGCGTTGGATTTTCAGTTCCATTTGAGCATTGCCCAGGCGACAGGCAACCACTACATCGCGAGTACACTGCTCAACCTGGGCGTGGTCATCATCCCGCGCAGCCGACTGGATTGTGCGCGACTGTTTCACGATGAGCCTGCGCACTACGAACAGCGCATGCAAAGCGAGCACGAACAGATTTACCAGGCGATCTTCAATCAGGACGCTGAATGTGCGTGCGCTGCCATGCGCCTGCACCTTCACGACAGTCGCGAGTATCTGCATCAGGCGCGCCAAGAGCTGCTGATATGACAAATACCCAGAACTCCCTGGTGCCAGACACGGCCACGCTGCATCCTGCCACGGCGCTCACCATCATCGATCCTCGCTGGACCTTGTTCGTACGTGTCGTGGCGGCTGGCAGCCTCAGCAAAGCGGCCGTGCTGCTGGATATGCCGCAGTCCATGGTGAGTCGCAATATTGCCGTGCTCGAGTCGCAATGTGGCGAGCGCCTGTTTCATCGTACGGGGCGCGGGGTGGTCCTGACCGAATTTGGCGAGCAGTTGTTGCCGTGTATATCGGGCCTTCTCGCGGACGCTGAAGGGCTTGCCGATGACATTCGCAACCTGCGTGGCAAACCGGTGGGCGAGGTGGTCGTAGGCATGTTGCCCTCCGCGGTGCGTCGGTTTGCGGGAACGCTTTTTTCTGCGGTGCGCGCCCAGATGCCGGGGGTGAGGTTGCACCTGATCGAGGGCGCGAGCGCTCAACTCGAAGAGCAACTGCACGATGGTCGCCTGGATATGGCACTGGTGTTGCGCGAGAGCGAGGCCAGCATCGGGCAAGCCCACTTGCTGGCCAGGCTACCGCTGCATCTGGTGGGGCCCGCCGTCGATCCTCTGTTCGGCAATCGAGATATTGCGCTGAAAAATCTATCAGGGTTGCCATTGGTCGTGCCCGGGCGACCGCATTTGCTGAGGGCCAGGCTCGATCATCTGGCCGCCGAGCATGGCGTGGCGTTGTGCGTAGCCGTCGAAGCCGACTCCGTCCAACTCCAGTACGAAGTCGTGGCGGCCGGTGGCGGTTATGCGATTGCTTCTGTACTACCGGGCTCGCTGGATCGACGGCTGATGTCATCGCGCATCGTCGAGCCACTTCTCGAGCGCTTTGTCGTGCTGGTCGAGTCGCCCCGTCGTCCCTTGACCCGTGCCTCCCGTGAAGTGCGCCGGCTGATCTGCAGTCTGGCCATGCCATCGACTTGAGCGATAGCTGCTTTCGATCCCCAGCAGTATTCGGTGGGGTGTGGGCCTCGTAGGGTGTCAGTCAATCACCGATTGATACCCGATTGCGAGGTTAGCGCTATGCATCACCCCCAAGAGTCCCAAGCCATTGCCCCGACGCTTTTTCTCAGCGACGCCGATGTTGCCTCGCTCGCCGACTGGAGCACCGCCGTTGCCGCGCTCGCCGAGGCGTACGCACACCCTGCATCGGATGCCATGGTACCGCCTCGTTCCATGGCCCGGGGCGATGGCATCTGGCTGCGCAGTTTGACCGCTGTACCCCCGGCTGGCGGCCATATGGGCTGCAAGTTGATCGCGGCCTCGATGCGGGCGCGTTGCGCCAGCTACCTGATCGCATTGTTCAACCAGCAAACCATGGCGCTCAGCGCCTTGATCGATGGCAATCGGGTGACGGGGTTGCGCACCGCGGCAACCGCTGCGCTGGCAGTCGATTTGCTGGCGCCCGAGCGCGCGCTGCGGGTAGGTGTGATTGGTGCAGGGTTTGAGGCCCGTGGCGCGTTGGACTGCCTTAAGTCCGTGCGCGATGTGGCCCATGTCCGGGTCTTCAGTCCGACGCCCGCGAGCCGCGAGCGGTTTGCCGAAAGTTTCAGGCCCGGGCTGGATATCCAAGCGGTGAGCAGCGCGCAAGAGGCCGTACGGGATTGTGACGTGGTGATTTGTGCCGCACGCAGCCGTGACGAGTCCCCGGTACTGCAAGGCGCCTGGCTTTGCCCGGGCGCTACGGTCGTGTCGCTGGGGTCCACCTTGCCTGAGCAACGGGAGGTTGACCCGGTCACGATGGAGCGAGCCGTCTGCATCGTCGCGGATATGCCGCAAGAGGTGCTTCACGATACGGGTGACGCCATTGCTGCGATCAGTGCCGGCGTTTATGTCGCCGACAAGTTGGTCGCGCTGTCGGACCTGGTGGCGGGTCGTGTCAACCCGCGCCAGAACGCCAACGACATCGTCCTCTACAAATCGGTGGGCTCGGCGCTGCAGGATGTCGTCATCGCACAAGCGCTGTACGAGCGCGCCAGGCAACAGGGCCTCGGCATCGAGTTGCCTGCCAGCATTGTCCCTGTCTCGAAATAACCCCTCACTGTTCAAAGGAAATCACCATGGCTACTTACAAGAAAGCGGATGCCCGTGCCTGGGCGCGGGAATACCTGGTGGGCTGCTCGGCGGTCACCATCCCGAGTTTTAGCGCCGACCTGAAGCGTCTCAATGAACGGGGCATACGCCACGACATCGAACAGGCGGCAGGACTGGGCTACAGCAGCACGTTGCTGTGCAGCGAACTGGCGATCTCTGCCCAGGAAAACGCCCAGTTCACGGCCTGGGCCCGTGAGTCGGGGAAAAACCTGATCCTGTTCTTCCATGCGGCTTTTGGCACGCTGGCGGAGAACATCGAGGCGGTGAAGCTCGCCGAGAATGCCGGCGCAGACATCGTTCTGCTCTCCTATCCGCCGCAGTTCTGGCCGACCAGCGAGCAGGAAATCTACGACTACACCAAGTCGTTCTGCGACGCGACGGACCTCGCCGTCATGCTGTTCCCGATTCCGCTCTGGGGCTTTGAGCGCGTGCATCCGGCAGGGATGTCGTTGGAATTGGTTCGTCGGCTGTTGGCCGATTGCCCGAACATCGCGGCCATCAAGTCGGAGCAAGGGTTCCCGCTGCCGGCGGGCATTTGCGAGATGTACTACCACTTTCGTGATCAGGTGGTGATCAGTTGCCCGATTGAAGCTGACGCGATCCCCCTGATGAGCCTGATGAAACTGCAGTTTTCCGGCACCAGCAACACGGCCTGGATGAGCGACTACTACCCGAAAGCTTTCGAACTGGCCCGCACGGGCCGCTTCGAGGAGGCGATGGAGCTGTATTGGAAGGTCAATCCGGCCCGCAGCGCCAACGGCGCCGCCGCGCAAAGCTATGCCGGCGGCACCGGGGTACTCAACCGCACGATGTGGAAATACCAGGATTGGCTCGCCGGCTTCAACGGTGGCCCACTGCGAGCCCCGGCGATGCGCGTGCCGGATCGCCTCATGAAGTCCCTGCGTCAAGGGTTGGTTGCGGCGGGGCTGCCGGTGACTGCTGACCCTGACAGCGCCTTCATGATCGGACGTCACCCGTGCTGATTGAGAGGATTGAAAAGTGAAGCATTTACTTAAGGATCCCACGCTGTGGCGTACCGGAGCCTACATCGCTGGAGAGTGGCTGACCGAGACGCCGCACGGCCAGTACACGCTGCGTAATCCGGCGGATCAAACGGTGTTGGCTGAGTTGCCACGCTGCGGTGAAGCTGAGGTTAGGCACGCCATCGACGCGGCGCATGACGCCTTCGGTCCGTGGCGCCGCCTGACGGCTAAACGCCGTGGCGAGGTATTGCGCCGTTGGTACGAGTTGATGGTTGAACATCGTGAGGACATTGCCACGTTGATTACCCTGGAGGAGGGCAAGCCACTGGAGGAGGCGCGGGGTGAAGTCGATTACGCGGCGTCTTTCGTACGCTGGTTTGGCGAGGAAGCCACACGGGTGCGCGGTGATCTGATTCCAGGCGTAAAGGATACACAGCGCATTGTGGTACTGCGCGAGCCCATCGGGGTTTGCGCGGCGATAACACCCTGGAATTTCCCCGCAGCCATGATCACGCGCAAGGCCGCTCCAGCGCTCGCGGCCGGTTGCACGATGGTCGTGAAACCGGCCAGCCAGACACCCCTGACCGCCCTGGCGCTGGCTGAACTCGCCCTGCGTGCGGGTGTGCCGGCCGGTGTTTTCAGTGTGATCACCGGCAATGACACCCGTGACATTGCCGGTGAACTCACGGCCAACCCGCTGGTGCGCAAACTCACCTTCACCGGGTCCACGGAAGTGGGCCGGCTGCTGCTGGCGCAAGCGGCACAGACGGTCAAGAAATGCTCCATGGAACTGGGCGGCAATGCCCCGTTCATTGTCTTCGACGATGCTGATCTTGATGCGGCGGCTGACGGTGTGATGTTGGCCAAGTTTCGCAATGGTGGACAGTCCTGTATCGGCGCGAATCGGGTGCTGGTGCAGTCAGGGGTCTATGACGCATTGGCCGAGCGCATCGTCGAGCGCATGGCACGCCTGAAAGTGGGCAATGGCCTGGAGCCGGGTGTACAGGTTGGGCCGTTGATCGATGACGCGGCGGTACGAAAATCCCAGGCGCTTGTCGATGATGCGCTGGCGCAAGGCGCTCGACTGCTGTCCGGCGGCAAGCCCCATGCCCTGGGCGGGTGTTTCTTCCAACCCACCTTGTTGGCCGATGTGACTCATGGGATGCGGGTCGCCCGCGAAGAGATCTTCGGCCCGGTCATGCCACTGGTGCGTTTCGACAGGGACGATGAAGCTATTGCGATGGCCAACGACAGCGAGTTCGGCTTGGCGGCATATCTGTTCAGCCGCGACGCGGCCCGTATCTGGCGCAACGCCGCCCGCATCGAATCGGGCATGGTGGGCATCAACTGTGGCTTGATTTCAAATGAGGTCGCACCCTTCGGTGGGGTCAAGCAGAGCGGTCTTGGGCGAGAGGGATCTCACCTTGGGATCGATGAGTTCCTTGAGGTGAAATACCTCTGCTGGGATGGCTTGGAAAACGTGTAAACCCACGTCTGCGGTTCATATGAACCGCAGTTCGCTTCATATGCGCGAGGCAAGCGTCCTCGTGTCGGCTCAATCTCACTGCAAACTGATCACCGCCATCGCGAGCAAGCTCGCTCCCACAGGTTTTTGTGTTGTGTCCAGATACCGTGAACACGCGTTGCCCCTGTGGGTACTCAGCAATCGAACAAGCCTTCCCTCCGACACCCATCACCTCCTGCGATACCTCTGATTGTGGAAAGCGATTTCAGCGCTGATAGCCGATTCGATAGTCTCGTTGTCGATCCGGCATTGTCAGTCGGAACTTCATGAGTTTGCGGCATTGAGTCGATAGCGCTGCAGAGCTTGTCGGTGCGCCATGCAATGTCAGCCCGATTGAAATAAGAATAATTAGGAGAGCGTGATGATTGCAGCAGTCAGTAAGGTCCTGGTGATCGGAGGCGGGTTTTCCGGTATGACCGCAGCTATCCAGCTCGCCTCTCAGGGTGTCGAAGTGGACCTGGTGGAGATAGACCCTCTATGGTGTCCCCTGGGGGCGGGTATTACGCTCAGTGGGCCCACGTTGCGGGCGCTGGATACGGTCGGGATTCTTGAGCGGGTGGCTGGGGAAGGGTATCTGTCGACCAATTTCGATGTGTTTTCACCGGCAGGCGACCTGATCGTGCAGTTGGCGCTTCGACCTCCGGTCAGCGATAAGCCGATACCCTGTGGCGGCGGCATCCTGCGCCCGGTGCTGGCTCGGATCTTTGCCGACAAGACGCGGGAGGTGGGCACTCATGTGCGCCTCGGCATCACGTTCGACAGCATCATCGAGCACGAGAGTGGCGTTGAAGTGTCTTTCACCGACGGCACCGCTGGGCGCTATGACCTGGTCATCGCTGCCGATGGCGTGCACTCGCGGATGCGCAAGGAGTTTTTCCCGGAGGCGCCCTCGCCAAAGCCCATTCACCAGAGTGTCTGGCGCGCGGTGCTGAAGCGTCCGCCGGAAATCGTACGCCCCACGCATTGGCTGGGCCGCACCAAGGTTGGCGTCAACCCGATTTCTGAAACGCATATGTACATGTTCCTCATGGAAAACCGCGAATTTTCCGAGTGGATCGATCCGGCCAGTTGGCCTGGTGAAATGGCGCGTCTGCTGGGTGAGTTCCCCGCGCCGGTCCTGCAAGGGCTGGTGCCGCAACTGTACGAGGCGGGCGCCAATATCGACTATCGTCCGCTGGCCAATTTGCTGGTCCCGTTGCCATGGCATAAAGGTCGCATCGTGCTGATTGGAGACACGGTGCATGCCACCACGCCACATCTGGCGTCCGGGGCTGGCATTGGCATCGAGAGCGCCATCGTGCTGGCCGAAGAACTGCTCGCCGATAGCGATCTACAGGCTGCCCTGACGCGGTTCGAAGCGCGGCGTTGGGCGCGCTGCCAACTGGTGGTGGAGAACTCCGCGCGTCTGTGCGAGATAGAAAAGAGTGGGGGTGACAAGGAAGAGCATGCCCAGATCATGCGCGAGTCCACTGCGACGTTGGCCGACCCTATCTGAGTCATCGGGACTCTTCGGCTGGATGCACCCTGCAAAAGAAGGTGTAGAGAGCGACCTTGAATCGCTTCAGCATCCAGTTCGAAGAGGGAGTGAGGTCATTGACCTCTATTGGCACAAATCCAGGATGACGACTTCATTGACATAGACGAAAAAAGATTCAGACGACAGCACGACGCCCTCGTCAGAAAGCTGTTGGAACAGCGATCGCTGATACTGACGAAAAACAGAAAGATCGGCTTCATGTTCAAACCACAGGCTGGAAGTGCCTTCGTATACCGCTATGTCCGGCCCGAAATAAGACGTCACTCGGTCACCCTCGGGCAGGTATCTGGCGCGAACATGCCTGCGCAGCGCTTTCTGGAAATCCGGGTATCGATTGGCAACAGCGTCGTGAGCTGAATCCCAAGCGGTGAAGAAGGTATCCAGTTGCACCGTTGGATTTTTTTTCAGGAAGACGATCGCTTTCCATTTGTGGGGGGCTGAACCGGTATTGGAGATCTCTACTTCATCCATCAACTGAGCGGCCTGTTTGGACAGGTCGGCGAAATTTTTTGCATCGGGTCCGACGGTTTGTTGGGTATAGGGATCGCTGAAGGTGTGGATCAAGCCTGACATATCGTCAAAAAATAATTCCGTGACGGAGTCTCGGTGAAATGTTTGTGTGTAGGCGCTATCGGAGTCCACCCCGAACGCCGAGTCGATGACATGGTTCTGCACGTATCGTTTGACACCTAGAGGTTTGACCCGGGCGATTTCTCCATGCTGGTGTTCTATATAGCTCAAGAACTCGGCATGAGTCATGCCGGGTTTCCGGCGTACGGCAGCTAGCATTTTAATCATGAGGGCACTCGCGTCTGGTCGGGGTTGATCACATCGAATACGGTTTTGGCGGGCTGCACTCACCGTAATTTTTTAGAAATAAAAGATAAGACCAAGACCGCCCTCGAAACCAATCAGTGTTTCTGCTGGCAGGTATCGCGCAAAAACATGCTTGACGGAGGGCCACAGACCACGAGGCTGTTTCCGGTCAGCCACATCGTCTGCGCAGTGCAGAGCTCACGTTCCCTCGGTCCGGCGAAGGACCTCCCAGGCCTCAGTTGTCAGGAAACGGCAACGACAGAAGCCAGGCGCTGAAGGCCTTCAACGCCGGCAGGTGTTGGTATCGGCTCGCATAGACAAGGTAATAGCTGCGTCCACTTTCCATCGGTTCAAACAGCGCAACCAGGTCGCCACTCTTCAGTTCATCCTGTACCAGGATTTGTGGAACCAGCCCAATCCCGATCCCCGCCGACACGGCTTGTATCAGGTGGGCCGTGAGTTCGAAGCTTGGGCCGGATCGCATGTTGCGGTGGTCGACGTTGTGCTTGTCGAACCAGTCCGACCAGGCACCC
>Ga0213823_1002221_pt1 | contig 10587 bp, 13 predicted proteins | sample MC6MC0907MG_FD_179887 | JGI IMG/M metagenome (GOLD analysis project Ga0213823, IMG submission 179887) | Enriched soil aggregate microbial communities from Iowa State University, Ames, United States - MC6-MC0907-MG | ecosystem: Environmental > Terrestrial > Soil > Unclassified | place: USA: Iowa...
AATGTAGCTTGGAAAGGAAAAAGACATGATGTATGAAATAATAATGAACTCACTGGATGATACTGAAAACTTTGCATTGAAACTTGCCAACTTACTAGAAGCCCGGGATACGATAACGTTGGAGGGAGATTTGGGTGCCGGGAAGACGACATTTACAAAAGCCTTAGCGAAAGGGCTAGGTGTAAAGAGGACGGTAAATAGCCCAACATTTACGATTGTGAAGCAATATGAAGGACGTTTACCATTCAATCATTTAGATGTTTATCGATTAGCTGAAAGTGACGAAGATCTTGGATGGGATGAGCTATTTTACGGAGATGCTGTATCAGTTGTAGAGTGGGCACATCTAATTGAACAAGATTTACCACAGGAGCGTTTAGAAATAGAGATTTACCGAATCGGGGAAAATCAACGACGATTTGCGTTAACACCTCGTGGAAAGCGATATGAGGCATTATGTGAGGAGCTAATAAAATGATTTGGTTAGGGATTGAAACAGCGAATGCACCGCTGTCTATTGCTGTTGTAAGGGATGGGCAAGTGATTGCAGAGATTGTACAAAATATAAAATTAACACATTCAGCAGGAGCGATGCCTGCTATTGAGGATGTACTTGCACGAGCCAACATAAAGCCAAGCGAGTTAGATGCAATTGCGGTATCTGAGGGGCCAGGTTCCTATACAGGGGTACGAATTGGTGTAACACTGGCCAAAACACTAGCATGGACACTGCAAAAGCCTCTAATTGGGATATCAAGCTTGAAAGCATTAGCTGCAAATGCCGCTTTATATGAAGGATTTATCTGCCCAATTTTTGATGCGCGAAGAAATAATGTATATACGGGAGTTTATAGGGGGTCAGAATTAGACACTATTTTGGATGACTATCATGATCATATTGATGGCTTATTAGCACGTTTAAAAGCTCTGGAGGAACCTATTTTGTTTGTTGGAGCCGATGTAGCTGTTTTTTGGTCTAGGATCGTAGAAGTACTAGGTGATGATGCCCGTCGTGCACCTTTTAGTTATGATTTGCCTCGAGCAAGTGAAACAATTCGATTAGCGTCAGCCTTAGAGCTACCTTGTGTGGAGGCAGTTCATCATTTTGTCCCACAATATAAACGTATCGCAGAGGCAGAGGCAAACTGGCTAAAGGAGCAGAAGGAGAAAAGGGGTGAGTAGTAATATAACGTACCGTAAAATGGTTTCTGACGATGTTCCGGCTGTATATGCAATCGAGCTTGCTACATTCCCAACACCATGGACGCTAGATTCTTTTTACTATGAAGTACATGAAAATCAATACGCACATTATGTGTTAGCTATAGATGAAGAGGATCACATAATTGGTTTTTGCGGTATGTGGATGGTAGTAGACGCTGCGCAAATTACGAATGTTGCTGTTATAGAGTCAGCACGTGGCCGTGGGATTGGTGAAGGATTAATGCGAGAGGCTATGCGAATTGCGCAACAGAATGAGATGGAAATCATGAGCTTAGAGGTGAGAGTAACGAATACCGTTGCTCAAAATCTTTACCGAAAGTTAGATTTCCAAGATGGTGGATTACGAAAAGGCTATTATACAGATAATGGGGAGGATGCCCTTGTTATGTGGGTGAATTTATAATGGATAATCAAATAATTTTAGCAATAGAGTCGAGCTGTGATGAAACAGCAGCAGCAATTATTCGAAATGGCTGTGAGATTGTTTCGAATGTTGTTGCATCTCAAATAGAAAGTCATAAACGATTTGGTGGGGTTGTACCTGAAATTGCGTCCCGCCATCATGTTGAACAAATTACGGTGGTTATTGAAGAAGCCCTAGCACAAGCAAATATAAATCCAAGTGATTTAGATGCAGTTGCTGTAACAGAGGGACCAGGTCTAGTAGGTGCATTGTTAATAGGAATTAATGCTGCAAAGGCATTTGCCTTCGCTAACAATTTACCGATTATTGGTGTTCATCATATAGCAGGTCATATTTATGCAAATGCACTTGTCCAGCCAATGGAATTCCCACTTTTAGCACTCGTTGTATCGGGAGGCCATACCGAGCTTGTGTATATGAAGGAACACGGCTCTTTTGATGTCATAGGTGAGACGCGAGACGATGCAGCAGGTGAAGCTTACGATAAGGTTGCACGTGTTCTAAACTTGCCATATCCTGGAGGACCACGTATTGACAAGCTTGCACAGGAGGATTGTGAGGCAGTATCCTTTCCAAGAGTTTGGCTAGAAGAGGATTCGTATGATTTTAGCTTTAGTGGCTTGAAATCGGCAGTAATTAATTACAAACATAATATGGATCAACGCGGTGAAAAAATAGCTCCTACTGCTGTTGCTAAAGGCTTTCAGGAGAGTGTGGTTGAGGTATTAACAGCAAAAACACTACGTGCCGCACGTGAATATAAAGTGAAACAAGTCATTGCGGCAGGAGGTGTGGCAGCTAATAAGGGCTTGCGTACATCGCTTGAGAAGGTTTTTGCTGAAGAGGGCATTCCATTTTTTGTTCCTCCATTAAAGCTATGTACAGATAATGCTGCGATGATAGGGGCAGCAGCTACACCAATGTTTGAAGCAGGTATACGGGGAGATTTAACGATGAATGGTCGCCCTGGAATGGAGTTGAAATCCTGGGTGTAATAAAAGAAAGAGGTGTCATAGATTAAATTCTATGATACCTTTTTTTGATATGTGAAAAAAATGTAGAAATATTACATGGTGAGCATTGATGAATTGACAAATTTTTCAGATAATTATCCACAGGTTGTGAGGGAATAGAAACAACGAACATCCGTACTTATGCACAAAATGTTGATAACCTGTGCATAACTTGTGGTTATTCTATATATAGTAGCATGTTTTTCACATAAAACTGTGAGTAAAATAATTTGAATCTGTGGATAATGTGGAAAAGTCTGTTGATATGTTGGTATTACTAGATTCTTTGTGTGCATAAAGCTGTGGGCAGTTTTTGTCGAAAAATAGCACTTGACCAATATATATGAAATATAAGCAGAGGTAAAGAAAAAAGCCATGTGTCAGGCACATGGCTTTACATCTAGCTATACAATGATATTTTCAAGTTCTTCATTAAGTTCGAGCCACTCTAACTCAAATAGCTCATGTTGCTCTTTAGCAGTGGATAATTCCTCTTGAAGCTGTAAGATTTTCTCATGGTTTGTGAAAATTTCTGGATCACAAAGTTCAGCTTCTAAATGAGTTATTTCTGCAATTACCTTTTGCATTTTATCTTCCAGTTCCTCAATTGTACGCTTTATTTGACGTTCTCGTTTTTTTGCCTCTTTATCAATTTTAGAGGTTGAGACTTTTTCTGTTACATCTGTTTGATCCTGAGATGTAGTAGCCTTCATTTGTGCGAGTTCTAATAGTTCCTGTTTCTTTTCAAGATAGTAATCATAGTCACCTAAGTACTCGAAGGAACCGTCACCAGATAGCTCAACTACTTTCGTAGCAATTCGATTAATAAAATATCTGTCATGTGATACAAATAATAATGTTCCAGGATAATCAATCAATGCATTTTCTAAGACCTCTTTGCTATCTAAGTCTAGGTGGTTAGTAGGCTCATCTAAAATTAAGAAATTTGCCTTTTGCATCATTAATTTAGCAAGAGCAAGCCTAGCCTTTTCACCGCCAGATAAAGAGGACACAGCTTTATCTACATCCTCACCACTAAATAGGAAGCGGCCTAGAACAGTCCGAATATCCTTTTCATTCATTAATGGCCATTCATCCCAAAGCTCTTTTAAAACACTTTTATTGCTTGTGAGCTTTGCCTGCTCCTGATCATAGTAACCAATTTGAACATTTGTTCCATAACGAATTTCTCCAGAGAGTGGAGATAAATCTTTGACAATAGTTTTTAATAGAGTGGATTTACCTACGCCGTTTGGCCCGACAAGCGCAATTCGATCTTCTCTATAGGTACGCAAATGAATGCCACTTGATATTTTTTTAGCATTATAACCTATTGTTAAATCATCCACAGATAATACATCATTTCCACTTTGACGATCGATTGTAAAACCAAAGCTTGCCGATTTTTCATCGCCATCAGGAGATTCCATCCATTCTGTTCGTTCTAACATCTTACGACGACTTTGTGCCATCTTTGTGGTAGAAGCACGTGCAATATTTTTTTGAATAAACTCCTCAAGCTTGGCTTTTTCATCCTGTTGGCGTTCGAACATTTTCATGTCTCGCTCATAATTTTTTGCTTTTTCATCCAAATAGGCACTATAATTGCCTGTATATTTTGTTACCCGATGGCGTGAAACTTCATAGACAATCGATACAACCTGATCTAAGAAATAGCGATCGTGGGAAACAATAAGAATTGCGCCTTCATAACTTTTTAAATAAGATTCCAGCCAGGATAGCGTTTCGATATCTAAATGGTTTGTAGGCTCATCTAGTATTAAAAGATCTGGTTTACTTAAGAGAAGCTTAGCAAGTGCTAAACGAGTTCGTTGTCCCCCTGATAATGAGCGAATGGATTTTTCGTAATCCTCAGGATAAAACTGCATGCCATGAAGCACTGAACGGATATCAGATTCATATTGATAGCCACCTGCATCCTTAAAATTATGCTGTAATTGATCGTACTCAGACATTATTTTGGCATATAAAATAGAATCTTCATAAACTGCTGGATCAGCCATTCGTTGTTCTAGTGAGCGAAGGGTCTTTTCTTGTGCTAAAAGTGGTTCAAAAATGGTTAGCATTTCATCCCAAATCGACAAGGTTGAGTTTAATCCAGCGTGCTGCTCTAAATAGCCGATTTGTATGCCCTTAGGAATAATAATATCGCCCGCATCATATGACATTTGACCAGCAATTATTTTTAGTAGAGTAGACTTACCTGCGCCATTTCGTCCCACTAATGCAACGCGATCACGATGTTGAACTTCTAACTTAACACCACTTAATATTTCATCTGCAAGGAAGGATTTATATAGTTGATTGACCTGTAAAACAATCATTCTTGACACCTCAATTCTTCCTTAGTGTAATGGATGAACGATGTGCTTGCAATGTCGATGCTTTACTTATTCCGAGCAGTCATGTAAGATTGAAACGATTTCCCTTTAGTTAGTAGCGTAAATGGCGCCATTAACTAAAGGGAAATTCTCCAATTAGAAATAATAAACTTTGTAAGTAGTTCAATAAGCATGTATTATTTAAAATATGTTTAGGCGAATTTTGATACATACGAGGAGGAAAAAGTTTGAAACAAGAACTAAAAATTCCACAAGCCACTACTAAAAGACTTCCTCTTTACTATCGATTTATCCAAAACTTTGCGCACGAAGGCATGGAACGAATTTCATCGAAGGAGCTGAGTGAGGCGATGAAAATAGATTCAGCAACCATTCGCCGTGACTTTTCTTATTTTGGTGCGCTTGGGAAAAAAGGATATGGCTATGATGTTCAACATTTATTAAAATTTTTTAGTCAGACGCTAGATCAACATGAAACGACAAAAGTAGCGTTAATCGGTGTAGGGAATTTAGGTAGTGCTCTATTAAAATATAATTTTCAAAAGAACCATAATACACATATCGTTGTAGCATTCGATTCTAAAGCTCCAAAGGATGGCAAAATGATTAGTAATATCCCCGTTTTTCACCCTGATCTATTGGAGGAAAAATATGCAGAATATGGCGCAGAGCTAGCCATTTTAACAGTTTCACCACGCTCAGCACAAAAGATGGCTGATCGTCTAGCTGCCATGAATGCTAAGGGAATTTTAAATTTTACCCCAGAGCGCATTACTGTCCCAGATAAAATGCAACTCTTAACAATAGATTTGTCTGTCGAATTACAGGCACTTATATATTTAATTCGTAATCAGGAAGAGTGAAATTCCAAGTATAGTTCACAGTTTCTGTCAAATAGAAATATGAAATAAAATAAGAAGTAATCTATAAGAGTGACGAAAAACTTTCACATATAATTAGTTAGCAAAATGGCGAAATATGCGTTAAAATGATGGATATAAAGAGGAGGTGGCTGAAATGGGTCCAATAGGTCCAATGAGCCTCATTATTATCGGAGTTGTCGCGTTACTAATTTTTGGTCCTAAGAAATTACCAGAGCTTGGTAAGGCATTCGGTTCAACACTACGTGAGTTCAAAAATGCTACTAAAGGTTTAGCCGACGATGAAGATGATGATAAGAAAAAGAAAGAACTAGATAAGTAAGTTAGGATGTTGAGGAATGAATCCAAAAGATCTAACTGTTATTGAACATATAGAAGAATTAAGAAAACGGCTTTTCATTGTTGCCGTTTTCTTTGTTCTTGCTATGATTGCTGGCTTTTTTGTTGCAAAGCCAATTGTTAAATATCTTCAAATTACTGGGGAATCCTATAATATAGAGCTCCATTCATTTGATGTAGTGACACCACTTTCAATTTATATCCAAGTTATTTTTTTAATATCATTTATTGTTTCTTCGCCGATATTGATGTACCAATTGTGGGCATTTATAAGTCCAGGACTAAGGGACATAGAACGAAAAGCAACCTTAAAGTATATTCCGTATTCGTTTTTATTGTTTTTAGCAGGGTTGTCCTTTTCTTTCTTTTACTTCTTTCCTTATGTCCTAAAATTTATGATGAGTTTATCGAATGAATTAGAGGTACTGCCGACAATTGGCATAAAGGAGTATTTTTCATTTTTATTTAGACTTACTATACCATTTGGTTTCCTTTTCCAATTACCGGTAGTAGTCCTATTCTTTTCACGTATCGGAATGCTATCACCTGAAATACTAGTTCGTTTTAGAAAGTATTCCTATTTTGGTTTGTTTGTATGTGCTGCCATAATCGCTCCACCTGAGCTGGCTTCACATTTAATGGTTTCAGTACCTTTGTTTGTTCTTTATGAAATTAGTATTATGATTTCGCGTATTGGCTATAAAAAATATTTGAAATCAGAGGAAATGCGATTGAAAGAGGAGCAAGAAGCTGAGCAAAAACGGCAGATTGAAGAGGCACTTGAGTTACAACGGAAACAAATTGAAGAATTAAATAATCAATAATCAATTTTTAGAATTGAAGTGACACCCAAAAGTTAGTGTCGAAAATCTAACTTTTGGGTATTTTATATGTCAAAGTATAGCAGTAAATTTTAATTTATAAGAATATTTAAGACATCATTTCTTATTGGGAATTAGCCAAGAAGTATAGTAATTCTAGTGATTACGTAGAAACATACAAAATAAAGTTTATTCTGTTAAATTCAAACTTGATGTAAAACACTTTATAAAACAAACAAGCTTTTTAACAAGATAATGTGATTAATTTTCAAATGAACCAACCAACTATCATAAATTAAGTGGTACAGTACATATTCAAAATGATTTAAAATAAAGGAACGACCTCTTATGTCAAAAAAAGAAAAGAAAAATACACAATGGAAGAAAATCAATTATATCGTAGAACGTGAAAATGAGTTCTTGGTTTAGAAAATGCATATTTAAAAAATTAGATGTTTTTCAGAAGAATCAGGGTTCTTACCTCGAAAAGCAGAATCAACGTTGACATTAGAACTCTAAGAAGAATGATTCCGATTATTATCGTGTACTTCAAATTGTAGCTAATCCAAAAGCAACAAATAAATAAAGGAATTTTGACTTCGTGATACCAAAGAAATACACTTTATCATGGCGTTATCTTCACAGTTCACTTAATGAGACATACCTTGTTTGATTCATTTTGATTCAAGTATTCATAAGATACTTCTCTATTTAATAACAACCTTAATACCCGAATGCATCAGTATCCAGTAATCCTCAGGTAAATGTTCTATAGGCTTTTTATAACTATCTGAAACCAGTGAATAGGAGAGAGCCAATTGTATACGTAATAAATTTCACAGTTAAATAAATCTTCTTACCAAACAATCTTAACTCCGTAATATCCCTACCATTTCTCATTAGGCGTTTCCGCTATATATTATGACTCACTTTTGCCCTTGAAATGTTGGTTTATCTCGAATACAACAATAGCTATAACATCCGTATAAATAGCTTGAATTTCAGCCTTTAAATCTACATGTAGGAACTTGACGCTTCATTATTAAATCGTAATGCGTGCTACTGAGTAGAATTTGTGCACCGAAATACTCGATTTCCATATGTCAACGTTTGACTAGCTTTAATTGCTTCAGGAATAGCCGCTAGTAAGGTTGTTTGTGTAAATCTTTTTTCATGGATGTGCGCCCATCTTGGCATCGTAACCCAGTGGTTTTCAATCATAAAATTTAGTACATCTAATTTAAACTGTGATGTGTAATCTGGATATATTTATATTGTTTATCAGTTTAACAGTAAATTGTCGATTTGTTCCCATTGATAAACAATATCAAGGTAATGATACTTATTTACTATTAAGCAATTAGTTGCTTCTAGTATTTCTTTTATTCTAAATTTATTCATAAAAAAACTACACCTCCAATTGGGGTGCAGTTCAAATACTAAATAGATTTTCTGGAAATTATTGTCTTATAGTGCTAGTGTTTTTACAATAAAGGAAAATAGTTCAAATTCCCTTTGGAAGTATATAAATTTTTATACTATCTTGGATATACCCAACCCTCATAAATACCAACTTTAATGAATTTTCCTGTGAAAACGTCATATGAATCTTCAACAGCTACTAAATTTAGTACACCAGCCCAATCGCCGTTAATATAAATTACTTGTTTTTCGACAGTTGAGAATTGTGAGTAAGGTTTTCTAATTCCTGAAACCCATCTTTCATGTACAGCATAAGGAGTTATTTCTCCAGAGTTTTGTAAAATCTCACTATTACTTTCAGTTCTTACATTATTAATACCATTATTCTCTATTTCTTCTGCTGAAGAAATTAGTGCTCCTGATAGAGTTACTGATAATCCTAGTAAAACACCACTAATCATTTTTTTCGGTTGCATATTTAATTCCTCCTTTAATCCTTTTAAAGCGCTATATAAAAGTTATCTACACTCGAGTTAAATCAAGTCTATCACTTTCATTATGGCTAATCAATACTAATTTACAGTAAATTTGGATTTTTGTGAATATTTACTATTTTATCTATGTATAAACTATATAGAATTATTGGACTTGTATAAATTTTGTTTCCCAAAATAAAAAAATAGCAACAGAGAACGAATAGTTTTCTGTTGCTATTTTTATTTGGGATCAATCCTATTGTCCTTTTTTTGATAAAGGAAGCCTTTTATGCCGAAATCAATCGTGATGTAACTAAGTTATCAATAATCGGCAGTTATACAATACTCAACTAAGTCTATTTTTGTGTATTACCTTTTGAACTTTATAAATATTTATTGCATTTTTTGTAGTTCATCAAGCAACTTTTGTAACTGTTCTGCATACACTTGTACAAGTGTCACAAAACCATTCAGCATGACGTGGGCGATAATGGACGTCCAAATGCGTTTTGTCTTGTGGTATAAGAAGGCAAAAATTAATCCACAAATTGTATAAAGCAAGATATGTGAAAAGTCCCTATGAATAAGAGCAAAGAAAATAGCACTTACTATTGCTGCTATCCAGAAATTTGTTGTTTGGACAAGCGATCCAAAAATAACACGGCGGAAGACGAACTCTTCTAGTATTGGTCCAAATACGACAATTGCCAATATCGCAATAGGAGCACCTTTAGCAATAGCGACAATATCAGCCGTGTTTTGCGAACCACCTTGGATACCAAATACAGCCATTTCAATAGCTGCGCCAATCATTTGGCCGATGAAAACTAAGAAGAAACCAATAATTCCCCACATAATTGATAGTGGTATCGTTTCTTTCTTTCCCTGATAAATATCCCAAAACGTTTTATCGCGGGATGTTAGGAATAAGCTAAGGATTAATGCTATGGCAAAGCTTAGTGCAATATACCAGCCTTGTGTAAGTGGAGCGGCTTGTGCACTAGCTAAACCAGTAGTACTCATAACAAGCTTGTGAAACGGTTCTATCAGCCATTTGCCTGATATTTGCATGAGGATATAAATCAATAAAACATATAGGGCTGTTTTTTTATGTTTAATTACTTTTTGAGAATTAGTCACAGTCAAAATCCTTTCCATTCATTATGCTACCTTTCTATTGTAGAGGAATTTGGAAAGAAAACAAAATTTTTCGAAGTTCTGACTTGCAAAAAAAAGTGTGATTGATTATCATAATAATTGTGTTAGCACTCAACTGGATAGAGTGCTAATAAACTCTCAACAAACATTTAATTAATAGGAGGTTGTTTCACTTGTTAAGACCACTAGGAGATCGTATTGTAATTGAACTAATCGAGGTAGAAGAAAAATCTGCATTCGGTATTGTACTGCCAGACTCTGCAAAAGAAAAGCCACAAGAGGGTAAAGTTGTAGCAGTTGGGACAGGTCGTGTGTTAGAAAACGGACAACGTGTAGAGCTTGACGTTAAAGTTGACGACCGCATTATTTTCTCAAAATACGCTGGTACAGAGGTTAAGTATGAGGGTAATGAATACCTAATCTTACGCGAAAGCGATATTCTTGCAATTATTGAATAAATCAATGC
>Ga0213823_1002222_pt1 | contig 10585 bp, 5 predicted proteins | sample MC6MC0907MG_FD_179887 | JGI IMG/M metagenome (GOLD analysis project Ga0213823, IMG submission 179887) | Enriched soil aggregate microbial communities from Iowa State University, Ames, United States - MC6-MC0907-MG | ecosystem: Environmental > Terrestrial > Soil > Unclassified | place: USA: Iowa...
CTCAATCTTGGCCAGCAAGTGCGCTCTTCGGCGTGGCTGATCGGCTTCTACGCGGTGACCATCGTCCTCTCCAAGCTCGGCAGTTTCGGTGGTATCGGCGTGCTCAGCCATCCGTTCGACACGGTGATCGTCGCGGTCTGCGCGCTGGGCGTCTACTACTGGGGCGCCGCCAGCGGCGTGCCGGCACACCTGATTCGTCTGGAAACCGAAGATGACGAAAGCGAAGCCGCTGAATCCTCCATCCATTCGGCAGCGGACCAACGCCCGGCTCACGCCTGACGTTCACTGAAGGAACGCGTTCATGAAACGACTGCACATCATCGACTCCCATACCGGCGGCGAACCCACGCGTCTGGTGATGAAGGGCTTCCCCGAGCTGCCCGGCAACAGCATCGCCGAGAAGCGCGATGCCCTGCGCGAAGGCCACGATCAATGGCGCCGCGCCTGCCTGCTGGAACCACGTGGCAACGACGTGCTGGTCGGCGCACTGTACTGCGCGCCGGTGTCGCCGGATGCCACCTGCGGGGTGATTTTCTTCAACAACGCCGGCTACCTCGGCATGTGCGGCCACGGCACCATCGGCCTGGTCAACTCGCTGCATTACCTGGGGCAGATCGAACCGGGCGTGCACAAGATCGACACCCCGGTCGGCCCGGTCAGCGCCACGCTGCACGAAGACGGCGCGGTGACCCTGGGCAACGTCCCGGCCTGGCGCTACCGCAAACAGGTTCCGGTGGACGTGCCCGGCTACGATCGCGTGTTCGGCGACGTCGCTTGGGGCGGCAACTGGTTTTTCCTGGTCTCCGAACACGGCCAGGATCTGCAGATGAGCAATGTCGAAGCCCTCACCGATTTCACCTGGGCGATGCTCAAGGCCCTCGAGGCCCAAGGCATCCATGGCGAGGACGGTGCGCTGATCGACCACGTCGAACTGTTTGCCGACGACGCCCACGCAGACAGCCGCAACTTCGTCATGTGCCCGGGCAAGGCCTACGACCGCTCGCCCTGCGGCACCGGCACCAGCGCCAAACTCGCCTGTCTGGCCGCCGACGGCAAACTCGCCGAAGGCCAGGTCTGGACCCAGGCGAGCATCACCGGCAGCCAGTTCGAAGGGCGCTTCGAATGGCATGGCGAACGCGTGCGCCCATTCATTACCGGCCGCGCCTACATGACCGCCGACGCCACTCTGCTGATCGACGAGCAGGATCCTTTCGCCTGGGGCATCTGAGTGCCCCGCTTTCTACCGATCTGAATGAATGTCCCGAGGAGCTACAACAATGAGCGATAACATCTTCACTGGCTGCATTCCCGCACTGATGACCCCGTGCACCGCCGCGCGTAAACCCGACTTCGACGCCTTGGTGGCCAAGGGTCGCGAGCTGATCGATATCGGCATGAGCGCGGTGGTTTACTGCGGCTCGATGGGCGACTGGCCGCTGCTGACCGAGGCCGAGCGTAAGGAAGGCGTGGCGCGTCTGGTCGCTGCCGGCGTACCGACCATCGTCGGCACTGGCGCGGTCAACAGCCGTGAAGCGGTGTCCCATGCCGCGCATGCGGCGAAAGTCGGCGCCCATGGCCTGATGGTGATTCCACGCGTCTTGTCCCGTGGTGCTTCGGCCACCGCGCAAAAAGCCCACTTCGCCGCGATCCTCAACGCCGCCCCGAACCTGCCGGCGGTGATCTACAACAGCCCTTACTACGGCTTCGCCACCCGCGCCGACCTGTTCTTCGAACTGCGCCGCGAGCACCCGAACCTTATCGGTTTCAAGGAATTCGGCGGCGGCGCCGACTTGCGCTACGCCGCCGAAAATATCACCTCGCAGGACGATGCCGTGACCCTGATGGTCGGTGTCGATACTCAAGTGGTGCACGGTTTCGTCAACTGCAACGCCACCGGCGCGATCACCGGCATCGGCAACGCCCTGCCGCGCGAAGTGCTGCAACTGGTGGCGCTGAGCAAGCAAGCAGCCAAGGGCGATGCCAAGGCCCGGCGCCTGGCGCGCGAACTGGAAGCGGCGCTGGCGGTGCTGTCGTCGTTCGATGAAGGTTGCGATCTGGTGCTGTATTACAAGCACCTGATGGTGCTCAACGGCGACCGCGAATACGCCCTGCACTTCAACGAAACCGACGCCTTGAGCGATGCCCAGCGGCGTTACGCCGAGACCCAGTACGCGCTGTTCCGCCAGTGGTACAAAAACTGGTCCGCCGAACAGAACCTCGCCTGACCGCAGCCCCTGCCCCGGTGTGATGCCGGGGCTTCACCTCTTTCATCAAGGAAGCGCCATGACTCTGACAGGCCACATGCTGATCGGCGGCCAAGCCATCGCCGGCAGCCGTGAAGCAATCCGCGCGATCAATCCCGCCACGGACGCAGTGCTGGAACCAGCGTACGCCGGTGGCAGCAGCGAACATGTCGAACAGGCCTGCGTACTGGCGTGGCAAGCCTTTGATCGTTATCGCGAGACGTCCCTGGAGGCGCGCGCCGAATTTCTCGAAACCATCGCCAATGAGATCGAAGCCCTTGGCGATGCTCTGATCGACCGTGCCGTGGCCGAAAGCGGCCTGCCACGCGCACGGATTCAAGGCGAACGCGGACGCACCTGCGGGCAATTGCGCACCTTTGCCCGCACCGTACGTGCCGGCGAATGGCTGGATGTGCGGATCGACAATGCTCAGCCTGAGCGTCAACCCGCTGCGCGTGCGGATCTGCGCCAGCGGCAGATTGCGCTGGGGCCAGTGGCAGTGTTCGGCGCCAGCAACTTTCCGCTAGCCTTCTCGGTAGCCGGCGGCGACAGCGCTTCGGCGCTGGCCGCCGGTTGCCCGGTGATCGTCAAGGCGCATAGCGCGCATCCCGGCACCAGTGAACTGGTCGGCCAGGCGCTGACTCGCGCGGTGAAAAAGTGTGCATTGCCTGAGGGCGTGTTTTCGCTGCTGTTCGGTTCGGGCAATGAAGTGGGCATTGCGTTGGTCAGCGATTGGCGCATCAAGGCCGTGGGCTTCACCGGTTCGCGCAGTGGCGGCCTCGCCCTGAGCCGAGCAGCGCAGGCGCGGCCGGAACCGATTCCGGTGTATGCGGAAATGAGTTCGATCAATCCGGTGCTGCTGTTTCCCGCAGCGCTTGCCGCACGGGCCGAAGCGTTGGCGCAGGGCTTTGTCGCCTCGCTGACTCAGGGCGCCGGGCAGTTCTGCACCAATCCCGGGCTGGTCATTGCTCACCAAGGGGCGGAGCTGGACGCTTTCATCGCCACTGCCGCGGAAGGGGTCCAGCGCAGCCCGGCGCAGACCATGCTCACGCCGGGGATCTTCCGCGCCTATTCGAGCGCAGTCGCCGCGTTGGCCGAACATCCGCAGGCGCAACACGTGGCGAGCGGTCTCGCGACTGAAGGGCCGAACCAGTGCCAGGCGCAATTGTTCGTCACTCAGGGGCAGGACTTCCTCGCCGACGCACGCCTGCAAGGTGAAATCTTTGGTGCAGCATCACTGATCGTACAGTGCACCAACGACGATGAAATCCGCCAGGTCTGCGAACACCTCGAAGGCCAGTTAACCGCCACTCTGCACCTGGATGACGCCGATCTGGATCGCGCCCGGGCCTTGTTGCCAACACTGGAGCGCAAGGCCGGACGCCTACTGGTCAACGGCTGGCCGACCGGGGTCGAAGTGTGCGATGCGATTGTGCATGGCGGGCCGTTCCCGGCCACTTCGGACTCGCGCAGCACCTCGGTCGGCACGGCGGCGATCCTGCGTTTCCTGCGTCCGGTGTGTTATCAGGATTTTCCCGACAGCCTGCTGCCGCAGCCGCTGAAACAGGCGAATCCGCTGCAATTACGGCGCTTGCTCGACGGTCAGAGGGAAGCCTGAACATGCCCGACAGCCTCACAGCGGACAACGCCGATATCGCGGTGATCGGCGCCGGCATCATCGGTGTCGCCTGCGCCCTGCAACTGGCGCGTCAGGGTAAACGGGTGGTGGTCATCGACAAGCAACCGCCCGGTCATGGCGCCTCGTTCGGCAACGCCGGGCATCTGGCCACCGAGCAGGTGTTTCCGATTGCCGACGCGTCGATCCTCAAGCGCCTGCCGGCGATGCTGATGGACCCGATGGGGCCGCTGCGTCTGGACTGGAAGTACATGCCGCGCGCCATACCGTGGTTCACCCGCCTGCTGCTGAACCTGCGCCCGGCGCCGTTTCAGCGCACCGTGGCCGGTTTGCGCGCGCTGAATGAAAGCAGCCTCGACGCGTGGAAGCACTTGCTGCACAGCATCGCCCGTCCCGACCTGCTCAAGGAGGATGGCTCGCTGCTGGTGTTCGAGCGCGCCGAGTCGCGGCCAGCCATCGATGCCTTGCAGGCGCGCATGCGTCAGCAGCAGGTGCCGGTGGAGTTGTGGTCGGCCAACGCCGTAAGGGAGCGCGCGCCGCAGCTCAGTGAACAGATTCAGGGCGGATTGTTCTACCCGCGCACCGGGCATTTTCTCGATCCGTATCAAGTGGTGTGTGAACTGGTGAGCGCCGCCAAAACGGCCGGCGTGCAGTTCTTCCAGCAGGAAGTTCAGGGCGGCCAGTTGCAGGAGCATGGCGTGTCGTTGCTCACCGATCAGGGTCGCGTCACCGCGCGGCAGGTGCTGATCGCCTGTGGCGCGCACTCGGCGAAGCTCACCGCGGCGCTGACCGGTAAACGCGTGCCACTGGACACCGAGCGCGGCTATCACCTGATGTTGCCGCACGAGCACGGACGCCTGCCGTTCGCCGTCACCTCGCTGGAGCGCAAGTTCATCATGACGCCAATGACCGGCGGCCTGCGCCTGGCCGGTACGGTGGAGTTCGCCGGCCTGCAGCGCCCGCCGTTCATGGAGCGCGCCTGGCAATTGCATCACTTGAGCAAGGGCTTGTTCCGCCATGATTTGAATGTGGAGGACGCGACGCCGTGGATGGGTTTTCGTCCGTCGCTGCCGGATTCGTTGCCGGTCATCGACAAGGTCTGCGACGGCAAGGTGCTGCTCGCGTTTGGGCATCAGCATTTGGGGCTGACGCAGGCGGCGGTGACTGCGCAGATCGTCGCGCAACTGGTATCACCGACAATGGCTCCAGAGCTACTGCCAACACGTGCGGCCTGGCGGCTGGATCGTTTCTAGACACAACCAGTCGCTTCAAACCGGCACCCGGCCAATGCCCAGGGTTGATCACATTCGCTCCCAGGCGCTGGAAAACAGCTGGAGCTCACGGTCCCGCTTTTTTTGCCAGGCCTGCTCGATAGGCGGCATGTTGCGCAATATTTTCCTCGAGCTTGGGATTGTTGATCGGTATGTGGTTCTCCTGCGGGACGTCCGAAGGTTTACCCGCATCATTCAGACGTTTTTTTGCAGGATCTATTTTGTGAGCGTGCGGAACAGGTTTTTTCGCATTAAGGTCCCCGCACCTGTGAAGCTTGACCTGGGAGCCGTCTGGTGCGATCCAGTCTTCATTAGCCGGGTTGGCTGCATTCTTCAATTTGAACTGCGCTTCTTTCAACATCTTCTGAATCTGAACAATATCTTTTCCCGTGAAACTCCCCAGGTCTGCGGCACTGGAAAAAAATCTGACACTTCTCGTGAATGGCTGTGCCCGACTGAAAAATCGCATCATCAGTCCGTACGGATCAATCCAGACCACCGGGTTTGGCGCATATTCATAAAGGTTGAGCCCCCCGACATAGCCGATCGGATCCGGACTGATAAACCGCCCAACCACTGGGTCGTAGTAGCGAAACCGGTTGTAATGCAGCCCTGTCTCATGGTCGTGGTACTGGCCCTGAAACCGTAGCGGATTCTGTATGCCCTGCTGCTGCGCCCACTCCGAACGCTGTTGCCGGATTTGCCCCCAGGCCAGGTACTGCGCGCTCCAAGCCAGATTTCCCGCGGCGTCAGTCAATTCCTGCGGTGTACCCAAGTGGTCGCACTGATACCACAGCACCGTATCGAAGGCCGATGCCAAGAGCTCGCGACTCCATAGAGGATCTTCGTCAAAACTGTAGTCGCCGGCATAGTCAGGCACGGCTGGCAAATCGATGGGCGAATGGCGAATGGCCTGAACCAACGGCACGAAGCTGCCAGGTTCATAAACGTAGTGAACAGTGCGACCCACGCCCCCATCCTGCTGGCTTGGAGTGCTTTCCCACGCAAGGTTGTCGCCGTCCCAGCCGTATAAAGTGAATCCGCAGTGATACTCGCGTTGAGCTCGTGCATGCTCGCTGCGGTTCCATTGCGAACCTGCCTGCGAATGCTGTTTGAAGTGCGCGTCAGACTTTTTGTACAGCCGCCGCCCCAACGCATCGTAAGCGAATTCCACAGTCAGCCGCTGGTCTTCGAAATGCACCAGCCGATCGAACAGATCCCATTGCAACTCGCTGCGGTTGCCTTCTTGGACTCGCTGTATCAGGTTGCCGCGCTCGTCGTAAGCGTAGTGAGTGCCGTCCTGTTTTCGCAGCACGTTGTCGGCCCGCTTGTTGCGTATGGGCGTCTGCTCCAGCGGGCGACGGATCTCGTTTGCGGTGTTATCCAGCAAGTTGCTCGCCGGGTCGAAGGCAAAGATTTCCTCGCCTTGGCGAGTCGTCGCCGACACCAGCCGCTCCACCGGATCGTAGCGATAGCCGATGGGGCCACGTCGGCTGTCGTTGATGTCGGTGAGTTGACCGGCCGCATCGTATTGATAGCTGCGCTTGAGCACTGTCGAGCGGTCACCGGGCCGGCCCAGCACTTGTTCCTGAAGTCGGCCGAGCACGTCCCATTGCTGCGTGTGCAGCAACTGATTGCCCTGATGCCGGGCGATTTCGCGGTGCAGGTCATCACGCTCATAGCTGATCAGGTCGTGCTCATCCAGACGCAGCGCCAATAGATGCCCGCTGCCATACGTCAACCAGCTGACCCGGTGACCGTCGGGGCGAACGGTCGCAATGCGCCGGTTCAGCGAATCGTATTCATGCTGCCAGACCGCGACCGTCGGTCGATCCAGGCTCAGGTAGTGTTGATGCTCGCGTGTCAGATTGCCGACCGGATCAAAAAACCATTGCAGGCGACAGTCGGCATTGCTGGCTTGAACAAGGTTGCCGTTACCGTCGTACGCGAACGTTTCACTTTGCGAGCGCCCTGCCAGACTGACCACGGTTTCGATCACGCGCCCCAATGGATCAAAGCGCAGCGAGCGCCGGTGCTCGCCGTTTATCACACACATGAGCCGGCCACTTTCCGGCGCATATTGATAACGGGTGACACGACCGTCGAAGCCGCTCTCTTCGCGCAAACGTCCCATGGCATCAAACTGGAAACGGGCAATGGCCTCATTTTGATTTTCCAGGGCCAGCAACTGACCGAGACGATCCCAGCGATAACGCAACGTCTGCTCGCTGGCGTCAACGCGCTCGGCAATCATTCCGGCAGCGTTGTAGGACCAGGTCGTGCAACGATCAATGCCATCGGCATAAGCCAGCAGTCGCCCTTCGGCGTCGTGTTCGAATCGCTCCTCGCTTTTATCCGCATGCTTGATCAGCACCACACTGGCGCAGCGGTATTGGTATTCGGTGCTGTTCCCGGCCGCGTCAGTGAAACAAATCATCTGCCCACGGTCATCGTATGCCCAGCAGCTCTTCTTGCCTGAACAATCAACAAATTCGATCAACTGACCATCGGCGTTACAGATCAACTTCTTCGCGCTACCGTTGGCTTCTTTGATCGCCACCATCAGGCCGTCGGCCTTGTAGATGAATTGTGTCTTGTTACCGAGCGGATCAAGCATTTCGACCAGACTGCCGCGATCATCGTAAGCACGGTGCCACAGCCCGCCTTCGGCATCGAGGATCTTGATCAACTGATCCTGGTCATCAAACGCGTAGTGCACGGTGCTTTCGTCAGCACGGATGTGTTCGAGCAGATTGCCACGCTGATCGTAGCGGTAGCGATCAACGCTGCCGTCGGCATGCACATGGCGCACGACGTTCTTGGCATCGTCGCGAAACAGCCACTCGGAATGCCCGTCGGCGTAACGAATGCGATAGGTGTACCCGAGGGCGTCGCAGTAGTGCCAGGTCTGATTGCCAAGTGCGTCGGTGACACGCGTCAGACGTATCCGCGGATCCCATTCCAGTTGCGTTTCGAAGCTGCCATCGTCCGCCCATTCGCGAATCGCTCGGGCTTTGGCGCCCGTTCCTTGCCATTGCAGGTTGGTGCCGCGACCAGTGCGATCGGCGTAACGCGTCACCAGATGGTGCTGGTATTGATACGCCCAGGCTTCGCCGTTCTCGTCTTGCGCCTGGATCAGGTCGCCCAGTTCATCGTACTGATAGGCGCACAGTTGTCGCTGCGGCACACCATCGACGATTTCCCAGAGGCCGGTCAGGCGGCCGTGATCATCGATCAGGGTGCCCAAGTGCCGGTGGACCTGGGTCATGTCGCCCTGACAGGTGATCAAATCCGACAGCACTGAGCGCTCGCCGTGGCGATGTTCGTAATGCAGCATGAGCGCGGCGCCGTTGCGCAGAACGATGCTGGCAAGTTGAAAGCTCTGACCCTGCCTGTCATAGCGTTCCTGGCGTTCGAAACCACGACAGAGCAGCAACTGCTCCTCGCCACTGCGCACCAGGGTCAGTTTTTCGATGGGGTCGTAATGTGTCGCGCCCACTTTGAGCAGTGGAAAATCGATCTCGCGACCGTCGGCCTCGTGAAACGCCAAACGATTGCCGACACGATCAAAACGCGTGGTGAACGGGGTGATCCAGCGAGCGCCAAGCACCTCTTGATCATAAGCATCGAGGCTGGAGCAATAGGTTCGGGTCCACTCAAGCGGGAACGGCCCCGGTAACGAGAAGTCTGTGTGATCGAATGATTCGCTGCCCACGGCAAAACTGATTCGCCGACAGGTGCTGCATGGCACTTTGTTCTTTTCTTCGTTGGGACGTTTATCGGCGGGAACCTCGTCCTTGCGCACCTCCAGCGCGCCTTCGCCGGCCATGTGCCTGGCCTGGCTGGTGGTCGTTGGTTTGACGTTGGCGCCCTGCCCTTGGTCATTGCGCTGACGCCAGGCCTCTACCGCCTGAGCGAGTACCTGCAGCAGGCCGCCAATGGAGTGCGGCTGCTCGACATTGCCGAGGCTGGTGATCCGCGCGTGCAACTCGGTAGCCAGTGCCCGCAATGCGGCCACAGTGTCGAGAAGCCGTTGCCTGACCTGAGCCGCAGGCAGCGTTGGGGTGCCGCTGCTGGCCATGCCACGACCGGCCGCTTTGCAGGCATTGGCGACAGCAGCGAAAATATTGCTGATGGTAGCCTTGGGATCGTGCAAGAACGCCTCGACCGGCACTCCGGCCTGGTGCTGGAAAGGCTTGCCATCGAGTGCAGCGTTACCGGCGCCCTCCAGGCCAATGGCGATTTCGTTGACGACACTCGTGCCCAGGCTGGCCGCGGCGTCGATAATCTCCGGGAGTCGGGCCTGAGCCTGCGTCACGAAATCATCCAGAGTGCCTACGATATCGGCGTTCAAATGGCCAATGATCGTTTCAATCAGCGAATCGCCGAGCACTTGTTTGCCACTCTGGCTCAGCGTCTGGCGCACCAGAAACAGCGTCGGACGCAAGCTCATGCGTGCAGCTGCCATGTTTGGCGGCGCGGGCAGGATTCCAATCAGGTTGATACCCAGACCGACCCAGTCCAGAGGCTCGCGTCTTGAGTTGTCGCAAAGTCCGCTGATGCCGTTCAAGACATCGACAAGCGCCATGATGTTGCCGGCGGTGGGCAGTGCACCGGCCTGCGTCTTGATGCGCTCGAGCGTCACTCGATCGCCGCTGTTTGCCCTGAGCCAGGCATCGAACCGGGCGGCGCTGCGCCCGACATCTTCGACCTGAATCAGGTTCAACGGAACAACCGCGACTTGTGGCTGAGACAGATCGGGTGTGGCGCTCTCGGTCGATGCGAACATTCCATTGTTCCTCGTACGAGGCAGTCCATAGGGACGCCAGTGCGCAAAAAACAACCAAAAGTCGTGCCAGCCATCATATGGCCATTAGTTATCAAGAACTTGAGCCCGATCGGTAGAGGCAGTCAGCCTCATACCGAGCCAGACTGGCTCAAAGTGCGCAAGAAGTTGCGCAGTACTGCGCAACTTCTTGCGCACTTGGCTGTAAGGTGCAGCCTAGAGCTTCAGCATCCTTCCTGCATGGCACGGATCGAACGTCAACTGCGCAACTTCTTGCGCAATCGCATTCCGATGGCGGGATCCCGACCCACTCTCTCCACCCGCCGCGCTCAGCAATAATTTCACGGCGATTCTGCTAAGGTCATGCCTGTCTATCTGACCGCTCATGCAACTGTTTCAGGACTATCCAATATGCCTACGGATCAACTCGCTCCGGAACCGCAAGCCCTCTGCAACCCGATCACCAGCAGCGCAATTTTCATCGTCGCCACGCTGCTGCCCGGTAGCGACGCCGCCACTCAGGTGCGCGGCTGGTGCGGTGACATCGCCGCCCTCACCCGCTCGGTCGGCAAACGCGTGCCCAATGGCAATCTGTCGTGTGTCTGCGGGTTCAGCGCCAGCGCCTGGGACGCCCTGTTCGGCAGCCCGC
>Ga0213823_1002223_pt1 | contig 10584 bp, 9 predicted proteins | sample MC6MC0907MG_FD_179887 | JGI IMG/M metagenome (GOLD analysis project Ga0213823, IMG submission 179887) | Enriched soil aggregate microbial communities from Iowa State University, Ames, United States - MC6-MC0907-MG | ecosystem: Environmental > Terrestrial > Soil > Unclassified | place: USA: Iowa...
TATGTTTATTTAACCTTAAGTATTCTTAAGAAAAAGCAATTCAGTTCCCTTATTTATCATCAAATGATGAAGAAGTGATGGGACTTTTTAAACAACTTCATCAAAACGTTCAAGTAAAAGAGGATAGAACTAATTACGACCTACATCTTAATAAGAAAGTTCGTATAATAGACCCTTCAATTGTTAATGGTAAAAAGTTGGTCAGAGCCTCAATTTTATCTGAAAAAGTAAGAGGTATGAACAATTCCGGTGAGATGTAGAGTGATACCCCGTATCATTATTCAGAGGAGAAGCATGGACAATTAAAAAAAACCCTTAGTCAAAAGCTTTAACAATTAATTCAAAATGCTTATTAAGGTTTACTTAATCTATTTCAGAAAACAAATCGAGGAAGGCGGCCTCAAGCTGCCTTCCTCGATTTTCTTTTTCCAGCTCTAAAAAACAATCTCAGAAGTGGCGGTATAGCAAAATAGATAAAAAAGAGCCTGAATAATTGGTATCCAGTTACCATGGATAAATCGGCGTGGACTTCGTAGGCAAGAATGGCCATCTGATCCATACCGCCGGGTGCCAAGCTTAATAAACTTGTGGAAGGTGTAATATCATAAAAATGAACAAGCAACAACCCTAAACCCACAGAGCCTAAAATCATGAGCAAACCGCTAAGCAGCGCTAGAGTAATTATTTTCGCCTTATGCTCCAGTTTTTCAGGCTTCAATAATAAACCGATGTACCCGCCTATCATAAATTGGGATACATCCAAAATCGGAGGCGTAAGTGCGGGTCCGTGCAGCCCTGAAATTGTGGCAACCGCTGTTCCCACGATTGGACCTAATATAAACGGTGTAGGAAATTTCAATCTCTTAGCAAGAAAAGCACAAAGCACACAAATTAGGGCAAACAAAATGATATTGGGAAAAAGAGGGACAGTGTATTGTACCGTCTTTTCTGTTAAATCCAAAGCCGAGTGAGTAGGTGTATGGCTAAAAAGCGGTCCCAAAATGAGAAATGGGACGAAGAAAATGATCATCATTAATCTGGCCACTTGCAGGAACGTAACAGTGGTGATGTCGATTCCTTTCATTTCTTCTGCAAAAATAATCATTTGCGATAGTCCTCCAGGAATGCTGCCAGTAAGTACAGTTGGATAATCCACTCCCGTAAGTTTGGAAACAAAGAAGGCAATTCCTGCACAAAAACAAATTAATAAAACGGTCATTAATAGCATGGAAGGGAGTTTCGCCGTTATTTGCAAAAGTGCCTCTTTCGTGAATGACAAACCGATTGAATACCCAACAATAATTAATCCTGTATCTCGAATGTATGCAGGCCAATAAAATTGAATTTTACTAAATCTGGATCCAATTAAAACAGCCGCCATTGGTCCAAGCAACCATGGAATTGGAGTATGAATCACAGAAAAAACAAGGCCACCGATAAAGGCAGTTAACATGGTTATTGAAAAACGAAGAACCTTGCTGTCATGTTTTTTTGAAAAATCAATCAAGGAAAACCCTTCTATCTATAAAAATTTTTTACGTTAGCCCCCTTATTAAAGAGACTAGATATTTATGAAAATCAGCATACATACAAACTTTTCCCTCAATAAATTCCCAAATTTAGTAAAAATGTTCAGGCACTATCATTCTATTATTTTATCATTTGGTTTAGTAAAAATTAAAGTACTATTGCGAGAGGAAAAAACAAAGGTGGGAGGACCTTTTTAATTGGGCAAGGTGAACATTATAGCTATTCGCAATTTTGATGGCAAGAGTGATGTTATCAGATTTTTTCCATACCATATGTCAATACCTTCCGCTAACCTATGCAGCTTACGTGTATGAAATTTTTTAGAAATTACATCAAACGATCGCCCCAGTTTTTTTCATTCATTAAATAATGTTAACAATTCCATTAAATCAATGTAATTTATGGTTATTTCGACAAAATTTGGGGTAAATCCTATTTATAATGCCTTTAAGTCTAATGAGTGGAGGGTTCAGTTGATGAATCAAATACAACAAAATAAGCTTCAGCAAAAAAGACATCTATTAATTGATGAGCTCATAAAATCAGGGATTTATAAAATAAATAACAAGCACCTTTATGAATGGACTTTAAGCGATTTAGAGGAAGAATTTAAAGATATTGAAAAACCATTGGAAGGCGAGGAACAAACTCCGATTTCCTTGGATTCCTTCTTGAATACTTAGTACACGGAAAATTAATTATTCTTAAAATCATCATTTTTATAAAACCAAATTAAGATAAAAAACCAAATAAGCAGTTATAGGCTGCTTTTTTCTATGTTCATTTACCTGAATCTGCGGGCAAGGTCACATGTCCTTTAGATACTAAGGCCTACGTATTTCAGGTGAGAATATTTAATTTTAAAAATTTTACATTTTCTTATTTACACAAAACCTATTGGTATGGTAGGATTAATTTCATCAATTAATAATTCCTATCAAGGGTGACTTAGGGACTGGTCCGATAAAGCCAGGCAACCTGCAGTGCATGGTGCTAATACCAGCCATATGACATTCATTTTGAGAGGTAAGGTGTTAAACAGAAGTGTGACGCTTTTCCCGATTGGAGAGACGTTTTTTTTGAAAGGAGGGCGAATCAGCTGAAAGCAGATGAAATGGAAGAGCTTTTAGCACATCTAGAAAAGATGCTGGCATCTTTAAAATATGGATCGATTACACTAGTGGTCCAGGATGGAAAGATTGTGCAAATTGAGAAAAACGAAAAGGTTCGTCTTCAACCAAATAAAAATCGCTGACTAGACATACTAGAGGCGGTCTTCACTTTATTTAAGTGAAAGACTGCCTTTTTTTTATCCCGTATTTACGGCAATAAGACCCTGACACCAAGCCTTTTAGAGAACAGATAAGGATAAGTGGAGGTCAACTGCCGGTAAATGCCCGATTGGTGGAACTAACAAAATCAGTGTGGATTGAAAAAACTCCCAATAATTAAAGTTTCACCCAATTGAAAGAAAGGTGGCTTGTAGCTATGACATCGGCAATAACGTATCAAAATTGGAGTCAAATATCAGAAGAATTCCCGAGTGGTGATGAAACAAAGGGTGCACGTGCCGTATTGGAATGGGCTTATCGCACTTATTCTGAAGAAAAGATCGTATATGCCTCAAGTTTCGGGGCCGAAGCGATTGTATTAATTGATCTAATCCGGCAGGTGAAGCCAGATGCCCATATTGTTTTTTTAGATACAGGCTTACACTTCCCGGAAACGTATGAGGTCATTGAAAAGATTGAAGCACGTTTTCCCGATCTACGGATTGAGCGCAAACAGCCGAGGTTAAGTCTAGATGATCAAGGTGCCCAATATGGGTCGGCCTTATGGAAGAGAGATCCTAACCAATGCTGTAATATCCGCAAGGTTATTCCATTAAAGGAGACTTTGACCGCAAAACAAGCGTGGATCTCAGGGCTTCGCAGGGAACAGTCGCCGACAAGGGCAAACTCCGAATTCATTAATAAAGATGAAAAATTTGAGAATATCAAAATCTGCCCGTTGATTCACTGGACTTGGGATGAGATTTGGAATTACATCAGTGAAAATGACCTACCATATAACACCCTGCACGACCATCAATACCCAAGTATCGGCTGCTTTCCTTGTACTCAACCTGTAGGGTCGGATGGTGACTCTCGTGCAGGACGCTGGTCGGGAAACGGAAAGACGGAATGTGGTTTGCACACCCGCTAAGGTGAAACCTTAATCAGTATTTTAACGGGCATTTCCCCTAGTTTGCGGGATAAAGGAGGATTTTCTTTTGCTTACGATCATTGCAATAACAATTGGTTTATTTTTTGCAATAAATATTGGTGCAAGTGGGGCGGCAGCATCGATGGGAATCGCTTACGGATCTGGAGTTGTGAAAAAGCGGCTCGCCCTGCTGTTGTGCAGTATTGCAGTATTCTTAGGTGCCTGGCTTGGCGGGGGTGAAGTCGTCAAAACCATTGGCAGCGGGATTGTCCCTAACCACACATTTACTGTGCCGATAGCCCTAATTGTTTTGGCCTCAGCTGCATTATCGTTGTTTTTAGCCAATATTTTCGGCATCCCGCTTTCCACGAGTGAAGTAGCAGTTGGATCGGTCGTCGGTGCCGGGATTGTGTACCAGTCGGTATTTGTCAGCAAGCTTGTCTGGATTATGTTTTTTTGGCTGCTAACACCATTTGCCGCATTTGTCATCGCCATCCTTGCCTCATATTTTTTAAAAAATAAAAGGCTCAAAAAATGGATGGAGGCGCAGAAAGCTGTGCCGTTTCTGTCTCTTTTAGTTGTCTTTATGGGGCTGTTTGAAGCATTTTCAGCCGGGATGAACAATGTAGCCAATGCCGTCGGTCCGCTAGTAGGAGCCAAAATTCTATCCACTGGAAATGGCATTTTCTGGGGTGGGCTATTCGTGGCGGGTGGGGCACTATTGCTTGGACATCGCGTCCTTGAAACAAATGGGAAAAAAATAACCACGCTGAGGCTAGAAGAGGGCTGCATCATCTCAGGAACAGGCGCCACGATTGTGACGATAGCATCAGTGTTCGGGATTCCTGTCCCGCTGACACAAATTACGACCTCTTCCATTATCGGAATAGGCTTTGCAAAGCACGGCAGGTCAGTATTGAAAAAAGACATTGTCGTCCAGCTGCTTACCGTTTGGATCGTATCACCAGTCTTGTCAATGGTTTTGTCATATACCCTCATCCAATTGGTCATTGAACATAATTTCTACCCGATTATCGTCATGGCTGGGGTTTTGATATCCGTAATTGGTGTGCTGTCATTGATGAAGCGGCAGAAACCTGGGTTAACAGTGCATCAGGAGGTTGTTAAAGATTAAAGGGTGTAAAAGGGCTTAAGCCAAAACAAAAGTGGGTTTTTTGCAAACATGAGTGGATTATCCGTAAGTAAGAGTGGATTATCTGCAAGTAAAAGAGGCTTATCCGGAAGTAAGGAGGCTATCCGCCTGTAACACCTCTATGATTCATTGAAAATAAAGAAAGGATTTGATAGCTATGACATTTTTACCAAACCCTCATGGAGGAAGATTAATTCAAGCCTATAACCCAAACTATGACCTATCCCATATCAAATGAAAAATTGAAATTGATGCGATTGCCTTGAGTGACCTTGAGCTGATCGGTGTTGGCTTGTTCAGCCCGCTGAACGGATTCCTTGGAAAAGCTGATTACGAATCCGTTGTCGCCAATATGCGCTTAGCAGATAATACGGTTTGGTCGATTCCGGTGACGCTGCCTGTATCCTATCATACGGCAGCATCCCTTATAGAGGGGGAAGAAATAAAGTTAGTTTTTCAAAAAGAGGTTTATGGTGTCATTAAAGTTTCTGAATGGTATGAACCGGATTTAGACAAAGAGGCACTCGAGGTATACAAGACACTGGAGATTGCCCATCCAGGAGTCAAGCGACTTTATGAAAGAGGGCCAGTGTACGTTGCCGGCGATGTAACATTAGTTAAAAAGCCAGAAAAAGGAGTGTTTACCAATGCTTGGCTTGAGCCGAAGGAAACAAGAGCCTTGTTTGTAGAAAAGGGCTGGAAAACAGTCGTCGGTTTTCAGACAAGGAATCCGATCCACCGAGCCCATGAGTACATCCAAAAAGCCGCTTTGGAAACGGTCGATGGACTATTCGTCAACCCGCTTGTCGGAGAAACAAAGTCTGACGACATCCCTGCCGATGTCCGTTTGAAAAGCTACCGAGTTCTTCTGGAAAACTACTATCCAACCAATAGGGTACAACTCGGCGTCTATCCTGCGGCCATGCGTTACGCCGGTCCAAGAGAAGCCATTTTTCATGCAATCGCCCGAAAAAACTTTGGCTGCACCCATTTCATAGTCGGCCGCGACCACGCCGGTGTCGGTAATTACTATGGAACCTATGATGCCCAGCTTATTTTCGGTGAATTTTCTGAAGAGGAACTTGGCATCAAGCCACTGTTCTTTGAACATAGCTTCTATTGCAATAAATGTGAAGGAATGGCTTCTGACAAAACCTGCCCACATAGCAATGAGGACAGGGTCATCCTCTCAGGAACAAAAGTCAGAGAATTGCTGCGCTCCGGCACACTGCCACCGGCTACCTTCAGCCGAAAAGAGGTTGTTGAAGTTCTGATTGAGGGATTGAAAGAAAGCGCAACGGTATAAGGGGGAGAATCTATCATGTCGAAAGCAACGAATATCACATGGCACGCAGCCACCGTTACGAAGTCCGACCGGCGCGTGCAAAATGGTCATAGCAGCTGTGTCCTCTGGTTTACAGGTCTCTCAGGCTCAGGAAAATCGACCATAGCCAACGCTGTATCCAGTGAATTATACCGTCAGGGGATCAATGAATATGTACTCGATGGCGACAATATCCGCCACGGCCTTAACCGTGAACTTGGATTTTCAAATCTTGATCGGACTGAAAATATTAGGAGGATTGGGGAAGTGGCGAAACTGTTTGTCGATAGCGGTGCAGTTGTAACAACCGCATTCATTTCGCCTTTCCGCTCAGACCGCGACCAGGTTCGTGACCTTTTTGAAAAAGAAGAATTTATCGAGGTTTACGTAGAGTGCCCGCTAGATGAATGTGAACGCCGTGATCCAAAGCAGCTTTATGAAAAAGCGCGCCGCGGGGAAATAAAAGATTTTACCGGAATTGATTCCCCGTATGAGGCACCTGATTGCCCGGAGATCACGATCCGTTCCGACCAATTAAATGTGGAAGAAGCTGTAGGGCATATTTTTCAATACCTTAAAGAAAAGAACATTATCTAGCAGTGAGAGGATGAGGGATCATGGTTGGCAAGGTGTTTTTAGTAGGTGCGGGTCCCGGTGATCCAGATTTAATTACAGTAAAAGGATTGCGCTGCCTGCAGCAAGCCGATGTCATTCTCTATGATCGGCTCGTCAATCCAGAGTTACTGAATCATGCCAAAGAAGGGGCACAGCTGGTGTACTGCGGCAAGCTCCCGCATTACCATACGATGAAGCAGGAGACCATCAACCACTTCTTGGTAAAATACGCCAAAAAGGGCTGTCAGGTTGTCCGACTAAAGGGTGGAGATCCGTTTGTTTTCGGACGTGGCGGGGAAGAAGCAGAGGAATGCGCTCACCACGATGTGCCGTTTGAAATTGTCCCGGGAATTACGGCTGGGATTGCTGCCTCTGCATATGCCGGGATTCCAGTTACCCATCGGAACTTGAGTAAAAGTTTTGCTTTCATTACCGGACACCAAGCCGGAGATGTTGCAGCGGAGCATCAGTGGTTTCATTTAGCAAATGCAGTAGATACCATATGTGTTTATATGGGGGTATCCCATCTTTCCACCATAACAAGTAAATTAATCCAATTCGGTAAACCACCACAAACATCAATTGCCATTATTCAATGGGGGACATTAGGGGATCAAAGAATTGTGGTAGCCACACTTGGGACGGTAGAAGAAAAGGTGAAAGAAGCTGGGATTAGCAATCCAAGCATGATTGTGATTGGAGAGGTTGTTCGCCTTCATAAAAAGTTGAATTGGTTTCAAGAAGAAATTGTTCCCAATTTACCAGTTGTCCACGGATAAGGACAGGGGAGAGCATTAGAATGAAAGCCATTTTATACATTGGTCATGGAACACGTTCGAAAAAAGGTGCTGAGGAAGCTAGAGCCTTTATTGAAAAAGTAATAGGGCGGATAGATGTATTGATTCAAGAAATTAGTTTCCTAGAGTTGTCGGAGCCGTTAATTGAGGAAGGCTTCAAGCGCTGTGTTGAAAGGGGCGCCACAGAAATCAATGTTGTCCCCTTGTTCCTTTTGGCGGCGGGGCATATCAAACAAGATATCCCATTGGCTCTTGCAGGGTTGCAGGCGAGTTTTCCTGATGTTCAGGTTACTGTGAGAGAACCTTTCGGTGTACAGGGGAAAATTCTCGATGCGGTTGCAGATCTGGTCAGCGAATCTGTAAGTAAATTGGTACCAGAGGATCGGCTCCTGATAGTAGGAAGGGGGAGCAGTGACCCAGGAATTCAGGAGAACTTTTCTGAGATTGTGGGTGGAATCAGGTATCGCCTTGGAATAGAACATGTATCTGTTTGTTATTTAGCTGGAGCTGAACCAAGGCTACGAGGGGGTTTGGAGTCTATTACAGAAGATGCTGCGGGCAGAGTCATTGTTGTTCCTTATTTATTATTTTCCGGTCTCCTTTTTACAGAAGTATACAAAGAGGTACGGAAGCGGCGAAAGCTAGGCCAGCAGATACTTCATACATGCCCCCTGAGCAGTCACCAGGTTTTTGAAGATATCGTTATTGAAAGTGCAACTGGCAAAGAAGTAACTTAAAAAGACCATTAAGAGGTGGGGATCCGGATCACAAGTGATAAAAATTTTCACCTCTTAAAAGAGACCTAATATAAATGACATGTATTCCATTGTGAGGTGGTATTGTTGCAACTTCAAGTATTGAATAGTCCGTTTAATCAGGAGCAGGCAGAGCTCATTAACCGCATTCTGCCAACATTAACAGAATCACAGAAATTTTGGTTGAGTGGTTATCTTGCTGCCGCCCAAGTCACTACAACTTCGGGGGTGCCAACTGCACAAGTGACACAAATCCCAGCCAAAAGTGTTGACCGATCAAGCGCAAGAGAAGTGACCATTTTATACGGATCACAAACAGGAAATGCCCAAGGTCTGGCAAAAAAGGCAGCCAAGACGCTTGAAGCGAACGGCTTTCAAGTAACCGTCACATCCATGAGTGATTTTAAACCAAACAATCTAAAGAAAGTCCAAAACCTTCTTATTATAGTAAGTACACATGGTGAAGGTGACCCGCCGGATAACGCACTGACCTTCCATGAGTTTCTTCACAGTAAACGGGCACCAAAGCTTGATGATCTTCATTTTTCGGTTTTAGCGCTTGGTGACAGTTCCTATGAGTTTTTCTGTCAGACGGGAAAAGAATTTGACCAACGATTGGAGGAACTCAGAGGCACGCGGCTTTATCCGCGATTTGAATGCGATGTTGACTATGATGAGCCGGCGGCCGAATGGCTTGAGGGGATACTTGGAAGCTTTGGTGAATCACAAACAGAAAGCTCCTCCGAAGCCCATGAACCAGCACCACAATTAGTGGGATCACAGTATTCGAGAACTAATCCGTTTCCAGCAGAAGTGCTTGAAAATATCAATTTAAACGGTCGAGGCTCAAATAAAGAAACACGGCACCTCGAGCTTTCTCTTGAAGGTTCTGGCCTCACCTTTGAACCTGGTGACAGCCTTGGTATTTATCCAGAAAACGATCCGGTTCTTGTTGACCTTCTTCTAGAGGAAATGAAATGGAATCCTGAAGAATTGGTGACAGTGAAACAGGGTGATATTCGACCACTAAGGGATGCACTTCTCTCCTATTATGAAATTACAAATCTAACAAAACCGCTTCTTGAAAAAGCGGTACAGCTGTCAGCTAGCAAGGAACTTCAAAACCTGACAGCGCCTGGAAATGAAGCAGAATTAAGAGTATACCTTGAGGGACGCGATTTACTGGATTTGGTTCGTGATTTTACCCCAAGGATTGGTTCGGCGCAGGAATTTGTCAGCATTCTTCGAAAAATACCTGCCCGTCTTTATTCAATCGCAAGCAGCGTATCTGCGAATCCAGACGAAGTCCATTTGACCATCGGTGCCGTCCGCTATGATGCCCATGGCCGCAAACGAAAGGGAGTCTGCTCAATTTATGCAGCTGAACGGATCAAACCAGGGGACACCTTGAGGGTTTATGTTCAACATAACGAAAACTTTAAATTGCCGCAAAACCCTGATACTCCTATTATCATGATTGGACCAGGCACAGGTGTGGCACCGTTCCGCTCATTTTTGCAGGAACGCGAAGAAACTGGTGTCACCACAAAAGGTAAATCATGGCTGTTCTTCGGCGACCAGCATTTTGTGACCGATTTCCTTTACCAAACCGAATGGCAAAAGTGGTTGAAAAACGGCACGTTAACGAAAATGGATGTTGCCTTTTCGCGTGACACCACTCAAAAAGTATATGTTCAGCACCGCATGCTTGAACATAGCAAGGAATTATTCGAGTGGCTCCAAGACGGCGCCGCTGTCTATATTTGCGGCGATGAGAGGCATATGGCGCATGATGTCCACAACACTTTACTCGAGATTATCGAAAAAGAAGGTTCCATGAACCGTGAAAAAGCAACAGAATATCTTGCAGAAATGCAGCAGCAAAAACGTTATCAGCGAGATGTATATTGATTTTGGATAGAAGGGAGATGTTTCAACATGCTGAATAAAATTTTAACAGTACCAGAGGGTGCACCAAGCGATGTCGAGCAAATAAAAGAAGATAGCAATTATTTGCGCGGCACGCTGAAGGAAGTAATGCTAGACCCGATCAGCGCCGGCATTCCAGATGATGATAACCGCTTGATGAAACATCATGGCAGTTATTTGCAGGATGACCGCGATCTCCGCAATGAACGGCAAAAGCAAAAACTGGAACCTGCGTATCAGTTTATGCTCCGTGTTCGTGCACCGGGTGGAGTGGTG
>Ga0213823_1002224_pt1 | contig 10584 bp, 7 predicted proteins | sample MC6MC0907MG_FD_179887 | JGI IMG/M metagenome (GOLD analysis project Ga0213823, IMG submission 179887) | Enriched soil aggregate microbial communities from Iowa State University, Ames, United States - MC6-MC0907-MG | ecosystem: Environmental > Terrestrial > Soil > Unclassified | place: USA: Iowa...
AAAGCGCGATGAGCACTTCCAGGAACAGATGCTCCAGTTCTCCGATACGCGCAAGTCGTTGACCCAAGAGTTCGAAAACCTGGCCAATAAAATCTTCGAGGAAAAGGGTAAGACCTTCGTCCAGACGAGCCAGACCAGTATCGACAGCATGCTCAAGCCTTTCCGCGATCAGATCGAAGGATTCCAGAAGCGCATCAATGATGTTCACGATGCGTCTCTGCAAGGAAACACCAGCCTCAATGCAGAGATCAAGAAGGTGCTGGATATTGGCTTGCAGATGAGCAAAGAAGCTAACAACCTGACTTCTGCGCTCAAAGGCGACTCCCAGCAACGTGGTGCCTGGGGGGAAGCACAACTGCGACGCACATTGGAGATGAGCGGGCTGATTGAGGAGGCGCACTACGAGGTTCAGAGTGCGTTCAAGGATACAGAGGGCAAAAGCAAGCAGACGGATTATTTGATCAAAATTCCGGATGGCAAGCACATTATCATCGACAGTAAGGTTTCGCTGGTCGCCTATGATCGTGCGGTCTCCGCCAACACTCCGGAAGAATACCAGTTGGCGATGGTCGAGCACGCCAAGTCTGTACGAAGGCACATTGATGATCTGGCCTCAAAGGATTACACCAACCTAGTTGGCATGCGCAGCCCTAGCTTTGTGCTGATGTTCATGCCCATCGAGCCTGCCTACATCGAGGCCCTGAAACACAACAAGGACCTGTTCGAGTACGGCTATAAGAAAGGCATCGTACTGGTCTCCCACACCACGCTAGTCCCCATTCTGCGTACTGTCTCCAACCTGTGGATGATCGAGCGCAGCAACGCTGAGGCTCGTGAGATCAGCGAGAAGGCCGGCGAAATCTACAACCAGGTTTGCACCGTAGGCGAGCGGCTCAGCAAGCTGGGTGGTACCCTAAACACCGTCAGCAACCACTACAACGACACCGTGAAAGCCCTGGCAGGTAAGCAAGGCCTGCATGGCAAGGTCGAGCGTTTCAAAAAAATGTCGGCAAAGGTCAGCAAATCACTGCCGCAGATTGAGCCCACGCATATGGACTTTGAGGTTGATCGACTAGCGCTCATTGTAGAAGCCATTGAGGACGCACCTGCGTCAAACGAGCCTGTGCTCATCGGAGAGCACGCCCCGCTTGCTGGCGAAGTGACCGCACAGCAATAACCCCGAATTATGATCAAGAGAAGTATTTGAAATGCTTACCGGTAAAATACGCAATGATATCGACAAGCTCTGGGAGAAATTCTGGACTGGTGGAATCACCAACCCACTGACGGTGATTGAGCAGATCAGTTACCTAATGTTCGCTCGTATGCTCGATATGCAGGAAGACGTGGCCGAGCGTAAGGCCAATCGTACTGGTAAGCCTTTCGATCGTCTGTTCCCCAATACGCCTGAAGGCCAACTGTTACGCTGGAAGAATTTCTACCACAAGAGTGGCAAGGAGCTGCACAGTCATATCAAGTACAAGGTCTATCCCTACTTCGCCAAATTAGGTAAGCAGTCTGACGCCGCGGACGGCTTGGGAGAAGAGGGCAGCGCCTTGGAGGGCTTGGGGCATATTGGCGAATACATGCAGGACGCCGACCTTGAGATCAAAAACGAGTCGGTGCTGACTTCCGCGGTGGAGATGGTCAATGCGCTACCGCTGACCCAAAGCGATGTGAAGGGCGACATCTACGAATACCTGTTGAGTAAGCTTACCACCGCGGGTATCAACGGCCAGTTCCGTACGCCGCGGCATATTATCGACACAATGATCGAGCTGATCGACCCACAACCAACAGACGTGATCTGCGATCCGTCCTGCGGCACTGCTGGCTTCCTCGCTCGCACCATGGAATACCTTAACCAGGTGCATTCCAGCCATGCAGGTATCTTCACCGATGAGGATGGCAATCCGCACTACAGCGGCGACTTGCTTGAGCCGTACCGCGATCACATCAATAAGCACATGTTCTGGGGCTTCGACTTCGACACCACTATGTTACGAGTTTCCAGCATGAACATGATGTTGCATGGGGTGAACGGCGCGAACATTCGCTACCAAGACACTCTAAATAAGGACATTCTTGGAAAGTACCCTGAGCAGCAGGAGAACTTTTTCGATGTCATCCTTGCCAATCCGCCTTTCAAAGGCAGTTTGGATGAAAGCAATACTAATCCCAGGCTCACTGAGTTGGTGAAAACCAAAAAGACCGAGTTGCTATTCGTTGCTCATATCCTACGCTCACTCAAGCTAGGCGGTCGAGCCGCGGTGATCGTCCCGGATGGCGTGCTATTCGGCTCCAGCAAGGCCCATCGCCAACTTCGCCAGGAACTGCTCGACAACAACCAGCTTGAAGGCATCGTCAGCCTGCCGAACGGTGTTTTCAAACCCTACGCCGGCGTCAGTACGGCCATTCTGATTTTTACGAAAGGTGGCAACACCGAGCGTGTGTGGTTCTACGACCTACAGGCTGACGGCTACTCACTTGACGACAAGCGCACCGAGCTGAAGGGGGAGGGTAGCAACGACTTGCCTGATGTCATTGTTCAGTGGAAAAAATACCGGCAGATGGTCGAGAGCAATCTCAGCGCCAGCACCATCTACGCTCTGTTTGGTGACAAGAGCAAAAAAGCCTTTGTCGTCTCGGCCGAGGATATCGCCGACAACAAGTACGACCTATCCATCAATCGCTACAAGGAAGTGGTGTACCAGCAGGAGCAGTACGAAGACCCCAAGTTCATTCTGCAAAGACTCAAGGGGCTCGAGCAGGAAATCCTAGCCGATCTGCATGAGCTGGAGGGGATGCTGTGAGCAATTTTGTTCCCTTTGGAAGTATTTGTACCTTGCAAAATGGAAGGGTATTTAAGTCGGAAGAGTGGGCGGACGCTGGAACGCCTATTGTGCGAATTCAAAACCTAAATGACGAAACGAAATCGTTCAATTACTGCGATTTCGAAGTGGAGCGGAGATTTCATATCGACTCTGGAGATTTGCTCTTTTCATGGTCAGGCACTCCAGGCACTTCGTTTGGTGCCTTCTTTTGGAATCGTGGAAAGGCTTTTTTGAATCAACATATTTTTAGGGTGGATGTTGATCCGGAATTAACAGATAAGAACTACGTAAGGTATGCAATTAACTCAAGACTCGACCAGATTATTGAACAGGCTCATGGAGGAGTTGGTTTAAAGCATATCACTAAGGCAAAGCTTGAGGCTGTTGAGATTCCCTTTCCTCCCATGTCTGAACAAAAGCGTATCGCCGCCATCCTCGACAAGGCCGACGCAATCCGCAGCAAACGCAGGAAATCCATCCAGCTCGCCGACGACTTCTTGCGTGCCGTTTTTCTACACATGTTTGGCGATCCGGTGACCAATCCGAAGAGGTTTCCTATGGGACAGATTCGTGATTTGGTTGCGGCAGCGAATTATGGTTCTTCAGCAAAGGCGTCGACGACTGAAGGTCAGTATCCTATTCTTCGAATGGGTAATATTACTTATCAGGGTGGGCTTGATCTCAGGGATCTCAAATACATTGACCTTGATGAGGTCGATGAGCCTAAGTACCTGGTTGGTAAGGGGGATCTCTTATTTAATCGCACAAACAGCAAGGAGCTGGTGGGGAAGACTGCTGTTTACGATAGGGATGACCCGGTGGCTATTGCAGGTTATTTAATTAGAATTCGAACAAATAAAATGGGGAATAGTTATTATATTTGTGGTTACTTGAATTCCGCACATGGCAAGTCGACTTTGCAGGGTGTGTGTAAGAGTATCGTTGGGATGGCGAATATCAATGCCCAGGAAGTACAGAATATCCCGATCATGCTTCCTCCGGTGGCGCTGCAAGAGAGGTATCAAGAAATAGTTACTGCTACCAAAGCGCGGATCGGGAAATTTGATGATGGCCTGGAGTTGAATTCAAGGCTGTTCGATTCACTTAGCGCAAAGGCCTTCACTGGTCAGCTATAAGTAGAAAACATTATGCGCCTGAAATTCGAAAATTTTGCCATATTCGCAGCTGCCTTGCTAGCGTCATCATTCGGTCGAGGAAGCCATGCACGACATTGTCGGCCGTAATGTCTGTGGTGAATCGGCCATCCTCGAAGCCTTGGCCATCCTTTCAAAGCCGGGGGCATCAAGGTGGACAAAAGCGATATGAAGTGCTTCAGTCAGGCCGAAGTTATTGATCAACTCAAACTCGCCTGGGACTTCGGCAACCGCTCCTCGGCGTGGCTGAAGGGCTAAGCTCTTTGGGCGCCATCAGTTGGCTTGCCTCTCGCGGCACGCCTATTCGTCGGCTACGAGCCGGCCTTACGAAAAGCAGCAGAGCACAAACGCCATGCGCATTACGGAAATCGCCCTCACCAACTTTCGCTCCTTTCAGGCTACCCAATCCATTGCGCTGGCACCTGTCACACTGTTGTTCGGACCGAACAGCGTGGGCAAAAGCTCGGTGCTTATGGCGTTGTTCTATATCCAGCAGATGTTGGAAAAAGGGCAGTGCGATCCTCAGCGCATCGATGCTTTGGGCGAAAAGCATGTGGGTGGTTTTAAAAGGCTGGTCAACGGCCGGGATACCACCAAGCGGATGGTCATCAAGCTGACCCTCGATAAGTCTGGATCCATCGGCTCCAACTACAACCAGATCGTGGATTTGGTGGGAGAAGATTTTGCGCTACCCGTTGACAGCCCCACTGCCGACTCCAATCGACTGGCAGTGGAATTCCATATTGCCTGGTCAAAGGCTAAAGATACGGCTTATGTGGCCTGCTACAAAATTTGGCTGGATGACAGCCTGATCGCCGAGCTTGTTAGTGATAGCGGACTCAAGCAGCCTGTCATTACCTGGCTCAATTATCGACACCCAACGTTGATGACCGATGCTGACCAGGAAAACTATGCGGATGGAGACTTTGTGAGTCGTCTGCATGAGCTCATCAATGTCGATCGTAAGCCCGAGGCAGTTTCTAGAAACGATATAGGGCAAAACTCGGATGTTTCCTTTGAGCATGCTGTCATCGGCTTCAAGGGACTTGCCGGTGCATTGCCTGTGCCAGGCCAACGACTTGAGACTCTAATCGATACGGATGATCCGATCCTGACGGTGCGGCTACACGAGATCCTATCGGATGTCGTGGTCGCTCCCCTCGACAATCTTTTGGCATTGCTCAACGAGAGCTTGTGCATTGGCCCGTTGCGTCTTATTCCGGATGCCCTGCATCAGCCCAATCCCTACCCGAAACAAAAGGATTGGTACTCCGGTGCCGCCGCCTGGGATGTAACGGCCGGGTTAAAAGATGCCGGTATGGCAGAGATGAATAATTGGCTGAACAATCCGGACACTTTGAGCCTGGGATACTCATTGCGTTCGAAGGCCGTGGTCAGTCAGTTCGTTTACTCGGGAGGCAGCGACACGCTCAATGAGTTGAGGGCATTTGTTGATACGTTTGGGGATGAACTTAGCCTCACTGTCACACGTACTGATTCGGACGGTAATTCGCTGCACAAGGAGCGCTCAGTTGAGTTAGATGTACTCAGGAAAATTCTTAAGTCGGATACTCCGCCTATTGGAGCCAAAGCCCGCCAGCTGGCAGATAAGGAGCACTACAGCAAATGGGTACTATGGGATGACCTCAACAATATCGAGGTGGCCTTTTCGGAAGTAGGCGTTGGGATTTCTCAGCTGTTCCCGCTGGTGGTCGCAGCCGTGCAATCCAAGCAGGGTATCATCGCGTGCGAGCAGCCAGAGCTGCATGTTCATCCGAGAATTCAAATCGGTATAGGCGATTTGCTGACCCAAGCCAACAACAACAACACTTTCTTGATCGAAACCCACAGCGAGCACCTCGTCCTGAGAATCTTACGCCGAATCCGTGAAACCTCTGAAGGTGAGTTGCCGGAGGGGCTGCAACCCGTTTCTCCAGCTGATGTCTCAATCATCTATATGGAGCCAGGAGAGGCCGGTGTCAGAACCCAACGCATCGAAATTGATAGCTCTGGTGAGTTCACCACTCGCTGGCCCAATGGCTTCTTCGCTGAGCGTCGAGAGGAACTATTCTGATGCACGCCATATTCGCCATAGAGCCAGATGCTATCAATAACTGGAAGGATTTGCGCTATGCCTTGGAAAAGTTTGGCTATAGCAAGGGGTTGCTAATAGCGCGCTATCCCAAAAGCTGGATGAAGATGGTAATTGATGCCTGTCAATTGAATGGGGTCGGCGATATTGAGTTGGCCCGAGTTGAGGAAAAGTTGCGAATGGTCAAGGATGATCGCCTTGTACGAATGGGGCTGCCCTACGAGGGGGGGAGTTGGCTGGAGAGTGTCAGTGCTGAGTCCGTTTTAAGGCAACTATCCGCGGTATTGATAAAGAATCGGCCGACCTTGGATAAGCTTCATAATATTGATGAGGCTCATGAGGGGCTTTTTGAGAATCGACGGGAAGTTCATGTCAAGCGTAATGCGAATGCGCTAGCAGAGGCGGCTAAGTACGTTCTTACGGTCTCTGATCATTTCGTACTTGTGGATCCATACTTTCAGTCCAGACGCAAATACACAAAAGTTATTGATTCTATGCTTCGTATTTGTCAGGTAAATGGCGCAATGCCCAGTCAGGTGACTGTGTATTCGGATTATGGTAATGACTCGCGTAGCTCTGCTTTGGTAAGGCGGGAGTATGAGGGGCTGCTTAACGTATGGATTGAAAATGGCGTAAGATTCACTTTTTTTCGGCTGGCAGGCAATCAGTTGGATCAAGATTTCCACGCGCGCTACTTGTTTAATGAAAAGGCAGGCTTGCGTTTTGATCGAGGTTTTGTTGAGCCCGAAGCTCATGATGAGCGGGAGCATGATACTGACGTGATTTGCTTAGACACGGCGGTTGTCAATGAACTATCTGCTCGCTTCATTGCGAAGCGGGAACGCTTGAAAATTGCTGATGAGATCATGTTTTGAGGCGCGGAGGCTTCGTAGTGGTCTTGCGCTGGGCAGAAAATGAATCGCCAGGTTAGGAGCTGTATCTCATTAACTATAGTCGACGTTAAGAAAAGATACTCAATCTAACGACGAATCATTTTTCATCCGCTTCCAAATCAGTAGAGCGGTAAGTCGATAGTAATATCGTGTAGCCTTCGAACGCTCTCTCAGGTGGTGAACGAGAAACCAGCGCACATGCTTTAACTGCCAGGTCCACGGATTGTCTCGCTGCCATCGTTGTTGAATGGCAGCTTGCATGATTCGGGCTTGGCGTAGGTGGCGTTGCTGCGTTGTTCTCGAGCCGGCCAGGGTGCCACTCAGGAACAGCGTCATATCAAAAGTATTGCTCATGATCGTCCACCAATGTAGGCCGAAACTACATCTATCCGATTGTGCCCAAGCTCAAGGCTGATCTGTAGGCGTGCCTGATGATCAAGGTTTCGGTCTGTGCGAAAACCGTGGCCACCATTGGTCGGAGTTGCGAGGCCTGTAAGTTGCTCGTAACGTTTGCAGGCGTATGCCGCGCGCAGTTCATGGAACCCCTTTAATCCGTATTCATGCAATGTTGCGCGAGCAGGGAGCACAGTCCGCTGCATGAACACGGCGTAGGTTTCATCCCGGGACAGTAAGTTGCGGCTGCCGGTCGGCGACGCTTCACGCGCCAACTGTAGTGCCGCCTTTACCTCCTCATTTGCGATGACCCATCGCGGAGCTGAAGCCCCTGAGCGGCCACCTTTGGTACCGTCCTGTATATTGATGCGGCCTAAGTGCTCGGCTTCGCGGTGCAAGCGTGGCAGGTCCGCCAGGATCGCTTCGCGCAGTCGCATTCCGGTAGTCCGGGCCAGCATGACAATCGCTGCTACCCGCTCATGTTGCTGCTGTGCCAGCACCTGCGCTACTCGTTGAACGTTTTGATAGTCTTGGCCATCCGGTGCACGGGTGCGTACGGTGGTTCGCTGCTGTCCCAATACTTGGCTCGGACTGACAATTCTCACGTTCAGATCACCGCGCAGCGCTGCGAGGGTGCGGTTGACGCTGCTCGCGCGGTTTTGCGCAGTGGCGATGCACAGTTCGCCTTGCTGGATCTGCTGGCGCAGGTAAGCGGCGTAGTCATTTAGTATCTCCAGTGGTGGCTGATGCTCTCCAACTGCCCCCAGTGTGCTGGTCGGATGAAAAGGGCATTTTCGCTGTGTTGCAGCAGAGCCCTTCTCCTTGCAACTGTTCGATGAGTTGAGCGAGGTTGATGGGATCAGGTGTTGTACTGGCGACAGCGGCGACAGCGGCGACACTGGCGACAACCCCCGCCTTATCTGGCTTGGCACGTGGTGACAAAGTGGTGACGGTGGCGGCGACACACCGTAACTCGGTCGACGAGCGATGTTGCGCCTGGTAGCGGCGCACGGCGTCATTGAGGCGGAACATGGCGCACCTCGAATATGTCCCCAGCATTGTTGAGCCAGTTATGGGCAACCAACTGCAGCAATAACTCGAAGGTGTGCCGCGTGCTTTTACGTGCAAAGCGAGGGCCGTTTCGCGTGAGATCGCGGAGGCGAAACGGTGGCCAGTTGTTCTTAATCAACCAGCGCAGCAGGCAATCGGCCTCTGCGCGAAGCTTATTCAGAGGCTCCTGTTCAGTCAGTCGTTGGTTCTCAGCCAGGTAGTAATCCATCAACGTAGAGGCGCGCTGAATGTGCATTTCTTCCAAGACAGTCGATTCTTCAACCACCGCCATCACACCAGCCATGCGAAGAACGTTCGCGGCGGCCTTGCCCGCGGCAGCTTGCACATTGACCAGCTCGCCGAATTCCCCTGACTCGCATTCAATGGTGTCGTGAATGGCTACCCAGGCCTCCCGGGCGCGGGGGCTTAACTCTAGGGTTACAGGGTTGAGGCCGCCGTCTTTATGGCGTGACCAAGGCTTCTGCATCAGCGCGGCAATGCGCTGCTGGTACAGGTGCACCTTAGGAACTCGGGTCAGGTCGATGGCTTTGTACAGCCGTTGTCCAACCAGACGCTCTGGCCAACTGATCAGACAGCGTCCCAGGATGCCCTGGTCTTTGATATCAGCGTCCTGCAGCAAGCGGTCTGCCAGTCGGGGTTGAAGCATCAAGTGCATGCTGAGGCGGCGGTCATAGGCACGCAGACTTTCTCCAGTCATCGCGCGCGACCGATCAATCGGGCTGCCGTCCCACAGCGTCGACAAGTGAGTGATGGCCTTGATCATGTTGTCCTTGCTCATGGTGCTGCCGCCCAAAAACTGGCCGCCTTCATCGCTGAACAGACCCATGCTGGGCAAACCGTGGCACAGGCTTTTGACCAGGCCCTCAATGGTCGGCTCAGCACTGAGGAGTCTCGGTTGGACGGGTTCTGGTTGGGCGTCCAGCGCTAGCTGTGCTGACTTTTTCGAGGTCGGTGACTTCGCGGTGAGGCTCGTTGCAGCTCGGTGCGCCTTGAGCTGATCGCCATAGGCTATCCACTGCTGTCTTTCCCAGGCGCGTACGGCCTGCAGTGCAATATGGTCCACCGCGCTTTTGCGATCACCCGAGCAAGCCACCGTCAGCAAGTACAGCGACAACGGATAGATTCGGCCGTCGAGGTGAACATTGGCGTGCGCGTGGCTCGGCAAAGCTGTCGAGGCCAGAACAGATTGCGCGGCCATGGCGCAGGGCACGCCGATCACATCGGCCATGCGTTCCACGGCAGGCCCCAATAGATCGCCCAGCGCCGCGACCGGGTAGGGTAGGGGCGTAATCTGCTGTTCCAACAAGGGGCGTGGTGGCCCTTGTACTTCGCGCAGTTGCATAGCCGTTCTCCATAAATTACCAATCTCTCCCTCACGTCATCCCGCCAAGAATGCTGAGTGTTATCAGGGATCAAGGCTCCTGCGACCTGTGACGGTGTCCACTGACGCGGGACTAGCTCCTTACGACCAGGAGCAAGGGCATCTCATGATCTGGCCTTCTGAGCACCGTTACCGGTGGGCGGGTGGAGGCTGAGCTGGCTGACGAGACCAGTGCCGCGAGATCCTGAGCCAGGTGCAAGCAGCACTGCGATGACAGAGGCATGACTATCAGTCAGGTGCAGTCTATTCCGCGGTCTGCGGCCCCATCATCTGCAGGGCTGTTGCTGGTGACATCGCCGTTTGTCATTAGGGGGGGGGCTGCAAAACCATATGCGACCCGATTTTCACACCTGGCAGCGGCGTTGGCCTCGTAAATAGGTCTCGAGAGATCAATTTGATATCGTTTGTGTAGCCGGGATTTTTAGGCGAGGAGCGGCTTCGATCTAGCCGGCAATGGAGCAGAGGTTTCGTAGCATTGAGGGATTACATGGACCCAAAGATTGAGTCGAACATCAAAACGGCATTGGAAGGGCTGTTCGCAGCCGTCACCCAGTTGCAGTCGGCCTACCCTGGCAAGCCGTTCACCCTGGATGGCCGTTTAGTCGGTGATATCGGGGAAGTGGTTGCCAGCCTGGCTTACAAGTTGACGCTGAACGAAGGGCTGACGAAGCACCATGATGCGGTCTGCGACGAGGGGCGGAATGTGCAGATCAAGACCACGTTTGGCACGAGCCTGACTTTCCCGGTGCACCATGTGCCTGATTAT
>Ga0213823_1002232_pt1 | contig 10541 bp, 7 predicted proteins | sample MC6MC0907MG_FD_179887 | JGI IMG/M metagenome (GOLD analysis project Ga0213823, IMG submission 179887) | Enriched soil aggregate microbial communities from Iowa State University, Ames, United States - MC6-MC0907-MG | ecosystem: Environmental > Terrestrial > Soil > Unclassified | place: USA: Iowa...
CGGGCACGTCGTCGACCAGCATGCGTGCCTGCACCCGGCGTGCGCGCAGGTGGTCCAGTGCCAGGTTGCGCGCGGTCTGGAACACGAACGGCTCGATGTGCTCGATGGGCCGCTCGCCCAGGGCGCGGGACACCCGCAGGTAGGTTTCCTGCAGCAGGTCTTCGGCCGTGCTGGGGTTGCCGACCATGCGCTGCAAGGTGCGCAACAGGGTAAGGCGCTGGACGAGGAAGACGGAGTTGAACCGGGACTGACTCACGGGGGGACCTGGCCGACGAAAGGTTAATGATAATGCTTATCATCCGTGCCGTTGGTCAAGTGTGGATGTGTTAGGAAATGGTAAAGATTGTGAGTCTGCAGGCGCTTGGCGGAGGATTTTCTGTGCATTTGAAATCGAGCGCCGCCCGCGCGGCGCATCGCGAGCTGCGCTCGCTCCTACGTTTGTTTCTGGCCAGTAACACCTGTAGCAGGCGCGCGCGACCGCCTTGTTTGTACGACGCTATGTCGAGGTATGCACCAAGGCGGTCGCGCGCAAATCCCACAGTAATAATTGGCCCGAAACAAACGTAGGAGCGAGCGCAGCTCGCGATGCGCCGCGCGGGCGGCGCTCGATTTCATAGGCGATGAAGATGCTGTGTCCGGCTCAACGGGCCTGGCACAACGCCAGGCAGTTATCCAGCATGCGGTTGCTGAACGCCCACTCGTTGTCATACCACGCCAGCACCTTGAGCATGCGCCCGTTGGCCCGGGTATGGTTGGCATCGAAAATCGACGACAGCGGGTTGTGGTTGAAATCGCAGGAAACCAATGGCAACGCGTTGTAGCCCAATACCTTGGAATGCTGGCTGGCTTCAAGGAACAGTTGGTTGACCTGCTCGGCCGTGGCCTCGCGCTTGAGGTTGACGGTGAGGTCCACCAGCGACACGTTGATCACCGGCACCCGCACTGCCATGCCAGTGAGCTTGCCGGCCAGCTCCGGCAGCACCAGGCCCACGGCCTCGGCGGCGCCGGTCTTGCTGGGGATCATCGACTGGGTGGCCGAGCGCGCCCGGTACGGGTCGCTGTGGTACATGTCGGTCAGCACCTGGTCATTGGTGTAGGCGTGAATGGTGGTCATCAGGCCTTGCTCGATGCCGAACTCGCGGTGCAGCACCTGGGCGATCGGTGCCAGGCAGTTGGTGGTGCAGGAGGCGTTGGAAATGACCTGGTGCGAGGCCCGCAGGATGTCATGGTTTACCCCGTACACCACGGTGGCATCGGCACCTTTGGCCGGCGCCGAGACAATGACCTTGCCCGCCCCTGCCGCAAGGTGTGCAGCGGCCTTGGCGCGGTCGGTGAACAGCCCTGTGCACTCGAACACCACGTCGATCGCCTCGGCTTTCCAGGGCAGTTCGGCCGGGTTGCGGATGGCACTGACCGCGATACGGTCACCATTGACCGTCAGGCTTTCGTGGTCGGCCTCGACCGTGGCGTCGAACGTGCCGTGCACGCTGTCGAACTTGAGCAGGTGAGCATTCATGGCGCTGTCGCCCAGGTCGTTGATGGCGACGACCTGCAGGTCCTGGCGGTAGCCTTGGGTATACAGTGCGCGCAGGACGTTGCGACCGATGCGGCCGAATCCATTGATGGCGATGCGTAGGGTCATGACAGTACCTCTGGCAGTCCGAGTGAAACCTGTGGCAAAAAGGAGCTTCACTGAAACGGTTTTGTTGTTGGAATTACAAGATTATTCACTAGCCGATAGAAAACAAGCCTTTTTAGTGGCAGTATTTTGTTTAAACATACAACGAGTGGTTGGGCGATGCGCCTCCACCGATGCAGCAGGCTCCTTTGCTTGAGCCTAGGCCGCAATCGTTTGGAGGGGAAATGCCCGGTAAACCGCCCTTACAATTAGCCTGGAGTCCAGTACATGCATCCGCGCATCCTTGAGGTCACCCAGCGGCTGATCGAACGCAGCCGAGCCACCCGCGAACGCTACCTGCAGCTGATTCGCGGCGCGGCCAGTGAAGGCCCCATGCGTGCCAGCCTGCAATGCGCCAACTTCGCCCATGGCGTGGCCGGCTGTGGCAGCGAGGACAAGCAGACTCTGCGCCTGATGAACGCGGCCAATGTGGCTATCGTCTCGGCCTACAACGACATGTTGTCTGCCCACCAGCCGTACCTGCACTTCCCCGAGCAGATCAAGCAGGCCCTGCGCGAGGTCGGTTCGGTCGGGCAGTTCGCGGGGGGCGTGCCGGCCATGTGCGACGGCGTGACCCAGGGTGAGCCTGGCATGGAGCTGGCCATCGCCAGCCGCGAAGTCATCGCCATGTCCACGGCGGTAGCGCTGTCGCACAACATGTTCGATGCCGCGCTGATGCTGGGCATCTGCGACAAGATAGTCCCAGGCCTGATGATGGGCGCGCTGCGCTTCGGCCACCTGCCGACCATCTTTGTCCCGGGCGGGCCGATGGTGTCCGGCATTTCCAACAAGCAGAAGGCCGATGTGCGCCAGCGTTATGCGGAAGGCAAGGCCAGCCGTGAAGAGCTGCTGGAGTCGGAGATGAACTCCTATCACAGCCCGGGTACCTGCACCTTCTACGGCACCGCCAATACCAACCAGCTGGTGATGGAAGTGATGGGCCTGCACCTGCCGGGCGCCTCGTTCGTCAACCCGTACACGCCGCTGCGCGACGCCCTCACCGCCGAAGCCGCGCAGCAGGTCACGCGCATGACCAAGGCCAGCGGCAGTTTCATGCCGTTGGGCGAAATCGTCGACGAGAAGGCACTGGTCAATTCGATTGTCGCCCTGCACGCCACGGGCGGCTCGACCAACCACACCCTGCATATCCCGGCGATCGCCCAGGCGGCAGGTATCCAGCTGACCTGGCAGGACATGGCCGACCTCTCCGAGGTGGTGCCAACCCTGTCCCACGTCTACCCCAACGGCAAGGCCGACATCAACCACTTCCAGGCCGCCGGTGGCATGGCCTTCCTGATTCGCGAGCTGCTGGATGCCGGGCTGCTGCACGAAGATGTCAACACCGTGGCTGGCCACGGCCTGCGCCGCTATACCCAGGAGCCGTTCCTCGACAATGGCAAGCTGGTGTGGCGTGAAGGTCCGCAACAGAGCCTGGACGAAAGCATCCTGCGCCCGGTGGCGCGGCCGTTCTCGGCCGAAGGCGGCCTGCGGGTGATGGAAGGCAACCTGGGCCGTGGCGTGATGAAGGTGTCTGCTGTCGCCCCCGAGCACCAGGTGGTCGAAGCCCCGGCGCGCGTGTTCCAGGACCAGCAGTCGCTGGCCGATGCGTTCAAGGCCGGCGAGCTGGAACGTGACTTTGTCGCCGTGGTGCGCTTCCAGGGCCCGCGTTGCAACGGCATGCCCGAATTACACAAGCTCACACCCTTCCTCGGTGTGCTGCAGGACCGTGGCTACAAGGTGGCGCTGGTCACCGACGGGCGCATGTCCGGTGCCTCGGGCAAGATCCCGGCGGCCATCCACGTTTGCCCCGAGGCGTATGACGGCGGCCCGCTGGCGCGGGTGCGCGATGGTGATATCGTGCGGGTCGACGGTGTCGAAGGCACATTGCGGGTCATGGTGTCGGCCGAAGAACTGGCCAGCCGCGACCTGCCGCCGGCCCCCCAGGGCAATGACCTGGGCTGCGGGCGCGAGCTGTTCGGCTTCATGCGCATGGCGTTCAGCCCGGCAGAACAGGGCGCGAGTGCCTTCACCTCGGCCCTGGAGAACCTCAAATGAAGGACCTGCTGGTTGGCGACATTGGTGGCACCAATGCCCGTTTTGCGTTGTGGCGTGACAACCAGCTGCATGAGGTAAAAGTCTTCGCCACTGCGGACTACACCAGCCCGGAGCAGGCTATCGAGGCTTATCTCGAAGACCAAGGTATCGCCCGTGGCGGGTTGGCGGCTGTATGCCTGGCGGTAGCCGGGCCGGTCGATGGCGATGAATTTCGCTTTACCAACAACCATTGGCGCCTGAGCCGTACGGCTTTCTGCAAGACTTTGCAGGTTGAACGGCTGTTGCTGATCAACGATTTCACCGCCATGGCGCTGGGCATGACCCGCCTGCGCGAAGGGGAGTTTCGCGAGGTGTGCGCTGGGCAGGCTGACCCGTTGCGACCTGCGCTGGTGATCGGGCCAGGCACAGGCCTGGGCGTGGGTTCGCTGCTGCGCCTGGGCGAACAGCACTGGCATGCCTTGCCGGGGGAGGGCGGCCATGTCGACCTGCCAGTGGGCAATGCGCGCGAAGCGGCGATCCATCAGCAGATCCACGGCCAGATCGGCCATGTCAGTGCCGAGACCGTGCTCAGTGGCGGTGGCCTGGTGCGGCTGTACCAGGCAATCTGTGCGCTGGATGGCGATACAGCCCGGCACAAGACCCCGGCGCAGATTACCGACGCAGCGCTGGGCGGCGAGCCACGGGCGCTGGCGGTGGTCGAGCAGTTCTGTCGGTTTCTTGGGCGCGTGGCGGGTAACAATGTGCTGACCCTGGGCGCGCGGGGTGGGGTCTATATTGTCGGCGGTGTGATTCCGCGTTTTGCCGAACTGTTCCTGCGTAGCGGTTTTGCCGCGAGTTTTGCCGACAAGGGCTGCATGAGTGGTTACTTCGCCGGTGTGCCGGTGTGGCTGGTAACGGCGGAGTTTTCCGGCTTGCTGGGGGCCGGTGTGGCCCTGCAGCAGGCCTTGGACCACAGATAAATGTAAGGGGCCGCTGATAGTTCCGGCACAGCACGGTCCCGGTAGGAGCGACCTTGTGCCGCGATGGGGCGCGAAGCGGCCCCAATAACAGGCAACCAAGACCTGTAACTAACAAGAGGAAGGACCACCTTGAGCACTGCCGGCAAATCGATCCTGATGGTCGACGACGACCAGGAAATCCGCGAACTGCTGCAAACCTACCTGAGCCGCTCCGGCTTCCAGGTGCATGCCGAAGCCGATGGAAAGGGCTTTCGCCGCGCCCTGGAAACCACCCCCTGCGACCTGGTCATTCTCGACGTCATGCTGCCCGACGAAGACGGCTTCAGCCTGTGCCGTTGGGTGCGCCAGCATCCGCGCCAGGCGCGGGTGCCGATCATCATGCTCACCGCCAGCTCCGACGAAGCCGACCGGGTCATTGGCCTGGAGCTGGGCGCCGACGACTACCTCGGCAAACCCTTCAGCCCTCGGGAACTGCAAGCAAGGATCAAGGCCCTGCTGCGCCGCGCCGAATTCGGCCAGTTGGCGCCGGGCAGTGCCGTGCTGGCCTTCGACGACTGGCGCCTGGACACGGTCAGCCACCGTCTGTTCCACCACGACGGCGAAGAGGTGATTCTGTCCGGCGCCGACTTCGCCCTGCTCAAACTGTTCCTCGACCATCCGCAGCAGATTCTTGACCGCGACACCATCGGCAACGCCACCCGTGGTCGCGAGCCGATGCCGCTGGACCGTATCGTCGACATGGCGGTCAGCCGCCTGCGTCAGCGACTGCGCGATACCGACAAGCCCCCCCGGCTGATCCGCACGGTACGCGGCAGCGGCTACCTGTTGGCGGCGCATGTCTGCAGTGCGCCCTGAACGGCGCTGGCGCCTGCTGCCGCGTTCGCTGCTGGGGCGCATGCTGCTGCTGACACTGCTGGTGGTGCTGTTGGCCCAAGGCTTGTCGAGCATCATCTGGGTGGCCCAGTTGCGTGCCAGCCAGCTGCAGGGCCTGCGCGCCAGCGCCAGCAGCCTGGCCCATTCGATGAGCGCCAGTGTCAGCTACTTCCGCTCGTTGCCGGTAGCCTATCGGCCCATGGTGCTCGACCAGTTGCGCAGCATGGGCGGCACGCGCTTTTTCGTCTCGCTTAACGCCAAGCCGCTGGATATGTCGGTGCTGCCCATTACCCCACGCAAGCAGGCGGTGATCGATGTGTTCCAGCAGGTGCTGCATGAGCGCCTGGGTTCGCAGATGGACATTTCCGTCGAGTTCGTCGGGCCTGACGACCTGCGCATTTTCAACAGCGGCCTGAAACTCGACGAGCTGCCACGCTCCTGGGCGCATTACTCACTAACCCTGGAGCCCCTCAACCCGCCCGTGCTGGTGACGCAGATCCGCCTGGGCGAGGACGAGTGGCTGTACATTGCCTCGCTGTTGCCCGAGCCCTATACCAGCCTTGAGGCCGAACGCCTGCCACGGCAACAGATCGGTTTCATCGTGCTCACCACCGCCTTGCTGCTGTTGTTCATCGGTTTGCTGGTGCACTGGCAGAGCTGGCCACTCAAGCGCCTGGCGCGCGCTGCGCGAGAGATGTCGCTGGGCGCCGATGTAGCGCCGGTGGCTGAAGGTGGTGGTAGCGAAGTGGTCGAAGTAAGCCGGGCATTCAACAGCATGCGTGAGCGCATCAGCCGCTACCTGACCGAACGCAGCCAGCTGTTCAGCGCCATCTCCCACGACCTGCGCACGCCGATCACCCGCCTGCGCTTGCGTGTCGAACTGCTGGAGGACGAGCGCCTGCAGGCCAAGTTCAGCCAGGACCTGGACGAGCTGGAGCTGCTGGTGAAAGGTGCGCTGCAGTGCGTGAAGGACACCGATATCCACGAGAACATAGAGCCGGTCGACCTCAACCAGGTGCTGGAGATTCTGGCAGAGCCTTATCTGCGTGATGGCCGTATCACCGTCGATGGCCGGGCGCAGGCGCCTTACCCAGGCAAGCCGCTGGCGCTGCGGCGCTGCATCGGCAACCTGATCGACAACGCCATCAAGTACGGCGCGCAGGCGCGGCTGCGCATCATCGACAGTGCCGAGGGCTTTGTGCTGCAGGTGGACGACCAGGGGCCGGGCGTACCGCAGCAGCAGCTGGAGCAGGTGTTCGAGCCGCATTTCCGGCTGGCCGGACAGCAGCAGGGCTATGGGCTGGGGTTGGGTATTGCGCGCAACATCGCCCACAGCCATGGTGGCGAGGTGAGTTTGTTGAACCTGCGCGAAGGCGGGTTGCGGGTGACCCTGTATCTGCCGCGGGGCATGGACTGAGCTGTCGTGTTGCCTGCACCGGCCTCTTCGCGGGTGAACCCGCTCCCGCAGGGTTTTGCAATAGCCTCGAAGTGTGTGGGGTTCTGTGGGAGCGGGTTTACCCGCGAAGAGGCCGGCACAGGCGAGTCAACTGTCACTGCATAGTGACAAACCCATCTCCCTTCGTGACACCCCGGCCAACCCAGCTGACTAGACTTCGCACACGACTGGCAAGGATCAAGCTGGCCCATGAACACCCCCAATCTGCCCTCCACCAGCTGGCTCAACGCCCCGGCCCACACCGCCTGGCGCGTGGCCGAAGCACAGCGCCTGCTGGCCTTCGCCAAGGCCGCGAAACTGCCCGACGGCTTCGGCAACCTGGATGCCAAGGGGCAGTTAGCCCCCGGCGCCCGTGCCGAAACCATGAACACTGCTCGCATGACCCACTGCTTCGCCCTGGCTCACCTGCAGGGCATACCCGGCTGCCTGGACTACGCGGCACACGGCGTGGCCGCTTTGCGCGGTGCCATGCAGGATGCCGCCTACGGCGGTTGGTTCGCCCACCCCGGTGGCCACGACGATAGCGGCAAGGCGGCTTACCTGCATGCCTTCGTTGCACTGGCCGCCAGCTCGGCAGTGGTGGCGGGCGCTGTCGACGCCCCCGCGCTGTTGGCCGACGCAATCCATGTGATCGAAGCGCATTTCTGGAGCGAAGAAGAAGGCGCCCTGCAGGAAACCTTCTCCCGCGCCTGGCAACTGCCCGAGCCGTACCGGGGCGCCAACAGCAACATGCACGCGACCGAGACCTTTCTGGCCTTGGCAGACGTCACCGGCAACAGCCTGTGGCTCAAGCGCGCCTTGCGTATTGCCGAGCGCATCATCCGTACCCATGCTGCTGCCAACGGCTACCGGGTCATCGAGCATTTCGACGCGCTCTGGCAGCCACTGCCGCACTACAACCTTGAGCATCCGGCCGACCACTTCCGGCCTTATGGCACCACGCCTGGGCATGCCCTGGAATGGGCACGGCTGCTGCTGCACCTGGAAGCCAGCCTCGAACGGGCCGGCCTGCAGGCCCCGCAGTGGCTGGCGGAGAGTGCCCGGGCACTGTTCGACGCAGCCTGCCAGCAGGCCTGGAAGGTCGATGGCGCGCCCGGTTTCGTCTACACCCTGGACTGGGCCGGGCAGCCCGTGGTGCATGCGCGCCTGCACTGGGTGCTCGCCGAGGCCTGCGCTGGCGCAGCGGCCCTGTTGCAGCGCACCGGCGAGGCGCAGTACGAGCAGTGGTACCGCACCTGCTGGGATTTCATCGCCAGCCACTTTATCGACAACGTCGGTGGCAGCTGGCACCACGAACTCGATGCCCACAACCAGCCGGCCGGGACCCTCTGGCCGGGCAAGCCCGACCTCTATCACGCCTACCAGGCGCTGCTGCTGCCAGGTTTGCCGCTGGCCCCTAGCCTGGCCACCAACCTGGCCGGCAATGTAACCAGACGATGACATTCACGCATCGCTTCGTTACCCGGCGAGGCGGGCACGCTGTTTAGACTCCATGCAACGCAAGCGACCGACTTGCACGGCATAACAACAAGAAAGGTGCTTCGATGATTCCCACGCTCCGTCTCGCTGCCGCAATCTCCTTGGCTTCATTGCTCCCGCTCAGTGCCCTGGCTGCCGAACCCAAAGGCAGTGTCGAGGTGGTGCACTGGTGGACCTCCGGTGGTGAAAAGGCGGCCGTCGATGTGCTCAAGGCCCAGGTCGAAAAAGACGGCTTCACCTGGAAGGATGGCGCCGTCGCTGGCGGTGGCGGTGCCACGGCCATGACCGTGCTCAAGAGCCGCGCTGTAGCTGGCAACCCGCCGGGTGTCGCGCAGATCAAAGGGCCAGACATCCAGGATTGGGCGGCCACCGGCCTGCTCGACGGCGATGTGCTCAAGGAGGTGGCCAAGGAAGAAAAGTGGGACGCATTGCTCGACAAGAAGGTCGCCGACACCGTTAAGTACGACGGTGACTATGTGGCCGTGCCGGTCAACATCCACCGCATCAACTGGCTGTGGATCAACCCCGAAGTCTTCAAGAAAGCTGGCGTCGACAAGGCGCCCGCCACCCTCGACGAATTCTACGCTGCTGCCGACAAGCTCAAGGCCGCCGGCTTCATCCCGCTCGCCCATGGCGGTCAGCCGTGGCAGGACAGCACGGTATTCGAAAGTGTGGTGCTGTCGGTAATGGGAGCAGACGGCTACAAGAAGGCCATGGTCGACCTCGACAACGCCGCCCTGACCGGCCCTGACATGGTCAAGGCGCTGACCGAACTGAAGAAGGTGGCCACCTACATGGACCCGGATGGCAAAGGCCAGGACTGGAACCTGGAAGCGGCCAAGGTCATCAACGGCAAGGCCGGCATGCAGATCATGGGCGACTGGGCCAAGAGCGAATGGACCCTGGCGAAGAAAACCGCCGGCACGGATTACCAGTGCGTGCCGTTCCCCGGCACCGACAAGGCCTTCCTCTACAACATCGACTCGCTGGTGGTGTTCAAGCAGAACAACGCGGGCACGTCTGCCGGCCAGCAGGACATTGCCCGCAAGGTGCTGGGTGAGGACTTCCAGAAGGTCTTCAGCAGCAACAAGGGCTCGATTCCGGTACGCAACGACATGCTCGCCAACATGGGCCAGTATGGCTTCGATGCCTGCGCGCAGACCTCCGCCAAGGACTTCCTGGCCGACGCCAAAAATGGCGGCCTGCAGCCGAGCATGGCGCACAACATGGCCACCACCCTGGCCGTGCAGGGCGCCTTCTTCGATGTGGTGACCAACTACATCAACGACCCCAAGGCCGACCCGGCCGATGCAGCGAAAAAGCTGGCAGCGGCGATCAAGGCTGCCCAGTAGAGCTGACGCGATCCCCGTTGTAGGAGCGGCCTTGCGTCGCGATGGGCTGCGCAGCAGCCCCAGAACCTGCGCACTCGATCTTCCAGGTAGGTGTTGACCTTGGGTCCGGTGGGGCTGCTGCGCAGCCCATCGCGACGCAAGGCCGCTCCTACAAGGGAGTGCGGTACCTTTGAGGTGAACCATGACCACGTCTACCGCCCAACTGCGGGCCTCACCCCTGGACGCGCTTCAGCGCTGGCTGCCCAAGCTGGTGCTGGCACCCAGCATGTTCATCGTCCTGGTGGGCTTCTACGGCTACATCCTCTGGACCTTCGTGCTGTCCTTCACCACCTCGACCTTTCTGCCCACCTACAAATGGGCGGGCCTTGCGCAATACGCCCGGCTGTTCGACAACGACCGCTGGTGGGTGGCGAGCAAGAACCTGCTGCTGTTCGGTGGCCTGTTCATCGCCATCAGCCTGGCCATCGGCGTATTGCTGGCGGTGCTGCTGGACCAGCGCATCCGCCGTGAGGGCTTCATCCGCACCATTTACCTGTACCCCATGGCGCTGTCGATGATCGTTACCGGCACCGCCTGGAAGTGGCTGCTCAACCCCGGCATGGGCCTGGACAAACTGTTGCGCGACTGGGGCTGGGAGGGCTTTCGCCTGGACTGGCTGATCGACCCCGACCGGGTGGTGTATTGCCTGG
>Ga0213823_1002244_pt1 | contig 10476 bp, 10 predicted proteins | sample MC6MC0907MG_FD_179887 | JGI IMG/M metagenome (GOLD analysis project Ga0213823, IMG submission 179887) | Enriched soil aggregate microbial communities from Iowa State University, Ames, United States - MC6-MC0907-MG | ecosystem: Environmental > Terrestrial > Soil > Unclassified | place: USA: Iowa...
CCTTGGCAAGGTCGTGCTCTACCAACTGAGCTATTCCCGCAATATGGCGTCCCCTAGGGGACTCGAACCCCTGTTACCGCCGTGAAAGGGCGGTGTCCTAGGCCACTAGACGAAGGGGACACGCTGCTGGCATTACTGCCTGCTTTCACTCCCTGCCGCGTTTCGCTGTGTGCTTTACGCTGCAAGTGGCGCGCATTCTATGGATGCTTCGAACACCCGTCAACCCCTTTGTAGAAATTTATTTAAATCAATGACTTCCGGGTGGATGGGGGTGCAGATGCGGGCCGCGTTGTCGATATAGAGAGAGGGAGCGCTGTGCTGGCCTCTTCGCGGTTGAAGCCGCCCCTGCAGGGCCGCGCCGAGGTCGAGCCCGATGCACTGCCTGCGGGAGCGGCTTTAGCCACGAAGAGGCCAGCACAGGCGCTGTTCGTCCCCAGGCGAACTCACTACACTCAAGGCTGTAATTCTTCTTCAATGAGGCATTAACGGTGACACCACTTCTGATCACCCTGCTCATCGTGGCGGGCATCGCGTTGCTGATCGTGATCGGCTACCTCAATAATGTGGTCGAAAACAGCAAGCTGGAACGCGCACGGCTGAAGATCGAGCTGGCGGACCGCCTGCGCCGCTGTGGCGAAATCACCGAAACCTTCCCCGGCCAGTTCATGACCCCGGCCTTGAAGCTGTTGCTCACCCGCCTGGAGCTGAACCTCAACCAGCGCCAACTGGCGCTGGACAAGCACAATGCCGAGCTCAAGGCGCGCATCGCCGAGCTTGAAGGGCTGATCGCGCTCGGCGACAGCATCCCGGTAAACAACCCGCCCAACCCGATCCAGACCGAGGTAAAGGCCAAGGACGTGCGCTTCCTGCTGGAGGCGCTGCACACCCAGATCGTCAAGGCCACCCAGGAGAACGTCCTGCAGACCAGCGAGGGCAAGCACTGGGTCAAGGAAATCCGCCACCTGTTGGTGCTGTTGCACATCGAATTCTTCAACAACCTCGGCCAACAGGCCCTGCAACAGGAACAGCCGGGCCAGGCCCGCCTGGCCTTCGAGCGCGGCGTGCAGTACCTGCGCAAGCAGCCTGAGCCGAAAGTGTACGAAGAGCAGCTGACGTACCTGGAAAAACTGCTGGCGCGTGCCAATGCCCAGGTGCTGGACCAGATGGAGCCAGCCGAGAACGAGCACAACGAATTGACCGATGGCCTCAAGACCGATGAGGAAGAGACCTGGAAGAAGAAGGTGATCTACGACTGATGCTTCAACCTGTACCGGCCTCATCGCGGTCTGACTTGCCCGCGATGAGGCCGGCCCAGGCAACCTCGATCAGCAGTCAGTCAATTCCAGAAAAACCGCCGCCAACCGCTCCAGCCCCACCTGGTCCGCCTCGCTGAACCGCCCGACCTTCGGGCTGTCCAGGTCGAGCACAGCAATCAGCCTGCCCTCCTTCACCAGCGGTATCACCAGTTCGCTGTTGGACGCACTGTCACAGGCGATGTGCCCCGGGAACGCATGCACGTCTTCGACCCGCTGTGTCTGCCGGCTGGCCGCTGCCGCGCCGCACACACCGCGGCTGAACGGTATGCGCACACAGGCCACCTGGCCCTGGAACGGGCCCAGTACCAGCTCTTCGTTACGGTTGAGGTAGAACCCGGCCCAGTTCAGGTCGTCCACCTGGTTGTACAGGAACGCCGAAAACTGCGCGGCATTGGCGATGAAGTCGCGCTCGTCGGCAAACAGCGCCTGCACTTGCGCAGCCAGCAGGTCATAGCCGTCGAGGCCGGCGCCACTGGCATTGAGGTCGATCATTTATTTCTGCTCCAGCAATTGCAGCCCGACCCAGTAGCGGGCGAACTGATAGGCACAACGGCCATTACGGTTGCCGCGGCCGGTGGCCCAGCGCACGGCGAGGATGTCGAGGGCTTCGGTGCGCTGCCAGGCCAGCCCGGCAGGCTGCGCCAGCTGGCCGATCCAGTGCTCGACCACGCTGAGGAAGTGTTCCTGGGTGAACGGGTAGAACGACAGCCACAAGCCAAAACGGTCGGACAAGGCAATCTTGTCTTCTACCGCTTCGCTGGGGTGCAGTTCGCCATCGACCCGCTTCCAGTTCTCATTGTCGCTCTCCTTCTCCGGCACCAGGTGGCGACGGTTGGAGGTGGCGTACAGCAGCACGTTATCCGGCGCCTGTTCCAGCGAACCATCGAGCACGCTCTTGAGCACCCGGTAGTCGCCCTCCCCGGCTTCGAACGAGAGGTCGTCACAGAACAGGATAAAGCGCTGCGGCAGCTTCTGTAGCTGCTCAACCACGCGCGGCAGGTCGGCCAGGTGATCGCGCTCGATCTCGATCAGGCGCAGCCCGGCGCCCGCGTGCTCGGCCAGCAAGGCACGCACCAGCGACGATTTGCCGGTGCCGCGCGAACCCCACAGCAGGGCGTGGTTGGCCGGCAGGCCATTGATGAACTGGTGGGTGTTGCGGCCCAGTTGGTCACGCTGCTTGTCGACGCCGATCAGGTCGGTCAAGCGAATGTCCAGGCTGACTTGCAACGGCATCAGGTAACCGCTGCGGCCATCGCGCTGCCAGCGCGCGGCCAGGGTGGTGGCCCAGTCGATGTCCGGGCGCAGGGCCGGCAACAAAGGCTCAAGGCGCGCCAGCACGGACTCGGCGCGTTCCAGAAAACTATTCAAGCGGGCGTCCATGACGACTCCTAGCAATTCAGGTTCAGGGCTGCAGTGCGGGCCTCTCGCGGGTAAATCCGCTGCCACAGGTACGCATATGACCTGTAGGAGCGGGTTTACCCGCGAGAGGCCCGCACTGACAGTTGAGCAATCAAGGCTGAATGTGTGACAGGCCCACCAGCAGCCGGGGTTGATCGGCTATGCTTGCGCAGCGCAAGGGATGTGAAACCGGCTCGGGACCCATGGATATCAAGTTCACCAATCGCCTGTCATACAAGCAAGCCCGGTTGACAGTCCTGGTCGGCTTCATCCTGGGAACATTGCTCAGTCTCATCCAGATCGGCATCGATTATGCCAGCGAAGACGCATCCATCAACCGCGAAGTGCAGGCGTTGCTGCAAATCAGCCACAACCCGGCCTCGCGCATCGCCTACAACATCGACTCGGAACTGGCGCTGGAGCTGACCCGCGGCCTGCTGCAGTCGCCGGCGATCATCCGGGCGCGCTTGATCGACAACAACGAGACGGTGCTGGCCGATGTGCAGCGCGCGGCCCTGCAGGACCGCTACCGGCCCCTGAGCGACTTTCTGTTCGGCGAGCAGCGCCAGTTCAAGGAGCGTCTTTACCTCACCCACATGCCCGAGGAATACCTCGGCACCCTGTACCTGGACGTCGACACCTACGCCTTTGGCAGCCGCTTCCTCGAGCGTGCCGGGGTCACCCTGCTCAACGGCTTTGCCCGCAGCCTGGTGCTCACCGGCATTCTCCTGGCGCTGTTCTACATGATGCTGACCAAGCCCTTGGTGACAGTAATCGGCGCCCTCAGCGGGCGTGATCCGCGCCAGCCTGGGCAAACCCGCCTGGAGTGCCCCCATGGCCATGAGCTGGACGAGATCGGCGTGCTGGTCAAGGTCGCCAACCAGCAGTTCGTCAGCATGGCCACCGAGATCCAGCAGCGGCGCAGCGCCGAAAATCGCCTGACGCAGTATCTCAACGAGCTGGAAGATATCGTCTCGGCTCGCACCGAAGAACTCAAGGCCAGCAACAGCCGCCTCAGCCAGTCCAACCAGGAGCTGGTCGAAGCCCGCCAGCGCGCCCTTGACATGGCCCAGGCCCGCGCGGCCTTTCTGGCCAACATGAGCCACGAAATCCGCACCCCGCTCAACGGCATGCTCGGCATGATCGCCCTGGCCCTGGACAGCCCCCTGGCCAGCGAGCAGCGCCAGCAACTGTCCATCGCCCACGACTCGGGCAAGGTGCTGGTGGAGTTGCTCAACGATATCCTCGACCTGTCCAAGTTCGACGCCGGGCAGCTGGAACTCGAACGGATACCCTTCGACATGGGCGCAATGGTCGAGGACACCGCCAACCTGCTGTCACAGAACGCCGCGCAAAGCGTCGAGCTGACCTGCCTGATCGCCCGCGACTTCCCAAGCTCGGTGCTGGGCGACCCCACCCGCGTGCGCCAGGTGGTCAGCAACCTGCTGTCCAATGCCCTCAAGTTCACCCGCTTCGGCCGCGTCGACCTGCACCTGGCGCGTATCGTTGGCGGGGTGCGCCTGGAGGTGCGCGACACCGGTATCGGCATACCCGAAGACGCCCAGGCGCGGATTTTCCAGCCATTTACCCAGGCGGGCGCCGGCATCACCCGCCAGTATGGCGGTACCGGCCTGGGCCTGGCCCTGACCCGCAACCTGTGCAAGGCCATGCAGGGCCACCTGCATATCCGCTCCGAACCAGGTTTTGGCAGCGTGTTCAGCGCCGAATTGCCGCTGACCACCCATACCGAAGCCATCCCGCCGGCACCGCTGCAAGGCCGGGTCGTGACCCTGAGCAACGCAGGCAGCGGCCTGTGCGAACTGCTGCAGAACGTGCTGCCGGCCTGGGGGCTGGCGTACCAACGGCATGACAGCACGGCGGCACTGGATGGCCGCGCAATCGACCTGCTGATCACCGACGACCTGGAGCATCTGTTCCAGCTGCGCCCTGCGCTCAAAACGCCGATCCTGCTGGTGACCGCCTATGGCAACTTCCTGCCCGCCGAGCAGTCAGCGCAGCTGGCGCCTCTGCACCAGCTGGCCCGCCCACTGGCGCGCAATGCCTTGTACCAGACCCTGCGCCGTACCCTGCAGGGCCATGCCCCCGAGCACCCGCTGGCCACGCCATCGCTAACCGCCGCTAGCGGCCGCGCGCGCATTCTGCTGGTGGAAGACAACCCGGTGAACCAGTTGGTGGCCAAGGGCATGCTGGCCAAGCTCGGCTGTCAGGTGCAGCTGGCCACCCAAGGCGCCGAGGCGCTGGAATGGCTGGAGCAGGCGGATTTCGACATGGTGCTGATGGACTGCAACATGCCGGTGATGGACGGCTACGAGGCTAGCAGGCGTATCCGCCAGAGTGGCCGCTGGCCAGAGCTGCCGATCGTCGCCCTGACCGCCAACGCCATGCCCGAGGAACGCGAACGCTGCCGGGCGGCGGGCATGAACGACTACCTGGCCAAGCCGTTCCGCCGCGAAGAGCTATTGGCACTGATCGACCACTGGGTGCCGCTCAGCGGCTGAGCAGGCGCTCGATATCGGCTTCCAGGGCTTGAGGCTTGGTGGTCGGTGCGTAGCGCACGACCTTGCCGCTGGCAGGGTCGACCAGGAACTTGGTGAAGTTCCACTTGATCTTCTGCGACCCTAGCAGCCCCGGTGCGCGCTGCTTCAACTCGACGAACAGCGGATGAGCGCCGGGGCCATTGACCTCGACCTTGCGAAACAGCGGAAAACTCACGCCGAAGTTGCGCTCGCAGAACTGCGCGATCTCGCGCGCGTCACCCGGCTCCTGCTTGCCGAACTGATTGCACGGGAAACCCAGCACCACCAGGCCTCGCTCGCGGTAATCCTGCCACAGCTGCTCCAGGCCCTTGTACTGCGGGGTGAAACCGCACTGGCTGGCGGTGTTTACCACCAGCAGCGCCTTGCCGGCAAAATCGCCGAGCACCTTGTGCTCGCCGCCGATCGTCACGCAGGGGATGTCCAGCATCGATCCAGCCATGTTCAGGCTCCGTTACGCGGTTTGAAATCCAGGCACACCGAGTTGATGCAGTAGCGCAGGCCGGTCGGTGGCGGGCCGTCTGGGAACACGTGGCCCAGGTGGGCGTCGCACTGGGCGCAGGTGACCTCGGTGCGGATCATGCCGTGGGAGGTATCGCGAATCTCGATCATCGCGCTTTCTGCCAGGGGGGCATAGAAGCTCGGCCAGCCGCAGCCGGAATCGAACTTGGTGTGCGAATCGAACAGCGGCAGGTCGCAGCAGATGCAGTGGTAGATGCCCTCGCGGCGCTCGCTGTTGTACTTGCCGCTGAACGGCCGCTCGGTGCCCTTCAGGCGGCACACCTGGTACTGCTCCGGGTCGAGCATCGCACGCCATTCTTCAAGGGTTTTGTCGATCTTTTGCATGTGGGGACCTCGGCAGGCTGAATTTCACCTCGCGCCGTCTTTTCCGTAGCGCGGGTGGCACGTATATTAGTTGGCTTCGTGTGCACGGGCTCCAAGTCTGGCACCCGCGCCCCGCCCTTTCAAACCTTTCGACGGCGGCGCACCGCGTATTCTCAATCGGGATCACATCATGCAGTTCAGCAAATCGAACAAGCTCGCCAATGTCTGCTACGACATTCGCGGCCCGGTGCTCAAGCACGCCAAACGCCTGGAAGAGGAAGGCCACCGCATCCTCAAGCTGAACATCGGCAACCCGGCGCCGTTTGGCTTCGAAGCGCCGGACGAAATTCTCCAGGATGTGATCCGCAACCTGCCTACCGCCCAGGGCTACAGCGACTCCAAAGGCCTGTTCAGCGCGCGCAAGGCGGTGATGCAGTACTGCCAGCAGAAAGAAATCGAAGGCGTCACCATCGAGGACATCTACCTCGGTAACGGTGTCTCCGAGCTGATCGTCATGTCGATGCAGGCGCTGCTCAACAACAACGATGAAGTGCTGATCCCGGCCCCCGACTACCCGCTGTGGACCGCTGCCGTGAGCCTGGCCGGCGGCAAGCCCGTGCACTATCTGTGCGACGAGCAGGCCGACTGGTTCCCCGACCTTGAGGACATCAAGGCCAAGATCACCCCAAACACCAAGGCGCTGGTGATCATCAACCCGAACAACCCGACGGGCGCGGTGTACTCCAAGGAACTGCTGCTGGGCATGCTGGAACTGGCGCGCCAGCACAACCTGGTGGTGTTCTCCGACGAAATCTACGACAAGATCCTCTACGACGAGGCCGTGCACATCAGCACCGCTTCGCTGGCCCCCGACCTGCTGTGCCTGACCTTCAACGGCCTGTCCAAGTCGTACCGGGTAGCGGGCTTCCGGTCGGGCTGGCTGATCATCTCCGGGCCCAAGCACCACGCCCAGAGCTATATCGAAGGCATCGACATGCTGGCCAACATGCGCCTGTGCGCCAACGTGCCGGCCCAGCACGCCATACAGACCGCACTGGGCGGCTACCAGAGCATCAACGACCTGGTGCTGCCGCCAGGCCGCCTGCTGGAGCAGCGCAACCGTACCTACGAGCTGCTCAACGCCATCCCGGGCGTGAGCTGCGTCAAACCAATGGGTGCGCTGTACGCGTTCCCGCGGATCGACCCCAAGGTCTGCCCGATTCTTAACGACGAGAAGTTCGCGCTGGACCTGCTGCTGTCGGAAAAGCTGCTGATCGTGCAGGGTACGGCGTTCAACTGGCCGTGGCCGGACCACTTCCGCGTGGTGACCTTGCCACGGGTGGATGATTTGGAGCAGGCAATTGGGCGCATCGGGAATTTCCTGCGGACGTATTCGCAGTAATTGAAGGCCTCATCGCCGGCAAGCCGGCTCCCACAGGATCACCAAAGGCCTGAAGGTTTTGGGATTCATGTGGGAGCTGGCTTGCCGGCGGTTGGGCTGCAAGGCAGCCCCCTACACATCTCACAAACCGATTCTTACATCCTGCAATGCTCTACCTCACAGCCCCCACCCCATCCTCTGCCATACTCCGCCGTACACAGTTTGAAATAGTCGCCTGATTGAATCCGAGCGACCGGCCCCTTATATACCCCGCATACGCAACACACTCATCCGTCAGGAGAACGTAACAACCATGATGCGCATTCTGTTGTTTGTAGCCACCAACCTTGCGGTGGTGCTGGTTGCAAGCATTACCCTGAGCCTGTTCGGCTTCAACGGGTTCATGGCCGCCAACGGGGTTGACCTCAACCTCAGCAGCTTGCTGGTGTTCTGCGCCGTGTTCGGCTTTGCCGGCTCCCTCGTCTCGCTGTTCATCTCCAAGTGGATGGCGAAGATGTCCACCGGCACCCAGATCATCTCGCAGCCGCGCACCCGCCACGAACAGTGGCTGCTGCAGACGGTCGAAGAGCTGTCGCGCGAAGCCGGCATCAAGATGCCCGAAGTGGGTATCTTCCCGGCCTACGAGGCCAATGCTTTCGCCACCGGCTGGAACCGCAACGACGCCTTGGTCGCTGTCTCCCAGGGCCTGCTGGAGCGCTTCTCGCCCGATGAAGTGCGCGCCGTGCTGGCCCACGAGATCGGCCACGTGGCCAACGGTGACATGGTCACCCTGGCGCTGGTGCAGGGCGTGGTGAACACCTTCGTGATGTTCTTCGCCCGCATCATCGGCAACTTCGTCGACAAGGTCATCTTCAAGAACGAAGAAGGCCAGGGCATTGCCTACTACGTGGCGACCATCGTCGCCGAACTGATCCTCGGTATCCTTGCCAGCATGATCGTCATGTGGTTCTCGCGCCGCCGCGAATACCGCGCCGACGAAGCCGGTGCACAGCTGGCCGGCACTGCCGCGATGATCGGCGCCCTGCAGCGCCTGCGCGTGGAGCAAGGCCTGCCGGTGCAAATGCCCGACACCCTCAAGGCGTTCGGCATCAATGGCGGCCTCAAGCACGGCCTGGCTGGCCTGCTCATGAGCCACCCGCCGCTGGAAGAGCGTATCGAGGCCCTGCGCCGCCGCGGTTGATCTCACAGGCAAAAAAAAGGGCGACTTCGGTCGCCCTTTCTTTTTGTCAGACGTGCAAGCGATAAACCCGCTCCAGCAGGCTCGTCACGCCCGCCTGCTGGAACTTCGGGCTTTCGTCGATCAGCTCATTGGCCTCCAAGGCTTCAATCCTCCAATCAGCAAAGCCCTGGCGAACTTCGGCATCCCCCACCGAGAACGGCGGCCCGGCCAACAGCGCCTGGTCGTAATCAAGCGTCACCAGCATGCCCTTGCCTCCAACCGGCATCAGCGTCGTAAGCATCGCCTTGTAACGCTCACGCATCGGCGCTGGCAGCGCAATCAAGGCTGCACGGTCATACAGCCCCACACAGTCCGCTACGTCCTCTGGCTGCAAGGCGAAGATATCGCCGCACCACAGCTCAACATCACCACTGCGCCACACCTCGAAGGCGCCATGCTGTGCCACCTGCGCAGCCAACCCATGCTCCAGGAAGAAATCCTCCACCGCCCGCCGCGACAGCTCGACGCCCAGCACCCTGTGCCCCTGCCCTGCCAGCCAGGCCAGGTCCAGGCTCTTGCCACACAACGGCACCAGCACCCGGCTGCGCGCTGCCAACCCGAGGGCTGGCCAATAGCGTTGCAGATAAGGGCTGGCCTCAGCCTGGTGAAAGCCGATCTGGTTGTCGGCCCACTTTCGATGCCAAAACGCCGGCTCCATGTTTCCTCCTGGTTTTTCGATGGATTGCGCAAAAATCTTATATTGGATATCGATCTTTGACTGATCGAAGATGACTGCATCTTAACCTTCAGGACACCACCATGCTGCCCAGCCTGTTCATCTCCCACGGCTCCCCCATGCTCGCCCTGCAACCGGGTGCCAGCGGGCCGGCTTTGGCCCGGCTGGCAAATGGCCTGCCCCGCCCGAAGGCAATCGTGGTGGTGTCGGCGCATTGGGAAAGCCGCGAACTGCTGGTGACCGGGGGCGCAAAACCACAAACCTGGCACGATTTCCATGGCTTCCCCGCTGCGCTCTATGCAGTGCAGTACCCGGCGCCGGGGGAGCCCGCACTGGCAGGCAGGGTCGAGGCACTGCTGAACGCTGCCGGGCTGGCGGCGCGCCTGGACGCTCAACGGCCGTTCGACCACGGGGCATGGGTGCCGCTGTCGCTGATGTATCCGGATGCGAACATTCCCGTGATCCAGGTTTCGCTGCCAAGCCACGGTGGGCCTGAGCTGCAACTCGAGGTCGGCCAAGCACTGGCGGGGCTGCGTGACGAGGGCATCCTGCTGATAGGTTCCGGGAGCATCACGCATAACCTGGGCGAGCTTGACTGGCATGCCGGGCCCGATGTGATCGAGCCTTGGGCGTTGGCGTTTCGCGATTGGGTGGTGGAAAAACTAGGTAAGGATGATCAGGCTGCGCTGCTGGACTTTCAGCGGCAAGCGCCCTTCGCCACTCGCAACCACCCCAGTGACGAGCACTTCTTGCCGCTGTTCTTTGCGCTTGGGGCTGGCGACAAATTCAGTATCGTCCACCAAGGCTTCACCCTCGGCGCGCTGGGGATGGATATTTACCGGTTCGACTGAAGGGCCTCTTCGCGGGGCAAGCCCGCTCCCACAAATATGTCCCAGTCTTCGCGGTGCTTGTGGGAGCGGGCTTGCCCCGCGAATGGGCCAGTTCAGGCAAAAAAAATCCCCGGCCTGGGCCGGGGATTTTTTATTGCGCCAGGATCAATCCTCGCGGTAGCGACGCAGCTTCAGCTGCTTGCCGGCCACGCGGGTGTCCTTGAGCTTGGACAGCAGGCGCTCGAGGCCGTCTTC
>Ga0213823_1002248_pt1 | contig 10461 bp, 4 predicted proteins | sample MC6MC0907MG_FD_179887 | JGI IMG/M metagenome (GOLD analysis project Ga0213823, IMG submission 179887) | Enriched soil aggregate microbial communities from Iowa State University, Ames, United States - MC6-MC0907-MG | ecosystem: Environmental > Terrestrial > Soil > Unclassified | place: USA: Iowa...
GTCATCCGTTCTGGCTTGAACCAGTTTGAATGGATAAAAGGTAAGTTTGATGTGGCACCCTTGCCTGGCGAACGTTATAAGCTGGTCGCCAATGCATCGGTTACTACCCACGTGCCGTTCCAGTATTCCGATGTTGGCAGTGGTGGGACAGTTCGGCCTTGGCGCTGGAGATTATCGGTTGATGGAGTTAATCCTCAGCTTTTTACGATAGGCGATGAGCTAGTATTCGAGGGTAGGTCGCTAAAAGCGCGCTGGCATTCCACTTCAAACGTGGGTGGCGTGGTGCGCTGGACTCAGACTGGGAATAATGATGCTGGGCATACTCGAACCCTGGGGATTCATGCAACGGCGTCAATTGATGCGAGCTATACATTTACGCTCTCTGATGCGGGGTTGTTGAAGTTTAAACTGGCTGATGATTTCAAAGTCACTATAGATATTTCTATTGAGGATAATTGGGGTGACAGTGACGCTGCTGACGATGCCAAAGCAAATTCAAGGGCCTTGATAGGTGAGTTGGAAAGTACTTTGAAGGTGGCGTTCCGCAAAAATGCCGAAGAGATCATGGACATCGAGTTCGAAGTCGACGCTTTGCGTCTTAATAATTTGCTATTCCGTGGCGAAAACGTCGTCGACCCGCGCGACGTGTCCATGCCGACCGACTTGACCCTGCTCGGCAACCTGGCGCCCAAGCGTACCTCGTTGGTCATAAGCCCTTCGGAACCGATTGTTGCAAGCGGTCAGGTGATCGAGTTCACCGCCGAATCTGAACTAGGTGGTGTCACCTGGAAAGTGGAAAACCTCCCAGGCGAAAAAGGCGAAACCGGGGGGTTCAGCGATTCATCGAATGGACGATATACGGCGCCATCGGATATTGCGCTGCGTGCCGAAGGCCACCGCCGGTTGATCGTGACGGCCACCCGTGGTGATTTGGTCAGCAGGGCGTTGGTTAGCGTTGTGCCAAGCCAGGTCACGGTGAACCCATGGGTAGCGGTGGTCAATGTGGGTATGAGTCATTCGTTGAGTGCAGCCACGCCACATCCTGCCGGGCTGACATGGGACACCCCCGAGCTGGGTGCCGTAGCCCCCGATGACGATTTGCTGAACCCTGGAGGTTACAAGTATACCGCGCCGGTGAAACTGCCCAAGCGTCAGGCATTAGACCCGCTTTGCCACCTCGCGCTGCGCCTGGACCCCGTCACCGTTCACCCCGCTGCCGGAGGTCCGGCAGCGACCATCGACATGCTGGTGGTTGGCAACAAGAACCCCAATTACTGGTTGGAGCCGAAAGGCTTGCCCGATGGCAGCGTCGAGCTGCCGTTCTACATGCTCGACCGTGACGAGGGCAAGGTTGCCGTACCCGAGCCTGTCGAGTGGACAGTGCTGCGCGGCAGCGGAATCGTCGACCAGGATACACGGGTCTACAAGCCCGCGCCCAATAGTAGCGAGCAGTACGTGATCATAGCGGCATTTTACGACTTCAATCAATCTGTCGATACCGTCGACTACGTCGTTTTGCCGATGCCACTCGTTCCGGTGCAGCGTTACGCCGAAATCCTCAATCCAGCCATCAAGGAGGTGTGCGATGAAGAGTGATATGCAGAAGGCGACTTTGCAACCAGACCCGCCAGCTTCGGTGCGTCTCGGCTGGGGGGGCGTGCTTGCCCTGGACCGCACGCTCCTTGACCTTGTGCTGCGTGAACAGTACCTCCAGGCGCTGGCGAATCTCGGCTCGATGGACCCTATCAACCTGGAGGCCTACCTTGACGATGGGCAGCGAATCAGCGTGGCGATTCAAGGGTTGGTGCTGGGCCCGCCCCAGGTCAGCTTCGAAAATGCGACGCTGATGAGGCAAGACCTGACGTTACGGATGAACATCCTTGCCGGGGAATACATGCGGGTAGTGCATCTGCCTGGCAGCCCCAAACGGGTCGTGGAGAGCTTCACCATCACCGAAGCCATGGGTTTTCGCGTCGAAGCACCGTTGTCAATACGGGTCGGCCAGCCGAAGGGGAGCCGGTTCACCTTGCTGGAGCTGGATCTTGCCAGTGCGGTCAAGTTTTCCACCAACCTGGGGCCAAACGATTATTCCAACACCGTGCTTGGTCTTCGCTTGCAGGAATCGATCAGCTACATGCGGGCGTACAAGCGCACCTATTCCCTGGGCCATTTCGTCATGGACGATTACTACCCGCTGAGCCCGGAGCAGTTCATGGTGCGTACTATGGCGGCCCCCTGGGGACAAAGCGAAGATAGCCCTCGCCATGGGGATGGTGCGGTGCTGGTCTTCATGAAGTTGGGGATCGACGCGCGCCCAGGGGTGCAGCCAGACCCAGGTATCGTCTACGCTTATCCGATCGCCGAGGGTGCGACCGGTGTGCCAGGTGCTCTGATTCTCGTTGCGGATATCGAGGATCTGGGGGCGGGAGACTACAGGGATGTGTTGAAGACCTTCAGCCTGCCCACCGACTTTGAGTTCCTCCCTGGGCTACCGAACACCGGAGTCGATCTTGTAGTACCGGGCAACTGGCGTAAACGCCAGCAGGCCGTAACGGTCGAACCCGCCTTCGCGAAGGTTGTAGCCGGGGAGTCCATTGCGTTCACTGCTGATGGCGCAACTGGCCCCGTTCAATGGTCGGCCGTTAACCTGAAGCGCCCTGCGGCTATCGGCTCATTCAGTGGCGCTAGCTACAGCCCGCGCTCTGCATCCAGTTTTGTCGAGGACCAGCAGATGGTGCTGGTGACCGCCACCTCGCCTGAAGCAAGCGGCGGGGGGCGCAGCCACGCCTTGGTGATGGAAAGTGCCCGTGCGGTGCATGTTGCACCGCGTGTTGCCACCTGGGTGCAAGGTGAAGACCCGATCGCGCTCCGCGCTTCCAGTGTCGGCTCAGGCCCACTGGTGTGGACGCTGGTGGACGCAGCGCTTCTGTCGGAGGGTGAACAACGCGTTCAGACGCTTGACGAGCCGATTGGAAAGCTTGAAGACAAGGGTGACGGACGGGCCATTTTTACGCCCTCTCGGCCTAGTGGCACGGGCGATTTCAGGGTTCAGCGAATTCGTTGCACCAACCAGCAGACCGGAGAAAGCGCTGAAGCTGCGGTGGTAGTGATCAAGTGGTATGCAGGCTTGAATGTGGTTCCGTTCCACGTGGCCCAGGCGCTTTCGGTTCAACCCACGCCGTTTACCGTGATGTCCAAAGACTTCTCGCAAGACCTGGGCAGTGCCATGACCTGGACTGTAAGTGGGGAGGGGGAGTTCAATGGCAACGTGTATATGCCTCCGGACAATCCCGAATTCCCCATTGCGGTGGTCACTGCGTTCGACGGCAAGGAGCGCACCGGCTACGCCATCGTGGAGTTCAGCGAGGGTCGGCAGGCAACCGCCGGTCTGTTGTCATGGGAGGCGATCGCCACCTTTGAAGTTGAAGCCGTGGGTGCGCCCCGATGCTTCGCCAACGGTTGGCAGCAGATAGAAGTCCGGGTGACCGTTGCAGCTGCTAATGATCACAATCACCAACCGGTCAAGATCTCCGACGCCGATATGGCAACTTTGAAGTTCTTGAATGCCGACAGCAATAACGATTTACCCTTCCTAGCGCCAATGGAAGAATTCTTGAGCAGCGAGGCTTCAGGTGATCAAGGCTGGGCGGTAAACAAAGAACCAAACAATATCCAAAGGCAAGCTGCTGTGAACAGTGGGTCGAGCACGCCTTTGGAGGCCAGAACTCACTATTTCTACCTCCATTCCCGTAGCTCGGGGAAGATCAGGGTTATGGCTTCAATACAGAATACCTTGACAGGTATAACAGTCACATCAAGGGCAATTGGCGAGAAAGGCAGGCTCGAGTTGACGGGGCAGGATGTGCCTCCTTTCGCACAGCGGGCCTATTCCTTCACGCGCACCCGCGCGATAGGGGATACGTCTCCGTCCGAAGGGGATGAGTTCGCCTATGTTGATAAAAGTACTGACAACTGGTTGCTCGAGTACGTCGAGAGGGAGGGGCGCCCGATCAAGTTTGCACGCCTGTTCATCTCCGATAATAAATCGGGTGTGCGTTGGTCGTGGGAGCCCGGGTCGTCGTCGACGCCGATCAAAGACGACGATTTTGTCAGCTACACGGGTTTCTCGTTCCAGTCGATTGATGGTGGGATCTATGACCGACTGTTGTTTGACGGGCGGCTCTACCGCATGGCGAAGCAGCGAGGGTATGCACTGCCGCGGCTGGTGGAAGGTGAGGGGCCGGGTGCCGGGGAGCTGATGATCACCCTGAACCGGGATACGGGTTTCGTTCGGGAGAGTGGGTTGGAAGACCCGGCTTATCGCCAGGCACTTGAAAAGAACCTGACATTCACCCTGCTGGATATGGAGGGCAACGTGCATCCGCTGACGTTTGACTTTGGCGTTACGGCGGAAGAAGAAAGTCGAGGCATAAGCCATCGGGACCTCCTGAAACTTTCCATTCGCTAAGCATGGGCTCACCTCGGCACATTTGAGCGCCGAGGTGGCCACTCCACGACACCTTTTGGATACCCAATCACATGGCTATTGAAACCGTACTCCACTCCAATGCATTCAATGCTTCGGGTTTTGTGCAAAACAATGTCGACCCGCGCACCGGCCAGTATGCGTTAAGTATCAACCTGCCATCCCTCGTCGGTAATGACCAGATGGGGCCAGAACTGCCGATCCGGCTTATCTTCAACCCGTTCAGCGACCAAAACGTCGGCTTTGGGCAGGGTTGGTACATCGCCCTGACTCAGTACGTGCCCGGTAAGCGCATGCTGCGGCTTCACACAGGAGAAAGCTTCCTGGTAACGGGCAGTGGTACAGAGCCGGGCATCAAGGAAAGAAAGCTCGATAATTTCCGTTTTTTTGATGACAGTGTCGGCGACAAGAAACAGTTTCGGGTGGTTCACAAGTCGTACATGGAAGAAGTCCTCAGTGTATATGGGGTGGGTGACAATGCTGTTGCGTTGCCTTCCGAGGTGCGCGCAGCTTCCGGCCATCGTATTCTGCTGAGCTATACGCCCGATACCCAAAGACTGGAAAGTATCGTCGATGGCACAGGGCAGGAATTGCTGAAAATCAGCTATGGCAGCACGGTGACCCTCGACCTGCACCCCAATGCCAATGGTGGCAACAAGCCTTTGGCGCAATACCAGCTCATCTTGCGCAATGGGGAGTTGAAGCAAATTGCCTTGCCGGCAGAAGCAGGGGGCAACTGGCGTTTTGAATACACCACTGCCTTTGGCCTGACCTGCCTCAAACAGGTATCCACACCCTTCGGTAAGGTGGAAGATATCCGCTACGGGGAGGATGGCGATACAGGCCATTTGCTCCCGGGCGGCGGAACCCGTATGGCGATACCGCGAGTGACCACTCATACGGTCAACCCTGGCGCTGGCCAGCCGTCGGTGAAAACCACCTACACCTACACCATTTTGCAAGGTGGAATTCAGGTGCCGAACAACTTTGTAGGTAACGGCAGCGGTGTCAGCTGGCGTGACGATGGCGAAGATAACCTGTATCGCGCCCCCTCCACCTACCGGTATGGCAGCACGGCTCACCTATGGCGCAAGGGCAAGGATGACAATGACCAGTTACTGCACACGACCCAGCGCACGTACAACCGTTTTCACCTGCAGGAAAGTGAGGTGGTGTTGCAAGGCAACAACCAACTTGTGAACAGCACGATTTACCACGGCAGCGTGGCAACGGACTTCGACAAGCAGCCTGACAACTTCCAGCTGCCACTGGAGCAAGCCCGTAACTGGTCAATCCTGGGGGATGCGTCCAAGGTTCGTTACGAGCCGGCCACCCGGACCGAGTATGACCTGTATGGCAATTTGATCGCTCGAACCCTGCCCTCAGGGCTGCGTACTGTCATCGAGTATTACCCTGCCCAGGATAGTGACGGCTGCCCGGCAGACCCGGACGGCTTCGTGCGTAATCAGAAGTGCGTGACGGAATACCCGGCAGCAGGTGGAGACCAACCTGCACGTGTCTTGCGCAAGCGTTATCAGTATGGGGCGCTCGCCCGGGTCGGCTACCCAGGTGCCTCGGCCAAACCGCCGGCGTCCGATTGGCTGGTCCCGACACAGGAAAGCCTGTGTGAAGTGGTAGGGGAGGTGGAGCAGGCTGAGCTGCAAGTAACCACCATGAGCCCGGTTAATGCGCCCACCGACTTGCTGCGCCATGGTCGCCCGCTGCTGCAAACATTGCTCATGGGCGGTAAAACCACCAAGACAGATTTTACCTACAACAAGGAAGTCCTCAATGGGCACCCTGTGCTGGTGACCGAGCAGAAGGTGACTGGCTTCGATCATGGCGAACTCGACGGCGAGACCGGCGAGCCGCGCCATGTTTACAAGGTGATCACGCTGAAGGATTCGATGCTCATTGGCCAGCCTCTGCTCAATCGCGACGACAACAATGTCGAAATCGAGTACGAATACGATGCTCTGCGCCGGGTAGTTCGCGAAACGGTAGCGCCCAATGAACCGGCGTTCACGGCATCGCGCTTGTATGAGTATGGCCTTGTGAGCGGACCTGGCGGCAGGGCCTCGCAAAGCCGGGTGGACGTCAAGGGGGTTGCCATTCGCTCGTACATCGATGGCCTGGGGCGAGTGGCCAGCGAAGAACGTCATGACGCCGACGCCGAAGACAAACGGCTGCATCAGGTCTTCCGCCCGCGCAATGCGTTTACCTACGATGAGCTTGGCCAGCTGGCCGAGGCAATCGAATACGATTGGAAAGGGGGGGAGCAAATGCCGCTGGCGACCCGGTATGAATACGACGACTGGGGCCAGCAGCGCTGCGAGATTGGGCCAGATGGGGTCAAGCGGTTTGAGGAGCATGACCCGATCGGGTCCAACCCTGACGGTCAAGGCCCCGAAGGTAACCTACCCACCCAGACCAGTTGGAGCGAGTCTGCCGATGGCACGTTGAGCCTGGGCAAGACCACCACTTGGTTGAACCTGTTCGAGCAGCCTGCCCAGGTACAGCGTTTCGACCTGGCGGGTAAGCCGTATGCCAAGCATGAGTATTTCTACGATGGCCTGGGGCGTAATGTGCGGGAAGTCGATGCAGGCAACGCGGTTACCGGCTCCACCTATGACGCTTTCGGCCGCCTGGTTGACCAGACGCTGGCTGACAAATCCGTGGTGCACCGCGATTATGCCGTGCACAGCAGCGACGACCTGCCGACGCTCATCAGTGTCAATGGAATCGAGCTGGGGAGGCAGGTTTTCGACGGCCTGAACCGCATGATCACGTCCATCACCGGGGGCCGTGCGAAGCACATGCACTATAAGCCTGGCGAGACCAAGCCGAGCAGGGTGAAGACGGCTGCCGGCAACGTCATCGAATACCAGTACGTGCCGCAGTTGGGTGAGGACCCGGAAATGCGGCGCATTCCGGGTAAACAGGCGGACTACAAATTCGACCAGCATAACGCGCGTCTTACCTGGTGCAAAGAAGAAGGGGAGGAGCTGACCCGTGCGTACTTCAGCACGGGCGAGATCAAGAAGGAAACCCGCACGATCGAGGGCGAGACTTGGGCCATGGAGTATGGCACCAGCCTGTTGGGTCGCCAGTTGTTCTACAAGGATGTTCTCGGCCAGACGCAGACCTACGACTACTACCCCAGCGGCCTGCTGGAGCAAACTGCGCTGGGGAGCACCAGCAGCCGGTTCTTCTACGATGGGTTGAGCAATACCCAATGCATACTCACCCTCGATGGCACCCAGGGACTGGCCACTGAACTGGAGTATGATCACCAAGGGCGGGAATGCCTGCGCAGGTTCGTGTTCCTGAGCACCGGGGTCGAGGCACCGAAAGAAGACTTTGAGTTCGCAAACAAAGCGGTGGAGGCGCTGGTGAAAGAGGCCGGGCTGCTGGTGCAGGGTGTACAAGAACTGGCGCAGGAATATAGCGTGCTTGATCAGATAACTTCTAAAAAGCTGAGCGAGAATGGCAGTCCGTTGCGTGAGGAAACGTACAAGTACGACAGGCGCGCCCGCCTGGAGGAGTACTTCTGTAAGGGGTTGCTTTCCCATAGCCCGAAAGACCCGGCTGGAAAGACTATTCGCTACCAGTTTTTCGACTTCGATGCACTCGATAACATCAAATGGGTACTGACCGAGTTTGAGGAAGATGACGGTAGCACGGGCTCAAACGAGGCCACTTACCTATTTGAATACGAAGACCCTGCGCAACTGAGCGGCGTGACAAACACCCACGCTGGCTATGACGACTTCACGCTGAAGTATGACTGTGACGGCAACATGACGGTCGATGACAAAGGCAAGACGGTGAGCTATGACGCCCTGGGTCGCTTGAGCAGCTACGATGGGCGCGGCTATACCTACGATGCTGTGGACAGGTTGGCCGGCCAGGAGGTATGAGGGAAGGGAAATAAAGATCGGGCCGTGAGGCTAATGCCAGTCAATTAAGACCGAGACATTGACCTTTCTCCCCAAGGCCGCAAAATCCGATGCTTGGAAACGAGCATCGGATTTTTTATGCGCCTGTCACAAGCTCTGTCCCTCACTCACGAAACGGCATCGCGGCCAAATGCCCTGGAGGGTCTGGGGGCGTTGCTCGATCCATTCGTTGACCCTGTTCGACAAAGGTTTCTATTCGTTGGGCTTACTGCACCACTGGCAATCGCAAGGCGAGCATCGGCACTGGCTGATCCCCTTGAAAAAGGGCATTCAGTACGAGGTGGAGCACAACGACCAGCAAAATACCCGACCCGAAAATAAAAATGCCAGTCAGCTTAACTAACTGGCATTAGGCGCTGAGACCCGATTTTTTTGCGGGCTTAGGGTATGTCCACTCTGAACTGGACATCACTGTTGGCGGAACCGCCGGTGACCGGGGTAGCGATTGCTTTGTATGCGACAGAGAACAACATGTCGTCATGCAGGGGGTACTGTTTGGAGGCGATCCCGTTATCCACCGGTGTGCCTACGTTGTCCTTGATGGTCAAGGCCAGACCCGTGGCGCCACCAGGTTCCAACGCATACAGTGTGCCAGTGGCGCCAGCGCCGCCGTAATTTCCGGTAAAGGTTACGCTGGCATTGGCACCGGGCACCAATATGCAGCCGCTCCCGGGTGTAACGCGCAAGCCGAAGGCGCGGTTTGCAGCCTCGTCATCCGCGTTCTTGAACTGGGCAGCGTTCACGTTGCCCATAAAGATTCGGCTGGTGGGCAGGCCAGTCGAAGGGTCGATGATTTCAATCGAACAGGTCCCACTGTTGATCTGGCCGAAGAAGTTGATCGACCCAGTGTTTGCCAGCGCGTGTTGACTCGCCATGGCGAGTCCAAATGCGATGACTAGCGGCTTCATGGAAGGCTCCTTGATTTTTTGAATTACGATAGTGAACGAGCCCGGAGGGCTCGATCATAGGGAATGGCAGGCAGTTTCAGGGGGCGATAGACAGTGCTTTGTGCATCGCCGGAGTGCCGACCCCGTAGTCATTGATGGTGGTAAAGGTCAACTGCAAGGCATTTACCGATTTGATACGGGCCAGGTCATAAACCTGCTGCCCGAACGGCGGCGCCATTGCAATGGCCTGTATAGCTTCCGTTGTACCTGCAGTACTGACCTCCAGGCGGCCGAACGTGTAATGGTAGGGCGTCGGGTTGTCTACCACTAACTGGACACGCCCAAGGCCTTGGCGCACGGACCATTTCAGCTCACTGATGCGGTCGACGGGCCGGTCTTTCAATTCGCTGGGGCGGTAGAAAAGCTTGAGGCGCGTATGCAAGCCAATACTGAGTACGTTTACGTCCTCAGGGGTTGCTTGGGGAATTTCCTGAACATTAAGGTAGAAGAGTGTTTCACGATCCTGCGGCAGCTTGTTGGGCAGACGGCTGATCTGCACCATCTGCTCCTTGCCGGGGTCCAGGCGAAACAACCCGGGCGAAGCCGCCAGAGGCATGGCTGTGACGGTATCGCCCTTGGTGATGTTGATCCAGCTTTGTACCGCGTAGGGGCGGGGGCTGGGGTTGGCGATCACCACAGAAGTGCTGCGTTTGTCGCTGTCGAAAACGATACGTGTGGTGTTGACGGTGAGCGCTGCCTGAACGGGTTGCAGGATGGCTGCGAGGCAAATACCTAAGCCAAGGCGGCGCAAGTGAGTCTTCATCTGGCGATACCTGCTGAAAGGGACGAGTTGACCCCAGGCGGCTTCAGCACGCCTGGGGCACCTTCTCACGGGATCTCGACAAGGAATTGCACATCGGTGTTGGCGGCACCGCCAATGACGTTGTTGTCAGTGGATTTGTATGCCGCAGAGAAAATCATGGTGGTCTCGGTCGTCTTATCCACTTCGTAATCCTTCGAAGGCGTACCGTTGGCCACCGGTGTGCCGGTATCGTCCTTGATGGTCAAGGCCAAATTTTTGGCCCCATCTGGCGCCAGCGCATACAACGCACCACCTGTACCAGCGCCG
>Ga0213823_1002252_pt1 | contig 10440 bp, 8 predicted proteins | sample MC6MC0907MG_FD_179887 | JGI IMG/M metagenome (GOLD analysis project Ga0213823, IMG submission 179887) | Enriched soil aggregate microbial communities from Iowa State University, Ames, United States - MC6-MC0907-MG | ecosystem: Environmental > Terrestrial > Soil > Unclassified | place: USA: Iowa...
AGTACAGTGAATAGTAACGATATTGACGATCAGTTATGGAGAAGCATTAAAAATGGAAGCTGAAAAACAGGATAGAGCGTGGTAAAATATTGAATATTTAGATTTGTATGAACGTATCTTTTGAAAAGGGTATAAAACAGTTTGATTAATGGTTTTCGAAAAAAGGCAGGGGATTTGCAATGGATATTTGGAAAACAAACGGATTCTCCATTTCTACTAATAAAGAATATTTAGATGTGGACGTAGTTCACCATTTTTTAAGTTATGAAGCATACTGGTCAAAGGGGATTGCAAAAGAAAAAGTTATAAAGTCAATTAAACATACTGCTTTATGTTTTGGGGTTTATAAAGGTGAGGTTGATCATGGAGGCAGTCATCAAGTCGGATTTGCAAGAGTGATATCAGATTTAGAGACATTTGCCTATCTTTCCGATGTGTTTATTTTACCTGAATATCGTAAATTAGGATTATCAAAATGGTTAATGGATATTATTTGTAACCATCACGAACTACAAGATGTTCGCAGGTTCATGCTAGCTACTAATGATGCCCATTCTTTATATCAAAAGTATGGCTTTGAAGAGATTAGCAATCCAGAGCGACTAATGCAAAAAGTTCGCCAATCTCCGTACCAGCAGTAAAGGGCTTTCTAAAACTAGGAATCTAATGATCAAAACTGTCTTCAAGAAGAATGATTAAGGACAAAACTAGGAATCTATTAATCGAAATTGTCTTTAAGGAGCCTGATTAAGGACAAAACGAGAAATATAATGTCCGTAAATTGGCTTTAATATGCCTAATTAAGGATAGAACACATCGTTTATTCATGAAAACTATCATTATTAAAGGTGAGTTGGTACGGACGTCCAGTAAATCCTACTTTCTTTACAAATTATTTACCTCAGATTAAAATATTCCCAAATTGAGATAATTAAATTCTGAATTAATTTTGCCAAGGTATAGAAAACTAGTAAACAAGGCAGCTACTAAGCAGATGTTAGGAGAGAGTAAGATGGAGGAAGATTTGATAAATAAACAATCCGGTATGGAAATTGGGATATATACACTAGCAGATTTAGGTCCAGATCCGCATACAGGGAAAACTATTGGTGCACAACAGCGTATCGCAGAAATTATTGAAGCGGGAAAAATGGCGGACGAGGCAGGGTTGGACGTATTCGGTGTTGGTGAACATCACCGTCTGGATTATGCAGTTTCAGCTCCTCCGATTGTGTTGTCTGCTCTATCACAAGTTACAAATCAAATTAAACTGACAAGTGCTACGACGGTTTTAAATACCGTTGATCCTGTCCGTTTATTCGAGGATTTTGCGACTCTCGATCTATTATCAAATGGACGGGCAGAAATCATTGCCGGGCGTGGGGCGTTTATTGAATCTTTCCCATTGTTTGGATATGACTTAAATCAGTATGATGAATTGTTTGAAGAAAATATTGAGCTTTTTCTGAAGCTAAATGCTGATGAGAAGGTAACCTGGAATGGTCAATTTCGTTCTAGTTTACAGAATGCTGATATTGCACCAAGGCCTGCGCAAAAAAATATACCATTATGGGTTGGTGTTGGGGGAACCCCGGAAAGTGCAGAACGAGCGGGAAGATTAGGTACCGGCTTAGCGTTAGCGATACTTGGAGGCGATCCAAACAGGTTTAAGCCGCTAGTGGATGTTTATCGACAGGCAGCAATTCAAGCAGGTCATGCTCCTGGAGATTTGAAAGTTGGAGTAACGGGACATTCCTTTATTTCGGAAACAACACAACAGGCTAAAGACGAATTCTACCCATATTATTCAAATTATTGGGGATACCTCAATCGCCAGCATGGAATGAGTACACAGATGTCCAGAGCTGATTTTGAACAGTTCGCAGCACCAGAAACGGCTTTATTTGTTGGAAGTTCGCAGCAAGTCATCGAAAAAATTCTCTATCAATACGAGCTATTCGGGCATCAGCGGTTTATTGCCCAAATGGATATAGGCGGTATACCATTTAAAAAAGTAGCCGAGAACATTGAACGACTAGCAACGGAGGTAGCACCTGTCGTACGGAGGGAAACGAGCAAGTAAACTTGAGCAATTACACATCGTAAGAGATTCCTTGCTGAAAAAATTGTAACTTCACCTGAAAAAGGCGAACAGTTCTTTGTCACTGTTCGTCAATAAGAGCCTTTCAGAGCAACATTTACAGTTCTCCGGTCATGAAAGGCCTTTCTTTTTTAGCCGATAGGAAAGTATAACTTTCCTATCAGGCATAAGTGCAACTACGCCTCTGTCTTCGCCTAACGGCTCGCCAATCGGCGAGTTTTCTTTACCTTGGGTTGATGCTATAGATTAGAGCTGTCATTTGGCAGCCCTTTTTTAGGAATACATAGAAACGAACGGGCCGTTAACAATCTGTAATTAAAAATAGTTTTAAAATTTACAAATCTTTATCTCTCCTCAACAGCCTATTAACCGTAGCTTAATATTTTTGAGTTTTAATAGGGAGGTAATGAAAATATGGGGAGGTAATGAAGATGAAAAAGCGATTGACGGTTGCATTAGCACTTGGATTAATGATTCCTGCGGTAGCTCCTGCGGCAGCAGCAGGGAAGGATATTACAATCAATTCTTTCAAGTTTAACTCAATGAAAGCTCCAGCTACCATCGAAGAAATGGTAAAAACATATACAGGTGCGTCAGTGGATGTTACTTATAGTAACGGAGCAACGAAGAATTTCCCGCTTACATATAAACAGTTATTCCTTTCTGATGAAAAAATTGTGACGAATAAAGGGGTAAAGATCCCTGCAGGAACGCCTATCGATGCCAAAGGGGATCCGATTATTGATAAGAGCATTCCAGGACAAGAATCGTACTATATTTCCGATGCACCTGATTCTAATAGCTTAATGAAAGTAGGCGGTAAGCTATTCCTAGTATCTCATTTTGAATATCAAACTCTTGACAGCTCAGGGAATTCGGCTTACGGAGTAGTTCCGGCATCTATGACCTTAACCGCATTAAATCAAAATAAAAAGAATGGCGAATTATCTGTTAAAGAAGCCAAAAAGATTGATTTTTCTAAAGTGAATGGACTTTGGATTCCATGTAATGGCTCTACCTCTCCTTGGGGAACCCATCTAGGATCGGAAGAATATGAGCCAAATGCTCGTCAATTTGAGGCAGAAATAGGTACAGATAAAGATTCAACGAATGTAAAAGGTTTCGCCAAACTTTACTTTGGGGATGAAACGAAAGGAAATCCATATAATTATGGATGGATACCTGAAGTGACGGTAAAACCAAATGGTGATACAAGTGTGGTAAAACATTATAGTACTGGCCGTTTTTCCCATGAAATGATGCAAGTAATGCCTGATAATAAAACAGCCTTCTTTGGTGATGATGGAAACTACACTGTCACGTTCATGTATGTCGCTGACAAAGAAAAAGACTTATCTGCTGGTACTTTGTATGCGGCTAAGTTCTCACAAACGAGCATAGAAAATGGCGGAGCCGGAAATCTGGAGTGGATCAAGCTTGGCCATGCGACTGACGATGAAATTAGGGCTATTATTGACAAAGGCACAAAATTCAGTGATATTTTTGAAACAGCCAGCCAGCCAACAGCAGGCTTTACGGCCATTAAAACTGATTCAAGCGGAGCAAAAGTAGAATATTTAAAAGTAAAACCAGGTATGGAAAAAGCAGCAGCGTTTTTAGAATCCCGCCGTTATGCAGCTCTAAAAGGGGCAACAGCTGAATTCCGTAAAATGGAAGGGTTAGCAGTAAACGCGAAAGATAAGAAAGTCTATATGGCGATGTCTGAAATCGGAAAAGGTATGCTTGAAGATACCAAGAAGGCTGATCCTGTTGATGATATTCGCTTACCGCAGATTCTTGCAGGCGGAACCTATGAATTGAATCTTACTGGCGGGCAAAAAGATAAGGATGGCAAAACCATTAATAGTAATTATGTTGCCTCTGCAATGAAAGCACTTGTTGTGGGTGAGGATTTACCAGCCCCAGATGCATACGGCAATAAAGCCAATCCAAATAAAGTTTCTAAACCAGACAACTTAAGCTACTCGGAAAAAATGAGAACCTTATTCATCGGCGAAGATGGCGGGGAGCATACAAATAACTTTGTTTGGGCCTACAACATTGATACAAAAAAATTGTCCCGTGTGCTTTCAGTACCAGTTGGAGCAGAAGCTACTGGTTTACGTGTTCTTGATGACTTTAATGGATTCTCTTATATTTTGAGTAACTATCAGCATCCTGGAGATGAACTTCAAAATTTCCAAGGAACGGCAGTTGATAAAGAAGCATTAGAAAAGGCAATGGAAGAGGGAATCGGCATCCTTAAAAAAGGTGGCATTGGTTATATCACTGGAATGCCACAAGTTAAACAATCTCCAAGTTGGAAGGCATCTCATAAGAATGGTGAATGGATCAAGTAATTTCTATTTATAACTTTAAAGGCGAACAGTGACTGTTCGCCTTATTTAGTATCCGCTGTAATTGATGATTCAGCAGGTCTCTCGCCATTCTGCAATTGGGCAATTGTCAAGCCAAAGTTCATTTGTAAATGAGGATAATCTTTAAATTTTGCCCAATCACCACCCCATTCAAAACCAAGAGCTTTTGCCATCTTAACAACCTCGGTCCAATCTGCTTTTCCATTATTATTTCCATCATATTGCATATCCCAAATCACATTTCCGGAAGGGGTCTTCAGCGCAAAATCAATGGCAAGCCCAAAGTTGTGATAGGACTCTCCCCCTTTGGCATACGTTACAATATTTCCCTCCGTTGAACGGCCCTTTTCATAAAGCAGATCCTGATCTTCTGCGCTTCGGAAATCATCAGTAATCACGATCACAATTCCTTTATCCGCTGCTTGTTGGATTAATTGATTGCTGCGCTCTTTCACAATCGGATGGAGTTCAGTTGGGAAAGAATCAGAATGAATTATTTTCGGTTCCGTAGGAGGAGGGGATTCTTTAAGAAACAGAATAAAGAATAGGATAAGCAGAAGAATAAGTGTGAAAAATAATCTTCCTATCCGTGTAAGCTTCAAAATTACAAATTCCTTTCGTACCTAAAATTTCTTCGTTATCTAAGACGAAAAATATAGCCTAATTGTTTCATATAATAATATACCTTATTTTAGGTAGGTCATCATGCAAATTGTATTGAACGGACCAATTTTCTTTTCATAATTTATTTTTCACTATACATTGTTATACGATGTGCATTGTTATACAATAGTACTAGAAATATTTGGAGGTAATTATATGGATAGAGAGTTGCTTAAAGGCAGTATTGAAATTTTATTGCTATCCTTATTAGCAGAGGTAGATTGTTATGGATATGAAATGACGAAGAAATTACGGGTGTTAAGCGATGACGCTTATCATATGAACGAGGGAACGCTGTATCCAGCATTAAAAAGGCTAGAGAATAAAGATTGTGTATCATCCTACTGGAGTCAAGGAATGGATGGAAACCGCAGGAAATATTACTCCATTACCGAAACGGGCCGCAAGTTTTTGGCAGAGAAGTTGAGTAATTGGAAACAAATTAATCAGTTAATTGACAAGACGTTGGAGGGATTATCGTGAAAAATCTAGATCGCTATTTAAAAGAAATCGTCTCTGATTTGCCGATGAATGATGATGAAAAAGATGATTTTAAAGAAGAGCTTTATACGCATCTAAAAGAACATGTTAAAGAACTCTTGATAAAGGGATATACAGAGGACGAAGCGGTTCATCAGGCAATAGAATCATTCGGTAATGAAAGAAAATTGAACTTGGAACTGAAAAAAGCAATGTTTCCATTATACAAAGTGATTCGATATGGTTGGAATATTGTCTTTGTTACCGCCTTTTTATGCCTCGTTTCTTATTCAGCAATGGAATTTTATCATCCTGAGTTCGATAATACTTTACCTTTAGAAAGTGTGGCTATGGGTTTCTTTATCGTGGCTTTTATTGCATGTGCTGCCGAGGCAATATATGAAGCCATTAATCAACAATTCAAATCGAAATGGCTTGCCAATCCCTGGCTGTTCTTTTTACTGCCATCTCTTTTATTTGGTGGAATGCAGTCTTTATCCCTGTTTGAAAATCCGGAACAGTACCAGGATGGTCTTTGGCTTGATTTGTTCGCCATTCCGATTGGAGCATTTGCGTATCTCGTCTCAAGACAGCTATTCACACGTGTTTTTGTTCGAAATAGTCGAGACTTTAAGGGAAATAAGGCTAGCTAATAAAATTATATCTAGAAACCTAATTGAAAATTTAGATAACTTATGCTAAGATATTCTTAATCTGTTTGAAAGAAAGGATTATGTGACCTGTATGCCAACAACTACTCTGTAATGGAAAACAATTGGATTGCTTCTCATGTTAAAAAACATACCTGTTTTTGACTACGGGAGAAGTCTGTCTATAACCCATTACAGAAGGAATACAGCGAACTGCAGCTTGTTAGTTGATTAACATTGCGTTCAAAGGTTCTCCTGATATAGGGGGACTTTTTTTAATTGTACGCCTGCAAGATTTTCAAATAGAAGTTGTATTCCTCGAATAACTATTTCGAGGTGGTATACGATGCAAAAACAAACATTTTCTTTGGTTTTACGTCAAAACAGTGAAGCTAATCAGGTAAAAAAGCAATGCAAGATGTGCGGAAAGGTAACTATTTTTACAGACACAACGATTAAAAGACATAATGCCAACGGGAAATATATTTATCAATTTGCTATATATAAGTGTCCCAAAAACCATACTTGGAACAAAAAACTGGGCACATACAAGTCATTTTCTGAACATGTTGATCCAGAAACACTAATTCCAACTGAATTTGATACCATAAAACAGAACGAAAAAATCATTTTGGCTGCGTTAGCTGATCAAGCTGTCATTGAATGTAAGGTAACGGTTGTTGAGGGCAGCTTTCGACTAGATCAAGCCCTTGCAAGTCAGATAGAGGGTTTAAGCCGGAACGAGATTGTTCAAAAAATTAAAAATGGGTCAATTTTATTAAACAATGGCTTGGTGAAACCAAGTCAAAAGATATCTCTTCATGACACAATAATGATTCATTTAAAATAGGAAAATATTAGCTGATTCAAACCCAGGAGTTTCAATTGTAGATTCTGCTCTGATAAGGTAACAAACTAGCGAACAGTGACCGACACTGTTCGCCTTTTTTTTCTTACGATAGCACTCGCTCCATAAACCAATACAAACCAATCACACTTATAATGGCAGAAAGACTATACACAATCTTCGTTTGCCACTTCAATTTACGAAGGGACCATATGAACGGAAATAGAATAATTAGCACCACAATTTGCCCAATTTCCACCCCAAGATTAAAAGAGAAAAGTGGGAAAATTAAATGGTTTCCTAATTTCCCTATCAATAATTCGGCAAAGCCAAAACCATGAATCAGCCCAAAAAATAAAGCGACAAGCCAGCGCCATTTGAAGGAGCTAGCCCAAATATTTTCCACAGCTATATAGACAATACTAAGGGCAATTAACGGTTCAATGATGCTGCTAGGAATGATGAGGGTCTCTGTCGCTGCCAAGGCCAACGTCAGGCAGTGTCCAACCGTAAAGGCTGTTATGGTTTTTACATAGTCACGATATGTACCCTTTGCAAGGAGCAGACCGAATATAAAGAGTAAATGATCGATTCCTGACCAAATATGCTTCATCCCCATGCTGACGTAATCCCAGAAACCCAGTACTTTATTTTGAGATTTACTCGTTGCCACTTTCCCACCCGCTGTTTTCCCCTTGTCCAATTCGGTATTTCCTTGAAAAATATTTTTTTCCTTCGTGAAAATTTTTTCAATGACCTTATCGCCAATATGGATAGTCGCAAAATTTTGATGGTTTACATCAATATCATTATAAAAAATAAAATAATCTATTTCGTACTCTTGAACGGGCTCTTCAAACACAAATTCCATTTCAATACGGAACATCGAAAGATTGGACCGCTCTGTTAGAGAAATGTTGTTTACCTTTACCTGACCCTGGAGGCCATTATTGTTGACGGAAAGGTATTTTAAGATAAACTGCTCGATCGAAGCTTTAGACTGAGCGATTTCGTCCTCTTTCATATACCCGTCCTGATTTGTATCGATAGTGAGCAGCCCGCCGAGGAGATCGGCAAGTAAAAATAAATCATAAGTAACCTTATTTCCTTCAATGTTCACTTCCGAATAACCTGCGGACCCTGAATGGGCCTCGGCCATACGTGGTTGAAGCAGTGGAACAGCCATCATAAAAATCAAACAAATGATGACCACGAGTTTACTTTTTCTGTGCATAAACATGTCTCCCCTTTTTCCAAAAAGATCATCATACGAGTCCTAGCATGTCCCATTCTATTAAACAATCGTTAATCCAATATGAAGTGAATGTTAAGAAAAATATAAGAAATATACTTTTTTTACAAAAAATAAACAAAATTATTAAAAAATTATTAATTACTTAAAATCGACTTAACAAAATGTAGGTAGAATGGTACATGGTTGTAATGTAAAGGAGAAGAGGGAGAGACTATGAGTAAAGGAAAAATAAGAAAGAAAGTTCGGAAGCTGTTGGTATTTGCATGTATGTTTGCAATCATCCTATCAAACTATGGTTTGGCCGCTTCAAATAAGAGAATTTATGCGGAAGAAATGCCAAATGACAGTCAATCTGTGGATTCAAGTAAAACAGAAATAAGCGATCATGAATTAGCTCAGCCAAATCAACCTGTTGAAGGTCAAAGTGAATCAGCTGCACCAAATCAAGCAGAGGACAGTCTGGATACATCGGTTGACTCCAATCAAACAGTCGAACCATCAATGGATACACCAGCAGTTAATAATGATCCTAATCCTACTGTAACTAGCCCACATCAAGAAGACACATCTGCCCAATCGGTTGAAAGTCAAACAGATGAGAAAGCTGGAATTCAAGTATTGAATAGTGAAGAAGATTATAATCATTTTCCTCAACTATTAATTACCGAGCTATCTCCAAATTCTAATGGAGGGGGAACGGATTATTATGAGTATATCGAACTCTATAACAATACTAATAAACAACTTTCCATGGAGAATTATTCATTTATTTATAAATATACAGACACAGGAGTGGAAATGCCATTTCTCGTTCCTGCCGTTACCATCGCACCGCAACAAACGATTGTCTATTGGTTTAATAATGGCAACCGTACATTAGCAGACTTTAATACGAATTTCGGTTTGAATTTATCGGCTGATCAGGTAGTGGAGTTTAAGGATGTTTTCCCTGGTTTTGCAAACGGCGGGAACCGTGCCTTACTGATTAAGGATAAGGCAGGGAAAGAAATTGTATCTGCCAGCTATTTAGGTGAGGAAAACGATAATAATGGTGCTGGGATTGAGTACAAATATCCGGCATCAGGAACAGCAATGGACAAATATCGTGTGTTGGCAGCACCAACACCTGGAGCCATAGAAGCCGATCAAGTTCCGGAAAGACCAGTGAATCTCGATGAAACCCCGAAGGATGAAGAGGCACCTGCCATTAATCATACACCTGTAACGGGGAGTGATGCTTTTTCGCCAATAAAAATAGAAGCAACGGTTACAGATAATATGTCCAAACCATTTGTCACGCTTAACTTTAAAAAAGAGGGTGATGAAACCTATACTTCTATATCTATGAATGCCAGTGAAGGTGATCAAGCTAAATTTTTCGTAGAAATCCCAGGTGTTAATGTGGAATCAGATATTACATATTTTATCGAAGCCACCGACGGTACCAATAGTTCAAAGACGGAAGAATATATCATTACTGTGAAGAAATCCAGCCTTGATTTTAATAAACTGCCTGCCTTTTTAGTGACAGAGGTTGTACCGGATTCTACTAATGTGGGTTCAGCAGATGGATATGAATTTATTGAAATCTATAACAATACGGATAAAGATACGAACTTTAAGGATTACAAGATTCAGTACAGATATGGAACCGATCCAACAACAGACGTTATTTGGCCTTCCATACCAGATGATGTGGTGATTCCTGCTAAAAAAACGCTCGTCTTCTGGATAATCAATGACCAAAACACAAATAAAACAGTTGCCGATTTTAATGCGATTTATGGATCAAACTTAGTGGAAAACAAAGATATTGTTAAAATTTATAGCGCGGGAATGGCCAATGCATCTACTAGAGGTCTAGTTGTGGCAACCAATACGAAAAAGGAAATATCGGCCGCTTATTATTATGATGAAGCCAATGTAGATGATACACAGCCAAATAAAGGAATTGTCTACAAATATCCGCTTGATGGATCCACCAAAATGGTAAAAGTTAGTGCGGGTGAAAAAGACGCCACTCCGGGAGCAGTTGATTCGTCCCAGGTTCCAGCTCAGGCCGCCCA
>Ga0213823_1002255_pt1 | contig 10429 bp, 11 predicted proteins | sample MC6MC0907MG_FD_179887 | JGI IMG/M metagenome (GOLD analysis project Ga0213823, IMG submission 179887) | Enriched soil aggregate microbial communities from Iowa State University, Ames, United States - MC6-MC0907-MG | ecosystem: Environmental > Terrestrial > Soil > Unclassified | place: USA: Iowa...
ATGTCCGAAAGAGAACGGATAATTACAAAAGGAACAGCGAAGCGATGAGCAACTTGTGCAATCGCAGCAGCCTCCATTTCAACTGCTTGTAGATCCTCAAATTTCGACCGCACAAAATCGACGCGTTCTGGATCTTCCATAAAAGAATCACCTGTCACTATTAAGCCCTTCACAATTTGGAAATTTTCTAATTCCTTTGCAGCTGCTTCTGCGACAGAAATTAATTTTTCATCAGCTAAAAACGCTGCAGGAAGCTGGGGAACCTGACCATATTCATAACCAAAAGCGGTTACATCGACATCATGATGGCGGACTTCCGTTGAAATAACAGCATCCCCGACATTAAGTGAAGGATTAAAGCCCCCTGCTGAACCGGTATTGATAATGCAATCAGGCTTATATTTTTCAAGCAGGATAGTTGTTGACATAGCCGCGTTTACCTTCCCAATCCCGGACCGCAGCAGGATGACATCTACACCGTGCATCTTTCCAAATGTAAATTCACAGCCTGCGACTGTTTCTTGTGTTTGTTCCTCAATATTGTCTCGTAGTAAAGTTACTTCTTCTTCCATTGCTCCGATGATGGCGATTTTCATTGATTGACCTCTTTCTTATTGTTTTACGCCTTCCATTAACCAGACAAAATCGTTTAACCTTGTGAACGTGACGCTAAAACTGTTTTTTTCTAAAATAGTTTTTAAAAACGGAATCGTTGTATAATATTCAGTTTCCAAATCTTTTGCCAGGTTATGAAAGCCTTTATTTTTTGCTTTTACGATCGAATTATAATAATCTTCCTCGGATTCATACATCGTATCCGCAAACACTATTCTACCACCTTTTGAGAGCAGCTTGCCATACTGAGCAACAGCTTCTGCTTTTTCGTTATCGGTAAGATGATGGAAGGCATACGAACTGACAAATGTATCGATTTTCTTTACCTCTGGAAAATGAAGAAAATCACCATCAAGAATTACCGCTTCACCTGCAAGCTTTTCCTCAGCAATTTTTCGCATTGAAGGTGATGGCTCAATTCCCGTCACCCTAAGTCCTCCAGTCAATAGCTTTTGTGTCAGGTTCCCTGTACCGACACCAAATTCCACTACATGACCTATTGAACGAGCGGCAACAGCTTCTAAAATTTGTTCATAATGTGAAAAAACTTCTTTATATTCTAAATCATGGCCAACGACTGTATCATCGTATGAATCCGCCCATTGCTCAAAAATTTCAAGAAATTCTCTCCCCATATTTTCCACTCTCCAAATATAGCTTATAATTCCTATAAGTATACTATGAATTGAACTAAAATTATGTTATCATACTTCACACTTTAATTCAAATGCATTGCCAGTATGGAAAGAAATAACTAAAATGGACGTATAGAAAGGATGATCTATGTGAATTTTCAATTTGATTTGATTGAGGATAAAATTGAATTTTTCGAGGCCAATAATCTTAAAACATTACAAAAAAAGATTGAATCACAGATTGATGAGAATAGAGCAATTCTACTGAGGGTCCATTCTGTATCCCACCAAATGCATGTGAACGAAAATGGACAAACATACTTTACTGCGGTTGTTCATTTTAAAAAAAAATAGGATGGTGCCTTTTACAGGCCCATCCTTGTTTTTCCATTAGTCCGCCAAATTGATTACCTTCGTAGGTTTCCAGCCTTGACCGTCCACCCACTCGATAAATACTTTATATTTTTGCTTTGTGTCTTTTGCCGCAATCGTACCAACCGAGGCATTTGCTTTAGATTGATCCCTGCCAAGCCAATGAACTGTCATATTATTTTTGTCTACTCCAGTAGCATATGAGATAGCATTCAGCATTTCCTCCCAATCAACCCCGCTATAAACAGGAGTATGTTCCCCTGTCTGGGTTGTACCAACGGGCTTCCAAGAAGGATTTTCGATGGTTTTACCATCATCAGAAACCACCGCCTGTGATTCATCCGCCTTTTCAGGTGTTGATGCTTCCTCACTTTGTTGGTCTTCCTCCGTAACCTTATCTGATGACTTATCATCCTTTTTGACATCATCTGATGAGTTGTCATCCTTTTTGACAACCTTATTTTTTATCTTTTCCTTGTCCTCTTTATGTACCGTTTCCTTTTGTTCTGTTTTAGGTTCTTGTTTCTTTGGTGCTGCTTTATCATCACTACCTGAAGCAAAAATATTATAAGCAACAAAAATAATCAATAGCAGGACAATGACGATTAAACTATTTAAGACGAGATTCGTTTTTTTCCTTTTCGCACGATATCCTGAACGCGAATTAGAATTGAAATCATTACTCAAGTTTATCCCTCCGTAAAAATAAGGCTCTCAATATTCTAACATGATTTGAAGAGAACTTGAAGGAAAAACCATTTCAATCCCCATTGCTATTATTTTTTTCATACAACATCTTGACCATTTCAGCAAATAACAAATTAACCCCACCTTCGGAATCCACCACATCCAAATTTACGGCTACAAGGACGTATTTTGGATTTTGATAGGGAAAATAACCAGCAAACCATTTATTATGCAGCTGCTTGCCATCTTCATATTTTCCTGTTTCGGCAGTCCCTGATTTACCTGCCACTTCATACGGCAAGTCTTTAAACCATCTTCCCGTACCATTAGGGTTTATCACCACTTCCCGAAGCAGCTTTTGCAGCTTCATCGCGGTGTAAGGAGAAATGGTGTCCCCTTTTATGCTTTGCTTTGGAAAATCAACCATCGTTGTTCCGTTTTTATACTCAATCTTTGAAACAGCTCTTACTGCCTCCTTTTTCCCGCCTCTAGCAATTGTTGCCATCATATTTGCTACAGCTATTGGTGTGACGCGGACCTCATGCTGGCCAATTCCAGACATTGCAGCAAAGTTAGCATCCTTTCTTGCCTCATCAGACAAAAAGACCCTGCCTTTATCTTCATCTGCAAATTGTTTGAAGTCACTTGTATGATAAACATCCCCCTTCCAGCCCACAGAGCCAGTAAGTGATAATTTAGCCGTATAATCTTCTAGAATATGAGGATTTGTCTTTTGTAATTCCTTTGCCAGCTCTCCAAATGTACGATTACAGCTTCTGGAAAAGCTAGTCGTAAAATCCAACATTCCATAATTGTATTTAAGTTCCGCTTTGCCATTAATTTTTTTACTGCAGTCAAAAAGGCGTGTTGGGTCATCAAGATTTTCGTCGATTGCTGCTGCAGCAACAACAGTTTTAAATACGGAGCCGACAATATGCTGCTTCAACATCATATTGGTAATTCCCCCTCCGCTATAGGGATCCTTTTTATTAATCGTTGGCCGTGATACCATTGCAAGCACACTATTGTCCTCAATATCGAGAAGAACTAGGCCGCCTTTTTGTATTTGATATTTATCAACAAGATCCTCCGCTTTTTGCTGGAGGCTTTTATCAAGGGTTGTCCGGACATTCACAGGATAAAATGGATTTGCCGGATCGACATATTTAACATTGATCCCGAACAACGGGCCACCCGAGCCATCTACGTGGTATATAAGCTTTGATTTCCCTTCGGGGAGGAGGAATTCATCAAAGCTTTCCTCAAGCCCTGAAACACCAAGCAAGGTCTTCTCAGATAGTTCCTTGTTCGGATAACGGTTCTTTAATTCCTTTGGATTTTCGCCTGTCAGGCCAATTAACTGTTCCGCCGGTACTTCTGAGCGCTCAAACTTCTTTTCAATTGCAAAAACTCCGGGAATTTTTAAGCCATTAATTCTTTCCATTTGGGACGTGGTCAGTTCAACTGGCTGCGAGTCACCAAAGGCAAACGGCTTTTTCGCCCCTTCTACAGCCATTCTCAGCACATTTTCCGGGATTCCGGAAATCTCAGAAACCTTATCAGCCTCCCAATCCATCTTTTTTAAAAATGGAAAAAGGACGAGAATAGAAACCTTTTTGTGCGTCAGCATGGCCCCATTTCGGTCAAGGAAATTGCCTCTGCCATTATCGATCACCAGCTCCTGTGTTCTTTGTTTGACACTTTCTTCAAGTAAATTCACATTATGTTTCGAAAAAGTCTTCGTCTCGATTAACTGAATTTGCATTATGCGCACCAAAAGCAGCACCAAACCGGTTATACAAATGAAAAGCAATCCAAGTGCCCGTCTTCTCCACATAAAAAAAACACCTCGTCAAAAGTTTTGACGAGGTTTCTAAATTTCAAACAATTATCTTAAATATATATAATTTCTATTATTTGATGCTGACAATGCGGACACTCATTTCTCCGCCTGGTGTTTGAACAGATACTTGATCGCCAACCTTTTTACCTAAAAGGCTTTTAGCAATTGGCGAGTCGTTCGAAATTTTCCCTTCAAACGGATCTGCCTCAGCACTACCGACAATAGAATAGGTTTCTTCTTCCCCATCCGGAAGCTCAACAAATGTAACTGAGCTGCCTAATGTTACAGAGTCGGCCATTTCGACTTCAGCAATAATCTTAGCATTGCGAATCATATTTTCTAATGTTGTAATTCGGCCCTCAACAAATGCCTGTTCTTCTTTCGCAGAATCGTACTCTGAGTTTTCCGATAAATCGCCAAAACTTCTCGCGATTTTAATTCTTTCTACCACTTCTTTACGTTTCACTGATTTTAAATATTCAAGTTCTTGTTCAAGTTTGTCTTTTCCTGCTTGTGTCATTGGAAATACTTTCTCTGCAGCCAAAACCTTCACTCCTTCTAATCTTCACAATCCCCCATTAGAATTGTGTATGTAGTATATGTAGATTGTTTGCCTATGGCAAATACATAGGAGCGCGTCCTTGAATAAGGGCGCGCACTTTAAATATTTATTTAATCCTTTTCTTTTGCTATTGTGTCATAAAAATGACTTTTGTTCAAGAATAGTTTGAATTTTTGTGACCATTAAATCAATAGCAACATGGTTATGTCCGCCTTCAGGGATGATGACATCCGCATAACGCTTTGTTGGTTCAATAAACTGATTATGCATTGGGCGAACCACATTTAAATATTGATCAATAACGGAATCAAATGTCCGCCCGCGTTCTCTAATGTCACGCGTTAACCGGCGGATGATTCTCAAATCTGCATCTGTATCTACGTACAATTTAATGTCCATTAAATTACGCAGACGCTCATCTTCAAGTACTAAAATTCCCTCTAATATAATTACATCTTGCGGTTCGACGGGAATGATCTTGTCTGAACGGGTATGGATGGAGTAATCATAAACTGGTTTTTCAATCGCTTCATAGCGTAACAGCTTTTGGATATGTTCTATGAGTAAATCATTATCAAAGGCAAGCGGGTGATCATAATTTGTTTTTAAACGTTCTTCAAATGGCACATATGTTTGATCCTTATAATAATAATCCTGTTCAAGCACCAAAATGGAATGATCTTTTAAACTTTCATAAATGGCTTTTGTTACACTGGTTTTTCCGGAGCCGGAGCCGCCGGTTACACCAATAACAACCGGTTTGCGCATCATGCTAGTTCTCCTTTCGCATCATGTTGTTAGGGTATACCGGTTTGTCCAATTTAAATTGTACAATCTGAAGCGGGTGCCTAGCTGCATCCAATTCATTACCTTTATCATCCCAAATTTTATCAACCACATGTGTAAAGTTCTGAATTTCCGGTCCAAAGAATTCGACTTCGTCCCCTGGTTTAAAATGGTTTCGCTGCTGCAATGTAACCATTTGTGTTAGTTCGTTATAATCCAGCACAAGACCGACAAATTCAAACTTTGTCTTCTTGCTATGATTACCAAACATTTGCTCTTTATACCCCGGCACCCCTTCAAAAAACGCAGGTGCAGTCTCACGGTTAGCGCATTTATCAAGTTCCTCTAACCATTCACGCTTAATCACAAAATTCTCTGGATCAGCGCAATAAGCGTCAATAACTTTACGATAAACACTTACGACTGTTGCAATGTAATGTATCGATTTCATCCGGCCTTCAATTTTCAAACTATCAATTCCTAGTTCAATCATCTGTGGAATAGCTTGAATTAAATTAAGATCCTTCGGGCTCATCGCAAACGGGTCATTCCCATCCTCAAAAAGAGCTACTTCCTGATTACTGCCCTCGAGCTTGTAAAGATCATAATCCCAGCGGCACGACTGGCAGCAACCACCGCGGTTAGAATCCCGTGCTGTCATATGGTTGCTCAACGTACAGCGTCCCGAGTATGCAATGCACATTGCTCCATGAATAAAGGTTTCAATCTCAACATCGACCTTTTCCTTCATTTCTCTAATTTCTTCCGCACTTACCTCACGTGCTAATACGACACGTTCTGCCCCTGATTCTTTCCAAAACTGGGCGGCTTTCCAATTGGAAAGTGATTGCTGTGTACTAATATGGATTTCAATCTCTGGAGCAAGACGCTGGCATGTTTCAATAATGAGCGGGTCGGCGACAATAATCCCTGCAATTCCTGTCTCCTTCAAGCCAAGTATATACTCCTCTAAACCTTCAATATTTTCGTTATGAGCAAAAATATTTGTAGTTACGTAAATCTTTGCACCAAATTTTTTGGCGAACTCGACGCCTTCTTTCATTTCTTCAAATGTAAAATTATCCGCGTTTGAACGAAGCCCGTATTCTTGGCCGCCGATAAACACAGCATCGGCACCATATTGAACAGCAATTTTTAATTTTTCAAGATTGCCCGCTGGAGCAAGGAGTTCCGGCTTCTTCACAATGACACGTTTCCCATCGATCATCTCAGAAATTTTATCTATAACTGTATTCACGATTGAACCCCTCCTGTAATAAAAGTCTAGCTGCAGCGCCTAGGGGTTAGGGGTCATAAGCCCCTGAGCAAGGCGCTTCCGCTTTTTTAGTTAGTAAACTGTTTCTTTGAAAAAGAATCCTGTATCTAACGAACGATTCTCTGGTTGGATTTTCTCGATTGTTGCAAGCAACTCGTCCTTTTTGTCATCATAAGCTTCTGGATCTTCCAAAAATAAATCAATTGCTTCACGATAAATTTTTGTCACAGCCAAAATATATTCCGGGCTCTTTAAGATTCCGTCAATTTTAAAAGAATCAACACCGGCTTCTAGCATTTCTTGCAGCTCATCAATGATACAAATATCATTTGGACTCATGATATGCGTACCGTTCTCATCTTCAAAAATCGGATATTTATTCTCACGTTCTTTATCGTGCAAAAACATATTTTTTTCCATCTTGCGATTTTCAACTACCATGACTTTCCCTTGGTACTCATAATAGTTCCCAAGGAGCGAGCGTTTAGATTGGAACATACAGCTCATTCCATGAACCTGTACTTCAATTTCCACTTCTGCATTTTCCTTTATTTCGACAATGGCATCCATGTTGATTTCACGGGCAAGAACCGCCCTTTTTGCACCTTTTCTGCCCCAATAATTACACGTGTACCAGTTCGTGCCTGTTGTCTCTGTACTCCAATGAAGCTTCATTTCCGGAGCCACTTCTTTTGCGGTCATTAATACAGCTGGGTCACCGAAAATAATTGCATCCGCCTTTGCAGCAGCTGCAAATTGAATATAGCCAACAAGTTCGTCAATTTTTTCATTATGAAAAATAGCATTCATCGCAACATAAACTTTCTTCCCCTTGCTGTGGGCTAGTTCAATCGCCCTTTGAACATCGTCACGGTTGAATTCTCCAGCAAGTCGTAAACCATATCGCTGCTCACCGACAACAAAGGCATCTGCCCCAGCTTCTGCTAATGGCAAAATATCGTCGACTGTTAACGGAGTGACAAGCAATTCTGTTTTCTTCATTTTCTCTCACCTCTCCTTTTGCTAATTGCTACCCCATCCCCAACAGGCAGAATCACTGTGTCATAATCCGGATGATTCATTAACCAATGATTAAATTCATCAATTTTCTTAACGAGATTACGGGTTCTTCTTGATTCAATCTCTTGTTCGGCAACAAGGCCTTTAAACAGCACATTATCCGTAATAATCATTCCGTCATGACTAAGATATTTTTCATATATCTCAAAGAACTTTTTGTATTGTCCTTTAGCAGCATCAATAAAAATGGCATCGAATGGAGCCTGTCCTTGAACAAGATCTTCAACCTCCAAGGCATCACCTTCAATTAAGGTAATTTGCTCACCATTCTCAGACCGCCCGATAAATTTTTTGGCAATATGAAGCCGTTCCTTATCCCGTTCAATCGTAACAATTTGTGCCTTTGGAAGCGCATTTGCCATTCTTAACGCCGAATATCCAATCGCTGTTCCTACCTCAAGAATCTTTTTCGATTGATGTATTCGCAATAATTGCAGCATGGTTTCGATCCCAGCTAGCTCCATAATAGGGACATTATGCTTTTTGGCATAACTCTCCATTTCAGTAAACAACGGGATGCGTGCTGAAATTAGACCTTCAATATAAAAATGCAGCTTCTCATTTAACAAGCTGCCGTCACCTCAATTCAATAAAAGCATTTTTGATAGTAAAGCGAAAGCGACCTTTTTGCTACGTATGTCCACTAGTCGCTGAGAGCTGTAGCTTGACAATTCTCAAAGTCAAATACTTTTAATTATCTACCAACATAATGCTCTTTAGACATGAAAAAATAGCGTTCACAGGAAAAAACGAGCTGAAGAATTCAACTCTGTGCGTTTTTAGGCAGAAACACCCGCAAATTACCTTACTGTGAGGTACGCTATAAAATACTTATCAAAACACCTGAATTATTCTACCATAAAAAGAGGGGGAATGCTAATCTTTCCCCCATGAAATAATTATTTTTTATTGGAAATATGCTTGGCTTTTTCCTGATTATGTTCATCCAATGTTTTTGTAAAAATAACATCTCCATCAGCGGTTGCCAGGAAGTAATAAAAATCTGTTTCCGCTGGCTCCAGTGCCGCCTCAATCGACATTTTTCCGGCATTTGATATTGGACCTGGTGGAAGACCAGTATTTTTATACGTATTATAGGGTGAATCCACTTCTAAATCCTCATATAAAACCTTGTCTTTATGTTTCCCTTGCGCATATAAAACAGTTGGATCAGTTTGCAGCGGCATTCCTTTTTTCATACGATTATAGAAAACACTTGCGATCATTTTACGGTCGGCTTTTTTGGTAGCTTCTTCCTCCACTAATGAGCTCATCGTTAATAATTGATGAATCGACAGCTTTTTTTTATCACTTTCTTCTGTGTAATCAGATAAAACGTTCCTTGTTTTATCCAACATTGCCGTGACCATTTCTTCAACAGATGGATTTGGCTTATAAAATGGATAGGTTGCCGGATATAAGTAGCCTTCTAGTGGATATTTCACTGTCGAATGCATAATTTCATCTGTTAATATATCTGGGTATTTGGCCATTAGAGTTTTAATAAATTCTTTATCATTTAATTTATTAAACACATCATCTTCCTTTTGGTTTGTAGCTTTTGCCATAATAGCGGCAATTTCCTTAAGCTGCTGTCCTTCTGGAACCGTAATTTTAAAACTGGCTTTCGCCAGTACCTTACCCGTTTTCAGACGGCTGACAATTTCAGGGACATCCATCGATGGGCTTAGCTGATAATCTCCAGCCATAAATCCGCCTTCATTTTTCAGCTTTACATAATACTTAAATACCTTTGCATTTTTTATTATTCCGTTTGCTTCTAATTTTTCAGCAATCCCTGTAACAGATGACCCTAACGGAATTTCGACTGTTTTCTGTTTCTTACTAGTAGAGTCAATAGGTTTAAGTGCTGATTGTATGTAGAGATATCCTCCGCCGCCAATTAAGACTATGAATATTAGCATTATGATAGAAATGGTCATAACAATCTTGCGGACAATTTTTGCTTCATGGTGCTGCTCAAGCATTTTTTGCTGAATAACTTCTTTTTTTGTGCCCTTTTCGTCTTTCGTCATCTTTTTCCCCCTTCCCCTGACCAACCAAACATATCGCATTAATTTTTGTAAAATATTAATAATAGGTATCGTAACAATTTCAGCATATAGTGAGAAAAATGTCAATTTTTCAATGGATTTGTCAAATTTATACTATTTTTTCAAAAAAAAGAATCGGCCAAAAAGCAGCCGATTCCCGAAATCTTATTGTTCCTCTTGTTCCTCGTTAAAGGTATTAAAAACCTCTTCTACCATGTCCCATTCTTCGTCAGTTTCGATTTCCATTAATTCGCCGAAACCACCATCTTCAGTTGGAATGTATGCATATGTGAGAATGTCAATTTCTTCTTCTTCATCTTCATTTGCACCAACTGGATAAAAGAATACATAGGACTTTTCAAATTCATCTGAATCAAATGTGAAAAGTATTTCAAATAATTGTTCATCGCCATTTTCATCGATAAGTGTGATGTAGCGATCCTCATGATCATGTTCGTGTGTCATTTCTTCACCTCATTAATTTTTGCTGTTAAGATAGCCTTGAAGAATCATCACTGC
>Ga0213823_1002256_pt1 | contig 10423 bp, 5 predicted proteins | sample MC6MC0907MG_FD_179887 | JGI IMG/M metagenome (GOLD analysis project Ga0213823, IMG submission 179887) | Enriched soil aggregate microbial communities from Iowa State University, Ames, United States - MC6-MC0907-MG | ecosystem: Environmental > Terrestrial > Soil > Unclassified | place: USA: Iowa...
TATTCACAAAGAGTCCCTTGACCATTTAGTTTTTATTGTTATTGTTTTGCGTAATATTGGGAAATTCCTTTGTAGATTGAGTCAGCAAATAGCTCGACATATTGATCATCTGTCATTTTCCCACGATCTTCACTATTTGTTAGGAAGCCTAGTTCAACTAGAATAGCTGGTATAATCGTATTGCGAATAACGTAGTATTGTTCTTCTTTAACACCACGATTTTTCATTTTTAAGTTATTAACAATTTGATTATTAACAAATGATGCTAGATCAATATCTTCCTGATGCATATCACCTGTTGTAATAGCATAATATGTTTCAGTGCCTTGTGCAGAAGTATTCGTTGCTGAGTTTACATGGATACTTACAAAGATTTCACCATAGTTTTCATTTGTAAAATCTACTCGGTCTTGTAGAGATGGATAGGTGTCACTTGTACGAGTCATTAATACTTTTGCACCTGCAGCTTCAAGCTTTTGCTTCACAAGTGTGCTGACTTTTAATGTAATAGCTTTCTCAGAGTTAGAACCTACTACAGTTCCTGGGTCCTTACCACCATGACCTGGATCAAGAATGATAATACGATTTTTTAATGCATTGCCATTTTGATTTAAAAGCTTTAAGTATGATTTATGGACATACCCTTTTTGACCTTCATACGTAACCTGTGCCCAATAACCGTTAATGTTGTTCACTTGGACATACTCACCTTTAGTAAGTTTGCCTAGTACTGTAGAAGTAGAATTCGCTTCTTTGCGGATGTTTAAATTATCTACTGTCACACGACCAAGTAAATCACCTGTCACTATTGGAGGAGTTGGGTCTGGATCTGGCGTAGTAGGCTGCTCAACTTCAACATCGACTGTGCTATTAGCAACAATATAACCTGGTAAACCGTTTACTACAGTTAAATAATAGCCACCTGTAGTCTTATAAACTGGTAATTTCACATCACTCTTCACTGAGGCAATGATTTTTGAGGAAGATGTTGGCTTAACATAGAGATTGATACCTTGCGTTGTTGTGACCTGTTTTTGGACATTCCCTAGTGCATTTCCATCAGCATCTAAAAATTGTGCGTACGTTTTATAAACATAGGCAAAGGCGCCTTTATAGGTAATCTTTAACCAGTCTCCCTCTACTGCATAGACGGATAGTTTACCTCCTTTATTCACTGTGCCTACAATATTAGTAGAAGATGAGGAATCCTTTGATTTACGAATATTTAAACCATCAGTTGTACTAGCAATCAATCCGATAACTTGTGATGTATCAGGAACTGCTACACCTTTTACAGGGGGTTCTAAGCGATATTTTTCACTTTTTGCGCGTGCGACAAATAACGCAAACTGTGCACGTGTCACTGAACTATTTGGGTTATAATTTTGACCGCTCCCCTTTGTAATACCATTATAGTAAATTGTATTCACATATTGAACGTAGGCATGTGTAATCCCTACATCCACAAATGGAGAATCAATATTTTCATATTCACTTGTATCCAGCTTAAACGCTTTCGTTAGGACATAACTCATTTCATCACGAGTTAAAGGCTTGTTTGGTAAGAATTGTCCCTTTGTATTGGTTCTAAAGAAACCAAGTTGTACAGCACGTTCTACATAGCCAGAAAGCTCTGTTCCAACTGTTACATCTGAAAAGTTTGATTTACTGACAACTAATGGCTTATTACCTGAAGCAACAACAGCCATTTTGGCAACTTGTCCACGTGTTACTGAGTTATAAGGTTTGTAATACATTTTGCCATTTTCCGTATATCCTTTAATAACTCCTAAACTAACTAAATAATTGATCTCTTCATAAGCTTCATGATCTTTCGGAACATCTACAAAACCGCCACTTGCTTGTGCGCTATGTATAGTAAACATAGAAGCTGAAATGAATAAGACGCATAATATAAGACTGATCTTTTTGAGGTACAATGTCTTATTTCCTCCCTTCCTGTTCTCGTGTTCATTTTAGCAAAGTTTCACTGACAAAACTATCATACGAATGTAATTTTCTCCTGTTTTCGGCATCACCTCCATCATTGTGACTTACTTCATAAAAAGAAGAGAGTCTGCAAGTGCAAACTCTCCTCAACTTATACAATATTTTAAAGAACTTCCTTGCAATGTGTCACTTTAAACGTAGCCCTGTTCAAAGTGAAACGGAATTCAATTATTTCTGTACTTGTTTTGCTCGCTCAATAAATGCTTGAAGATGAGAAATTTTTAACATTTCATCATAACCAAAGTTACCGTTACCTTTACCTTCTGTAATACCATTAGAAGCTAAAATTGAAATAAATTCATTTGCCCAATGATTAGCAGGTACATCAGTAAATGCAATTAATTCACCTTTTTGCTCTAAGCCGAAAGCATGTACTAAAACTTTCGCAACTTGTGCACGTGTAATTGGTGAAGAAGGATTAAATTTACCGTTACTATCACCATCAAAAATACCTAACTTCGATACAGCAGCAATTGCACCAGCATGTGCATATGTTGGCTTAACATCTGTAAATTTTGTGTTTTTATCGGATGTATCCAAGTTAAGTGCTTTCGCGATTTGCTCTGCCACTTCTGCACGAGAAGCATATACAGTGAAATCGATAGCAGCATTCTTTACTTCTTCTTTAACAGCTTCTGCTTGTTCACTATCAAATGTTGCTACACGTTTCGCACCAACGTAACGAGAATTCCAATAATATGGATCGTTAACATTTGAATAGCTAACACCTTTATCAGTTTGAGAGTGGATCATTTTTCCGTCACCTATGTATATCGCTACATGTGAGATACCACTACCACTAGTGTTGAAGAATAATAAATCTCCTACTTGAAGATCATTTTTTGCTACTGCAGTCCCTTGTTGATATTGAGAGCCTGATGTACGATTTAATTTAATCCCTAAATCTGAAAAGACCTTGGAAGTGAAACCTGAGCAGTCAAATCCGCTAGTAGTTGTGCCTCCATAAGCATAAGGAGTACCTAAATATTTTGTCGCTGTATCAGTAACATCAGTTGGAGATGCTGCTTCAGCGTTATCTATTTGAGTTGTTGAAAATAACATGAAAGATGCAAAAATCGGTAATAACCATTTCTTTTTCATAGTTTCGGTATACCCCTCTCAGAACTTTTTTGCCTATACATAGACTATCATAAAAGATGCTATTTTAATTTTTCAATTGTGTAACGGTTTTTGAATACAAAAAAAACGCTGATATACCAACGTTTGCTGGTTTACCAACGCTAAAATATGGGTATTAAATAATGGGTATATCGGAGTTTTGTAACATTCCTGTAATATTAGCGACATTTTGTCATAATAGATTGCTATATTGAATCATTAAGACTAGTAGAAACGCATTTTAATCATGAAATTATTACCATTACAGTATTTGCAGTTTTTTCCCTCGCCTCCATCGACATCTTTCACCATGGCTAACCCTTCCCTATGAATTATTGACTAGAAAATAATTGCACCCAATAGTAATTTCCTTTGCTGTCTATGGCAATAGCAACCCCTGTATTTGTGTAATTTTCTCGTAAAATATTATCACGATGTGCTGGCGAAGCCATCCATGCTTTCACAGCCGCTTCGGGTGATGGAATATTTCTCCCTATGTTTTCTCCTAAGCTTGTATAAGAGTAATCGAATAGGGTTGCTAAATCCCACGGCATTCCATAGTAAGGTGATTCATGCTCAAAATAATGGCGATTTACCATATCTTGTGCCTTTATAACTGCTATCTGTGTTAAGGCTGCATCAAAGCTGAGAGGTTGTAGTTTTTTCTTTTGTCGCTCATTGTTGATTAATTGGATTACATCATTAGACATAGACGATGAATAATTTTTGGTCGACATATAGGACTTAGATAAATAATCATAGGCAATTTCATAATTTGCTACTTTAGATGAAAAATCGAGGCTACGTTCCACTAAAGAGGCAAATTGGGCACGCGTTACTAATTGATTCGGACCAAATTGCTGTCCATTAATGCCTTTAATGACCCCCACATCTGCAAGTGATTCAATATAATCCTTCGCCCAGTGACTCTCAGTAACATCATTAAATTTACTAATATTTTCGGAATCAACTTCGATCTTATAGGCTAGCGTTAACATTTTAGTAATGTGCATTCGTTTCAAAGGGGTATCTGGATAGAAACAATCACCATTTTGTAAAATCCCTCGTTCAACTAGGGCACAAATTTCCTTGTAATAAGGGTGGTTATCCGATAAATCTGTAAAGTCAGGTGAAAATGAAGATTCGAATTTCAATTGCATGGAACGTGCTATTGCCGCAGCTGCCTCTGCCCTTGTAATTGGCTGCTCCGGTCTGAAATAGCCATTCTGATCATTTGTCATATAATGTTTGTCAAGCATATGTGCTATGGAGCTACTAGCCCAATGTGATTGTGAAACATCCTTGGCAATACTAGCTGCTACAGCTTCTTCAGAAGTGATCGTTAGAGGCACAGCGTATGATGTTACTAGCAAGGTAAGAGAAATACCAACAACACTTGATATTTTTTTAAACATAGCGACCGCCTCCTTCATTCATGTATGTAAAACAGTGTTCCCATTATGTACTTAATCATTTTACCCCTTTCAACCGTATACAAACATACCATTATTACCTGTTTTTTCCTAACCAACTTTAAAAAAACACTCTATGGGCGGATTGCCTAAGAGTGATTCTTTATCTTATTCAACACCAATTACATAAAAAGAGCTGTCGTTTTTTTCTAATAGTCGGTATAGGAATAGTACCATTTGTCCCCGACGAACATCCGTATAAGGTGAAAATGTAGTCGAACTAGTTCCTTGTGTAATCCCATAATCTAATAACGTTTGAATATATTGATTGGTTTCATTATCTTTTGTAAAATCTGAAAAAGGTGCTGATAATGTTGTAGATTTTTGTAAGTCAAAGCCAAGTGTTAAAATTTTCGCCATTTGACTACGTTTAATAAATTGATCTGGATGATAATTTGCCCCTTTTTGAATAATGCCCTTGGTAGCTAATGCTGCAATTGGACCGTAGTATGGATGAGAGGTTGGAACATCAGTAAAGCCGGGATTTTCTACTTTCTTTGTCTCCAAATTTAATGCTTTTGCTAAAAAATAAGCTGCTTCCCCTCGGGTTAAACTTTGATAGGGGCTAAACATAGTATTTGTTGTTCCAAATACAATACCCTTACTATATAATTCTTGGACTGCCTTATATAATTCTGCCTCACTGCCACCATTTTTAATATCATTAAATGGCATAGATGCTGCTTCCGTTGGAATAGCCATAGCACAAGGAGCTACTATTATTGCTGCTGACAAACAGCTTGCTTGAAATAATTTTTTTGACAAAATAAATTCTTCCTTCCCTGCTTGAATAGATAATTTGAGGGGATTTATAAATTTTCATAAACTACCACATAAATTTAATTACGGAACAGCATAATCTCGTCTGGATTTTTTCGGCTTGCTCAAAAAAATTCCCTTCAAAAATTCGTGTTAATCCGCTCCTAAAAACTGAATCAAGAGATAAAGAAAGAGGGACACTTGCCCTCTTTCCTCACTCTAACCCTAATGTTCTTAAATGATCCTGTAAAATACGGAAGTTATACACCAAATCCTGTTGTTCAAGACTGAGCGAGCTGTAGAGCTTTTGTGCGGCCAGTACTTTCTTTTCAAATTGTTTATTGTCGGGATCTATTTCGCCAATCGCATTCACTACTTTTAATACCGCCGCTACATCTTTCTCGGCTTTCTTTAAAGTATCGTAGTTGATAACTTGCCCTCTCACTTTTGAATCTAATACTTTATAGGCCGCAACAGCATTCGCTACATCCTCTATATAGGTGCCAGAGGATGGATGAAGACCAGCTATAATTTCAACAACCTTCTTTACATCAGTCAAATTTTTCTCAGCCTCAAGCAGGATATTATAATTGGATACTCTTTGCTTATCAATTGTATTCAAGCTATCATAATCTTTTCTTACAGATTCAACCTTACCAAAATACAGTGGATCACTTGGCTTTAAATCTGCGATACTTTGATACACTTTAATCACACTATCTAATGAAAGAAGGAGCTGTTGATTGTATACATATCTTCGCTGTGTTGCATTTAAATTGTCATAGGCTTTTAAAATCTTTTGATATTGGCTATCCATATTTTTAGATGTCATCAGCTTTTCAATCTCATTAACAACATTAATAACAGGCTTTATCAACTTTTCTTGCTCTTGTAATGTTTTATAGTTTTCAACTGCCATTTGCTGATCTTTCGGCAGCGCATTATAAGCGGCTCTTATTTCTTCAATACGTTTAACATATTGGCTAGCTTCTACTGAAGGTAATTCCTCAATCATACGCTGGACATTACCTGCTCCTAAAATACTTGTTTCAGCAGCCTGTAATAGATGGTAGTTCGTAACATATTGCTGCATATCCTTACTTAGCCCATCATACAATGCACGGGCCTGTGTTGTATCTGTATGGAATGTTTTACTGGATGCTTTCAACTTACCAATTAGTTCAATTACTTTAGCTGTTGGCTCATAGCCCTGTAAAATAGCAATATTCTTGACGAATGCCTTTTGCTCTTTTGTTAGCTTATCATAGGCCTTTCTTGCGGCATTTACCTGACTAACAAATTTACTTGAACCAGGTTCTAAAACATCAATTTGTACCATGGTATTTAAAATAGGTTTTACTTGTTTCTCACGATCTGTTAATAATTTTACATTTGATACAAGCTTTTTCTGCCCTGATGGTAGCTTGTCATAAGCAACACGAGCATTCATTAGCTTCGTTAAAAACTCCTCATCGTCAGGTACAGCCGCTTCTATTAAGGCGATCACCGTATGTGCAGATTTTAGCTCAGTTTCAGCTGTGACAAGTTTTTCGTAGTTTAGAACAGCACTTTGTTTTTCTGGCGGTAAGGCATCATAATTTTTACGTGCCGTCTCTAAATCATTTAAAAACGTTTTGCTAGTAGGTTTTAATGTTTCAATTAAGCCTATTAATGTTGCTACATCTTCTACTGCTGCTAGCTGACCATAATTTGTGACACGTTTTTGCGAGGCAGGGTCTAAGGCATTGTAAGCTTTTCTTGCTGCTAATACCTTTTTAGAATAATCCTTACTTGATGGATTTAACGCTGTAATGAGATTAATGACTTTTACGACACTGGCATTATTTTTCTCATAGGAAGTTAACGTTTTATATTGTGTAACTAATTTTTTTGCATTTTTATCCATAGTTTTATACTCAGCTGTCAATGCTGCCACTTTTGCTACAAATGTAGTATCAGGCTCATTGGCTATTGAGATGACACGATCATCAAAGCTTTTAGCAATTGTTATATAGCCCTTTGCTGTTTGTAAATCTTGATAATTCGTGACTAGTTGTTTTGCGGCATCTGAAAGCGCTGCATAATCATTTAGTATCAGATCAACAGTTTCATTGTATGTTTTTTGTGAGGTATTTAAGGCCATGATTCGCGTAATGATGCCCATTGCCTCTACTTGATCTTTTAACGTTTTATAGTTTTTCACATAGCTCTTATTTGTAGCATCTAGCTTTAAATAGGCTGTATTGGCTGCTTTCGCTTTTTTCGTATAATCCTTTGCAGCAGGATCTAACTTTTCAACAAGCGTAATAACATTTAAAACAGCTTTTTGTGATTTTTCTAAATCGGTTAATATTTTAATATTTGTGACACGTTTTTTCGCATTTGCAGAAAGAGCATCATATTGTTTTCGTGCTTCCTGCATATCTTGAATCAGATTTTGCGAGCTATTTAAAGCCGTTATTTTGCTTATAACTGCTGCTAATACATCTTCTTCATTAGATAGCAAAGTTAATTTTTCACTTAGCTTTGTTTTAATAGTAGTTAATGCAGCTTCCTGTGCATGACCAGTTGGATCTAAAGCATTTACCTTCGTTTGGTATTCTCGAACTTTCTGGCTATAATCCGGTGACGTAGTCTTTAGTGCATTAACTTTATTTAATAAATCAGCATATGGAAAATAGATAGCTAATTGACCCTTATTTTGTACAATCGCCTGCTCTGCAGTACCAAGTTTATCAAAAGCCGACTGTGCTAATAGTGTTTTGCTCTCAAACGTAGAGAGGCTAGGATCAATGGCAGCAATTAATTTATCTACATCTGTCGAAGCACTATATTTCTTTTCCCATTCTACTAATGTTGCCAAGTTATTGACAATTTTTTTAACATTTGCAGCATTTACAGTAGAAGGTGGCGTATTGTATGCCTCTCGTGCACCCTTAATTTTTGTAAACTGTTCTGCTGCACCTGCATTTTCGATGCCTTGAATAAGAGCTTCAATATTTTCAGCTTCTTTGATTTCCTCCTGAGCAGCAGTTAGATTTGTAGCATTTTTGACAAATGCTTTTTTATCTAAACCGTTGTAGGAATCTAATAGATTATTAACTGTTGTACGATAATCTGCACTATTAGAAACAACTAGTGTATTAATTTGCTTTGAAACATCTGCCGCAGCTTTATAAGGTAAAAAAGCATTATAGTTAACAACATAATTTTGAGCTTCTTTAGTTAATTTACCGTAGGCTGTTTCAATGGCAGAAACTGCGCTAATAAAAGTAGTTGCCTTATCAAAGCTTGCTGCATCCTTATTCATTAATTGTGTAATACTATCTTCTACCTTTAGGGCAGCATCAATATTTTGCTTTGTGTCCGTATAGGTTTTATAAGGAGCGATTGTATCCCCTTCAGGAATATAAGTTGTAATAATTTTTTTATGATCTGCTGATAAAGCGTTATAGGCTGTTGTAATAGCAGACACTTTTTGTTTAATGGCTGTATAGTCAGAATTTGATAAATCCAATTTTAAACCATCTAATAGGTCAATAGTGGGCTGTACAGCAGCAACAGCATTTACCATTGTAGTCAGCTTATCTAAATCAGCACCATTTGTTTTAAAATAATTTTTTTGTGCTGCTTCATCATAACCATATTGAACTGCAAGCCCTAGCATTGATGAAACTGCAGTTTGTGGTGCAGCATTCACAGCTTCTTTAAAAGTCTTTTGCACATTTGCATAGGAGCCAGCTTTCGTTTCATTCATAAATTCTTTATATTTGTCTTCTGTCGCTTTAGCATCTCTAATTAGAGAACTACTTGTATAAGTTAATTTATTAATACTTTCGCCAAGGCCTTTAATTTCCGTTACCAAGGTTTTCTGTGCTCGTACGTAAGCGACTTTGGCTTTAATAAATTGAATTTCATCCGCAGTAAATCCTGCTGCCCCTAAACCATTAAAGCGACTTTCTGCAATCGTTATATCATCAAGTGAGGATTTATCCGTTAAATTTTTATACATCGTTTGCAGTTGTTCTTTTGTTTCAACCGCGACTGCATTCACATAAGCAACTTGCTCCGTTTTTTGTTGTGGCTGTATTTCTTGAGCATTGGCAAGTGCTGCCGGTGTTAGTAATAAACTTGTCAACACACCAACTTTTATTGGTTTCTTCAAAATGCCCACCCTTTCTTTTTACATTATATAGGAAAATGGATATGTATTTATAGCTTCATATTCTCTATCTTTAGTATCGGTACTTCTCGTTCAATTTCAAGCTATTCTCTCAAAGTCTCTTATGTCCTTTACGAATGTATTGATAATTGCTATTTTTAGATTGAATAGGCTTTTTATAGGAAGTTATTGTTAGGATACTATATAATTGAATTATGTGCATTGATCCTGCACATAATTTCATGTTGTTGAAATACTATTATGTCAATGAAATCAAGGTGACAAATTAAAAGTATAGTCCTTTTTCAAAACGAGGGGTTGATCTCCGTTCCAACTGAGTGCTTTCCTGGGGGCGTCCGATGAGCCGCTTCACTCGCGCTGCTCGCTCCAGGGTCTCATCTGTGACGCTGAATCCCCGAGGAGTCACTCAGTCTACACTCCAATCAACCACTGCTCATAGTATTTTCTTCTGGCATTTCACACAAATTAATAGTGATAGATTTGAAATCTTAGTCATCACTATATTGTGCAAAAATGGAGCTTTGATAACATTTTTCTATGTGAATGCAGAGCGACAGTAATAAGTGGCTTTTTATGTAAAGTGAAAAAGTAGTTTTATGCACAAAATGTAGGTTAACAGCTATAGAATTGTACCACTATTCTATCCATTTAATAATGGTGAGTAATATGCTTTATTTTACTTTTGAGGTAAGTAAATATTTAAAGTTCTACATTATTGCTGATTGGAGTGCAAGGCTACTCGACTCCCGTGGGATAGCGAGACAGACGAGACCCTGCACGGAGCGTCAGCGCAGGAAGCGGCTCGTCGCTCGCCCACTGGAAAGCGAGTAGCCTGGAACGGAAATCACCTTCATTTTGACTAAATATTCACAAAGAGTCC
>Ga0213823_1002260_pt1 | contig 10406 bp, 6 predicted proteins | sample MC6MC0907MG_FD_179887 | JGI IMG/M metagenome (GOLD analysis project Ga0213823, IMG submission 179887) | Enriched soil aggregate microbial communities from Iowa State University, Ames, United States - MC6-MC0907-MG | ecosystem: Environmental > Terrestrial > Soil > Unclassified | place: USA: Iowa...
TTGCTCGCTCTGGTCAGGGTGGACCAGAAAGATGATTTCGTAATGACGCATGAATGCTCCTTACGGGTTGTAGCCTGCCGCTCAAAAGCGGTCAGACAAGGAGTGAATGACACTTGTGTGTCTTGCCTCAGAGATAGGCACATATGCGCCTGCCGCAACGGCAAGGGGCGCAATTGTAGAGAAGGGGGAACAGCGGCGCAAGGCAATTGGTGATTATTTGAACAACTGGGCGCCAGGGCGCGCCAAACCTGCCAGACAGGCCTGCTCACGATTGCGGCGCCTCGGTCGGGCCGCTATCGCGAGCAAGCTCGCGCCTGCATGAAGGGAGGAAACTCAGGCCTTCTTGGTTGCGCTCTTGGCTTTGGCCGCACGCTGGCGCGTGGCTTCGAACAGGCACACGCCGGTAGCCACCGAAACGTTGAGACTGCTGACGCTACCGGCCATCGGCAGGCGCACCAGGAAATCGCAATGCTCGCGGGTGAGGCGACGCATACCCTTGCCTTCGGCGCCCATGATCAGGATGGTCGGCCCGGTCAGGTCCTGGTCATACAGTTCCTGCTCGGCTTCACCAGCCGTGCCGACGACCCACAGGCCGCGCTGCTGAAGCTTTTCCAGGGTGCGCGCGAGGTTGGTCACGGCTACCAGCGGAATCACTTCCGCGGCGCCGCACGCCACTTTACGTACGGTCGGGGTCAGGGTCGCCGATTTGTCTTTCGGCACCAGCACCGCCAGCGCACCGGCCGCATCGGCAGTGCGCAGGCAGGCGCCAAGGTTATGCGGGTCGGTCACGCCGTCCAGCACGAGAAGCAGCGGCGCACCCTCGGTACGGTCGAGCAACTCATCGAGCATCGCTTCGCCCCAGACCTGGCTTGGGCTCACTTCAGCCACGACGCCCTGGTGAACGCCTTCGACCCAGGCGTCCATTTCGCGACGCTCGGCCTGACCGACCGCCACGCGATTCTGCCCGGCCAGGTCCACCAGCACCTGCACGCGCGGATCGCTGCGGCCTTCGGCCAGCCAGATCTGCTTGACGCGCTTGGGGTGGTGACGCAGCAATGCTTCTACAGCGTGCACGCCGTAGATCTTTTCCAACTGACTCATGACTTGGCCTTGGGTTTACGCGCCCCGCCGCTTTTCGCCGCAGGACCTGCGCCCGCTTTCGGCGGACCTTTACGATGTTTGCTCGGCTTGCTGGAAGTCGGCTTGCCGGACTTTCCCCCAGACGCCGCTTTACCGCCGCTCTTGGCTTCGGCCAGCAGCGCCTGCTTCATTTCACGGCTCTTGCGCACTTCGGCGTTTTTCGCCGCCGCATCGCTGGAGCGGTAGGCCTCGACCGGCTTCTCCTTGGCCGGACCACGACGCCCGGCCTTGGCTGGGGCGGGCTCGGCAGCCGTCTTGGCCGGAGGCACATCGACTGCGCCACGTTTTTTGCGACCGATCGGCGCACTGATGGTTTTTTCCGCCATCTCGAAGTCGATCTTGCGCTCGTCCAGATCGACGCGCATGACCCGCACTTCCACGCTGTCACCCAAGCGGAAGCTGCGGCCGGTGCGCTCACCGGCGAGGCGGTGATGCACGGGATCGAAGTGGTAGTAGTCGCCCGGCAGCGCCGTGACATGCACCAGACCTTCGACATAGATATCGGTCAGTTCGACGAACAGGCCAAAACCGGTCACTGCAGTGATCACGCCCGGGAACGCCTCGCCCACGCGGTCTTTCATGTATTCGCACTTGAGCCAGTTCACCACGTCGCGGGTCGCTTCGTCGGCACGCCGCTCACTCATCGAGCACTGCTCGCCAAGCTGCTCGAGAATCGCCTCGTCGTAGGGATAGATGCGCGCCTTCGGAATGGTCATCGCACCGGCACGACGCACATGAGGAGTGTTCTGCTTGGAGTGGATGACACTGCGAATCGCCCGGTGCGTCAGCAGGTCCGGGTAACGGCGAATCGGCGAGGTAAAGTGGGTATAGGCTTCGTAGTTCAGGCCAAAGTGGCCCTGATTGTCAGCGCTGTACACCGCCTGGCTCAAGGAGCGCAGCATCACGGTCTGGATCAGATGGAAGTCCGGACGATCCTTGATGCTTTCCAGCAAGGCCTGGTAGTCCTTCGGCGTCGGGCCGTCCTTGCCTTTATGCAGGGACAGGCCGAGCTCGCCGAGGAAAGCGCGCAGTTTTTCCAGGCGCTCTGGCGGCGGGCCGTCGTGAACGCGATAGAGCGCGGGGATTTCGTGCTTCTTGAGGAATTCGGCGGTGGCCACGTTGGCCGCCAGCATGCATTCCTCGATCAGCTTGTGCGCATCGTTACGGGTAGTCGGACGAATTTCCGCAATCTTGCGCTCGGAACCGAAGATGATCCGGGTTTCCTGGGTCTCGAAGTCGATAGCGCCACGGGTATGACGGGCACCGAGCAGAACCTTGTACAGCGCATAAAGCTGCTTGAGGTGCGGCACGACATCGGCGTATTCGCCACGCAGTTGCTTGGCCTCGCTGGTTTTCGGCTGTTCGAGGATAGTGCTGACCTTGTTGTAGGTCAGGCGTGCCTTGGAGTGGATCACCGCTTCGTAGAACTGGTAGTCGGTCATCTCGCCGGATTTGGAGATGGTCATCTCGCACACCATAGCCAAACGATCGACTTTCGGGTTCAGCGAGCACAGGCCATTGGACAGCTGCTCCGGCAGCATTGGCACCACGCGCTCGGGGAAGTACACCGAGTTGCCACGCACCTGCGCCTCGTTATCCAGCGCCGAACCGATCTTCACGTAACTGGAAACGTCGGCGATCGCCACGTACAGCTTCCAGCCACCGCCGAACAGGCGCAGCTTGCCGGGCTTGGCTTCGCAGTAAACCGCGTCGTCGAAGTCGCGAGCGTCTTCGCCGTCGATGGTGACGAACGGCAGATCACGCAGGTCGATGCGCTTCTCTTTGTCCTTATCCTCGACTTCCGGCTTGAGCTTGCCGGCTTCCTTCAGCACCGCCTCGGGCCAGACGTGAGGAATATCGTAGGTGCGCAAGGCAACATCGATTTCCATGCCCGGGGCCATGTAGTTGCCCACGACCTCGACCACGTCGCCTTGCGGCTGGAAGCGCGGAGTCGGCCAGTGAGTGATCTTCACCTCGACGAACTGGCCGATCTTGGCGCCAGCATTGCGACCCGGGGTCACCAACACTTCCTGCTGGATCTTCGGGTTGTCCGCCACCACAAAACCGATTCCGCCTTCTTCGAAGTAACGGCCGACGATGCTCTCGTGGGCACGGGACACTACTTCGACGATCATGCCTTCGCGGCGACCGCGGCGATCCAGACCGGAAACCCGGGCCAGTGCACGGTCGCCATCGAACACCAGGCGCATCTGCGCCGGGCTCATGAACAGGTCGTCGCTGCCGTCATCGGGAACCAGGAAGCCGAAGCCGTCACGGTGACCGCTGATGCGGCCGAGGATCAGGTCGAGCTTGTCCACCGGCGCATATGTGCCGCGGCGGGTGTAGATCAGTTGGGCATCGCGCTCCATGGCGCGCAGGCGGCGGCGCAGGGCTTCGATCTGGTCTTCTGTGGTCAGACCAAACTCTTCGACCAACTGTTCGCGGTTAGCAGGCGAACCCCGATCAGCAAGGTGCTGAAGGATCAGTTCGCGGCTAGGGATAGGGTTTTCATATTTTTCCGCTTCACGAGCGGCCTCGGGATCGAGGGACTGCCAATCGGCCATTAGATAAATTTCACCTTGTCTATATGCGGGTTAGTTTGGCATACGCGTATTGAAACGGGAAATTTCAGGCTAAGACAGGCTCCGAAAAGTCCTTTAGAGGCTTCAGAACCATCCTGCAAAAGCCGTCGGGGAATTTTTTTCAACATTTTCAAGATCAGGGGTTTACAGCTCAAAAGGTGGTCCGTATAGTGCGCGCCATCGACGACGGAGACGTTGTCGATACTGCCCAGATGGTGAAATTGGTAGACACGCCAGCTTCAGGTGCTGGTGGCCGCAAGGCCGTGGAAGTTCGAGTCTTCTTCTGGGCACCAATTTAGAGCTGTAGATCGTTTGAATCTTCAGACTCCTCCAAAAACCCGCGAAAGCGGGTTTTTGCATTCTAAGTGTTTGATTTATTGAATCTAAGTCAAAACAGGGCTTTACAGATTCAAAGGCGCTCCGTATAGTTCGCCCCATCAACAGCGGCAACGCTGCTGATACTGCCCAGATGGTGAAATTGGTAGACACGCCAGCTTCAGGTGCTGGTGGCCGCAAGGCCGTGGAAGTTCGAGTCTTCTTCTGGGCACCATATTCAAGCTTCACAGCATAGCTGTGAAGTCTCACAAAAACCCGCGAAAGCGGGTTTTTGCGTTTCTGGCCCACAACAATCATTTCCCCCGCCAAAACGCCCCCTCCTCCAGGGCTATCCAGCCCGCCAAGCCGCACATGAGAAACAATATCGTTTATGATTGTTACAAGTTTTTGCGGCATCACAGTGAGGAACCCTGCGAATGATGTTTAGAAACACCCCCCTTCCAACATCCCTTCTGCGTGGCTTGACCATCACTTTGCTGGGCCTGGCCCTGGCATCTCCACTCACTCAAGCAGCTGATCCGGTTTCCCTGACGCTGTACAACGGCCAGCACAAGGAAGTCGGCGACGCCATCGCTAAGGCTTTCGAGGCCAAGACCGGGATTCACGTCAATGTGCGTAAAGGTAGCAGCAACCAGCTCGCCAGCCAGATCGTGGAAGAAGGCGAGCGCTCCCCCGCCGATGTGATTTACACCGAAGAATCGCCGCCCCTGAACAAACTCGGCGAGCAAGGCCTGCTGGCCAAGACCGATGCGGCGACCCTTGAAGTCCTACCCAAGGACTACGTCGCCGGCAACGGCACCTGGATAGGCATTACCGCCCGCGTTCGCGTGGTGGCGTTCAACCCGAAGCTGATCGACGAAAAAGACCTGCCTGCATCGGTGATGGAGTTCTCCCAGCCACAATGGCAAGGCAAGGTAGGCTTCGTTCCTACCAGCGGCGCGTTCCAGGAACAGGCCGTGGCAATCATCAAGCTGCACGGGATGGACGCCGCCGAAGAATGGCTGACCGGCCTGCGCGCTTTCGGCAAGACCTACAGCAATAATATGGTGGCCTTGAAGGCCGTGGAAAACGGCGAAGTCGCCACCGTGCTGGTGAACAACTACTACTGGTTCGCCCTGCAAAGGGAGAAGGGCCAACTGGACTCGAAGCTGCACTATTTCACCGGCGGCGATGCCGGCGGATTGATCACCGTATCCAGCGCCGCGGTACTCAAGTCCAGCAAACACCCCAAAGAAGCCCAGCAATTCCTCGCTTATATGGCCAGCGAAGAAGGCCAGCGCGTAATCACCCAGACCACCGCAGAATACCCGCTGCGCAAAGGCCTGGAGTCGGATCGAGGCCTCAAGCCGTTCAGTGAACTGCAAGCGCCGAAAGTCACCCCGGCCGACCTCGGCAACGCCGAAGAAGCCCTGGAACTGGAACGCGAAGTCGGCCTGAACTGATGAGCCCATCGCTGCCCACCCCCGCCTCGCGCACGAACTACATACCGAGGCGCAAGGGGCCATCGATCTGGCTGCTGCTACCGGTCCTGTTGCTGGTCGGGCTCAGCCTGCTGCCATTGCTCTATGTCGGGCTCAAGGCCTGGCAGGCCGGCTGGGCCGAAGCCCTGCACCTGCTGTGGCGACCCTATGTATTCGGCCTGCTGCGCAACACCCTGCTACTGCTCATTGGCGTGACCGTTACCTGCGCCATCGTCGGCCTGTCCCTGGCCTGGCTGCTGGAACGCAGCGACTTGCCGGGGCGACGCCTCTGGGGCGTGATCCTGTGCCTGCCCTTTGCCGTACCGGCCTTTGTCAGCAGCTTCACCTGGGTCTCCCTCAGCGCCAGCTTCGAAGGCCTGGGCGGGGCCATCCTGGTCATGAGCCTGTCCAAGTACCCGCTGGTATTCCTGCCTGTCGCGGCCACCCTGCGCAATCTCGATCCCTCCCTGGAGGAATCGGCCCGCACCCTCGGGCAGAATCGATGGGGCGTGTTCTTCCGGATCACCCTGCCCCTGCTCTGGCCGTCGCTGCTGGCCGGCTCGCTACTGATCGCCCTGCACATGCTGGTGGAGTTCGGCGCACTGTCGATCATTGGCCTGCAAACCTTCACCACCGCGATCTATCAGCAGTTCGAACTGGAGTTCAGCAATGCCAACGCGGCGATGCTGTCCGCCGTGCTGCTAGCGCTGTGCCTGGCCCTGCTGTGGCTGGAGTTGCGGGTTCGCGGCAAAGGCCGCCACGTACGAACCGGCCAGGGCGCGGCGCGACATGCCGAGCAGGTGCGCCTCGGCAAGTGGGCGATTGGCGGACAACTGTACTGCGCGCTACTGACCCTGATCGGCAGCGGCATTCCGCTGGGCATGCTGGCGTACTGGCTGGCCGTCGGTTCATCGGCCGCTTTCCCGGTGGCCGCCATCAGCGAAGCCCTGCTCTCCTCCCTGGCGCTATCGTTGGGTGGCGCGGCGCTGTGCCTGGTGCTGGCGGTACCGGTCGGACTGCTGGTAGTGCGCCACAAAGGTCGCCTGGCACTCTGGGCCGAACGCCTGCCTTACCTGCTGCACGCCCTGCCAGGCCTGGTAATCGCCCTGACGCTGGTGTTCTTTGCCCTGCACTACGTACCGGCGCTGTATCAGACCTCAGCCCTGCTGCTGATTGCCTACGCCCTGCTGTTCCTGCCCCTGGCGCAGGCGCCGATCCGCACCGCCCTGAACAAGGCGGCGCCGCAACTCGAGGAAGCCGCCCGCACCCTGGGCGCCTCCTCATTCACGGCCTTCTGCCGCGTGACCCTGCCGATCATTTTCCCGGCATTGGGTGCCGCCTTTGCCCTGGTATTCCTGGATGCCATGAAGGAACTGACGGCTACCCTGCTGCTCAGCCCGACCGGACTGAATACACTGGCAACGGAAGTCTGGGCGCACACGGCGAATGTGGAGTTTGCCGCCGCAGCGCCTTATGCGGCGCTGTTGATCCTGGTATCGGGACTACCGGTCTATCTGTTGACGACACGGATGTATCTGAGCCGCTGAGCCTACTCCTACAGAAAGCCTTCTGTAGGAGCCCCGCCCCGAGCATTCAGCCTCGTGAACACTCAAGCCCGGAACTGCCCCAGGCTGGCCTTCAGTTGGGCTGCCAGGCTATCCAGTACCTTGCCGCTGGCCGTGGTCTCCACCACAGCCTGAGCTGCCCGCTCGGCCTGGGCATGGATGGTCTCGACCCGGCCGCGCACCGCTTGCGCGCCCTGAGCCTGATGGGCGGCCGCCTGGGTCGCCAGGCCAATCGCCGCGTGCACCTGCTCCACCGACGACTGCACCGATTGTTGCAGCCGCGCACTGTCGCGCAACACCAGCAACCCTTCGCTAGCCTGCCTTCCAGCCTGGCCGATCGCCGCCACCGCCTCGCGCGCGCCCTGCTGCAGCGCACCGATATACGCCTGGATATCGCCGGTAGAGCTTTGCGTCTTGCTCGCCAGCGCCCTGACCTCATCGGCCACCACCGCAAAGCCGCGCCCGGTTTCCCCGGCCCGCGCCGCTTCAATGGCCGCATTCAAGGCCAGCAGGTTGGTCTGCTCGGCAATCCCATGAATCACCGTCAACACCACCTCGATCTGTTCGCTCTGCTGCGCCAGGCGTTCGATGACCTTGGCCCCCGTGTCGACCTGCCCCGCCAGTGCCTCGATCAGGCCACCCACCTGGGCCGAGGTCCGAGTGTTTTCGTCGGTCGCCTGACGGATCTCCACCACCTGCTGCAAGGCCGCCTGCATCGCCTGGCTTTCCGCCTGAGCCTCGTCAGCCATCTGCGACAGCGCCCGCAAACTCTCCGCCACCTCGTCACGCTGGGCCTCGGCCGCGGCATCCGCTCCGGCATTACGCAGGCTCATCGCGCCGATTTCGACGCCAGTACGCTGCGCCACATCGCCGGCCTCACGCACGATCGGCTGCAACTTGTCGACAAAGCGATTGACCGCCGAGGCCATGTCGCCGATCTCGTCATTGCTGTTGAGCTGGACCCGCTTGGTCAGATCACCCTCACCGGCGGCCAGATCGTTTAGCGCGGCGATCAGCAGATGCAGCTTGCTGACCACTCGCCGCCCCAGCACCACCGCCAGCAACAGCAAGACCCCGCAGCCAACCAGCGCCAGGCCCATACCAATGCGCCAGCGCAGGGTGGCCGCCGCGTCCTGCACGGTACCCGCGGTGTTGGCCTGCATGTCCGAAGCGCTGGTCTGCGCCGACTGCAGGCGCGCGCGCATGGCCGCAGAACTGTCCGCCGAAGCGCCCTTGAGGCTATCGCCGACCAACTGGTCGCTGTTGGCGATCAAGGCCTCGAAACGCTTGTCCAGCGCCGCCACATCCGCCTCGACCGACGCAGTGGAAACCCCCATCAGCACCTTGCCGATTTCCACGCCGTTAGGACTGATGGAGGCTTCCAGGTAGTAGACCGATGGATCGTTCTTGGCCGCGTCCAGCACCTTGTCCAGGGCACGGTCGCCCCTGCCCTTTTCCAGCAGCGCCTTGTTGATCGGGTTTTCCCGGTTCAGATAGCGGGTCAGGTGCTCGCCATTGGCGTCGTCGTACACCACGAACAGCACGTTGGGATTGCGCTGGGCGCGCCGGGCGAACTCGGAGAGGGTCGGAACGTCGCTGTCCCACATGGCGCGTGGGGCCACCGAAGCGAGCAACTGGGCCATATCATTGGCTGAATCCTTGAGATCCTTCTCCAGCGTCGTGCGCAATTGCGCCTGCTCCTCTTCCAGGCGCGAGGAGAGCCCGGCAGTCAAGCGCTGCCGGGTGCTGCTGGAAAGGCTTTCCAGGCTCGAAGTGACCTCGCGAGCCGCCTGTTCCAGTTCGCCGGACAGCTTCTGGCTATCGACACCCAGACGAACGGCCAGATCCGCCTCCAGCGCCGTCACCGTGCTCCGGGTCAGGGCAACGGCAACCAACACCTGCACCAAAAGAGCGATACCAAGGGTAACGAACACAGGCCGCAACAAACGGCTTTGTAACAGTGAGAGAACGGCCGACACAGGAAATCCCTCTACTTATACGCCATCAAATTGATGGCACTCTGGAAGGACAAATCACAGCAAGGGTCGTGCCGCCCGGCAGGCAGAAACGACAAAGGCCCCTATGAAGGGGCCTTTGTTTTTTACATCAACGACTTATCAAGCAAACGGGTGACGCAGAACGATGGTCTCGTTGCGGTCCGGGCCTGTCGAAATAATGTCGATCGGCGCGCCGACCAGCTCTTCGATACGCTTGATGTAGGCACGGGCAGCGGCCGGCAGCTCTTCCAGGGTCTTGGCCCCCAGGGTCGACTCGCTCCAGCCTGGCATCTGCTCGTATACCGGCTCCAGGCCGATGTAGCTGTCAGCGTCGGTTGGCGCGTCGATGACTGCGCCATCCTGGTTCTTGTAGCCCACGCAGATGTTGATGGTTTCCAGGCCGTCCAGTACGTCCAGCTTGGTCAGGCACAGGCCCGAGATGCTGTTGACGTCGATGGCGCGACGCAAGATGACGGCATCGAACCAGCCGCAACGGCGGGCACGGCCGGTGGTTGCACCGAACTCATGGCCACGCTTGGCCAGGAAAGCACCCACGTCATCGAACAGTTCGGTCGGGAACGGACCCGAACCTACACGAGTGGTGTAAGCCTTGGTGATACCGAGGATGTAGTCCAGGTACATCGGGCCAACCCCCGAACCGGTGGCGATGCCGCCGGCAGTGGTGTTGGAGCTGGTGACGTACGGATAAGTACCGTGGTCGATGTCCAGCAGCGAGCCCTGGGCGCCTTCGAACATGATGTCCTTGCCCGCGCGACGCAGCTGGTGCAGTTCGGCGGTCACGTCCAGCATCATCGGCTTGAGCAGCTCGGCGTATTCCATGCACTCGTCGAGCGTCTTCTGGAAGTCGATGGCCGGCTCTTTGTAGTAATTGACCAGTACGAAGTTGTGGTAGTCCAGCAACTCGCCCAGCTTCGCGGCGAAACGCTCGCGGTGGAACAGGTCGCCGATACGCAGGCCGCGACGAGCGACCTTGTCTTCGTAGGCCGGGCCGATGCCGCGACCGGTGGTACCGATCTTCTGCTCGCCGCGGGCCTTTTCACGCGCCTGGTCCAGCGCTACGTGGTAGGACAGGATCAGCGGGCAGGATGGGCTGATACGCAGGCGCTCACGCACCGGCACGCCTTTCTCTTCCAGCTTGACGATTTCACGCAGCAAGGCGTCCGGCGCAACCACCACGCCGTTGCCGATCAGGCACTGGACGCCTTCGCGCAGCACACCCGAAGGGATCAGGTGCAAGACGGTTTTCTCGCCGTCGATCACCAGGGTGTGGCCAGCGTTGTGGCCACCTTGGTAGCGCACTACGGC
>Ga0213823_1002261_pt1 | contig 10403 bp, 8 predicted proteins | sample MC6MC0907MG_FD_179887 | JGI IMG/M metagenome (GOLD analysis project Ga0213823, IMG submission 179887) | Enriched soil aggregate microbial communities from Iowa State University, Ames, United States - MC6-MC0907-MG | ecosystem: Environmental > Terrestrial > Soil > Unclassified | place: USA: Iowa...
CTTCAATTTATCACTATACATTTATGTGAAATGCCAATGAAAATACTATGAGCAATGGTTGATTGGAGTGTAGACTGAGTGACTCCTTGGGGATTCAGCGTCACAGATGAGACCCTGGAGCGAGCAGTGAAGCGGCTCATCGGACGCCCCCAGGAAAGCACTCAGTCGGAACGGAGATCAACCCCTCGTTTTGAAAAAGGGCTATACTTTTTAATTTGTCACCTTGATTTCATTGACATAATAATATTTCAACAACATGAGCAAAAAACGAACGCTAATCACGTTCGTTTTTTGTCTTATAAATATTTTTCACGCCACCGTAGCTGTTCTTTTTCTGTAAGCTGTTGTTCAAGGTCCTGATCCCATTGATGCATTAGGGTGTTCCAAACACGCGCAAACAGAATATCCTGCTCTTTATCATAAAGAACAAATTCAAGGCATGGAATATCATTAATTTGCTTCGCATCTGCTTGAACAATTTTTGAGATTATTTTTTGAGAGATACCAGCTTCTTCGCCATCCTCTTGCTGAAGTGCTGCTATTAATGTAGCTTCTTCAAAATGCTCCTTCTGCTCTGCCTCTTTATTCACATAGCGATATAGCTCTGGTAACTCTTCGTACTCCTCCATACGATCCACGTCAACAGCAAGAAACGCGAGATGGCATGGACTATAATATAAGGTAGCCGTCTCTAGCTCTAGCTCCTCCTCAAAAATGCCACGCTCCAGTTGCTGCTGTCCTTTGGATGTTAATTGATAAAAGCCTTCCTGCTTGTCAATTAAATTGACTCTAGACATTAATGACACTAAATCCGCTATGAATAATGGGTCAACAAGTAATAGCTCACTTAGCTCCTGTGCACTACTAAAATTCGCTTCCCGTATGCTAGTTAATAGCATGGTCATTAAAACATCCATTGTCGAGCGACGAACAGGTTCATACGTCACTTCTACTGTGCGGATTGGAATACACCACTCATCCGTTTTAACAATTTTAATCATTCGATTTTGTTGAAGTTCACGCAATAAGCGTTGCTGTAATTTTGACAAATCTACATCACCTGTCCTTCATGATTACGCAAGCCATTATAGGATTTTACTGTATTTAAGAGATTGCTATACATTTCTCGCGTATCCTGATGCTTGGCACGTTTCGCAAACATATCAGCACTTCCAACAAGCAATAATAGCTCTCGCGCACGAGATAAGGCGACGTTTAAACGGCGATAATCTCTTGCAAAGCCAATGTCTCCTCCTTTAGATGTATTACGGACCATACTCACTAATATGACATCCATCTCCATCCCTTGGAACTTATCGACAGTCCCTGTTCTAAATTGTAGATGAGATAATTGTAATTCCTGCTGAAGAAGACGATTTATTTTCTTAACCTGCTCACCATAGAAACTAATGACACCAACGCTTTTTTGTGCATCTTGTGGCATTCGACCAGCCTCTTTTGCTGCAATAACAGCATCATTTAAATCTATTAAAATACGCCGGATAGTTTGTATTTCCCCCTCATTGAAGCGACTCGTCCCACCCTTTACCTGTTCCTCTAGATAAGGTTTCTCGGTAGGAATATCAATCCACAACAAATGGTCATCTCGGCTAACGAACTGACCTTCTAAGCAATGATTGCGTGCAGCATCGGAATCTGGTAAACCACATTGTAAGCCATTCTCTTCCTTTGCATAAAACGGTGTGATACTATGCATAATTTTTTCATGCATACGATACTGCAATGCAAGCATTTGTTTATGAGTATGAGGCAGATTATTAAATAAACGTTCAAATAAGGATTCACGTAGCAAGTTCTTTAATTCCTGTGCACCCTCAAAGTTTGGATTTTCATCCAGCATTGTCTTTAAGGTTTCCTCTAATGTATCATCTCCAAGTAATGGTGGTAGCTGATGATGATCACCCACTAAGATAATCTTCTTCCCCTTTAGCATTGGTAATAAAAGTTCTGGTGGTGTTGCCTTGGATACTTCATCGATTATAACCACATCAAATGTAGGATAGTTTTCCATAAACTCCTTACTAGCCGAAGCTACGCATGTTGTACCTATAACATTAGCATGACGTACATATAATTTACGAATTTCATCTAAATCATATTCAGTAGCGTTTTGTAGCTTATCTCTCCATTGCTCCTGTAATTTTTTCCGAAGAGGTAGCTGCTGTTCCTTACGTTGCATTTCCTCTAAAGCTGTTTGAGAAGATTTAATCGCTACCTCTACTTCCTCATAAGTACGCTCTGGTGTTGATTGAAGGAGCTTAGTGCAAGTAGTGAGTTGCTTTTCCTTCTTTAATCCAGCAATATTTATTTCCTTTATGCTTTCGTCTATTTGTAAAAGCTGCTGTTCAGCTTCTTGTAAGCTAGTTTGTGCTGTTTGAAGTATTGCCTTCTTTGGTAGGAGCTGTAAATTAGCCTGCTCAACTGCTTCTAGCTGCTTTTGCACGGTCTGAAGGGAGGACTTTGATTGCGATATAAGTATTTTCAACTGCTCTACAGATTCCTCCGGTTCACCATCAATTTGGAATGTCTCAGCTAGCTGCTGGAGTCGTTCTGTATGCTGCAAAAATGGCTGCAATTGTCTCTGTAAGCTTTGAACGTCAAAGCTCGTAATGGCACATTCTTGATGAATTAAAGAGCTAATACTTCTACGCAGCAATTCAAATTCTTGATCCTTATGCTGCTGTTGCTGCTTGAGGGCAACACCTTTTTGCCAGACAAAATCGCGACGCATATACAGTCCCAGCAAATAGCTTTCAAGCTGCTCAGCTGATGGTGATTGCCCATCTTGAAAGGCTTGATTAAGCTGCGCAAAGACGCCTGTTAAATTTTGCAATGAAAACGACTGAACTGGCTGTACTCTACTTTTAGCAAGCGCACGTTCTCTAGCATCGTCTGCAAGTAATGACTCAAGCTTCGCAATGGCCTTTTGTAGTCGCGTATTAATGGTTGCCCATGCCTTTAAATCTTTAGCATCCTCTAAATGACGAATCCTTTCTATTTGCTGTGATAGTACATAGGATGGTCGTATTTGATAATGCTGTAAAAAACGCTGAATTAGCTCATAGGAAAGTAAAGTATCAATATATTTTTGAGCTTCCTTCATTAAATGCAGTCGATCGCTTTCTTCCTCATATTTCACTTGAATATCCTTAAACTGGTAAGCTAACTGTTGCTTTTGTTCCTGTAGCTCCTTATATTGGGCAGCAGCTTCTAGTTTCTCAATCTTTTGAGTAACCTCTTTTACCATATTTTGTAGCTGCTCAGCCGATGGATTTTCAGTAAGAACCTGTTCAAGCGACTTTACAGTAGGCTCAATTTGCGCCAGTTGTTTTTCGTAATGCCCTTTTTGCGCCTCACATTCCTGCTGATCTGCTTTTGTTGCCTTTAATTCCTTTTTTAATGCTTGAATTTCCTGCTGTAAAATGGGCTCATCTATTGCAGCCTGCTCTTTTGACGCAATCTCTTTTGTCAGTTCCTCAAGCCATACCTTCAATTTGTCCTGTTCTTCATGAGCCTTGATTATGCTTGCCTTTAGCTCCTGTTCACGCTCTGTAAAGGATAAAATTTCCTCTTTAATCGCTGCTAGAGTTTGCTCACGCCAATGGAGTGCAACATTTTCCTCTATAAATTTTTTACCTTCTTCTTCAATGCTTTCTGTTCTACCATAGCGTAAAATTCGAATTTCCTGATTGGAAAGAAGGCGGCCTAGTGCATTATCAACCGCTAAATTCGATTGAGAAGCAACAAGTGTTTTTAAACCCGCCTTGACATTTTGCTGACAAATTTCAGATATAACAGTAGTCTTTCCGGTTCCAGGAGGTCCCTGAATTACGTACAAATCTTCAACAGACAATGCCCCTAAGACAGCTCGTTGCTGATATTCATTTAAATGGTTATGAAAAGCGATATCCTCGGGTAGCTTTGCTGCTCGTACAGTTGGACGTCTTTCAAATAGGATTGTTTCTAGATGAGGATTAACCGCCTCGCCCTTTTCAAGCTTTGTAAAACCATTGCGTAATCGTCTTATTTGACTCAATGTAGCAAAATTACTAAAGCTTGCCTGCTTAGAACGTAAATGAAGCTGATTTTTACGAGCTAAATCCTGTACAAAAGGCTTTAGGTCAATTTCTACTGTTTGTTTACCTGCATTTGTTTTTAATACTTGTCCAATTTCACCACGAACTCCTTGAATGCTAACACTTAAACCTTCAAGCTGCTTCCATTCCTTAGACTTTATATAAGGGCATACAATCGTAAGCCTTGTAAAATCTTCATTAAAATAGCTTTGTTTAAATTCTGTATGAATATCATCAATCGTTGCATCTCGTTCTTGAATTTTTAAATAGCCTTCCCAGCTCGAAATACGTTTTTTCACATATTCTGTGCGTTCCTCAGCGATCGGTAGCTCTCTAATCTTTGTATGAAGCTCAAGTGGAATGCCTGCACCATTATTGGGCTTTGTAATAAATTGTAATGCTGCTGGCAAACGTCGATTGGTATTAATCGGGCCATGCATATGGACAAAACGAATATTTGTAGCTAACAGGCCCTCCACCTTTAACACACAATCCATAATGGCTGTTTTTTTTGCTAGAACTTCGTTTAGTTTTTCATTATGCTCAGCATTAAAATAAACGGATAAAAACGTTTCGCCTATCGTTTTAGCTTTACGCTTTTCTATGTACACGGTAAAAGATTTTTGTAACGCAAAAAAGGCATGCTCATTTGCCGAGCATTCCTCTACCGCTTCCTTGGCCTTATTCGTCAAAATAAGATTACAGCGTTGCTTTTCTAGTAAAGCGATGTCCTGCATGAGCAGCCCTCCTTTCCGATTGCTAAAATCCTATTTTATCACAATGAAAAAGGATACTTAAAAAGAAAAATCCCCTGCATAGTGATTTTCTTCCACCATGCAAGGGATCAATTTCGCCTTGGCGTAATTGTTGCTGTCGCTTCGCTTTCGCACAGATAAACAATGCGTCCGGATTTTGAATTGTGCCCGCACAATTCATTCCTTTTAAAATCCGTGACATCCGCCGGGGGCCTTATCTTCATTCAGTAGGTGTTTGGACACCCACTGAAAAGGAACCAATACCGCATTCATCTCACCACCTGTAGAGGTAGGAGTCTTCTGTATCTGCCGCTACGCTTTCGATACAAAAAACATTTGCTGGATGAAGATAAAGCTTCTCTTAATGTTGGTCAATTGTTTCCTTTGGCAATGTTTTGCTCATTTCACAATACTGAACAAACACACGAGCTAGCTCACGTAAACGATTATGAACATCCTCATCTATAATATGATTGTCTGCATCAAAATGAGATGTATGTGTGTATACATAGTTAGGTGTAACAAGTGCACGGAAGTAGTCTAAAATTGGCTTTAATTGATTTTCTACTACTAAATGATGTTGATAAGTACCACCATTTGCTACGATTGACACTGGCTTATAGCGCATTGTTTTCGGATGTAAGAAATCAAAGGCATTCTTCAAAACACCTGGAATTGATGCTTGGAAAATGGGGGTGGCGATAATATACGCATCCGCTTCCTCAAATTTCTGAATCATGCTCTTCATATCATCATTTAACGGTGAACCGTCAACAATTTGATGCTTATATTGACTAAAATGCATAATTTCTAAATCGAAATTAGCATTTAATTCCTTAATATACTGCTCCACCTGCTCTAAAATAGCACCTGTTTTACGACCAAACATTGTGCCATCAACGAGTAAAATTTTCATGTTCACTTTGCCTCCACAGTCATCTTCTACAATAATATTGTAACAAATGAATAAAGGCACGAAAAGCAGCGCAATAGCGAAACCTGCAAATTCAGTCTTTAGGCGGAACGCAATTACCCTCGATTTGTTTGAGATGGCATTTTTATTCATCCTCTCTATGATGAAAATTTACTTCCCTATCTATAACAGTTTCCTCAATTTTATATTTATCCCGATTTATGATGACTTCTCGGTTTACTTTATTGCCTTCATCAATTTCAGAAGATAGTTTGTGTTTTTCCCAATTAAATAAATTCTCTCGCGAAACATCCTCTTCCTTTATTTCTGGGAAATCTAGCGTCGCTAACTCTTGAGATTGATAAATAACTACAGGCTGTTTCTTACCATGCAGTGCAATAACAATCATCGCCTTTGCAACTTGTGAGGCATCAATTGCCCTGGAACGTTTAAGCGGTCCCACTAATAGAGGTTTGGCCACCTTTAACACTTTCTCACCGGCCTTTTCACCCAAGCGAAATTCCTCTCGCTCACCCACTAATAATGACGGGCGTATAATTGAAAGTCTCTGTAAGCCTAGCTCTATCAAATCATGCTCTAGCTTACCTTTTACACGATTATAGTAAAATGGAGAGCCCTCATTTGCCCCCATCGCTGTAATTACAAGCATATGAGGGATACCCCGTTTTTTTGCCAATGAGGCGATAGCCAGCGGGTATTCAAAATCAACTTTTTCGAACATTTCACGAGAACCTGCTTTTTTTATCGTTGTCCCAAGACAACAATACAATTCATGTGCAAATTCTATATCCTTTTCCTCTAAAGTATCGAAATCACGGATTTTCACTTCAAGCTTTGGATGTTTAAACTCGGGCTTTCTTCGTGCAATTACTAAAACTGAAACATACTCATCATTTTCACATAATTGTTCCACAAGAGAGGTACCAGTTAAACCTGTAGCCCCTACGACAATTGCAGCACGCATTCCCATTGGATGTACCCCCTTCACATTAGTATATCTAACAAAACAATTCTATTAAGCTTCCTACTTTATTTATCGGTAAATGAAGCGTTTTTTATCACAAACTTTTTTAGATGAGAAAGCTCTAACTAAGGCTATTAGATTGAAAGAATTCATATTCCACATAATCTAATCCTAATTTTTACACATACTTGCCCTTCACTCGCCATAATTTAAATAGACAGATGAAAGGATGGGATACATTTGCAAAACGAAACTCAAGCAACAGAACTGAAAAAGACGATTGTTTTCATTATTGAAAGCTGTATTGATAAAGGGCTGTATCCTTTTGAACGGGTTGCAACGTTAGCCAAGTTATTTACAAATGAAAAAGTTCTCATATTTGTAAAAACCCCTTCAAATGATGGGATTCAAATTTTAATGCATGAAAACCTTTCTCCAATGCTATTCGACCATTTCGATGAACTATCTAAGCAAATAAAGGAGCTACAACCAGATTTAATTGTAAGGGATGGCCGTAACTCCGAAAGCTGGCAAGTAGAGAATTTACGTCCATACTGCAAAACTATAATTCACTTTGATGATTTTGGTGATGGTGGTCAAGCCTGCGACTGTGTTTTACTAGCACTCTATCAAGAAGTAAGAGATTACTTACCATCACATTATATAGGTGGCAGCTTTGTTTATGCAGTACCTGAAGCATATCAGAATTTCAACGATATTCCAGAAAGTAAAACGCCTGAAGACCCACCTCATATCGTTGTTGCCTTTGAGGATGGGGACGAGCATAACCTTACCTACCGCACTCTTCGACACTTAACACAGCTACAAATTCCACTACAAATTACCGTGATGATTGATGATAGCTATCGACATGCAATCGAGGATTTGCAAATGATGGTGCTCAGTCGTCGCAACACAGCTATCCTTCGTGATAAAAATGCACTCCTAAAACTACTACCAAAGGCTGACGTTATTATTTGTAATGCCAATTACACACCTTATAAAATCGCCTCGTATGGCGTTCCTTGTATTACCCTTGCACAGACAGAGGCCGAACTTCTGCATGCATTTCCTCGCGAACAGAACGGCTTTATTCATCTTGGTCTTGGCCGCAAAATGAAGCAATCACAAATTCAAAATGCTGTCATGGAGTTCCTATTACATGAAGCCCGAAGTGAAAGAGCTGTCAAAAAGCAACGACAACTCAATCTAGTCAGTAACAATGAAACATTGCATTCCATGCTATTGGACTTCGCCTACGATCGACATAATATCGCTTCAACTTAGTGCTACTTTGAAGGTGAATATGATACAATATATTAGAATTTTTCACTTTTGTGCTGGTATAGCATTTGTGATGTCAAACATGATACGTACCCAATTGATTTTAACGAATAAGCGGTGGGGGATGGGAAAAGCCTCCATCGCTTTTATACGCATTCGCAATACAAATATGAAAAAGGAGCAATCATCATGCCAACAAAAAGCGATATTGAATACCAAATTAAAGAGCTAAAAATGGACTATATAAATTTACAGGGTGACATTGAAAAGCTTGAATCCACTGGTCATAATGATCAGGTGGCAAAAGCAGAGCAACGCCTTGCGAATATGGAAGTAAAACTTGCAGAGTTAAATAAACAATTAGCAGAACTTTAAGAGATAAACAGGATAAATAGTTGGAGGAACATATATGGCAATATTAACAGTTGAAAATTTAGGTCATTCATTCGGTGACCGTACTCTCTTTAAGGATGTATCCTTTCGCTTAGTAGAAGGGGATCATATTGGACTTGTAGGAGCAAACGGTGTTGGTAAGTCTACATTAATGGGTATCATTACGGGCCAAACAATTCACGATACTGGCAAGGTAGAATGGCTACCAGGAACCCATTATGGTTATTTAGATCAGCATACTGTTCTGACGGCTGGACGTACTATGCGCGATGTATTACGTGATGCCTTTCTTCCTTTATATAAAAAAGAAGAAGAACTAAATGACATTACAGGAAAAATGGCTGACGCAACACCGGAAGAATTAGAAGTGTTATTAGAGCAAATGGCTGAGGTACAGGATGCTCTTGACGCAGGTGATTTTTATACGCTTGATATGAAAATTGAAGAGGTTGCACGAGGCCTAGGTCTTGACGCCATCGGATTAGAGCGTGATGTGGCGGCTCTTTCTGGTGGACAACGTACAAAGGTTTTACTAGCAAAGCTTTTATTAGAAAAACCCAAAGTTTTATTATTAGACGAGCCGACGAACTATTTGGATGAAGAGCATATTTCATGGTTGAAAATCTATTTAAAGAATTATCCACATGCATTCTTATTAATTTCGCACGATACTGAGTTTATGAATGAAACAGTTGATGTAATTTTCCAGTTAGAATTTTCAAAATTAACTCGCTATACAGCAACCTACGAAAAATTTCTAGAGCTTGCTGAAATTAATAAACGTCAGCATATTGAGGCTTATGAAAAGCAGCAAGAGTTCATTAAAAAACAAGAGGATTTCATTGCAAAAAATAAAGCACGCTATTCAACGACAGGTCGTGCAAAATCTCGTGCAAAACAGCTCGATCGTTTAGAACGTATTGATCGTCCTGAAACTGCAGTAAAACCTGAATTCGGCTTTAAAGAGGCACGTTCCTCAAGTCGCTATGTGGTGGAGGCTGAAAACCTAGTGATTGGCTATGACAAGGAAAAGCCATTACTTCCCCCACTAACTTTCAATATTGAGCGCGGTGAAAAAATCGCGCTTGTCGGGATGAATGGTGTAGGGAAATCTACATTGTTAAAAACAATGCTTGGTAAAATCAATCCACTTGATGGAAAGGTAGTTCGTGGGGATTACCTTTATCCTTCCTACTTTGAACAGGAGGTAAAGGCTGATAAAATTACGCCAATCGATGATGTTTGGAATGCCTTCCCTTCAATGGAGCAAGCCCAGGTGCGAGCAGCATTAGCACGCGCTGGACTAAAAACGGAGCATATTACACGCCCACTGAACTCTTTATCTGGTGGTGAGCAAGCCAAAGTACGCTTATGTAAGCTAATGATGGAAGAAGCAAACTGGCTAGTATTTGACGAACCAACAAACCACTTAGATGTTGATGCAAAAGACGAATTAAAACGTGCCATGAAAGACTTTAAAGGGACAATCGTACTCGTTAGCCATGAACCTGATTTTTATGAAGGTCTCGCAACTAAAGTATGGAACGTCCAAGATTGGTTTACTTCAGGACAACAAAGCTAATTTAAATTGGGGCAATTCCAGTGTGATGTACCTATCACTTGGGACTGCCTCTTTTATTTGATTGAGAAGTTGTTGAGCGGCTGACCTGAGCGTTTTCTTTGGCTACCCGAGCAGTTTCTCTGCCTACCTGAGCGACTTATTCCCCCACCTGAGCTAATCTTACGCTTACCTGAGCGCTTTCTTCGGCTACCCGAGCGGTTACTCTGCCTACCTGAGCGACTTACTCTCACCCGAGCTAATCTTCCGCTTACCTGAGCAGTCTCTTCGGCTACCTGAGCGGTTCCCCTATTCACCTGAGCGACTTTCTCCCTCACCCGAGCTAATCTTCCGCTTACCTGAGCAGTTTCTTCGGCTACCCGAGCGGTTCCCCTATTCACCTGAGCGCCTTTCTCCC
>Ga0213823_1002265_pt1 | contig 10375 bp, 14 predicted proteins | sample MC6MC0907MG_FD_179887 | JGI IMG/M metagenome (GOLD analysis project Ga0213823, IMG submission 179887) | Enriched soil aggregate microbial communities from Iowa State University, Ames, United States - MC6-MC0907-MG | ecosystem: Environmental > Terrestrial > Soil > Unclassified | place: USA: Iowa...
TTCTAATTCGATTTCTTTTGCAATTGTTACACCATCATTTGTAATAAGCGGTGAACCGAATTTTTTTTCTAACACTACATTACGACCTTTAGGCCCTAGAGTAATCTTTACTGCGTTTGCTAATTTATCTACACCTTGTAACATTAATGAACGAGCGTCTTCTGAAAATTTAATATCTTTTGCCATTTGAATTTACCCTCCTGAAATGGAATATTCGTTAAGCTTTATAAATATATATTTATATTAATCTCGCCCCAGTGTAATTGTCATGACAAACACTAAAGGCATTAACTTTTTCAAGTTAATTTAAGTTATTCAATAATTGCAAGAATATCGCTTTCGCGTAAAATTAGGTATTCATTACCTTCATACTTAACTTCTGTACCTGAATATTTAGAGAAAATAATGCGGTCGTCAACTTTAACGTCAAGCTCAACACGTTGCCCGTTCTCTAATATACGACCTGTCCCAACTGCTACAACTTTACCTTCTTGCGGTTTTTCTTTTGCAGAGTCTGGCAGTACAATACCGAATGCAGATTTTTCTTCTACCTCGATTAGTTCGATTACAATACGATCTCCTAGTGGTCTTAACAAGTGAAACAACCTCCTAATAAATAATATATGTTGATTTATTAGCACTCTATCTAGTCGAGTGCTAACACAATTATTATGATAATCAATCACACTTTCTTTTGCAAGTCAGAACTACGAAAAATTTTGTTTTCTTTCCATATTCCTCTACAATAGAAAGGTAGCATAATGAATGGAAAGGATTTTGACTGTGACTACTTCTCAAAAAATAAATAAACATAAAAAAACAGCCCTATATGTTTTACTGATTTATATTCTCATGCAAATATCAGGCAGATGGCTGTTAATACCGTTTCACAAGCTTGTTATGAGTACAACCGGTTTACCTTCTGAGCAAGCCGCTCCGCTTACGCAAGGCTGGTATATCGCACTTAGCTTTGCCATTGCGTTAATTTTAATTTTAATCCTAACTTCCCGCGATAAAGCATTTTGGGATATTTATAAAGGAAAGAAAGAAACGATACCACTTACAATTGTATGGGGAATTATTGGTTTCTTCTTAGTTTTCTTTGGTCAAATGATTGGCGCTGCTATCGAAATGACTGTATTCGGTATCCAAGGTGGGTCACAAAACACAGCTGATATTGTAGCTATTGCGAAAGGTGCTCCTATTACAATACTAGCAATTGTCGTTTTTGGACCAGTTTTAGAAGAGTTCGTCTTCCGTCGTGTTATTTTTGGATCACTTGTCCAAACAACTAATTTTTGGGTAGCCGCAATCGTAAGTGCCATTTTCTTCGGACTTATTCATTTCGACTTCACACATATTTTGCTTTATACAATTTGTGGATTAATTTTTGCCTTCTTATATCACAAAACAAAACGCATTTGGACGTCCATTATCGCCCATGTCATGCTAAATGGGTTTGTGACATTTGTACAAGTGTTTGCAGAACCATTACAAAAGTTTCTTGAAGAACTCGAAAAAATGCAATAAAAATCAGTGGGAATTTTCTTCCCACTGATTTTTTAGATTCTAACCTATTCTTTTATAAAAAAAAGCTCGATGCTTTTATTTCGCATCGAGCTTCCACTATTTATTTTTGATTCAATTCTTCTACTTGTCGTCGCTGCTGTTCAAGTGCCTCTTCAACCTGGCGTTTTTGCTCAGCTTCCTGCTCTTCCTTCAAACGTATTTCCTCTGATTTTAAGTATTTCTTGTACCCAATACGAGAAACCATAATGCTAATTTCATAGAGCGCAAACAATGGCACTGAAACCATTAAATGTGAAGCCAATTCAGGTGGTGCGATAATAGCGGCACACACAAATAAACCAAAGTACGAATATTTACGAATACGAATTAGTAAATCAGGATTTAATATTCCTATACGTGAAAAGAATAAAATAACAACCGGCAATTGGAAAAGGAAACCAAAAGGTATTGTAAGCTTAAATAAAAATGTAAAATATTCATGTATTCCAATTGTTTGCTGAATCTCCAACTCGACCGACAAATTCATCATGAATTTTATGACATAAGGAAATAATAAATAGTATGAAAAGGATAGCCCTGCGATAAACAATAAAAATGAATACGGTATATAGCTTAAGGTTGCTTTTCGTTCTACTTCCCTTAATCCTGGGCTAATAAACGACCACAGTTGATACATTAACACTGGTGATGAAAGGATAAATGCAATTAAAAAAACAACTTGGAAATAAATAGCAAGTGGTGTTACTACATCAAATGCATGAAGCTCAATATTATAATTCGCTCCAGTACTTTGAAGGTATTTAACAAGCGGCTTTGCCACAAAAAAGCCGCCAACCATAGCGAGAACAAAGAAAACGGCAACAATGAAAAGCCGTTTTCTTAATTCTTCTATATGCTCAATGACAGTTAGATCTTTTGGATTCATTCCTCAAACATCCTAACTTACTTATCTAGTTCTTTCTTTTTCTTGTCATCATCATCTTCATCGGCTAAACCTTTAGTAGCATTTTTGAATTCACGTAATGTTGAACCGAATGCTTTACCCAGCTCTGGTAACTTCTTAGGACCAAAAATTAGTAACGCGACAATTCCGATAATAATGAGGCTCATAGGACCAATACTACCCATTACAGCCACCTCCTCTTTATATCCATCATTTTAACGCATATTTCGTCATTTTGCTAACTAATTATATGTGAAAGTTTTTCGTCACTCTCTCATTTTATTTCATACTTACATTTGACAGAAACTGTGAACTATACTATTCGCTGGAGGCTTTGGGCCAACGTGATGTTGGTCACTCAGTCATGTGTTGTTGTTGCTGTCGCTTCGCTTTCGCACAGATAAATTGCCACAGGACGTGGCGTTCTTAGACTGAGTTCCTCTATTTAAGCGATTCTTTATACACCCGCTGAAAGAAGTTAAATATGTACATTTTTCACTCTTCCTGATTGCGAATTAAATAAATAAGCGCTTGCAATTCTACCGATAAATCAATTGTTAAAAGCTGCATTCTATCTGGCACCGTTAACCGCTCTGGCGTAAAGTTTAAAATGCCCTTTGCATTCATTGCCGCTAATCTATCAGCCATTTTCTGTGCAGAGCGTGGTGAAACTGTTAAAATCGCAAGCTCCGCTCCATATTCTGCATACTTTTCTTCCAATAAATCCGGATGGAAAACAGGAATATTGCTGATCATCTTCCCGTCCTTTGGTGCCTTTGAATCAAAAGCCACCACAATATGAGTATTGTGATTTTTTTGGAAATTATATTTTAATAAAGCACTACCTAAATTCCCTACACCAATTAACGCTACTTTTGTCGTTTCGTGCTGATCGAGTGTTTGACTGAAAAATTGTAATAGATGCTGCACATCATAGCCGTAACCCTTTTTGCCAAGAGCACCAAAATAAGAAAAGTCACGGCGAATAGTTGCAGAATCAATTTTCATCGCTTCACTCAGTTCCTTCGACGAAATACGTTCCATGCCTTCTTGTGCAAAGTTTTGGATAAATCGATAGTAAAGAGGAAGTCTTTTTGTAGTGGCTTGTGGAATTTTTAATTCTTGTTTCAAACTTTCTCCTCCTTAAAATGTCTCAGTTTGAATGTACTTAGCTAGTAATTTTAATACATGCATCATTAACTATATATAAATATTAATATCCACTAGAGTATTTCCCTTTAGTTAATGGCGCTTTTTACGCCACTAACTAAAGGGAAATCGTTTCAATCTTACATGACAGCTCGGAATAAGTAAAGCATCGACATTGCAAGCGAATCGCTCATCCATTACACTAAGGAAGAATTGAGGTGTCAAGAATGATTGTTTTACAGGTCAATCAACTATATAAATCCTTCCTTGCAGATGAAATTTTAAGTGGCGTAAAATTAGAGGTTCAACATCGTGACCGCGTTGCATTAGTAGGACGTAACGGTGCTGGTAAGTCCACTTTACTTAAAATAATTGCTGGTCAAATGTCATATGACTCAGGCGATATTATTATCCCTAAAGGTGTTCAGATTGGATATTTGGAGCAGCATGCTGGGTTAAACTCAACGTTATCGATTTGGGACGAAATGATGTTAATTTTTGAACCAATTATCGCACAAGAAAAAACACTTCGGTCACTCGAACAACAAATGGCCGATCCAACTGTCTATGAAAACCCTACTTTGTATGCAAAAATAATGTCCGAATACGATCAATTACAACATAATTTTAAGGATGCAGGTGGCTATCAATATGAATCTGATACACGCTCTGTGCTTCATGGCATGCAATTCTATCCTGAAGATTATGAAAAACCAATAAGCTCATTATCAGGGGGCCAACGAACTCGTTTAGCTCTAGCTAAGCTCCTCTTAAGTAAACCTGATTTATTAATACTTGATGAGCCTACTAACCATTTAGATATTGAAACCCTCTCCTGGTTGGAATCCTATTTAAAAAGCTATGAAGGGGCTATTTTAATTGTTTCCCATGACCGCTACTTCTTAGACCAGGTTGTTTCCATTGTCTACGAAGTTTCTCGTCACCGCGTCACAAAATATACAGGCAATTATAGTGCCTATTTAGACGAAAAAGCGAAAAATTATGAGCGTGATTTAAAGTTATATGAGCGTCAGCAAGATGAGAAAGCAAAGCTTGAGGATTTTATCCAAAAAAACATTGCGCGTGCTTCTACTACAAAAATGGCACAAAGTCGTCGTAAAATGCTTGAACGAACAGAATGGATGGAATCCCCTGATGGCGATGAAAAGTCCGCAAGCTTCGGTTTTACCATTGAACGTCAAAGTGGGAACGATGTATTATCTATTGATAGCTTAGCAGTTGGTTATGGTGACAAGAAAATATCAAAAGGTATCACATTACGTGCATTCCGTGAAGATCGCATTGCACTTGTTGGACCAAATGGTGTTGGTAAATCAACTTTATTAAAGACCATCGTAAAAGATTTACCATCACTTTCTGGAGAAATTCGCTATGGTACAAATGTTCAAATTGGTTATTATGATCAAGAGCAGGCAAAACTATCGAGCAATAAAAGTGTTCTAAAAGAGCTGTGGGATGAATGGCCTTTAATGAATGAAAAAGATATTCGAACGGTGCTAGGTCGTTTTTTATTCAGTGGAGATGATGTAGATAAAATCGTATCCTCTTTATCTGGTGGCGAAAAGGCAAGAATTGCACTAGCTAAATTAATGATGCAAAGGTCAAATTTCTTAATTCTCGATGAGCCTACCAACCACTTAGACTTAGATAGTAAAGAGATACTGGAAAACGCGCTTATTGATTATCCTGGAACACTCTTATTTGTATCGCATGACCGATATTTCATCAATCGAATTGCTACTAAAGTGATTGAATTGTCTGGCGATGGTTCCTTTGAATACTTGGGTGACTATGATTATTATCTTGAGAAAAAACAGGAGCTTTTAGAAATTGAACAAATGAAAGCTGCCGCCCAACCTCAAGCTAAAACAGAGATACTTGAGAAGTCCTCTACCTCTAAAATTGATAAAGAGGCTAAAAAACGCGAGCGCCAAATTAGACGCTCCATTGAAGAACTAGAAGGAAAAATGCAAGAAGTAACTATTGATATAGCTCGTTTAGAAGAAGCGCTTTGTGATCCAGAAATTTTCACAGACCACGAAAAAATCACTCAGCTTCAGGGAGAATTATCAACTGCTAAGGAACAGCATGAGCTATTTGAAATGGAATGGCTTGAGCTAAATGAAGAACTTGAAAATATCATTTTATAAAAGAAAACTTTACTCAGTGGGAGGTTAACTGCAACTTATTGCAGGACAAACCCTATAAGCCATGTGCCTTGTCGCATGGCTTTTTCCTTTACTCGCCTCGATTTTTCATATATATTGGTCAAGTACTATTTTTCGACAAAAAATGCCCACAACTTTATACACACAATAAATATAGTAATACCAACATATCAACAGACTTTTCCACATTGTCCACAATTAAAAATTATTTTACCCACATCTATTTGTGTAAAACACGCTACTATATATTGAATAATCACAAGTTATACACAAGTTATCAACATTTTGTGCATAAGTACGGATGTTCGCTGTTTTATTTTCCATCTTACCTGTGGATAATTTTCTGAAAAATTTGTCAACAGAGCTCTTTTTATTGAATTCATAATTTTCTTATCGACAATTTTTTTCACAAAAGCAAAAAGAGGTATTTTAGAATCAAATCTAAAACACCTCTTTTTCTATAATCAATTATACTTCAGCATAATTGCGTCCGAAATCGACTTTGTGATTAGGCCTGCAAGAAGTTAAACCCAGGATTTCAACTCCATTCCAGGGCGACCATTCATTGATAAATTACCGCGAATACCTGCTTCAAACATTGGTGTTGCTACTGCCCCTATCATAGCTGCATTATCTGTACACAGTTTTAATGGCGGCACATAAACCGGGATCCCTTCTTCCGCAAATACAGAATCAAGTGATGTACGCAAGCCCTTATTAGCCGCTACACCTCCAGCTGCAATAACCTGTTTCACTTTATATTGACGTGCTGCTCGTAATGTTTTCGCTGTTAGCACTTCAACTACACTATCTTGAAACCCTTTGGCAACGGCAGTCGGAGAAATTTCTTCTCCACGCTGATCCATATTATGTTTATAATTAATAACGGCTGATTTCAGACCGCTAAAGCTAAAATCATAAGAATCTTCCTCTAACCACACTCTTGGGAAGGTTACGGCCACATCTCCCTCATGTGCTAGCTTGTCAATACGCGGACCACCTGGATACGGTAAGCCTAAGACACGCGCAACCTTATCATAAGCCTCACCAGCTGCATCATCTCTCGTCTCTCCGATGACTTCAAATGAGCCGTGTTCCTTCATATAAACTAGCTCTGTATGGCCACCTGATACGACAAGTGCTAATAATGGGAATTCCATTGGCTGCACGAGTGCATTAGCATATATATGTCCTGCTATATGATGCACACCGATAATCGGTAAATTGTTGGCAAATGCAAAAGCCTTCGCAGCATTAATCCCAATTAACAATGCACCTACAAGACCAGGACCCTCAGTAACTGCCACCGCATCTAAATCAGTCGGCTTCATGTCTGCCTGTGCTAACGCTTCTTCTATGACCATTGTAATTTGCTCAACATGATGGCGAGATGCAATTTCAGGTACAACCCCACCAAATCGTTTATGACTTTCTATTTGAGAAGCAACCACATTTGAAACAATTTCAGAGCCATTTCGAATAATCGCTGCTGCTGTTTCATCACAGCTCGATTCTATTGCTAAAATAATTCGATTTTCCATCATAAATTCACCCACATGACAAGGGCATCCTCCCCGTTATCTGTATAATAGCCTTTACGTATGCCACCATCTTGGAAATCAAGCTTTCGATAAAGATTTTGAGCAACTGTATTCGTTACGCGCACCTCTAAACTCATGACTTCCATTTCATGCTGTCGAGCAATACGCATAGACTCTCGCATCAATTCTTCACCAATACCTCGGCCGCGAGCTGCCTCTATAACAGCTACATTCGTAATTTGCGCTGCGTCTATAACCATCCACATGCCACAAAAGCCGATAATACTACCGTCCGCATCCACCGCCAACACATAATGTGCATACTGATTTTCATGCACCTCATAGTAAAAAGAATCTAACGTCCATGGTGCAGAAAATGTTGCAAGTTCTATTTCATATACTGCTGGGACATCATCAGATACCATTTTACGATACATTATATTACTACTCATGCGCCTTCTCCTTTTGTTCCTTCAGCCAATTCGCCTCCGCCTCTGCAATACGTTTGTATTGCGGGACAAAATGATGAATTGCATCTACACTTGGTAGTTCCACTTTAGTCGCTAATCGAATAGTTTCACTCGCTCGTGGTAGGTCGTTGCTAAATGGTGTACGCAGAGCAAAATCACCTAGTACCTCTACAATTCTATGCCAAAAAACATCTACGTCTGCTCCGACAAATAAAACCGGAGTCTCTAAAGCTTGTAAACGTTCTAACAATCCATCTATATGATCGTGATAGTCATCTATAATCACTTCAAGCTCAAAGCCTTTATAAACGGCCGAATAGACATTGCTTCTTCGCGCATCAAAGATAGGGCAAATAAACCCATCATATAGTGCTGCATTTGCAGCCAATGTCTTTAAGCTTGATATTCCTACTAAAGGTTTTTTCAATGTCCACGCTAATGTTTTAGCAAGTGTCACACCTATTCGAACACCTGTATATGAACCAGGCCCTTCTGATACAGCAATCGCATCTAACTCATTTGGCTTTATGCCAGCCTTTACTAGCACTTCTTCAATGGCTGGCATCGCACCAGCCGAATGCGTTAATTTTATATTTTGTACAATTTCTGCAATCACTTTACCATCCCTTACGACAGCAATAGAAAGTGGTGCATTCGCTGTTTCAATCCCTAACCAAATCATTTCATTAGCTCCTCACATAATGCCTCATATCGCTTTCCAAGAGGTATTAATACAAACCGTCGTTGATTTTCTCCAATTCGGTAAATTTCTATTCCAAGACGCTCCTGCGGTAAGTCCTGTTCAATTAAATGAGCCCACTCGACAACTGACACCGCATCACTATAAAATAACTCGTCCCAGCCAAGATCTTCATCGCTTTCCGCTAAACGATAAACATCTAAATGATTAAATGGTACACGTCCTTCATATTGCTTTACAATCGTAAATGTTGGACTATTGACCGTTCGCTTCACGCCAAGCCCCTTCGCTAATGCTTTCGTAAATGTCGTCTTACCAGCGCCCAAATCACCCTCTAATGTGATTGTATCCTGGGCTTCTAGTAAGTTTGCTAGCTTCAACGCAAAATGCTCAGTATCATCCAGCGAATTCATTATTTTTTCATACATCATCTCTTTTTCCTCTCCTAGCTCCATTACCTCTAGTTTACCGAAACAAGCGTAAATGTTCAAAACATCCAATGATTTTAAAAAATAAAACACGTCCCCCTTTGTAGAAGACGTGCTTACTTTGTTGTTGAATAACCCTCTATATCAACAACCTCTTTATCAACCAATTTATCATCTTTAAATCGTACTATATAGGCTTTTGTCATAAGTATTTCATCATTCCAGCGGTATTGATCTTTTTTCACCATCTCTTCTGCTCCCCCTGCAATTTCCACGACTTCCATATATGACATACCTTCTTTTAATTTTTCAAATTCCGCTTCATTCATATTTGTTTGCCAGTGGTACGCATTGGACTCCTCTATTTCTAAAATAGGATCTCCACAACCTACGAGGATTACCAAAGCACCTACGAACAAACTTATATGAAGACATTTTATGTAATTATACTTTCTCATGTTAACACCTCCAAAGACAATCTCCTTCTCTTGGGAGAAATTGATAAAAAGATAGTCCCCTAACTTCTATGTTTATTGTTCCACTTGTTGGATTGATTAATTTAGTGGCTCTACATCAAATGTTGGGGTGAGGCTCAATGTGTAGCTTCCGCAAACGTTCCGGCGACCGCCCCTCCAACTTTCACTGTATTTGATACTTCAACAAATATGATAAAACCAATTTTACCATACATTTTTTAGAAATTATTAATATCCACAAATTTCCTTATCTTAACAATAAAAAAGTTCTTATGATTTTAAAAGCATCATAAGAACTATATTATCAATTATAATGGCGGTCCCGACCGGGATCGAACCGGCGATCTCCTGCGTGACAGGCAGGCATGTTAACCGCTACACCACGGGACCTCTCTAAGACATCTATTAATATATCATAAGAAAATGCCCCATGCAATATTTTTTTCATTTTTTTTTTTACTTTTCACCAAAATATATACTTAATTTCACATTCCGCTGCCAGAAGACGCTTTCAGTGGGTGTGACCTAGCCTTCTCGTCGTTCATACTTCGCTCTTATGGGGGCAACAGAGAGCCTTACTCTGTGACGAAAGCAACGCAACAGGGGGCTCGCCTCCCTCCATTCCAATTACTTTGATACCAATCTACTTTTTTAATCAAGAACAGATTAAATGTTAATTCTTTGGCTCATCACCAAAAGTTGTGGATGACATTTTTTAAAATATATGCCCTGTAGATTAGTTGATTGGAGTGGAGACCGGGCGACTCCTTGGGGATTAGCGATAGAGGAACGAAGGCTAAGAACATCACGTCCTGTGATAACGCCTTCGTGACCAACATCCTGTTGCCCCAAGCGGCTCATCGGACGCCCCCAGGAAGCTCTGCTCTGCGCGAAAGCGAAGCGTCAGCGGCAAATGTTTTATCTGTGCGAAAGCGAAGCGACAGCAACA
>Ga0213823_1002272_pt1 | contig 10336 bp, 6 predicted proteins | sample MC6MC0907MG_FD_179887 | JGI IMG/M metagenome (GOLD analysis project Ga0213823, IMG submission 179887) | Enriched soil aggregate microbial communities from Iowa State University, Ames, United States - MC6-MC0907-MG | ecosystem: Environmental > Terrestrial > Soil > Unclassified | place: USA: Iowa...
TACAAGCAGAGGATATTCGGCAGTGGAATGTAATCAAACAAAATATTAAAAAATCGGTAGGCCAATTTTTATTCGCAAAAACGAAGAGAAAGCCAATGATTCTCCCGATCATTATTGAAATTTAATGACAAACACAAATGCATTTTCGAAACATCAGTTAGAACAGAAGTTTTTCCAACAAGGAAGCTTCTGTTTTTTTTGCCTATTATTCAAAAAAACCTGCTAGAACAAAAAAAATAATCCCGGTGCCTGGCACTTTTATTTAAACTTTCTTAACATAGCACATACATCAACTTAATAATTAATTGGTAGTATTTATTCTGACACATTTAGGAGGATGATAGTTTTGGTTACGTTGAAAGGCAGAAAATACATTGGATTTTTATCACTAATAATTCTTTCTTTGATTCTGTTTTGCGGTCATCCCTCAGGGGTAGACGCACACATGAATACAGTTGGTTATTCCGATATTGAAATAAATGACAAGGCAATCGAATACCAATTATACCTTGATCCTAGTGAAGTAGCTCAATGGGTGGATGCACAGTCGAGTAGAGTGTTTGTTATTGGCGAGCCATCACAAAATGAAACTTCAAAATCGGAGGTAAGCTGGACGGAGGAAGAACTTCTGCCTTTCATTCAGAAATTCTTAACTGTAAGGAACAACGGAGAAACAGTAGAGCCTAGTATCAAGGGGATATCCATGGCCGAACGAAAAGATGCCCCTACTATTCTCATTGATATGAATTATGTATTTTCACAACCCGTTGATGCATATGAAATAGACTACAATTTCTTTTTTGATCAGCTTGACGCTCTTCATCAAAACTTTGCTACTATACATATTGGTGATACACAAGTGGAGAAGGTTTTTAACAAAGATGACCGTTCTGTTTCCGAAAAGGTTGCGAGTGTATCTTCAGGAACGATTACAACGGAAATAACTATTCCAAGCTGGATGAATACGATGTGGGAGTATCTGAAGCTGGGAGTCGAACATATTTGGACAGGGTACGATCATTTATTGTTTGTTGCAGCACTTGTTCTATTAAAACAACCATTGATGAACTATATCAAAATATTAACGGCATTTACGCTCGGTCATAGTATTACCCTTGCGATTGCAGCTCTGGATATTCTTCGTTTACCGGCAAGTATCATAGAACCATTAATCGCACTGAGTATCGTTTACGTTGCCATTGAAAATATTTGGATAAAGAAGCTTAAGTGGCGCTGGCTTTTAGCTCTTGGCTTTGGACTGATCCATGGATTCGGCTTTGCCCAGGTGCTTCAGGGCACACTGGGGGACTATTACATTTTATCTTTATTCTCCTTTAATCTCGGAGTTGAAATTGGCCAGCTCATTGTAGCTGCCGTTCTGCTGCCACTTTTAATCCTTGTCAGCCGGCGGAAATGGTATCGTCAGGCCGCCTATAGTGTGTCAGGAGTGATTGCAGTAATCGGTCTGTATTGGTTAATTGAACGGACATTATTTTAGAATATTGATAGAGAAACCCGAATGTCATTGTTGATGAATCACTTTCATTTTTTATAGTAAAGCAAATGTACCACCCGCCTTCTAGCAAAATCAGAAGACTTGGGTGGTATTTTGCTTTTTTATTGGGAGTGTATGTAGAGCGTTCATCATGGAGGCTGTCAGTTGTTAGGGAATGGGAATCAACATGCTTAGACATACTTCGACAAAAACTAAATGAAAAGTCCTGGATACATGTTACTAGATTTACAATGACGTAACAATTAATTAAAAAACAATTATTATTTTCACACATTTCAGTTCATTTCCAAATGATATATTTCTTTTGGGTGTCAAAAATGTCACTTTTTTGGATTGTTAGTAGAAAAGGAGGAGATTTTATCGTAATCTGACTTTTATCGTTTCAAAGATTCATAGATTTTAAAACTTAAAGGGAATGAGGAGAGAGTCCTTGAAGAAGAAGAATCAAAACCGTTTGATTTCATCGCTATCCATCATGGCGATGTCCATTAGTTTGTTCTCACCACAGGTATTAGCTATAGAAACGAATCAAGTGGTGGATACCGTCGTTCCAGAACTCAACCAGGTGCCAGGAGAAACAGGGGCAGCAACTGACCAAGTACCAGGAGAAAGTGGTGCACCAGCTAAACCAGTGCCAGGAGAAAGCGGTGCACCAACTGACCAAATGCCAGCAGAACAAGAGGTACAATCAAATTCTGCCCCACAAATCAATCATACGCCAGTGACGAACTTGGAACAACCTGAAGATATCAGGATCTCAGCTAAAATTGCTGACGATGAGGCCATCACTGAAGTAAATCTTTTTTACAAGACGGACAAACAGAACGATTTTATAAAGCTTGCCATGACGGTAGGAGCCGTAGATGGGAATGGATTTACGGACTTTGTGGTCACTATTCCACAATCTGCCATGGAGGGGGCTGGTAGCCTTCAGTATTATATAGAAGCATCAGATGGTGCGAATAGTACCCGTAATCCTGCTGAACCAAGTGAATTATATACCATTCAAATTGTTGAAGAAGTTGGCGGCGCAGGGCCTTACTTGCAAATCACAGAGGTTTTGTTTAACTCCCTAGATTATAGTGCAACGATGGGCGAATCATATGAATACATTGAACTTTATAATAACAGCAATCGTCCCATTCCATTGAATCAATATAAGCTTCGCTACGGAAATTGGGCAGATCCCTCCGTTCATGAATATGAGATTGCCGGTGATCGCATTCTTCAGCCAGGTGAAACGATTGTGCTTTGGAACCAAAAAAAGGACCAAGATGCGACCGTTCAAGATTTCATCGCCAATTATGGTGGAGTCATTTCAGAGGATCAGATTGTTATTTTAGAACCTTTTTATGGATTTATTAATACCGGTGGACGCGATTTTACTTTAGTAACCAAAACAGGAGATATTGTGTCGAAGGTTACGTATAATCTGCAAGGAAGTTCCACTGATAAATCGGATGATCTAAATGGCACGAGTGTTATTTATAAGGCAGAACCAACTGGTGATGCACTCATGACAAAGATAGCTAGTAAAGTCTCGCCAACACCAGGAACGGTAGTACCTGAACAAATGCCAGATAAGAAAATGGAGCTTCCGGAAGACTTTTTGAAGCCAATCATTCAACATATGATTCCAATGGGTTCAACTAAAGTGCAGGATTTACCCATTACTGTACAAGTGGCAGATGACCAAAAAGTAACTGGAGCTACTTTATTTTATAAGAAAAAAGAAGATGAAACATTCAAATCTATCCCGATGAATTCCGGTAAGGAAGGACAATTTACAGCAGTCATTCCAAAAGATGCGATGGAAGGTACAACAAAGCTCCAATACTATATTGAAGCCACAGACGGTGTGAATGTGGGAAGTACACTGGATACAGAAGGAAAATTGTACGAGATTCAGATTTTTAAGTCGGACAAGCAGATCGAATCCAGTCTATTGATTACCGAGATTGTCCCTGCGAATGTTGGTACGGAGAAGTACGAGTATGTGGAAGTTTACAACAATACAAACAAAGAGATCAATCTAGAAGATTATAAACTTCTTTATGAAAATCGAGGCGGTGCATCAACGCTGCTCGATATTCCAACTGATTTTATTTTACCGGCTCAGGAAACAGCCGTTGTCTGGCTTCAATCCTATGACAGTAAGAATGAGAGTATCGCCCAATTCAAAGCTCACTATGGTACAAAACTTGATGAGAGCAGGGTACTGCCTGTTTATTGGAATGGTCTTGGCCTGCCGGATGCCGAAGAGGGCAGAATTCTGATTGCTGCCGATGCCGCATATCCTGTCTCACATGCGGATCAGGAGATCATTTCACAGGCATGGTTCAGTGTAACACAGGATGATGCCATTGACGGAAAAAGTGTTGTTTATGAGTACCCGAAAGATGGAAGTAACCGGATGTTCTTAAGAGGCTCTGGTCAACAGCCGACACCAGGTGTGCTGGTAAATGCTCAAGTACCGGATGTGCCGGTGGAAGTGGCTGCAGACGAAGTGAGTCCAGTCATATCCCATCAGCCTTCAACAGCTGCTCAGGAGATAAAGGATTTTACATTGGAAGTAAATGTAACCGACAACCAATCTATTAAGCAAGTGAACTTGTATTTTAAACGTAACGGTGCAAGTGAGTATACACGTGTGAATATGCTTCGTTCAGATGATGGAAAGTATATTTCTGAACTGATTCCGCGTTACCAAATTATGAATGCGGAATATATTGATTACTATTTCACTGCGACGGACGGGTTCAATGCTGTATCTACCTTGGATCATGGCGGTAAGCCTTATCAACTTACCTTTACAGGTCAGACTGAACCTTTGGTTTTAAATATTACGGATGGTGAATACCTGCGTGGAACCGAATTCTTGGAGGGGCGCGGCAAGACAGCTGATCATAAGTTAAGTATGTCTATAGATGGTGAAGTGCTGGAAACGCAGCCGTCTATGCCTGAAGATGCTTATATTTTATTTGAAGCACATGATATGCAGGCTTCATTTAATAACGGGCTATTTGTTAACGATGAACTTGCTTCAATCATGCCGGGTGTAAGCAATTATAAATCTGCTATACTGCCGTTACCAAAGGAAATGGTAAAACCGGGTGTGAACAAAATAACCTTGACCTCAGGGAATAAAATTGATCCTAAAGGGCTGGAAGGTAATAACGATGATTACCATCTGCAAAATGTAGAAATCCTGCTTTGGAATGGGGAGAAACCAGCGATCACTGCCCAAATTCAGTCGGACACCGGCAAATTAACACCGGTTGCGGATCCCAAAGCAAGAATTACCCTTAAGGATACTTTGCCGCAGATCCACTATACGATTGATCTACCGGCAGCTGCATTCCCAGCTGTTGCAAAAAACATTGATACGACCACTTTAGCAGATGGAGAGCATCAGCTGCAGCTTACAAGTGAAACGGGTGAATCGATTTCGGCAAAAGTGGTTGTAGATAACACGGCACCTGTTATTGAAAATCTGTCCATTGAAGATGGAAAATCATATAAAGAGCAAATAAGCTTAAGTGTGACTGCAACAGATGCTGGTTCTGGAGTAGAGACCATCACTGCCTTATTGGATGGAAAATCGGTAGAGCTTCCTTTCTCTCCAAATTTGGAAGCTGGGACACATACGTTCGAAGTGAGTGTAACCGATAAAGCTGGAAATGTAACAACGAAAAAAGGATCCTTTACCATGATCAACCATAATCCGGATCAGCCAAGTGAAGCGAAGCCTTCAGGTAATGCGAAGGTAAATGGCAATGCGGATCTTAGTGTCAAAGTGACTGATCCAGATGGCGATGCAATGGATGTTGGTTTCTACAAAGCCTATAAATATGACTTTGCTGGGGATTCCCAGATCTCTGCGTATTCCAACAAGACTGACCGCGAGCCTCCATTAGAATTAGTTCCTTCCGGAGAAGAAGCTTTCTCTTCTGATGCCATTGCGAAAGTAAAAGAGAAAGATAGCCAGTATTTCGTGAACGATACAAATGGTGAATTCCCCTATCACCGATTCGATTTTACAATAGATGAAAAACTCTCTCCAAATGATGAAGTCGAGGTCGTATGGAATGGTCATTCCCTTGAAGGCCGTCAAGTAACGATGTATACATGGAATTATAAGACACAAAAATGGGAAAGAGCTACGTCCGGAATTGGCAGTGAAGACTTTCAATTAAAAGCCAAAGTTAACGTAGGGGACATGGTCCGCGATAATGTGCTCCATGTGTTAATTCAAGATTTATTCCCATCACCGGAAGATGTAGATTTCACCTTTGCATGGGTAAGTGATACCCAATACTATTCAGACGCCTATCCAGATATCTATCGAACCATGATGAAGTATCTGGTTGATCAGAAGGAAGAAAAGAAAATCATCTATTCGATCCATACAGGAGATATCGTTGACGATTGGTACCGTCCGGACGAATGGGCTGTTGCCGACGAAAGTATGAAACTGCTTGATGATGCAGGTATGAATTATGGGGTAGTTGCTGGAAACCATGACGTTAATTTCTCTGAAGCGGATTACTCCGAGTACTACAAGTATTTCGGCAGAGATCGTTTTGAGAAACAGCCAACCTATGGCGGTGACAACCACAATAACCGTGATCATTATGACCTTGTTTCCCAAAATGGCCAGGATTTCATCATTATGTATTTAGGCTGGGATGTTCAAGGGGAAACCATTAAGTGGGCCAATGAGGTTCTACAGAAATTTCCTGATCGTCAAGCCATTATCGCAACGCATTCTTACATTACGCCAAGCGGTGCATATGGAGGGGATGGTGAGAAGATTTGGACTGACATTGTCGCTCCAAATAAAAATGTGTTTATGGTACTTTGCGGCCACTATCATGGAGTTGCCTATAATGTAAAACATACGGATGATGGCAGAACGGTTGTCGAAATGCTCTCCGATTATCAGTCCGGATTAGAAGGTGGTGGAGGATATATGCGTTTCCTTCAATTTGACCTTGATAATCAAAAGATCCATGTCAATACGTATTCACCATACAAAGATGACGAAAACTTCTTTGACGAACCAGGCGTGGACGAATTTGACATTGATTACGAAGTAAAACCTACCGCTAAACAAGTGGCCACTGATTATATCGGTGTCAATGTTTATACAGATGAACAAATCGGTACAAGTGAGAAGGTCCAAAGCGGATCGACAGCAAGTGTGGAATGGAAGAAACTGCCGGGTAATAGCTTCAGCAGCTGGTATACAAAGGTGATAGATGGATTCGGTGGTACCACAGTGTCAGATGTCTGGAGATTTAAGACAGGTGTACCTGTTGACAAACCTGGTAATGGAAATAATAGTAATGGAAGCAAAGGAAATACCAGTAACACTGGAAAGAATAATAATGATCATTCAGAGCCATCCTAAGTCCTTAACAAAAATCCTAAGCAATGGGTCCAAATGAAATGCAAATGTCTGCTGATGTGGTTGAAAAGGAGCAGACCTCTTCCGATTACTCTTAAATTTATTGCATAAGGAAAAAATATTAACAGTAAAATGTACCCTATCAGTGGACTGCTAAAAAAGTCCACACAATTAGGGTACATTTTTTATAAAAAGGGTAACACCAGCATATTTCTTCAACTAACGAGCAGTTAGTTCAATAAAGGAATATTTGAAAAAGGCCTTTCTTCGCCAACTTCTTAAGGTTATCTACTTCTTCTCTGGTTGCTGAATCTGGAAGACTAGTTATTTCATTATCTATCACATGTAGAGCTTCTTTCAAAATTTAGTCACCTCAAAAATCCCCTTTTTTTACAAGAATCTCCTTTTGTGAAATGGAAGTCAAGTGTAAATTTAAAAAGAATTGAATTATTCCAAAAAACGGGGTCAGTCCCCCAATCAGGAAGAGCATTAATGCAGTGGGGGACTGACCCCAAAATATTCTTCTTTGAGGTTGCTAATCGTATTTAAGAACAGGCTTTAATTTTCTTCCTAACAGAGTTTCCGGAAAAACTTCAACAAATGAATTATAAAACTAAAAGACGTACTGAGGATTTATTGTTGATTAGTTCCGAATTCGATCTAGTAACAGTCTTAAGACTGGCTTTTGTCTAAAATCAACATAAAATAGAGTATCAACTCAAAGATTATTTATCCTCTACTCACTATATGAATATAATGTAGACACTCTTTATACATCTGATGAAAAATTAGCAATGCAACAGGGCGAAATCTTTGAGGTAGATAAACTGACATTTCCCTCAAATCATATCTTAGGAAACTATCCAGATTCCAAGTGGTAAACTAATAACACTCCCTATCACAAATCGCTTTAAAATTCCCAAGCGCCTTTTGGGTTGTGTCCTCCCTACTTAAGCCAAAACCATTTCCACTAACTGCTTTCCCCGCATTTTTTATGGTAAAGTTCCCGTTATGGGTTGAACGAACTATTTCCACCCTGAAATTCTCCTAATAAGGAAAAAAGTAGGATTATCAATTCAGTAATTAATCACTATGTACATGCTGTGAATTTATATGTAATATTCTTCGTGTAACGAATTTTTCGAATTTTGTTATAATTTTAAAAATTGGGGGTTCTATTATGAAAAAGAAAGTCTTAGCATTATCTTTATCTGGTTTAATGGCAATTGGCGGATTTGCAAGCGCTCCTATTTCAGCTGGTGCAGTGGGTGAAGGGCCAAACTATGGCGGAAATGAGTCGATTCAAACTTCTATCCTACATACATACAATGACCTAGTTGATTTTCTTAAAACCCAAGATGCAAAACAAGATGCCATGAAACTAGAAGTCATTGGTCAAACTATAAAAGGCCGTGATATTTACCTCGCGAAATATATATCTAACCCTAGCAATCCTACCATTCTCTATTTAACTCAGCAACATGGCAATGAACAACTAACGACGGAAGGTGCTCTAGAATTTATTAAACACTTAGGAACGAATAAAATGAAAGGGGTTCTTGATAAGGTAAACATCCTTGTCGTACCAATGTTAAATGCTGATGGAGCTATGGGCGATGTAAACTTTTCCCTTGATGACTATGTCGCTGACGGCGGAAGGCATTTGACTCGCTATAATGCTGTTGGTGCCGATTTAAACCGTGACCATGTTGCCAAAATACATCCAGAGACCCAAGCCTTGCATAATAATGTGTTAAAAAAGTACAAAATTGATTATATGATTGATCTCCATCATCAAGGATCTCAAAGTGAAATAGACGGGAAATATGTATCAGGTTCCATCCTTTATCCGACAAATCGGAATGTTAAGCCGGAAGTACTAGAACGCTCTAAAAAATTAGGAGCTGTCGTGTTCAATGCTATTAACTCAAATGGATGGGGAAATATTGGAAAATACAATGGCGGTTCAGAGGAAACAATTGGCCGCAACGGTGCAGCAGTTCAATACGGTATTTCAACACTTCTTTTTGAAATGAGAGGCATGTCTGATCACAACTATGAGTCTTACGTTCTCGGCCAAAAAAGCAATGGTTATTTGATTAAGCAAACGATAACCACCCTTGATGCAACAACGAGAGCCATCGCCGATGGTTCAATTGAAAAAGTGGATACAAGCTTTTGGAATACCCTTCCAACCCAAACGACTCGGCCTTCTGGAGAAGAAGAAACAGAATAAACACTAAACACGGGGACTCTTGTGCTTCCAAAGGGCATAACATAATCAATTGATGTTATGAAGAAGTTTATTTTTAGTAAAAAAAAATCTGCATCTTACACTATGCAGATTTTTTTTCATTCATTATTTCATTGAGATTGATTAAATACTTACTTATGTTTTCTTGTTTTGAATGAACAAAGTCTTGTAAACTGTCCGGGATAAGCTTGTCAATACACTCGAGAGTTTCAGGATTCAAGGAGACCTTTAACCATGCATCTTCTTGCATATCAAAACATTTAACTGTTACTTTTTTTCTCTTACATATAACTTCTACAATTTGATATCTCACTCAGCTGTCGCACTCATTTCTAATTTAAATAGTCTACCAGATGCCTGTGTAAGATTTTTAAGGCACTCCACTCGTATTCTTTCTTCACAGACAAAATCATTAAGCAATTCATTCTTTAACCTAGAGTAGATCATCGAAATATGATCATGAGTCAGATTATTTATATGGCTTTGTGCTGCAGCATTTAGAATTTCTTTTTCAAAGTACTCGACAGAACCAAATAAAACAGTCACTCTGATCTCCACCCTTCCTCGAAAATAATTAAAAAAATTGCAAATCCTAATACTGAAAGAAGATGAGTCGTAGAAACTCTTTCCCTTTTTCCACTCCTTTCTTTATTACAAGAGAAAAAGCCCACCCCAAAAAAGAATGATGGACAAAAATGAATGTTAGGCAAAAAACCTTTAACAAAATATCCAGTTCTTTTTGGCAACCCGGCTATCCTAGCACTTTCGCCTTAGACCCGTGGCTTTGCGTCCCCACCTTTCGACGGGTTTGCCTTTTTCAATTGATACTTTTATACTATATCTAAAAAATGTACTTTTCAACAAAATTCTTCATAATTCTTCATAATTATTCATAATTTTCATAAATATGACAAACACAACTCTTTAGGTACCTGTCTATAGTCCTATAATAGATATAGTTTTAGAGATTGAAGCTTTGAAACTACTTAATTACATAAGACAAAGGTTATCCTGAACGTTTGGTATAACCTTTATTTTGTAAAAAAGCTTATTAAAAAAGAACCTCATGGTCCGTTCTTCCTATCAGGCTGGTTCCTTGTAACTATTAGGCGGTATAAATGAAATCGAAAAAACATGTATGTGTTCCAATATGCAG
>Ga0213823_1002274_pt1 | contig 10326 bp, 5 predicted proteins | sample MC6MC0907MG_FD_179887 | JGI IMG/M metagenome (GOLD analysis project Ga0213823, IMG submission 179887) | Enriched soil aggregate microbial communities from Iowa State University, Ames, United States - MC6-MC0907-MG | ecosystem: Environmental > Terrestrial > Soil > Unclassified | place: USA: Iowa...
TGTTGTTGGCTGAAAAGGCGATCAGCTCGCCCGGCATGCCGCGCCCGGACGAGCGGGTGAAAACGTAGAGTTCGGGGGAGCCGTCGTTATTGATGTCGGCGACTTCGGCGCGCACCACATCACCCGTGAGCGGCTGGCTGATGGCCGTGTTGTCGATCTCCAGCCCCTTGGGAGCGATGTGCAGCGTCGGTTTGCCATCGACCTGCTCGGTGCTGACGTGAAAAGCGATGCCGTGCAGTTCCAGCGTCTGATCGAATGGCTGCTGCCGGCTGATGGCATCGCCATTGACCAGCCTCAGCGACAGCTCATAGTTGGCCACTTCATTACGCCGGGCGGCGTTGCGCATGAGGTAGACCTGAACCGTGTACTCGTCATCGCTGGGCAATGGACCGAGGAAGTGATTGCCCATGATCGAGCCGTTGAACAGCGCGTAATCGGCTCCCTTGGCGAGGATGTTGAAGTAGGCGGAGGTGTTGGACGGTTTGAAATCGACGGTCAGTATCTGGCCGGCCTTGGCGTTGAATGTGTACTGCGCGGTCTGGTCACCCTTGATCGACTGTTTGCGCTGGACGCTGTCGGCGCTGGCAATGAACGCGATCGGTTCGACGCGCACAGTGGGGGCACCGGCCGCATGGACGGACAAGGAAATCAGCGCGGCCAGCGCTACGGCAATCCAGCTCTTCATCTTCAACTCCATTGCATCTCGATGTTCGCAGCATAGAGCCTGCGTCGAGCGACCGCCCAGAGATTGCGCGGATTAAATGTTGCTGGATTTGAGCACGTGCCAGAGGAGGTGTTCCCTGACACGAATCAGCTGTTCACATAATTCTCACCTGAGTTTTGCGATGATCGTTGCCATGATAGATGCCGGTATTCCATCGGCCCCAGCGAGTGATCCCGGCATGAATGTGAGCGTTCTCTACGCATTGATCGCGGCAGCGCTGTTTGGCGCCAGTACGCCCCTCGCCAAACTGTTGGGGGTACAGGTTTCGCCGATTCTGCTGGCCGGGTTGCTCTATCTCGGTAGCGGTCTGGGCTTGACCGTCCTGCGTTTTGCCCGCGATCGTGGCTGGAAGCCTTCCGGTCTCGGAGCCGGTGAATGGCCATGGCTGCTCGGTGCCATCGGCTTCGGCGGAGTGCTGGCGCCGGTGGCGCTGATGTTCGGTCTGACCCGAACGTCCGGCGCGAGCGCGTCACTGATGCTCAACCTCGAAGCAGTGCTCACGGCTCTGCTGGCGTGGGTGGTGTTCAAGGAAAATGCCGACCGACGAATCGTGATCGGCATGCTCGCCATCGTCGCTGGAGGTGTTGTGCTGTCCTGGCCGCAAGAGGCCGTCTCGGCGCAAGACTGGACCGGCCCACTGGCCGTGGCCTTCGCCTGCTTTTGCTGGGCCATCGACAACAACCTCACCCGTAAAGTCTCGGCCTCGGATGCACTGTTCATCGCCGGCAGCAAAGGCCTCGTGGCCGGTCTCGTCAACTGCACACTGGCCCTGTTCATCGGCACCCAACTACCCGCCGCCACCTCGCTGGTGCCGATCATGCTGGTCGGCTTTCTCGGCTACGGCGTCAGCCTGGTAATGTTCGTCCTCGCCCTGCGCGGCCTCGGCAGCGCACGCACCGGCGCCTACTTTTCCACCGCACCGTTTCTGGGCGCAGGCATCTCGATTCTGCTGCTCGGCGAGTCGATATCGCTGATGTTTCTGCTCGCAGCGGCGTTAATGGCCGTGGGGGTATGGATTCATCTGATGGAAAACCATGTTCATGAGCATCAGCACGAACCGCTTGAGCATGATCATCGGCATACACACGATGAGCATCATCAACATACGCATGGGTTTGAATGGGATGGGGTGGAGCCGCATAGTCATCGGCATGTGCATACGCCGATGCGGCACAGGCATGCGCATTTTCCGGATGTGCATCATCGGCATGGGCATTGAGCTGGAGTGGGTGTGTGGGGGCGATGTTTGGCGGTGAGGCAGGAGTGAAGCGTTAGATGCGACAAAGCCCGCACTCGGCGGGCTTTGTTGTTGAGAGTTGGTGGCCGGGGTAAGTTGAATCGGATTTTTAGGTATTTGATTTAATTGATTAATGTGAGTTTGTAAAATTCTGTGGAATACCAGCTGGAATACCGCGAGGAGTTGGATTGAGCGATATGCTTCGTATCCGTATCTTTTCGAGGACGGCCAAAAGCAATCTCTGTTTACTCGAAACCGGGCAAGCTGAGCATGCCTCCTGTGGTGCGTTTGCCAAAGCCGCTGGGCATGAGGATTTTGTGCTTCTTCATCTCGGCGAGTACCGCCAACCATTCGGTCTTGCCAAAGCGCAGCTTGGTGTCGTTCCAGCTATGCATAACTTCGTCCACGATGGCTTCATCGGAAACCGGGCGGCCTTCTAGAATAAAGTCGTTCCAGGCGGCATAGAGCGTCACAGTCATTTCGCAACGGTCCGTATCCCAGTCCCGCATTAGCTCGATAACCTGCTCAATGGTGGCGCGCTCAGCGACCGACCAGGCGCTGTGATAGGCCTGCCGGTGCTGCCCTGCTTGGGAGAGCGGGCGGTAAGCATGGCCAACATTTTCGCGTTCGATGCGCTCGTACCACTGTCGGTTCTGCAAATTACCTTCGATCTGATTCATCAACTGGCGATCATGCGGACCGGCAGCGTCCCGCAGGTAAGCGCCCTGGATAGCGGCAAGCTTAGCTGCATGCTCCGCCAGGTAAATCACTTTCTGCAGCTTGCGTTGGCCGAATGTACGTTGGCTATGTAGCCGATGAGTGATTTCTGCTGCGAGTAGGGTGCGAGCTACTTGCCGATCTGTGGCAATTGGAGCCTGCTGGCCATCTTCGGTAAGGGCACGCTCGACGAGGGTGCTGGCCAACTGTTCGTTGAGTTGGCGGGCCTGGGTTAGGCGGGTTTTGAGTTGGTCGCAGAGGGTCATCAGTTGATCGACTTTGACGACGATGCGGTATTGTTCAGAGAGTGGGGCTAACGGGATCGGTGCCATTCTCAGTTTTTCTTGCGAGATATTGACTTGACTGGCGGCCATGCCTGATTTGGCTTTCTCTAGGTATTTGGCGGTTTCTCCAACGTTTAAGCAAAGAGCAATAAATCGCCCATAAGCACCTAGCTCAACGGGGTGGAACCTGATGATTTTGTCGGAAATCATTAGCTTCGGACGCGTACTTTCAATTAGGCAGGAAATCCCTACGCGATTCATAGGGCCCGCGCGCGTGAACAGAATGTCACCAGACTTAGCCTCTGCCTCGGGACGAGGTTCAAGATGGCTAGGAAGCTCCTTATTTTCATGCTCTAGGTAGCTCATTATTTGAACTGCTGTTGTTTTGAGAACGCCCCATATGTCATCAGAAGGCGAACTATTGCCTAGGCAAGCGGGGCTCCACCCTGAGTCCATTCCCGTCGTTATTTCTAGAAGCGGTACCCATTTCCATGTTGAAGGCAATGTGAATTCAATGTCCTCGGCCACGATTTTCGCCATTGTTTTCTGTTTTTTCAGCACTCCTTCCGTCACCAACCGGTGCCTTTCCGCTTGGATACGTTCGTACAACTTTTCAGCTGGCTCATCGTTGGCATCTTGCGGCACCAATTTACCCATCACGGCCAATTGCAGCAGGGTTTGTTTGAGCGCGTCGATGCTGGCTTCTGTGATGAACAGGGGATGGAAGTTTTTGGCCAGGCGTTGCCAGCTGGTGGCGAAGTCTGTGGCGTCGCTGGCTTGAGTCAGGCTGTCGAGCAGAGCCTGCACCAGTTGGGCGTGGGCGCTTTCGGCGTCGGCATGTCGGGCTTCCAGGCGGTCGCATAGGGCCATCAGTTCATCAACTTTAGCGACGATACGGTGTTGTTCCAAGAGCGGAGGAACGGGAACGATCATTTTCCGTAAATGTGTTGGACCAAAGTGAGAAATTGCCGCCCCTTTCTTATTACTATCGACCTGCCTCGCAAACTCGCTTGAGCCAAGAAATCTAATTAAGTATTCATCAAATACAACACTAAAGACCTTAAATCTAATCAAGCCGGTGTAAGCAACACCACCAACAGCTTCATTTCCGACCTTTGCAACCTTCCCCAAGGACGCACTGGAAGAAAGAATGACGTCATCCAGCTCCAGTCTGAAGTGATTCCACTTTTCATTAACCATCTCTTCTTCAAGAAAATTACATCCATCCAACGTGACGAATGCATTGCGCATGCCTGCAATCCGAATCAATGGAATTCCGGCGGACCTGAAGTCCTTGGCCATGATCCCAGGCCCTTCCTGAAAGAATGAAATATTCGGCAATCGCTCCCATACCCACCCTTCGGGCAATTTGAAAGGTGTCTCGGCACTGTCAATAGGCGCCAGTGATTTCCCTACTTTAAACTTTCCATCCTTCGCCAGCTGCGCTCTTTCAGGCACGAATTTCTTTAGCAACTCACTGGCCGGCTCATCATTGGCATCTTGCGGCACCAACTTGCCGCAAACCGCCAACTCCAAAATCAGCTCGCGCAGTTTTTTAATGCCATTGGGCGTACCGGCCAGCAGTGGGAGGTTGTCGGTCAGCAGCGCGGTCATACATCGCGCTCCAAGGCTTCTGCCAGCACGGTCTTGAGCTGGTCGCGCAGCTCGCCGATCTCGTCTTGCAGCTTGGCGTAGTCACGCAGCAGTACGTCCGGGTCGTGGCTGACCTGTTTGCCGATATGCGGGTTCTTGCAGTCTAGGTCCCAGTTGCGAGCTTGCAGTTCTTCAACACTGACCTGCCAGGCGAATTCGTTTACCACCCGTGCGGCAAAGCCATCGGCCTCGCTGCCCCACCAGGCTTCCTCCACGGCGAATTCTTCGATGCGCATGGGTCGGGTTTTGGAGTAGTTCCTTACCCCGATCGGGTACTGGTGTTCGTAGAACCACACCTGTTTGGTCGGTGTGCCCTTTGTGAAGAACAGCAGGTTGGTTTTGATACTGGTGTAGGGGCTGAACACGCCTTTGGGCAGCCGGACGATGGTGTGCAGGTTGCATTCAATTAGCAGCTTTTCCTTGATGCGGTTTTTGATACCGTCGCCAAACAGAAAACCATCAGGCAGCACCACGGCGGCACGGCCGCCGTCTTTGAGTAGCTGCATGATCAGCACCAAAAACAAATCGGCGGTTTCTCGGGTGCGAAAAGCGGCGGGGAAGTTGGTTTCGATGCCATCTTCTTCCATGCCGCCGAACGGCGGGTTGGCAACGATGCAGTGCACGCGTTCACTCGGCCCCCAACTGATCAGCGGTTTGCTCAGGGTATTGTCGTGGCGAATCTGGTTGGGCACCTCGATGCCGTGTAGGATCATGTTTGTGGTGGCCAGCAGGTGCGGTAGCGGCTTTTTCTCCACGCCGAAAATGCTGGCCTGCAAGGTGCGTTCGTCTTCAGCGGTTTTTACATAACGGCTGCGCTTGTGCTCAATGGCACAGGTGAGGAAACCGCCTGTCCCGCAGGCCGGATCCATAACCTTTTCGTCCAGCTTAGGATCGACCATGCGCACCATAAACTCGGTGACCGGACGCGGGGTGTAGAACTCGCCGGCGTTGCCAGCGTTCTGCAGGTCGCGCAGCAGTTGCTCATAGAGATTGCCGAACTCATGGCGTTCCTGGGCCTTGTTGAAATCCACGCCTTCCTGAATCTTGTTGATCACTTGGCGCAGCAGCTGCCCGGACTTCATGTAGTTGTACGCGTCTTCAAACACGCTGCGCACCACAAAGGCCGACGGCGTGTTGCTGTACTCATGAAGGTTCTGCAACTGGGGGAACAAGTTATTGTCGATAAAGTCCTTCAGCTCATCACCGGTCATGCCTTCCGGGTCGGCAGCCCAGGTACGCCAGCGGCAACTGTCAGGAATGGGCGAGCGATAGCTGTCGTCCATCAGTTCCCATTCCAGCTCGCGGTCATCGAAGATTTTCAGGAACAGCAGCCAAACTAGCTGGCCGATACGCTGGGCGTCGCCGTCTACGCCAACGTCTTTGCGCATGATGTCTTGGATGGACTTGATGGTGGAGCTAATGGACATGAAGTTCTCTCAACGCGTACCGCAAGGGGGGCAAAATTCTACAGGATAGTGTGGACAGCTGCTTTGGCAGGTCGTCGGTAGTTGGCCGTCAACTGGCGTAAAGCTCGTCTTCCAGCTCGTGGATGGCCTGGTTGTAGCCAGCCTTGCCGCCGAAGGCTTTGACCAATTCCATGGGAGCACCGAACTGGCTGAAGGGGTCGAGCTGAAGGATTTTGATGTCCTCAATATGCTCGATGCCGGTATCGGCATATTTATCCAGCAGCGCTTCCAAGACCTGGCGGGCGGCACCGGAATACTTGGCGAAATAGTTGCGTTTTTTCACCTGCTCGGCTCGCTCGCGGCGTGACAGGGCCGGCTGATCGAAGGCGACGTGGCAGATCAGGTCGAACGGATCGAGCGGTTTACCCTGTTTCTTTTCCACTTCTTCAGCCAAGGCTTCCCACATCACACCCTGGATGGCCATTTCCTCGATGATGACTTTCTTTTGCTCGGCATCACTCCAGCGACGGAGGAAGTCATCCAGCGAGGTGAACTGCTTTTTTACACAGGTGCGGGTGTAGTCATGGAGCGACTCGGTAATGAGTCGTCCATCCGGACCGTAGTACTGCACGCGCTCGGCAACGACGTAAATCGGGACGGTATCGATCACGTACTTAATGCGTTTTTTGCCATCTTCCTCGCCGGTAAACTCCAGTCCATCACCGTCGTTATCGCCGCCTGCGGTGATGCCGTCTTCATCTCCCTGTGGATCGTCTGGTGGCACGGGCGACTCATTAGCGTCGGGGGCGAAGATCACCACTGGATCACCATCGAAGGCCGGGTCGGCAAATAGCTCGGTGGCCTTTTTGAAGTCCATGATGGTGAACCAGTACTTACCGTAGTCCTCGTTGATGCGAGTGCCGCGACCGATGATTTGCTTAAACTCGGTCATCGATTTGATGTGCTGGTCGAGCACGATCAGCTTGCAGGTTTGAGCATCGACGCCGGTGGTCATCAGTTTGCTGGTTGTGGCAATTACCGGGTAGCGCTCTTCCGGGTTGATGAAGTTGTCCAGCTCGGCCTTGCCTTCTTGGTCATCACCGGTGATACGCATGACGTATTTGCGATTCTCGGCCACGCGTTCAGGGTTGAGGTTGACCAAAGCTTGGCGCATGCGCTCGGCGTGGTTGATGTCGTCGCAGAAGACGATAGTTTTCTGAAACGGATCGGTGGCTTTGAGGAGCTCGGTAACTTTCTGCGCCACCAGTTGGGTGCGCGCTTCGATAACCAGGGTTCGATCCATGTCTTTGAGGTTGTAGATGCGGTCTTCGATCAGCTCGCCGTTCTTATCGAGCATGCCTTTGGGTGGCCGCCAGCCTTGCAGGTCTTTATCGAAGTCGATGCGCACCACTTTGTAGGGGGCCAGAAAGCCGTCTTCGATGCCTTGCTTCAAGGTGTAGCTGTAAATCGGCTCACCGAAGTAAGTGATGCTCGATACCTCTTTGGTCTCCTTCGGTGTGGCGGTGAGGCCAACATGGGTGGCGCTGGAGAAGTAATCGAGGATTTCGCGCCAGGCGGAATCTTCGGAGGCACTACCACGGTGACATTCGTCGATCACGATCAGATCGAAGAAGTCGCGGGAGAACTGCTTGTAAATGTTCATCTCTTCATCAGTGCCGGTGACGGCCTGATAGAGCGATAGGTAGATCTCGTAGGAGGTATCGATCTGACGTTTGGCGATTTTGGTCATCGCCTGGCCGAAGGGCTTGAAGTCGTTGTTTTTGGTCTGGTCGACCAGGATGTTGCGGTCAGCCAGGAACAGGATGCGTTTCTTCTGTTTCGATTTCCACAACCGCCAGATGATTTGGAAGGCTGTGTATGTCTTGCCGGTGCCCGTAGCCATCACCAGCAGGATTCGTTCTTGGCCCCGCGCCACAGCCTCGACGGTGCGGTTGATGGCATTCATCTGGTAATAGCGCGGCATGCGCCCGGAGCCGTCGTCGTAGTAGGGCGCTTCGATCTTGTGTTGGGCTATTGTGTCCAGCCCCTTCCACTGACAGTAGCGGTGCCATAGTTCAGCAGGGCTGGGGAATTGATCAAGGGTGAGTTCGGTTTCTACCTGGCTGCCTGTGCCACTGCGGTCGTGAAACAAGAAGCCATCTCCATTGCTGGAGAACACGAACGGTACGTCGAGCGCCTCTGCATAGCCCAGGGCTTGTTGCATGCCGGAGCCTACGGAGTGCTTGTTGTCCTTTGCCTCGATCACAGCGATAGGCAGGTTGGCCTGGTGGTAGAGGATGAAGTCTGCGCGGCGTGCTTCCCCACGGCTGTGAAGTTTTCCCCGGACGATAATGCGGCCTTTGGTAAAGCTGACTTCCTCGCGCACCTGCTTGTGCATGTCCCATCCAGCTTGCTGAACGGCGGGGGCGATGTACTTGCTGCAGATGTCCCGCTCGGAAAGCGACTTTTTGTCCATAACCCCTATTCCCTTTCAAAACCGGACTGGTCGCTCCATTCCGGCACTGCTGATCGTGCTCGATGGGCGTAAATGTACCTTGTTTGATAGTGGCACGGGGGAAGATCAGGTTTGGGTAGTAGAAGCTGTAGGCAAGAAGGGTCGAGGCGATGACAGCGCGAGATTTTCGCGTAATCCCGATCCCTTTATCTTGGATCGTTCTCTGCAGCGGGCTGAAGATGGCTAGGGTGGATAGGGCCACAGGCGAATCGTTGGTACTGAATTAACTTTCGTCGGCGTACGTCACCAATTTGGCTGAGCATGTTCGGTCGTTCCTGATCCATGTAGGCAGTTGGATACAGCGCCGGATCGTAGGGGATGGCGTCCAGCACGTCGATTCCATATTCGACATAAACACGCTTGCCGAGTGGTGTCAGGGCCAAGGCCTTAATTCGGCGGACATGTTCTGATATGGCTCGGTATCCGTCATGTACAAGCAGGTCGCGCAGGTAATGGTTCGAGGCGCGAATTGCGATCTTCACCCGCACGGACTCCCTGTGCCGCCGATCCTGCCAGTAAGCAAATAGGTTGAACAGGCGAGACTTTAGGCATGTGATGGGATCGATGACGGCGACTTGCACGCCTTCGATATCCAAGACGGATAGATACTTGAAAATCTCTTTTTTGGGTGCGCCCCCGACGCTGTCCATTTCAAGGATATCGACGATGACCTCTTTATCGTCAATCCAGTGAATGTACGCGGCGGCAATATTTATTGTGTTGTCTTCCATCTTCGCTTTGCGAAAAGGGACGCCCATCATGCGGGCGCAATATTCAATAGAGTTGGGCTTGCCGATAAAGTCCAAGTCATCGCTGGTGACGAATCCGACGTCCTCGCCTGTCATTTCGTCGATGAGGTATTGCCGGGCCCAAAGCGTGAGCGATTGACCGCCCACGATCACAAGGCCGTAATCGTTAACAGCGGAAAGAACAGAGGGGCGGTAGACGCGCTGAATTAGATCGAGCAGAAAAGCGAAGAGATCTGAACGTTCAAGCTGGGTGAACGGAGCGTCTTCGTTCACCGCCTCGGGCATCAGTTGCTGAGCGCAGAGAAGCGTTGTGGGCGGGCGATTGAAGAAGAGTTGCCACGAAGTACGGCTTTGACACGGGCAGCAGCCATTTCAAGCATCTGAGGGTCAGCTGCATAGACAGCATCAACCTGGCGGTCACGTGAGCTGCTTTTAAGGCTCATCATTTCCGCAAAGCTAAGGTCATTTGAATGCTGGTGGCCGCTGATCATGGCAAAAGTACCCATAAGGGTGAAATGGACTTGGGCTTGAGGTTAGCACACTCGCTCGGCGCATTTACAGGCGGAGGGCTGTGATTGCGAGTCAGTGCCGACGAAATGCATTCTTCAGCACGCTGTCTAGGTGCACCAAGGGCCGGCAAAGCCGGCCCTTGGTGCACCTAGACGGCCCTTAACAATAAAACTGGCAGGCTTTGTTGGCAGGTAATCATTTGTCAAGCGAAATGTCAATAAAGTGGGATTGCAAGTACCCTGAACAAGTCGGCCTAGATTTCGGATAGACAGCTAGCCACGCGAAATTCTCTTAATCAGGCATGCGGTGGAATGATGTTAAGCCCGCTTTTTTTATAGAAGAGATGGTACTGAAGCCTTTATTTCGCTGGATTCCAGGCACAAAAAAAGACGTCCTTGGACGTCTTTTTTCGTTGAGTTGGTGGAGCCGGGGGGATTTGAACCCCCGTCCGCCAGTGCTCCGCTGTCGGTACTACATGCGTAGCCGTGTCTATTAAGTTAACCCTCAGCGACCCGACGGGCAGGGTGCTTT
>Ga0213823_1002275_pt1 | contig 10310 bp, 5 predicted proteins | sample MC6MC0907MG_FD_179887 | JGI IMG/M metagenome (GOLD analysis project Ga0213823, IMG submission 179887) | Enriched soil aggregate microbial communities from Iowa State University, Ames, United States - MC6-MC0907-MG | ecosystem: Environmental > Terrestrial > Soil > Unclassified | place: USA: Iowa...
ATGCCGACCTGGCCGACGTCGATTTCACTCTGAAATTTGCGCGCCGCCGCACCGCTCTGGGTGAACAGGCCCGTGCCGTTGCCGAACGGGTTGGCGTTGACCAGCGCGATGGCCTGATCGAGGGTGTCGACTTCCAGCACCACCAGCACCGGGCCGAAGATTTCCTGGGTGTAGATTTGCATGTCAGTGGTCACGCCCGAGAAAAGGGTCGGGCCGACGAAGTTGCCTTGCTCGTAGCCCGGCACCTTGATGTCGCGACCATCGAGTTCAAGTTTGGCGCCTTCCTTGATGCCGCTTTCGATCAGCTCAAGAATCCGCGCCTTGGCTTTCTTCGAGATCACCGGGCCAACATCGGTGCCCGCCTCGCTGCCGGCGTTGACCTTGAGTTTCTGCGCCAGCGCTTTCAGGTCCGGCAGCCACTGTTTCGCCGCACCGACCAGCACCACCACCGAAGTGGCCATGCACCGTTGCCCGGCTGCACCGAAACCGGCGCCGACCAAGGCATTCAACGCTTGCTCGCGATTGGCGTCCGGCAGCACCACGGCATGGTTCTTCGCGCCCATCATCGATTGCACGCGTTTGCCGTGCTTGCCGGCCAGGTCGTAGACATGCGTACCGACCGCCGTCGAACCGACGAACGACACCGCTTTGATGTCCTTGTGAGTGCACAGGCCATCAACCACGTCCTTGCCACCGTGCACGACGTTGAGCACGCCCGCCGGAACGCCCGCCTCGATCGCCAGTTCCACCAGCAGCATGGTCGACAGCGGATCCTGTTCCGAAGGCTTGAGCACGAAGGTGTTGCCGCAGGCGATCGCCATCGGGAACATCCACAGCGGAATCATCGCCGGGAAGTTGAACGGGGTGATGCCGGCGCACACGCCGATCGGCTGGCGCAGGGTGTAGGTATCGACGCCGCCCGCCACGTTTTCGGCGAACTCGCCCATTTGCAGGGTGCCGATGGAACAGGCGTGTTCGACCACTTCCAGGCCACGGAAAATATCGCCCTCGGCGTCGGCAATGGTCTTGCCCTGCTCGGCGCTCAGCACCACGGCGATGCGCTTGGAGTGCTCGCGGATCAGTGCCTGCAGCTTGAGCATGATGCGCATGCGCGCGCCGATCGGGGTCAGTTTCCAGGTCTGGAACGCGCGATGCGCGGCGCTGATGGCGGCATCGACTTCAGCGGCGGTGGCGAACGGGACTTTGGCCAGCACTTGCTGGGTCGCCGGGTTGACGATGTCGTGCCACTCGGTGGTCTGCGATTCGACCCACTCGCCGTCGATCAGCAGCTTGACCTTCTGGACCGTGGTTTCGTTGGGCGTAAGCGATGCGTTCATGCTGGTCTCCGAAACTTGTTTTTATCGTAGGAGCCAAGGCGAAAGGGTTCGCCTTGAGATGAGGCGTGTGTCACGAATTGGTTGTCGGACTGTTTTTGGAGTATAGATGTGCAAACTTCTAATAAGAACGCACATATAAGCCCGTCCATCATGCAAAAAAACATCACCTCCCTGGGGTCGCTGAACTGGGACGACCTGAAGTTTTTCCTCGAAGTCGCCCGCACCCGCAAGGCCAGCACCGCGGCCAAACGGCTCGCCGTCGACTACACCACCGTGTCGCGACGCATCAGTTCACTGGAAGCGGCATTGGGTACGCTGCTGTTCGAGAAATCACGCACCAGCGGTTTTGTGCTGACCACCGAAGGCCAGCGTCTGCTGGGCTATGCCGAGTCGATCGAAAGCACGTTGCACATGGCCTGCGAGCAGGTCTCGGGCTCTGGTGTGGCGCTTTCCGGGCATGTACGCATGGGCTGCACCGAAGGTTTCGGCAGCTTTTTCATCACCCCGCAACTGAGCCACTTCGTCGACGCCTACCCGGCGATCTCGGTGGACATCCTGCCGCTGCCGCACTTCATCAGTCTGTCCAAACGCGAAGCCGATATCGTCATTGCCTTGGAGCGCCCGGAACACGGCCCATATGTGTGCTGCAAACTCTGCGACTACCGCTTGCAGCTGTACGCGACCCAGGACTACCTCGACCAACACCCACCGATCCGCCGCCCGGCCGATTTGGGCAAGCATCAATTCATCAGTTATGTGGATGACCTGGCGTTCAGCTCGGAGCTGCTGTACCTGGCGAACGTGCTGCCCGGCGCCAGCGCAAACCTGCGCAGCACCAGTGTGATCGCGCAATTCGTCGCAGCGCAGCAAGGGCGTTCACTGGCGATTCTGCCGTGCTTCCTCGCGGCGCAGGATCCGCGCCTGCTGCCAGTGCTGCCCGAAGAAATCGACATCACCCGGCAGTTCTGGATGTACTGCCGGGAGGATCTGAGGAAGTTGAAACGGATCACCCTGTTGTGGGATTACATCCGCGAGGTGACCGAGCGCAATCAGGGCCTGCTGATGGGGCAGACCCGCGAGATGCGGTTCGCCGATTAATCGGCGCTGACCACAATCGACACCCTGCGATTTTCGGTGCGTCCTGCCGGGGTATTGTTGGACGCCACAGGCTCGCTGCTGCCCAGTCCGCGCAACTGAATGTTCTCTTCCTTCATGCCGACGGTGGTCAGCACTTTGGCCACACTTTTGGCCCGACGCAGCGACAGTTGCTGGTTGTAGGTTTCCTTGCCCGAGGCATCGGTATGACCGTCGACCCGCACCCGCTCGATACCGACACCGAGGAGCGCCTTGCCGATGCGTTCGACGATTTCCGTGCTCTGGTTGTTCAGGCTTTCGATATCGCTGCCAAACAGCACTTTGCCGGACAAGCCAAACTCCCAGCCCTCGTCGGTCGCCTCGAAGCCCTGTTGTTTGAGGACGGCGATCTGCGCCGGGGTCAGGCCTTTCTGCGGTGCGGTCTGGCACCCGGTCAGCGCCAGTACGGCGATCATCAGCAAGGCGGAAAACAATCGAGCGGGAAATGTGAACACGGAATCAGCTCCTGGTTTGCAGATTGACGACCGGGCTCTCCGACCCGGCAGTGAATTGAGCGCCACGCGACAGGCGCTTGGCCTGGTACATCGCGGCGTCGGCGGCGTTGAGCAAGGCCCCTGGCGTGGCGCCATGATCGGGGAAAACCGCGATGCCGATACTGAGCGACGTCACCACACTGGTGTCGCCCGGCAGCGCGATGGGCATGTCCATGCTGGCGAGAATCTGGTCGGCAATGCGCTCGGCGTCTTCGACCTTGTGCAGCGGCGCGAGCAGTACGGCGAACTCGTCGCCGCCGAGCCGCGCCACCAGATCGTCTTCGCGCAGTTGCGCGCGGATCCGATTGGCGACCGCCACCAGCACCGCGTCGCCAGCGGCGTGACCGAAGTTGTCATTGATGCCTTTGAAACGGTCACTGTCGAGAAACATCACCGCGACCCGCTCATTGAGCTTGCCGGCGTTGCGCAACGCACGAACCAATCGGCCCTCGAAAAACGCCCGGTTGGGCAAACCGGTGAGGCTATCGTGGCTGGCCTGATGGGCGAGGGTTTCGTTCTCGCTTTGCAGATGGGTTTGCCAGGATTCGAGCTCGTCGAGCAGGGCATTGAAGTCGTTGCCGAGGTTGTCGAGCTCGGCGATCTGCGCTGGCGGTACCCGGCGATCCAGCGCACGCTCGCTGCGGGCGGCGTGGGCCACCGCCGCGAGGCTGCGAAGCGGGCCGGTAATGCTGCGCAACTGCCGGCGCGCCAGATACAGCGCGACCCAGGCACTGATCGCGGTGCAAAGAATGATCCCCGCCAGACCGCTGAGCAAAAAGCGCATCAGGCTGCCGCCGTGACCGACCAGCAGGATACGCCCGATTTCACGGTCCTGATGCACGATCGGCAGGCTGATCGGCTTTTCCAGAATGGTTCGGGCAACCTGCATTTCCAGTTGAGAAAACAGACCGTTTTCGGGCCGCTGCCAACGCGCCAGCAACTGCCCCTGTGTGTCGAACACCTGGGCATCCGCCACCTCTTCGGTGGACGCGATCAAGGCCAGCGCTTCGGTGGCGGCGTCCTTATCGTTGAACACCACCGCCGCTTCCACGGTGTAGCTGATCGAACGTGCAATCAGGTGCAGGTTGTGATCGGCGTACACCCGCAGTGCGAGAACGCCCAGAAGGGTCAGCGACACGCTGGCCATCGTCACGGCCACCAGCGCGACAATCAAATGGCCGCGGCCGATGACCGAGCCCAGTGTGGGGCGGCTCCTGGAACGAAACAGCTTCATGGTGCCGCCGGTTTGCGGCGCGACAACTGCAGTACGCTTGGGTGAATGCGTACGCCGCTGCGGGCGACGGAGTCGAGATTGACCTCGAAGGAAACTTGCTGATCGCCGACCCGCAGGCAGAAGAGGCTGCCGACCGTGCACTGATCGCCACCTTCGCTGATGCTCAGCACCGGATGGCCGATCAATGAAGTGAACAGCCGACTGCGTTCATCTGCGGTGAGTTTGCCGATGTACACCGCATCGCATTCGCTGACGATCGCCGGGTTGTCGGCCAGCAGTCGGCGCACAGCGACCGGACGACCAGTGGCTTGCGTGGTGCCTTTGACCAGGTCATCGGTGTATTCGGTGGGGCCGACGATGCACAGATGCAATTGTGCGGGTTCCACCGGCCAGCGCGCGTAACTGAGGATGCCCAGCACAACCTGCGTCACCGACTGGGCACGCTGCTCGGCCATGCCCACCGGCGTTTGTGGCTGCGCCATGGCAACGCCTGTCAGCAAACAGAGCAGACCGACCAGCAATGCGTGCTTGCAGCGAACCACGCGCTCTGTCGCCCAGACAGCCACCTTCATGCAGGGATTCTCTTGGATCGTACCGAAATGATGCCGCAACGATAGCACAGCGCAGTAACACCAGCGAGACAGCAGCTGCTGACCAGTTGGTCAGTAATCGGTATCGAACATCGAGTTATTTCATTCCCGAGCCTCGCTACCTTCCTCCAGTTCCAGCATCAATCCGCTCAGGCGCTTGACCTTGCGCTGCACCGCCTCTTCAAACACGCCAGCCCGGGGCTCGATCAAAGTGAACCAGTGTTTGGCCCGGGTAATACCGGTATAGATCAATTCCTTGGTCAACACCGGATTCAAGGCATCCGGCAGGATCAGCGCGGTGTGGGCGAACTCCGAGCCCTGGGATTTATGCACCGTCATCGCGTACACCGTTTCCACATCGTTGAGCCGGCTCGGCAGCACGAAACGCACACCGCCCTGCCCGTCGTTACGCGGAAAGGCAACGCGCAACACCGGTTTACCGGCGTCCGGGCCTTCGCGCTCGGGCAACTTGAGGGCAATGCCAATATCGCCGTTCATCAGACCCAGACCGTAATCGTTGCGGGTCATCAGCACCGGCCGGCCTTCGTACCATTGCTGGTCACGCTCGATCAGGCGTGCCTTGACCAGCGTTTCGGTGATCCGCAGATTCAGCCCTTCAACGCCCCAAGGCCCCTTGCGCACGGCACACAACAACTGGAAGGTGTCGAATGCCTGCAACACCTCCCGCGCCCAGTTGATCCAGTCCGGATGCTCCAGCGGTCTATCCGCTGGCGGCCGTAGTTGGCGCAGGACATTCAGATAGTGACGATAACCCTGCGGGCCATCCCCATGACCGTCGAGCAGCAGCCGCTCGAACGTGTGATCGTGTTCGCCCTTGAGCGGCAGGGAAAACACGTCATCGTAGTGACCGGCCGTCAGCAACTGGCGCGCCTCCTCCGGCAACTGCTGATTGACCCGCCGCGCCAGCTGACCGATGCCGCTGCCTTCACCGAAGCGTCGGGAATGGCGCAGCATCACCAGTTGCTGAGCCAGCGGATGCGAGCCGTCGCGGTCCTCGTGCAAGCCACTGTCCTGCAAGGACTCTCCACTGACCGACTCCAGCCACTGCCGGGTCTGCGGGTTGTACCAGCCTGCCTCGGCATCGCGGCACAGATCGCCGAGCACTGCCCCGGCCTCCACGGAGGCGAGTTGATCCTTGTCGCCGAGCAATACCAGACGCGCATGTGACGGCAAGGCATCAAGCAGATTGGCCATCATCTCGAGGTCGATCATCGACGCTTCGTCGACCACCAGCACGTCCAGCGGCAAGCGGTTACCGGCATGGTGGCGGAAATGTCGTGTGCCAGGACGGCTACCCAGCAGGCGATGGACAGTGGTCACGTCGCAGGGGATTTTCTCGCGAACGGCTTCGGCGACTTTCAGCGACTGCACTTGCTGGCTGATGGACTCGGTCAACCGCGCCGCGGCCTTGCCGGTGGGCGCCGCCAGACGAATGCGCAACGGCTGACCAGCCTCGACCGCCGGCGCCTGGAGCAGCGCGAGCAGACGCACCACCGTGGTGGTTTTGCCGGTTCCCGGACCGCCCGTGATGATGCTGAAGGCTCCCCGAGTGGCAAGCGCGCAGGCGAGTTTCTGCCAGTCGATCACTGCTCCCGGCCTGGCGGCGCCGAACAATTCATCGAGACGCTGGGGCAGGTCATCGGGCGGCGTTTCGCCTTGGGCCAGACGTGTGCGTAACGCCGCATCGATACGCCGCTCATATGCCCAGTAGCGCCGCAGGTACAGACGCTTGCCGGACAGCACCAACGGTCGCTGATGCGCCGCTTCGCTATTGTCCGCAGCCAGGGCAACCAGAGCGCTGCTCGCCAATGACTTGCACCAATGGGCGCCATCCAGCGTTTCAAGCAACTGCGACGGCAGCAGCAAGACACCACTTTGCACATCACCTTCGGGAGGTAAAGACAGGGCGAAATCCGGGGCCTTGAGGGTTTCGAACAGGTCGAGGCAGACATGCCCGTGACCCAGTTGATGGCTGGTCAGTGCGGCAGCGAGCAACACCAGTGGGTCGGACTGGGGCGCGAGTTCGTACAGAAAACCGACAAAGGCCTTGTCCAGCGAACGAAGCCAGCCTCGCTCGACCCAGCGATCAAGCAGGATCAGCAGATCCGAGGCACTGGTCAGTGGCGCCAGGCTCGACGGGTTGTCGATAGCCGATGGCAGATCGGCGAAGGTACGGTTCATAGCAGGACTCCCTGTTCCCATGCGGGTTCGGCCTTGGGTTCAGGCTTGCCCTGGAAAAGGCGATCCAGGCGCTCGATCAGTTCGCGCGGCGGCCGCGCAAAATACACGCCGCGACTGTCTGCTCGGGTCCCCCGCAGGAACACATACAACGCACCACCGACATGTCGATCGTAATCGTAGTCAGGCAACCGCGCCTTCAGTTGTCGATGCAACGCCAGCAGATACAACACGTATTGCAGGTCGTAGCGGTTGTCGAGGATCGAGCGCTCCATGGCTTGCTCGGTGTAGGCCGCATCGTCGACACCCAGCCAGTTGGATTTGTAGTCGGCCACGTAGTAGCGCCCCTCGTGTTCGAAGGTCAGGTCGATGAAGCCTTTGAACATGCCGTTGAGCTGTACTGGCTCGGCGGCCACTCGTGCCACGCCGTTGTGGGTGTACTGGCGCACCCACTCATCGAGTTTGAGAACATCGACCTTGTGGCTGGCGAACCAGAACTCCATCTCGACGCGATACTGTCTGAGTTGCTCGAGAACCACCGGAGGCTGTCCGCCACCTGTTGGCAGCGGCGACTTGAGCAAGTGTTGCAGCCAGTCACTCAGCGTAGTGATCCACCCCTCCCAACCGCGCAGGTTGCAGCGCCGGCCAATCGCATCCTTGAGCGTTTCAAAAGGAACGGCAAAACCTTCGTCTCCAGCCCATTCCAGCAGCCCATGGAGAAAGGTGCCCGGATTCGGGCCGCGAGGAAAACGATGAATATCGGCGCCGCCGGCCACGATCTCGCGCGGCGCATCCGGGTCGAGACGTTCATCATCAAACAGTTTTTGCGCTTGTGGGCTATCCGGCGCCTCATCGCTGCCCACGCTCAACACGTCACTGATGCGCAAAGCACTGTAGGAGGCAATCCACCAGTTTTCGCTGGCCTTGCGCTTGGGCACCAATGTAGCGCTGAGGATCGCTTCGTTGCGCTCGGGCCGGTAGATCTCCTGAGTGGCTTGAGGCAACTCACCCAAGCTGATGGCCGTGCAGTTCTGTTGCAAATCCTGCAGCCAACGGCTCAGACCGGTTGACTCATCCAGCCTTGCGCCGCCACCCAGCAGATAGCCAAGCGCCGAAAGATGAAGCACCGAACTGTTGTTATTACCGCGCTTGAGGTCCGTGACACCCAGCCAGCAGGCATGTTGCGCGCGAGTCAGGGCAACGTAGAGCAGACGCAGATCCTCGGCCAGACGCTCGTCATCCGCCAGGGCGATCAATTCGACAGTCGGCTTCAGCGTCACTTGGGCTTTGCCGGAGGCATCGTGGTAATGCAGCGGCAAGCGACTGCCATCCACCGGTTTTGCCGAGCAGATGAACGGCAGGAACACCAATGGATACTCAAGCCCTTTGGATTTGTGAATGGTCACGACCTTGACCAGTTGCTCGTCACTCTCCAGACGCAATATCTGCTCTTCGCCGGCCTGACCGGACAACGCCAGAAGCTCGGCCAGATGACGAATCAGCGCTTGCTCGCCATCAAGCTCAGCGGCAGCCTGCTGCATCAGTTCCGACAAGTGCAAAAGGTTGGTCAGTACCCGCTCGCCATCACTGCGCGCGATCAGCGTTTGCGGCAGGTGAAAGTCGTGCAGCAGACGCCGTAACATCGGCAACACACCTTGCTTGCGCCACAGTTCGCGATAACCACGAAACTGCATGACCCGGGCTTCCCAGACCAACTCGTCCTGATTCAATCGTTCCAGCTCAGCCAACGGCAGATTGAGGGTGATGCAGGCCAGCGCAGCCTTCAGAGAGCGCTCGACATCCGGCTCCGCGCAGGCCTTGAGCCAGGACAGCAGATCATGCGCTTCCTGGGCGGCGAACACCGAGTCCTTGTCCGACAGGTAAACGCTGCGCACACCACGGGCCGCGAGTTCTGCGCGTACGGCTTGGGCCTCTTTGCCGTCGCGCACCAGAATCGCAATGTCAGAGGGCCGCAAGCCTCTGAAGTCTTCTCCGTCGCGGACAAATCCCGCCACACCGGTTTGCCCGCCATTGAGCAATGCAGTGATTTCGCTGGCACAGGCCGCGGCCAACTGCTGGCGATAGACTGCGCCCGACAACGGCTGATCCGTCGACAGGTGCCAGACATTCAGTGCCGCGACATCGTGGCCGGCGATCTGCAGCCGCTCTTTGCGCCCCTGAGACTCAACAGGCTGGAACGGCACCGGATTTTCCCCGGTTTTTTCCCGAAACAAAAACGCGCCGCGTCCCTGCTCGCGGGACTCGGCGCGTTCGAATACGTGATTGACCGCGTTGACCATGCCATGGCTGGAGCGGAAGTTGGTGCCCAGCGTATGCAGGCGGCCGGTAGTGGCCTGACGCGCACGCAGGTAGGTGTAGATATCGGCGCCACGGAACGCGTAAATCGCCTGCTTGGGGTCGCCGATCAGAAACAGACCGGTCTCCGGACTGTTGTCCTCGATGCGGTAGATGCTCTCGAAGATCCGGTATTGCACCGGGTCGGTGTCCTGAAACTCATCGATCAGAGCAACCGGAAACTGCTCGCGGATCACCGCAGCAAGACGCTCGCCGCTGTCGGATTGCAACGCCGCATCGAGGCGCAACAGCATGTCGTCGAAACCCATTTCCGCACGACGACGCTTCTCTTCCTCAAAACGCGCGCCCACCCATCGCGCCGCATGTTGCAGTACGGCGGCGTCGGGGGTGGGAAGTGCGTCGAGGCTCGACTTGAGCCCCGGCATCGCGTCGAGACCCGGATGACTCGGTGCCTGGCCCTTCCAGGCTTCGGCCATTCCGTCAGGGGTCAATCGGGTGAAACCGGTGCCGATATCCAGTTGCTCCATGGCCTCGTCTTCGGCCCAGGCCTTGAGTTTCTCGAACCAGGGCTCGAAGTAGCGCGCCTGCATCTTGCGTCCGTCGACGGCTTTGCTCGCAACGCCTTCGTGACAGATCACCAGCAGCTCATCCGCCCACTGACGCCACGGCATCTTCAGCTCGAGCAACGCGGCACGCCGTTCTTGCAGGCACTCGCCGATCAATTCTGCGGGGGCCTTGCCGTCATCACTGTCGCGCTCGCTGCCAAACAGGCCGCGCACTCGTGGCAACAACGCTGCCGGCCCGCCCCAGTTAGCGCGAACCCAGTTCAGCGCGTCGCCCTGCATCGGATAACAGAACAGTCGCCAGTAATCGCGCAGTACTTCACCGAGCAGATCGCTGTGATCGGTTTCCAGGGACTGGGTAAACAGGCTGCCGCTGTCGAACGCGTGTTCGCGCAGCATGCGCTGGCACCAACTGTGGATGGTGGAGACGGCCGCTTCATCCA
>Ga0213823_1002280_pt1 | contig 10301 bp, 12 predicted proteins | sample MC6MC0907MG_FD_179887 | JGI IMG/M metagenome (GOLD analysis project Ga0213823, IMG submission 179887) | Enriched soil aggregate microbial communities from Iowa State University, Ames, United States - MC6-MC0907-MG | ecosystem: Environmental > Terrestrial > Soil > Unclassified | place: USA: Iowa...
CGGCCATTGCCGCGCTGGAAGGCGACCAGCAGTGCGTACGGGACATTGCCGAGCAGTATCGCCAGCGCCGCAACCTGCTGGTGAAAGGGCTGCACGAACTGGGCTGGATGGTCGAGAACCCCAAGGCATCGATGTACGTGTGGGCGAAGATCCCTGAGCAGTATGCGCACATGGGCTCTTTGGAGTTTGCCAAGAAACTGCTGGCCGAGGCCAAGGTGTGCGTGTCGCCGGGGATTGGTTTTGGCGAATATGGTGATGACCATGTACGCTTTGCCCTGATCGAAAACCAAGACCGTATTCGCCAGGCCATTCGCGGCATCCGGCAGATGTTCCGGGCTGACGGGTTGGCCCGCAAGTAAGCGCTTGGGGCCGCTTTGCGGCCCATCGCCGGCAAGCCAGCTCCCACAGGTGCGGCGCCGCTCTCACGACCTGTGGGGGCTCTGTGGGAGCTGGCTTGCCGGCGATGGGCTGCAAAGCAGCCCCTCGATTTTTGCAGCAGGGCGAGCTTTCCGCCTGCGTTTCACCGATCAGCCTGCCTATCTTCAGCACTCATTTCTCATTACAGAGACCCACCCATGAGTGTGTTCACCGCCTACTTCTGCGGCACCGGTTCCCACCGCTTCGACGACGCAAACCCCAACTTCTGGAACGGCGAGCTGGTCTCGACCTTGGCCAGCAACGACCAAGGCCGCGAATTCGCCCAGTGGATCGCCGTTGACGGCCCCGGCAGCGGCAACCTTCAGGATGACAAGCTGTTCGTCGAACCCGGCGGCTACTTCAACTGGACCGGCCAGTTGTTCGGCCGCGGCTGGGAAGAAAACGTCAACCATGTACTGCAGGTGATCAAAGGCGAAAGCAGCTGGCAGCGCACCAAGCTGAGCGAGGAAGAATACGAGCGGCTGAAGGACGCAGGCGTGCCTGTTCCGGAAGCTTCCTCCACGGCCTCCTGGTTCTGGCGTACCTACGACTACGGTGACCGCCACCCAACCCCGCAAGCGTTGCAAGAGGGCATCATCAGCATGTTCCGCAAGCCGCGCATTCCGACCCAGGTGAACCTGGTGGGCTGGAGCCGCGGAGGCATCAGCTGCCACATGCTGGCAAACGCCATGGCGAAAGACCCGGTATTGCGTAACGTACCGGTCAATATTTTTGCAATCGACCCGGTGCCTGGTGTCGGCAATGTGCAAGCCGAGCGCATCGCACTGGCGGAAAACGTGCGTGAATATGTCGGCTTCTACTCGCGGGATGAACGTTCCAAAGGGTTTGCCTGCGTGATCCCGTCGGTCGCCAGTGGCACGCAAATCTGTATTTATCCGATGCCGGGGCGCCATGCCACGCTGGTCGGTAATGCATCGGTCGATGGTGCAAGCGACGGCAAGGTGCTCAAGGAACCCGGGCTGATCGTGCGCCATTTCGCCGAAGTGTGCCTGACCCGCTGGGGTGTTCAACTGGGCAAGCGACTGGCCTTGAATGACAGCCAGTTGATGCAATGTCACCAGGCAATGGCCGCAGCCGAAGCACAGTACCAAGCCATGCGCGGTAACTCCTACACGGTGCTGACCGAGGGTGAAAAGCACGACCGGTTGGTGCATTGCGGCGAAACCCGCACGCCCTTCAGCAAGGTGTGTGGTGATGACTATGAGCCCACCCAAGGCCTGGCGCTGCAGCGTTGGGATGCCTCCACCTACAAGGCATTGTGCTGAATGAAGCGGGCGGCCGGATCAGTGGCAATTTTTTTTGCATGCACCCTCTATCCAGCCGCCCCGGGTTCGATTGAGAATGGCGCCGCGGGCCAACCCCGATAACAACAACCTTCCCTCCGTGGCATCATGTCTGAATATAACCCTTGCCTTGACTGCGGCGCCTGCTGCGGGTACTTCCGTGTGTCCTTCTTCTGGGGCGAATGCCAGTCTGCCGGGGGCGTTGTGCCGGACGACCTGGTGGTACAGATCAACCCCACCCGCGTTGCCATGATCGGCACTGACGCCAAACCATGCCGCTGCATCAGCCTTGAAGGCGAAATCGGCAAGGAAGTCGCTTGTACCATTTACGCCAACCGCTCCAGCCCTTGCCGCGAGTTCGATGCATCGTGGGAGGGTGGGGTGCATAACCCCAGCTGCGACGATGCGCGGGCGGCGTATGGGCTGCCCCCACTGACGCCGCCAGGGGCCAACGAGCCGCATTGGCCGGATGATGGGGCTGAGGTGGCCTGAGCGTACGTGGCCAGCCTGTAGTGACCTATCGCGGGCAAGCCCGCTCCTACAGGCGTCGCGCAACACCTGTAGGAGCGGGCTTGCCCGCGATAGGGCCATCAGCTGTAAGAAAATTCTGAACCTGAAACCAAATGCTTCAGGTTGCCAGGGATTGGGAATTATCCTACGACCTCAGGCGGATGCCGTCTGACATACGGGGAAATGCTCCAGCGGTAACTTCATTGCTCGCCCAAAAGGCGAGCGAGTGTGAGAACTCGTCGTTGGTAGTCTTCCTGTCAGTTCATGGCAGCTGTGCGCGTGCAGGCTTCGGTCTGACCGTGGTGACTCCAACACGGGCTTCTCACCTCGCGCACGGCTGCCGCCCAAATCTGTGAGAAGGATTTCAGGTGGTTGCTCCTTTGAACCTATTGGAGTCAATCATGAAAAAACTTGTCCCTGATCCACCCGTTACAGACCTCACCTACCAAGCCGCCAAGTCCCAGGCCACCCAGGTCATGGACACCCTCTCCACCATCATCATCCAATATCTCGACGCCGAAGCTCCGGTTTTGCGTGCTTCATTGCTCGAGGCCATGTCGGCCCAGACCAGCCAGCTGCATGCCCTGCTAGCCCATGTGAAAGCGCTGGAGGCAAAGGCATGACCAACCACCTCAAATCCCGCACCACCGCAGGCGTGGAAAAATTCCTTGAGCTCTACCGGGTAGAGCCAGGTGTACCGCTTGATTTGGCATTCGATGAATTGTCGGTGCTGATCGGCTGTATCAAGCACCTGAACGAAGAGGCCGAGATGGAGGGCGACAAGATCGCCGGCAGCGCAGCGCGGATTCTCAGTGCCATGGCCAAGGCGCTGATCAATGACATGGAAATGGGCATGAACAGGGGGAATTGAGTAAGGCTTGGTGTGCCTGTCCGACGGGCCAGTTGCGGCCGGCAGGTGCATGCCTTGAGTTGTTCGTCGCCTTCGAGATCGAGCGCCGCCCGCGCGGCGCATCGCGAGCGAAGCTCGCTCCTACGTTTGTTTCGGGCCAGTCATTTCTGTGAGATGCGCGCGCGACCCTTTGGCGCATGGCGCGAAATCAAGTCGGGCGAACAAGGCGGTCGCGCGGGTTGGCACCGGCCGCATTGGCCCGAAAAAATGTAGGAGCGAGCTTCGCTCGCGATGCGCCGCGCGGGCGGCGCTCGATTTGTGCGCTACCACAAAGACCAAATCGTGCACTTGATGGCCTTGTCGCAATCTACAACCATGCAGATGCAAGCACACACCCTGTTACCCTATACCTGATCGCCTTTTGCAGGCCATGGCTATCCTGCCCTGGACATGTCTGTGCAAGGATGACCACATGCCCAAACCTCATGGATGCCTACTCCGCCGCGGAAGATGTTCAGAGCCTGGCCGGTTCTACATGCTTACCTCCGTCACGTACCTCCGTCGCCCGTTATTCCAAAACTTCCAATTTGCTCGGCTAGTGGTGCATCACCTGCACAGAGCAGATCTGGAACACCACTGTCGAACGTTGGCCTGGGTTGTGATGCCCGACCATGTGCATTGGTTGTTTGAGTTGAAAGACGTAACGCTCGGGACATTGATGCAGCGTTTCAAATCCCGAACCAGTCATGCTTTACGAAAAGCTGGAGCAAGGGTTGTACCTGTCTGGCAGGCGGGTTATCACGACCGGGCTTTGCGTCATGAAGATGATGTGGTGAAGGTCGCCAGATACATCATTGCCAATCCGATAAGAGCGGGATTGGTCTCCAAGGTAGGGGATTATCCGCACTGGGATGCGGTCTGGATCTGAGGTTATGCCGAAATGGTTGCAGTGGTTTTGAGACCGAGCGCCGCCCGCGCGGCGCATCGCGAGCGAAGCTCGCTCCTCCATTTTTTCGGGCCATGCGGCCTGTGCCAACCCGCGCGACCGCCTTGTTCGCCCGACTCGACTTCGCGCCATACGCCAAGAGGTCGCGCGCGCATTCACAGGAATGACTGGCCAGAAACAAACGTAGGAGCGAGCTTCGCTCGCGATGCGCCGCGCGGGCGGCGCTCGATTTGCGCGCCACTAAAAATCCCAAGCCAAGCCTCCTCAAACACACTCCATAGACCTGCCCCAGCCACGCCACTTGACGTTAAACTGTCATCTCCCCAGCAATGGACAGGAGATCCGGCGTGACACCACCCCGCAGTTTCCCCAGTGACCTCTGCCTCGACAGCCCGCGTCTGCACCTGCGCCCCATGCGCCATGCCGATGCTGCACAGTGGCTGGCGATCATGGCCGACCCCGAGGTCATGCGTTATTGGCACCATGCCCCCTGGCAAGACCTGGCCGAAGCCGAAAGCGCCCTGGCCGCGGACCGCGAAGCCTATGCCAATGGCGACCAGCTCAAGCTCGGCATGTATCGCCGTGACAATGGTGAGCTCATCGGCATGGTGCAGCTGTTCAACATCGACGATGTGTCCCGCCGCGGCGAAATCGGCTACTGCCTGGCCAGTGCCGTGCAGGGCAGGGGCTACATGGACGAGGCATTGACCTGCTTCATCGATTACCTCGCCCACACCCTGCACATGCGCCGCCTTGAAGGCGAAATCGACCCACGCAACCAGGGCTCGGCGCGCACACTCGAGCGGCAGGGCTTTGTGCTGGAAGGCACCCTGCGGGCGCGCTGGTGCGTGGCCGGCGAGCTGTCCGACTCGGGTATCTACGGGTTGTTGCTTGAACCACCTGTTGCATAGTCTTACGGCGAATAGCTACTATTCGGGAACAATTCTCACTTGTGTCCCGGTACCCCATGCCCGTAGCCGACTCAACCAGCCCGTACCCGCTTGAACAGCTGTACAGCGAGCACCACGGCTGGCTGTTCAGCTGGCTACGCCGCAAGCTGCGCTGCTCTCACAGCGCAGCCGACCTGGCCCAGGACACCTTCGTGCGCATCCTGGCTTCGCGTGATGCCCTGCTGGGCATGCGCGAGCCACGCGCCTACCTCAGCACTACGGCGCGCCGCCTGCTGATCGACCGGGTACGCCGGCAGCAGATCGAAGCGGCCTACCTCAGCGAACTGGCCCAGGCTGCCGAGGCACTGGAAGGGCACCAGTCCCCCGAGAGCATCCTCATCACCCTTGAGGCGCTGGAGCAGATCGCCTTCCTGCTCGAAGGCCTGCATGTAAATGCACGTGAAGCGTTCGTGGGTTACTACCTGGACGACCTGACCCAGGTGCAGATTGCCGAGCGTCTGCAGATTTCCCCGCGCATGGTGCGCAAGTACCTGGCCCAAGCGCTTATCCACTGCCACCGCACGCTGGACATTGCCGCACCGTGAACCCGTCCCGCATCGAACAGGAGGCTGCCGAGTGGGCCCTGTGCCTGGGCGAAGGCGAACTGGATGCCGCTGATGCGTGCGAACTTGAGGCCTGGCTGCAGGCCGACCCGCGCCACGGCGCCACCTTGCGCCGCATGCAGGGGGTGATCAGCCAGGTCCAGGCGCTGCGCCAGCAACGCGGGCCGGTGGGCGCCGGGTTGCGCGCCGGGTTACAGCCTTCGACGCCACGCTCGGGTGCGCGGCGCACCCTGTTCGGCCTGGTGCTGGCGGCCTCGTTGCTGGGCGGCTTGCCGCTTGCCGGCGTATCGCCAACGGACTGGTTGGCCGACCTGCACACCGCGCCGGCCGAGTGGCATAGCGAAACCCTGGCAGATGGCTCACAGCTGACGTTGGCGGGCAATTCTGCCGTGGATGTGCAGTTCAGCGCTGGCGAGCGGCGCATCCGCCTGCTGCATGGCCAGGTGCTGGTGGATGTCAGCCATGACCCGACGCGGCCGTTCGTGGTGCAAACCGATGAGGGCAGCTTCAAGGCGCTGGGAACGCGCTTCGTGGTCAGCCAAGGTCACGCACGCAGCGAGCTGACCATGCTCGAATCCAGGGTCGAGGCGCGCAGTGCGGTGTCCGGTGATGAGTTGGTCGCCGGGCGTGGTGAACGCGCCTGGGTGGCACGTGACGGGCTTGGACCGCTGCCGGCCATCGACCCGGCGCGGGTAGACCGGGCCTGGCAGCACCACCAACTGGTGGCCGAAGGCGTGCCGCTCGATCAGGTGCTGGACGCGTTGTCGCAACAGCGGCGCGGCGTGCTGCGCTTCGACCGCCAGGCCATGCAGGCCATCAAGGTTTCGGCGGTGCTGCCGCTGGATGACAGCGAGCGCGCCCTGCGCCTGCTGGCCGAGGCGTTGCCGATTCGTATCGGCGGTTTTAGCCGCTGGTGGACCACGGTCGAGCCAGCCCCGCGAGAAAATCGATAAAGGTGGTTCCGCTTCTGCGCAGTGGCCCGTCAAACAAGAGGCCAACCGATCAAGAACAAGGAGCCGATCCACCATGCGCCGATTCCCTGGCCACCCCGTCCTCAGCCCGCTAGCCCTGGCCTTGCGCCTGTCCTGCGCCGGGCTGGCCCTATCCATTGCAGCCCTGCCGGCCGTGGCCGAGGAGGCCGCCCGCCGTAGCTTCGACGTGCCCGCCGGCAACCTGGCCGAGGCGCTTGGCAGCTATGCCCAGCAAGCCGCCGTGTCGCTGGCCTTCACCCCCGAAGCGCTGACCGGGCTGCAAAGTAGTGGCCTGTACGGCCTGTATTCAGTGGACAGCGGTTTTGCCGTGTTGCTGGCTGGCAGTGGTTACCGGGTGCAGCGCAGCGACAACGGCTACCGGCTGGTGGCCGAGCCGCAGGCGGCCGGGAGCGGTGACGCGATGGAACTGGGCGTTACCACCGTGGCCGGGCAAGGCATGGGTGAGAGCACCGAGAACACCGGCTCGTATGCCCCGGGCCTGATCAGCGTCGGCTCCAAAACCCCGACCAGCCTGCGCCAGACGCCGCAATCGGTGTCGACGGTGACCCGACAGCTGATCGAAGACCAGCAACTGACCGACATCAACCAGGCGATGAAAGTGACGCCGGGCATCGTCACCCAGAGCACCACCTTCCGCACCCAGGACTTCCTTTCACGCGGCTTCAGCATCCAGAACCTGCAGATCGACGGCGCTGCGCCACAGGCATTGGGTACCGCGATGGGCTCGTTCTATTCGTCCAACATCTTCGAGCTGGCCGAGTTCGACCACATCGAGGTGCTGCGCGGTACCGCTGCGCTGTATGGCGGCTCGGGCGACCCGGGCGGCATCATCAACATGGTGCGCAAGCGGCCGACTGCCTACAACCAGCTCAAGCTGACCCTGTCGGCCGGCAGCTGGGACAACTACCGCCAGGAGTTCGACCTCTCCGGCCCGCTAGGCTGGGATGGCCGCCTGCGCGGACGCCTGGTGATGTCCAACACCGATCGCCAGTATTTCACGGACAACCGCTCCACCGAGCGCCCGCTGGTGTACGGTGTGCTTGAAGCGGACGTTACCGACGACACCATGCTCACCTTCGGTGCCCGCTACAACAAGTCCCACGAAAATGGCACCAACAGCGCGGTGCCCCGCTACAGCAATGGTGCCGACCTGAACTTGCCACGGCATACCGGCCTGACCCGGAACTGGGCTTACCTCGATGCCACCGCACGCGAGTACTTCGCCAAGATCGACCACCGCTTCAACGACGACTGGAAGCTCAACCTCAGCTACACCAACACCTGGGACCTCGGGCTGTTCAAGAGCGCCACCACCCTCAATGCGGTGGACCCGGTGACCAATACCGGGGCGACCTGGTACGGCACCTCGTCCCGTCAGGAGAACGAGCAGCACCTTTACGACGGTAATGTCTCAGGCCACTTCCAGGCCTTTGGCCTGAACCATGAAGTGGTGTTCGGCGCCGACTACCAGAAGATTGACAGCCGCTGGCTGGGCACCGCGCCATTTGCCGCATCGGGTTCGCCGGCCAACGTGTTTGACCCCGACAGTTCGGCCTTTGACGACCCTGGGAATGGGCGTGACTACAAGCGCGACTACAGCCCCAACTCGCAGCGCCAGTATGGTTTGTATGGCAGCCTGCGCCTGCAGCTTGCCGAGCCGCTGCACCTGATAGTCGGTGCACGTGCCCAGCGCTTCCACTTCTGGCAGACCTACACCAACAACCTTGTGACGCCGGCCAGCATCTCCAGCCCCGAGCAGCGCATCGGCACCAAGGTCACGCCGTTTGGTGGCTTGGTCTACGACCTGGACGACCAATGGTCGGCCTATGCCAGCTACTCGGAAATCTACAAACCACAGTCCAGCAGGATCAGCGGCCCGGCAGGAACAGGCTCGCCGCTTGAACCCATGACCGGCAAAACCTACGAAACCGGCCTCAAGGGCGAACTGTTCAACGGCGCGCTCAACGCCAGCCTGGCGCTGTACTACACCACCCGCGAAAACGAGGCGGTGCAGGACCCGAACTTCGCGGCGACCAATGCCGGCTTCTCTGGCAGTTGCTGCTACGTGTCCAATGGCAAGGTAGTGAGCAAGGGCATCGACATGGAGCTGTCCGGCGAGTTGTTGCCAGACTGGATGCTGGTGGGTGGCTACACTTTCAACCTCAATCGCAACCGCAGCGCCGACGCCCCGCTGAGCACGGTTATGCCCAAGCACCTGTTCAAGCTGTACACCACCTACCGCCTTCCGGGCATCTTCAGCGACTTCAAAGTCGGTGGCGGCGTGCAGGTGCAAAGTGCCACCTACACCTCCGGGACGGTGAACCGCTATGACAGCAATGGCGCAGTGGCGGAGCGCAATGTGCCCTTCGACTTCGATCAGAGCGGCTATGCCATCTGGAACGCCCTGGTCGAGTACCGCGTCGATGACCACTGGAACGTCACGCTCAACGGCAACAACCTGTTCGACAAGAAGTACTACGAAACTGTGGGTACTTCGACCTATGGCAACTTCTACGGTGAACCACGTAACTTCATGGTAACCCTGCGCGGCACCTATTGAGGGTCTGGAAGCGGGGCAGGGCCTGGGTTAAGGTCGTAGGCTGTCCCGTTTCCTCCAGGTGTGCCCCTTGCCCGTTTTCTACTTGAGCATCAGCCTGCTGCTGTATGTGCTCGCCCTGTTTTTCGATGGCGCGCTGATGAGCGGCGCACGCCACATGCCGGCCCTGCAGATGTTGCTGTACGGGCCGTGGGGCATGCCCTTCGGCTTGTACCAATGGTTTGCCAACCCGCTGCTGGCCCTGGCCATTCTTGCCCATCGGCGGTTCCGCCGCCTGGCATTGCTGGCCGGGTTGGCGGCGGCGTACCTGGCGGCCAGCAGTTTCGGCATCACCCGCTTGCCGGACAACCAGAGCTATGAGTTTCACGACCTGACCGGTTTCGGTGCTGGTTTCTATCTGTGGCTGGCGGCCATCGGGGTGTTCTGCCTGGGGCAGGCCTGGCATTGCTGGAAAGCACGTAGCGCCGACGACATGCCGGGCTGGAACTGGCTGGATGTGGCGTTGATTGCGGCGCTGGGCGTGGCGCTATATTCGGCCACGCAGATGCCATCGTTGCGCTTCCACCCAGGCAATGTGCTGATGCCGCCAGAACAGCCGCAGTCGTTTTGATACCCGCAAGGAGGGTTTGCATGATCAAGCATTGCCTGACAGGCCTGGCACTGGCCTGCGTTTTGCCGCTGGCCGTGGCGGACGATTACACGGCGGCCTACGGCCAGTGCATGGACAAGGCCTCCAGCACCGTGGCCATGAGCGAGTGCATCCAGGCCGAGACGCACGTGCAGGACCAGCGTCTGAACCGGGTGTACAAGCAATTGATGGGCAAGCTGGATGCCGGGCAGCAGAAGAGCCTGCGGGATGTGCAGCGTAAATGGCTTGCCTACCGCGATGGCAATTGCCAGTTCCATGTGCAGGCCAGTGGCGGGACCATGGCGCAGCTGGAGGGAGGGTCATGCCTGATGGACATGACCCGCGACCGGGCTGCGGAGCTGGAACGGGTGCTCAGCCCGGGGCAATGACGATGCCTGTACCGGCCCCATCGCCGGCAAGCCAGCTCCCACAGGTACAGCTCACTGGCAGAAAATGGCACCCAACCTGTGGGAGCTGGCTTGCCGGCGATGGGGCGCGAAGCGGCCCCGCTTTTACTGGCGAGGCTCGCGCAGCGCCCGGGCCTTGAGGTATTCGCGCACTTCCACGGCATCCCCGGCAAACTC
>Ga0213823_1002288_pt1 | contig 10273 bp, 8 predicted proteins | sample MC6MC0907MG_FD_179887 | JGI IMG/M metagenome (GOLD analysis project Ga0213823, IMG submission 179887) | Enriched soil aggregate microbial communities from Iowa State University, Ames, United States - MC6-MC0907-MG | ecosystem: Environmental > Terrestrial > Soil > Unclassified | place: USA: Iowa...
ACCAGGTTGTTGCGGATTACCGGCATGTGCACTTTGAGCGCTTCCAGATCGGCCTGATTACGCGCCAGCATGGTGATGCTCACCTGCATGTAGCGCTGACGGCCGTTCTGGTTGTAGTTGGCGACAAACGCCGGCGCCATCGGCTCGAAGATCGCCGGTTGCTTGCCGACAGGTGCCGCATCGGCGGCCTCGGCAGGCTTGCTCTGGGCGCTGTGCATGAAGAACCAGGTCGCCCCCACGGATGCACCAATAGCCAACAGCAACGCCAGCACGATCACAATGATCAGCTTGAGTTTGCCTTTGGTTGCGGGGTCTTTCACTGCTGCTGTTTCGCTCTTCGCCATGCCAATAATCCGTCACTAATCGGGTTTTCACAGTCGCACGGCAAGGCAAGAGCAAGTGTTATGCCAGAAGTGTCAGTGGTCGTGGAGACAACGCTAAAGTCAAAGGCACCCTCACCCCAGCCCTCTCCCTGAGGGAGAGGGGGCCGACCGAGTTGTATTGTCGCAATACGTCGACCTGAAAGACCGAGTCGATTATGGATTCACAGCCAAAGTATCCGGTCGGCGTACTTCGCGAGCATCCCCCGATCAGTCCCCTCTCCCTCTGGGCGGTCAGACGTTTCGGGAGGGCTAGGGTGAGGTTTTTTAGGGCCGACCGAGGCGTCAGACTTCAAACACCGACCTGAAAGACCGAGTCGATATGGATTCACAGCAGAATTATCAGGTCGGCGTACTTCGCAAGCATCCCCCGATCAGTCACCTCTCCCTCTGGGAGAGGGCTAGGGTGAGGGGCTCGGTCGTGGAACGTCGACCAGAAAGACGGATCGATCATGGATTCGCAGCAGAAGTATCAGGTCGGCGTACTTCGCAAGCATCCCCAATCAGTCCCCTCTCCCTCCGGGAGAGGGTTAGGGTGAGGGGCTTTTGATTTTGATCAAGCGTAATAGTCGACCGCACTGCTGCCGATCACGCTGGTGGTTTGCGCAGCGGCTTCAGCAATGGTGGCAGGCGCCAATTCTTCATCCGCCGAATCGAGGCGACCGCCGGCAGCGCTGGTGCGACCACTCTGGCCCTGCTGTGCCTGCTCCTGACCCTGCTGGCCCTGCCAGCCACGGTTCTGGTCGGAGACATTGACGTCGACCTGGCCCATGCCCTGCTGGTTGAACATGTCGCGCAGACGATGCATCTGCCCGTCCAGCGCTTCACGCACGCTTGGATGCGCGCTCATAAAGGTCACTTGCGTTTGTTGATCGGGGACCATGTTGACGCGAATATCCAGGCGCCCCAGTTCGGCCGGTTGCAACTGGATGTCCGCCGCCTTCAGATTGGCGCTCGACAGATACATGACGCGGTTGACGATTTCTTCGGTCCAGCCGCTCTGATGCATGGCGATCGGCTGGTTCACCGGCACGGCATTCGCGGTCTTCGGCGTAGCCGCTTGTGTCAGTGCCGCCAGACGGTTGGCGAAATCATCCACGCGGGTGTCGCTGGTCGCGGTTTTAAGGTCTTTGAGGCCATCATCGATCAAGCCACTGAATGCCTTGTCGCCACCCTGACTGGTGCTGTCCTTGTCGGCTTGCACGTCGAGCATGCTGGCCATGCCAGCGGCGAAGTTTTGCGCCGCAGTCAATTCGCCGTCGGCCTGAGCCTGAGCCGGCGAAGCCTTCGGTTGCGCCTGGCTGGCAGCGGAAATGTGCCCGCCCTGCTCCATCGCCATGCGCACGGCCGGCATCGAGTCGAGTGGATCGGCCGAGGGGTCGAAATCGCTATCGGTGGCCGGTGCCGGATCTTTGACCACTCCGGGCAAAACGGCGAGCGCGGGGGTTTCGGCTTCAGGCTGGGCGGCGGCCGGGACTTGCACCACTGGCGTGGTGACAACCGGCTGCACAACGACGGCCAATGCCGGATCAAGTGTCGGGTCAACCGGCGCCGCATCAACCACCGGCGTCTGGGCAGTGCTGGTGCCGTCGTCGCTGCTGGCAGTATTGTCATCGGTCGCTGCAGTTTTGTCGGCAGGCAAGTCGTTGCCGCTATCGGCAACCGCCGGTTGCGCAGCGGCAGACGGATCCTTGCCAATGTCCTTTTTGCCACTGTTGTCAGCGATCTTGTCGCGTGGCGACTTGGGCGAATTGTCAGCGGTGGCGACAGGCTTGCTCGATCCCTGATCGGCGAACACTTTAGCGAAGCTAGAGGCTTTATCCCCAGTGTCTACGGCCATAGCCGACGTTTTGGCCGAGGCGGCTTGCGCCTTGGCCTGAGCGGCATTCTGAAGAAGGATGTTGGGGGTCGCAGGCATGAAACGGTCTCCGCTGCACTGGGATCGTAGGTACAGTTGCGGAGATGACTGCAAGTGCCGGGCCAGTTTTGCCCGACGCTTGAGAAAAGCGCCGGACGGCGGAATCAGTGAGTCAGTGCGTGCTGTCGCTCGTCTTCGTAAACCGGGCGGACATCTGCGAACTCGCCACTGATGTCAGCCACGAGCCTGGCGATTTCCGAAGGGCTTTTATCTTTGGCTTCCGATTCCAGCTCCTGGCAGAGCGCCGCCAAGCGGACAGCTCCCATGTTGCTGGCGCTGCCCTTGAAGCTATGGGCCACTTCCGACAACACCTTGGCATCAGAGGTCTTTTGCAACTCGCCCAAGCGACTTTCGGAATCCGCCAGAAAGGTATCCAGAAGCTCCGGATAACCCTCCTCCATGACTTCGCGCAGTACGCTCAGCGCCTCGCGATCAATATGTGTGTCAGTCACTTGTTCACTCCTTGATCAAGAATTGCGCGAATTATGCCTCAACCTCCCAGGAAAACTCCACGCGAGCACTACGACCTTCGTCCGACCAACTGGCATTACGCCCCAAATGCCGGACCAGACTGACGCCGCGTCCCGACAAACGGACACCGTCCAGCGGCCGTTCCATGACCCTTGCCACATCAAAACCCTTACCGCTGTCCTCGACACGAATCACCAGACAACCGCCCTCGCCTTGTGGCTGCACCTGCAAATGCACGCGCACGAAACCGTCCTGCAACGCCTCCAGCCGATCGTTGCGCTGCTGATAGTAGCGAGCGAAACCCGCCGCATCGCGCTTGAGACTGGAATCCAGACCGAGCACGCCATGCTCCAGCGCGTTGGAATACAACTCCGCAAGCACGCTGTACAAAGCACCACTCTGCGCCCGCAGTCCATGCACCTCAAGCAGCAACTGCAACAGGTACGGCAAGGGATTGAAGCGCTTGAGCGTGGCGCCGCGAAACTCGAAGCTCACCGACCAGTCGAGCGGGCACGACTGGCCGCTGTCGGAATACACCGGCGCCGAAGGATTGACCTGCGTCGTTTCCAGCAGGCTGACCTCGACCATACTGACGTCGTCGCGCGCTTCGCCGCGAAAATCCCGCAGTGCCTGTTCGATGTCTTCAAACAGACGATCAGGCTCGCGATTGGCGGCGAACACCTGCTGCAAACGCTCGACGCCGAACAACTGATCGTTGGCATCACTGGTGTCGATCACCCCGTCGGACAACAGAAACACCCGATCACCAACGGCCATCGGATGCACTTCCGTACGGTCATCGAACGCCTGTGCACTCAGCACACCCAGCGGCAAGTGCCGTGCGGCCAGTGGTACACGCTCGCCACTGACAATCCGATGCAGATAGCCGTCAGGCATGCCGCCGTTCCACACCTCGACCGAGCGTCGCTGGAAACTCAGGCACAGCAGCGTGGCGCAGCAGAACATGTCCACCGGCAGGATGCGTTTGAGCTTGGCGTTCATCTCGCGCAGGGTTTCGGCCAGGCCGTAGCCCTTGGCGGTCATGCCATAGAACACCTCGGCGAGCGGCATGGCGCCCACTGCGGCCGGCAGCCCGTGACCGGTGAAATCGCCGAGCAGCACATGCATGTCGCCCGCCGGCGTGTATGCCGCCAGCAGCAAGTCGCCGTTGAACAAGGCATAGGGCGATTGCAGGTAGCGAATGTTCGGCGCGCTGAGGCAGCCGGAGTGCGCGACCTTGTCGAACACCGCCTTGGCCACGCGCTGTTCGTTGAGCAGGTAATCGTGGTGCCTGGCGATCAGGTCGCGCTGTTGCAGTACGGTTGCCTGCAAACGGCGCAAGCGATCCATCGCCTTGATTTTGGCGGCAAGGATCACCTGGTTGTAGGGTTTCGCCAGAAAATCGTCACCACCGGCCTCCAGACAACGGGCCAGCGCTTCGCTTTCGGTCAGCGAGGTGAGGAAGATGATTGGCACAAGGGTTTCGCCCGCCAGCGCCTTGATTTGCCGCGCCGCCTCGAAGCCGTCCATCACCGGCATCATCGCATCCATCAGCACCAGATCGGGTTGTTGCCGACGAAACAGGTCGACCGCTTCGGCACCGTTGGCCGCCGTCAGGACTTCGTGACCCTGGCGACGGACGATGGTCGACAGCAACAGGCGATCGGCGGCGCTGTCTTCGGCAATCAGAATGGTCAGCGGCTCTTGCGCCTGCATGGCCGTCAACTGATGTCGAAGAGTTTGTCGAAATTGGAGATGGCGAGGATCTTGCGCACATCGGAGTTGCTGTTGACCACGCGTACGTCCGAGTTATCGCCGCCGGCGTGATCCCGCAGCAGGAGCAGCATGCCCAGTGCGGAGCTATCGAGATAGGTAGCCTCTTTCAGATCAACCACGATGGAGTCGGGCTTTTTGGCAAGATGCTCGTAGGACTCACGAAATTCCTGATGGCGACCGAAATCGAACCGCCCCCTGACCGAAATCGTCAGTTTTTGACCATCTGGAGAGACTTCTGTAACGACTGACATTGACTGGCTTCCTTGTCATTGACGAACCTGTACAAGGTTTAGCACTTGGACAGGGTTGCAGCAAGGCGCATCACAGAACCAAATGTGGGAGCGAGCTTGCTCGCGAAGGCGTCGTATCAGTCAACAATTCAGTCAACTGAGCGATTGCATTCGCGAGCAAGCTCGCTCCCACAGGGTCTTGCAGTGCGTTTTAGAACGGATTCTGCCGCGGCAAGCGCTGCGACAACTCATCGAGCAGCTTCTGCTCGCGCTTGTCTTCAAGGCGTTGCGCCTCTTCGCGATAGCGCTGCACCAGTTTGCGCAGCCCTTCGACCTTGGCGAACGCCTGTTGCCATTCCTCACGGGCCTTTTCGAGTTTGTTCTGATGCCAGACCAGACTCTGCCGCTGCTGATCGACGGCGGTGTCGAGCTGCGCCAGAAAGCCCTGAAAGCCAAGCAGCCATTGCCCGCTCACGCCGGTGCTGCCGCGCACGATCCATTGCTGCGAGTAATCCAGACGAAAGGCATTGAGGTCGGCCAGTTTGCTTTCAGCGACTTTCACCTGGCCCTGAAAATAGCCCAGGCGTTGCACGGCGGCTTTCTCGGCCTGCTCGGCCATGTCCACCACCGGCGCCAGACGCGCGGCTCGACTGACAGTGGCCATGACCGGTTAGCCGCCCGCCGCTGGGGCAAACAGGGTTTCGAGGTAGGCCTGGCTTTCGCCCATGTTGATTTTGTCGTTGAGGCCCTGACGTTGGTACCGGACCAGCTGCGGTTGCAGGGAGATCGCCAGATCGGTCTCGCGATCGCCGCCGGCCACGTAGGCGCCGACGCTGATCAGATCGCGACTCTGCTGATAGCGCGACCACAACTGTTTGAAGTATTGCGCACGCTGCATGTGGTCCGGCGAAACCACCGCCGGCATTACCCGGCTGATCGACGCTTCGATGTCGATGGCCGGATAGTGCCCTTCCTCGGCCAGGCGCCGGGACAGCACGATGTGGCCATCGAGCACGCCTCGCGCCGAGTCGGCAATCGGGTCCTGCTGGTCGTCGCCTTCGGACAGCACGGTGTAGAACGCGGTAATCGAACCGCCGCCCTTCTCGGCGTTACCGGCCCGCTCGACCAGTTTCGGCAATTTGGCGAACACCGACGGCGGATAACCCTTGGTCGCGGGCGGCTCGCCGATGGCCAGAGCGATTTCCCGCTGGGCCTGAGCGAAACGGGTCAGCGAATCCATCAGCAACAGGACGTTCTTGCCCTTGTCGCGGAAATACTCAGCGATGCGCGTGCAGTACATCGCGGCGCGCAGACGCATCAGCGGCGCATCGTCGGCAGGAGATGCGACAACGACGGAGCGCTTGAGGCCTTCTTCACCGAGGCTGTGCTCGATGAATTCCTTTACTTCTCGACCCCGCTCACCGATCAGGCCAACGACGATAATGTCGGCCTCGGTGAAGCGGGTCATCATGCCGAGCAACACGGATTTACCGACACCGGTACCGGCGAACAGGCCCAGACGCTGGCCACGACCGACCGTCAGCAAACCGTTAATGCAACGAATACCGACGTCCAGCGGCACGCTGATCGGGTCACGGTTGAGCGGGTTGATCGTCGGGCCATCCATCGGCACCCAGTCTTCGGCCTTCATCCCGCCCTTGCCATCCAGCGCACGACCGGCGCCATCCAGCACGCGACCGAGCATGCTCATGCCCATCGGCAAGCGACCGGTTTCCGCCAGCGGCACCACGCGGGCGCCCGGAGCAATACCGGCGACACTGCCGACCGGCATCAGAAAGACTTTGCTGCCGGAAAACCCCATGACTTCCGCTTCCACCTGGGAGGGGTGATAGCTGTCGTCATTGATCACCAGGCAGCGCGTGCCCATGGCCGCGCGCAAACCTTCGGCTTCAAGGGTGAGGCCGACCATGCGCAGCAGGCGGCCTTCGAGAATCGGCGCGCCAGCAATCTCGGTGGCCTCAGCGTACGTGCTCAGGCGCTTGGCGAAACTGGTGCGTTCAAGGCGCATCGGGTTGGTCCGCGAGCGGCTCTTCAGGTGAGGCCGCCGGTTTGACGTCTTCCGGAATATCCAGACTCAGATCCGCCTCGGCCGGGTGCAAAGCCTGCTCGTGCAACTGATCGAACAGTTTCGCCATGACCTGAGCGACGCGGGTTTCGATGCTCGCATCAATGCGGCTGTGCTCGGTTTCAACCCGGCAGCCACCCGCCAACAGCGATTCGTCTTCGACGATGCGCCAGGTTTCCTCATGACGCTCGCGCAGGGCCTTGGCCTGTTCGAAGTCCTGCGGATTGACGTACAAACGCACGTTTTCGACACCCAGCGGCAACAGCTTGAGGGCATCGCGCATGACGTGTTCGATCTGGCTGGAATCGATGGCCAGTTCGCGCTTGATCACCTGCTTGGCGATGTGCTGCACGAGGTCGATCAGCGATTTTTCGATCTGCGTATCTTGCTCGGCGATGGGCTCGAACAGGTTCGCCATCAATTGCTCGAGGCTGGCGAGTTTGGCGCTCAACGCGACCTCGGCTTCCTGACGCACCTTGAGCGTGGCACTGTGAAAACCTTCCTTTTCGCCGATGCCGAAGCCTTCGTTGTAAGCCTCCTGACGGATGCTTTCGAGTTCTTCCAGGGTCAGTGGCTGGACTTCTTCCAGCGGCACTTCTTCCATTTCCGGCGGTTCGGGCTCCGGTTCAGGCTCGGGTTCCGGCTTCGGCGGATCGAAGCTGGGCAGCGCCCAGGATTCGAAACCACGGACATCGCGGGCACGGATCAGATCCGTCACATCGTCGTCGTGCTTGTCCATGGGCTTAGATCATTTCCTCGCCACCCTTGCCACCGAGTACGATCTCGCCGGCTTCGGCCATACGACGGGCAATGGTGAGGATTTCTTTCTGCGCGGTTTCGACGTCGCTGACGCGCACCGGACCTTTGGCCTCGAGGTCGTCGCGCAACAGTTCGGCGGCACGTTTGGACATGTTCTTGAAGATCTTCTCTTTGACGCCTTCGTCCGAACCCTTGAGGGCCAGCACCAGGACGTCCGAGGACACTTCGCGCAGCAACGCCTGAATACCGCGATCGTCGACATCGGCGAGGTTGTTGAACACGAACATGAGGTCTTCGATCTGACCGGACAGGTCTTCGTCGACTTCGCGGATCGAGTCCATGAGCTGGCCTTCAATCGAGCTGTCGAGGAAGTTCATGATGTCCGCCGCACGCTTGATGCCACCCAGGGTGGTGCGCGAGGCATTCGAGTTGCCGGAGAACTGCTTCTCGAGAATCTGGTTGAGTTCTTTCAACGCCGCAGGCTGTACGGTGTTCAACGACGAGACGCGCAGGATGATGTCCAGACGCACCTTGTGGTCGAAGTTGCCGAGCACTTCACCGGCCTGATCCGGGTCGAGGTACGCGACCACGATTGCCTGGATCTGCGGGTGTTCGTAACGGATGACGTCGGCAACCGCGCGCGGCTCCATCCATTTCAGGCTGTCGAGGCCGCTGGTGTTGCCACCGAGCAGGATGCGGTCGATCAGGCCGTTGGCCTTGTCCTCACCCAGGGCCTGGGTGAGCATTTTGCGCACGTAGTCGTCGGAACCGACGCCGAGGCTGGTCTGGTCGCCGACGATGTCGACGAACTCGCTCATGACCTGCTCGACCTGTTCGCGATGGACATTGCCCATCTGCGCCATGGCCACGCCGACGCGCTGAACCTCTTTCGGGCCCATGTGGCGCAGCACTTGTGCGGCATCGGTCGAACCCAGGGACAGCAGCAGAATCGCGGCTTTGTCGACCTTGGTCAGTTTGACGGCGGCGGCTCGGTTATCACTCATCTGCGTTAATCCACTCTTTCACGACCTGAGCCACGCGACCCGGGTCTTCAGCTACCAGACTCTTGATTGCATTCAACTGCGCGTCATAACCCTCGCTTGGGCTCGGCAACAGAATGCTCTGCGGACCACCGAGGCTCACGCGGTCGTTGGAAAGTTCGCCGTCCAGGCCGCCCATCCCGCCAAGTTCCACGTCGCTGCCAAGACCGGCCAGCTCCTTGCCTTTGCCGCCGCCGGTGATGTTGTTGAGCACCGGACGCAGCACACCAAACACCAGCACCAGGATGAACAACACACCCAGCACTTGTTTGACGATGTCCCAGAACCATGGCTGGGAGTAGAACGGAATTTCGGCAATCACTTCACCGCGCTCAGCGGAGAACGGCATGTTGATCACGCTGACGCTGTCGCCACGGCTGGCGTCGAAACCGACGGCATCCTGGACCAGACGGGTGAAGCGCGCCAATTCGTCGGCGCTCCACGGCGCACGGCTGGTTTCGCCGTTGGCTGCGTTGACCTTGACCTGATCGTCGACAACCACCGACACCGACAGACGATTGAGGCGACCCTGCTGCTGTTTGGTGTGGCTGATGGAACGGTCGAGCTCGAAGTTCTTGGTCGATTGTTGACGCTTGTCGGCCGGGTATGGCGCGAGCATTGGCTGACCGGTGGCCGGGTCCATGATCTGCTGGCCGTTGGCATCAACCAATGGCTGACCTGGCTGCACCATCGCGGCCGGCGCGGCGGCGCCACCGGTGGTTTGCGGCGCCGAGGCTGGCGCTGGCGGCTGGTTGCTCAGGGCACCCGGCACACCTTGCGGGCCATTGCTGGCGGTGCGTTGTTCGTTGACCGACTGCTCGCTGCGCAACGCCGGTTGATCCGGGTTGAACTGCTCGGCTGTGGATTCGACGGCATTGAAATCGATATCGGCCGAGACTTCAGCCTTGTAGCGATCGTTGCCCAATACCGGTTGCAGGATGTTGTGCACGCGCTGGGTGAGCATGCTTTCCATGCGGCGGCTGTAATCGAACTGCTTGCCGGCCATGGTCATTTCGGAGTTTTCCGCCTGATCGGAGAGCAGGTTGCCCTTCTGATCGACGACGGTGATCTGCGATTTGCTCAGCTCGGGAACGGAGGTCGCCACCAGGTTGATGATCGCGATGACCTGACCTGGCTCCAGCGAACGACCGGAATACAACTCGACCAGAACCGAGGCGCTTGGCTTGCGCTCATCACGCACGAACACCGAACTCTTCGGAATTGCCAAGTGCACGCGGGCACCCTTGACGTTGTTCAGGCTGGAAATGGTCCGCGCCAGTTCACCTTCGAGGCCGCGACGATAACGGGTCGCTTCCATGAACTGGCTGGTGCCCAGACCTTGTTCCTTGTCGAGGATTTCGAAACCGATGTTACCGTCGCTGGGAGTGACACCAGCGGCAGCGAGTTTCATCCGCGCACGGGACAGGTCGTCGGCCTTGACCAGCAAGGCGCCGGAATTCGGTTCGACGTTGTAAGGAATGTCGGCGGCGGCCAGGGTTTCCATGACCTGCTTGGCGTCCATGCCGGCAAGGCTGCCGTACAACGGACGGTAATCCGGCTGCTGCGACCACAGCACCACGGCAAAGCCAATCGCCACGCTCGCAGCCAGGCCG
>Ga0213823_1002289_pt1 | contig 10262 bp, 7 predicted proteins | sample MC6MC0907MG_FD_179887 | JGI IMG/M metagenome (GOLD analysis project Ga0213823, IMG submission 179887) | Enriched soil aggregate microbial communities from Iowa State University, Ames, United States - MC6-MC0907-MG | ecosystem: Environmental > Terrestrial > Soil > Unclassified | place: USA: Iowa...
ACCCGAACCGATCTGGCTCTGTGCCCTTTTGCTCGGTGTCTACATCAGCGGCCTGACCTACCTGGCCCGCCAGGAACACCGCAATCAACTGATCAGCCGCCTCCCGCTGCTGCTGATGTTGAGCCCACTGGCATTGGCGATCTACGCAGACAACGCCTGGTTCTGGCCGGTCCTGCTGATATGGCTTGGCTGGTTGGGCTGGCACTACTGGCGCAACTTGGCCAACCCGCGGCAACGGCAGGTCCGCGCCTTTATCGGAGCAGGCCTGGCCGCCCTGCCGCTGTTCGATGCCCTGGTGCTGGCCGTCGCCAACCAGCCGCTGGGCAGCCTGTTATGTGTCCTGGTGTTTTTCCTGCTTCCTCATTTCCAACGCTGGATCAAACCCACATGAACACGGACGTTACAGCATCGGCATCGGCAGCCCTCGACATGCGCCAGGACTGCCTGAACGAACAACGCCGGCATTTCACCCAGTCGCTCGATGAAACCGAACGGCAATGGTGGCTCTCGGCGCAGGCGCAACTTGCCCAACGCCCGGACGCCAACACCGCGGCGCTCCTGGGCGGCCAGTGCAAGCGCCACCTCAAGGAGCGTGCCCAGCCCGGCGCCGACGGCTGGAGCAATGTCCAACTGGCGCGGGCATTGTTGCTGGCCCAGGTCCTGGAGCTGCAACCCGCCGCCGCGCAAGTGCCCTTGCTGCGCCAGTTGTTCCTGTGGGGCGACGACCAGGAAAAGATCGCCACCTTGAAGGCCCTCGACTGGCTCGACAGCGGTGGGCTCTGCCTCGGGCTTGCACTTCAGGCCGGGCGCACCAGCAACAGCCAGGTGTTTGCCGCCATCGCCCTGGACACCGCCTACCCATCGCGTAACTACGACGAACGGGCCTTCAACCAACTGGTGTTGAAAGCCCTGGGCATGGGCCTCGATGTAGGGCGCCTGGTCGGCCTGACGCAACGACAAAGCGTCACGCTCAACCAGTTGGTCCTCGACCTGCTGGACGAACAACTCGCCGCCGAACGAACGGTATCTGCCGGACTGCCTCACGTGATTGCCTTTGCCTTGCTGAGCCCGGCGCAACGTCAGCGCCTGGCCGGGCTGGCCCAGCAACAACGCTTGCCGCCGCCATGGCAGGCGCACCTGGGCGGCACTTTGCCGAACTGATACCCGCCCCTCCCCTGCCTTTTTGACGAGGATTCACCATGCTCAAGTACTTCGACCCGCATATCCATATGGTCAGCCGCACCACCGACGACTACCAGAACATGGCGGCCGCCGGCATCACCGGCGTGATCGAACCGGCCTTCTGGCAGGGCCAGGCCAGGACCAGCGTCGGCAGCTTCATCGACTACTTCGACACGCTGTTGGGCTGGGAGCGTTTTCGCGCCAGCATGTTCGGCATCCATCACTTCTGCACCATCGGCCTGAACCCCAAGGAGGCCAACGACCTGTCGGTGGCCAATGAAGTGCTAGAGATCCTGCCACGCTACCTGGTGAAAGATGGCGTGGTGGCGGTGGGTGAAATCGGCTACGACGACATCACCCCGGAGGAGGATCGCTTTCTCGCCGCCCAATTGGAGCTGGCCAAACAATTCAACCTGCCGGTGTTGGTGCACACCCCGCACCGCGACAAGATCGGTGGCACCAAGCGCACACTCGCGGTCATTCGCGAGGTCGGCATTGCCGAACACCTGGTGATCATCGACCACCTCAACGAACTGACCCTGCCCCTGGTGCTGGACAGCGATTGCTGGCGCGGCCATTCCATCTACCCCAACACCAAGATGTCGGAACAGCGCATGGTCGCGCTGCTGCAGCAGTACGGCACGGAAAAAATGGTGGTCAACAGCGCCGCCGACTGGGGCATCAGCGACCCGCTCAAAGTGCCCAAGACCGGCCAGGCGATGCTGGCCGCCGGCTTCAGTGAAGCCCAGGTCGAACAGGTGCTGTTCCACAACCCGGTGGACTTTTTTGCCCAGAGCGGCCAGCTGGACAAAACCCTGGTCAGCACGCCCCTGCCCATCGATCAGCGGCGACAGTGGCAGGACAACTCTGCCCTGCGGGGCCAGGAGCCGGTGATCAAATGAGTGCCCGCACGGGTTGGACGGCCACGCAGATCGGCTATTGCAGCAACGTGCACCCGACCCATGACCTGGGCGGGCTGCGCGCTTCCATCGAACGGCATTTCCAGACCGTCCGTACACTGCGCGGGCTGGACACGCAGGACAGTGGATTGTGGATCAGCGCCGTCGCCGCCGCCGAACTCCAACAAGCGCCGACCCGTGCGGATTTCCTCGACCTGCTGCAACGCAGCGGCCTACGCCTGACCTCACTCAACGGGTTTCCCTACGGCCAATTTCACCAGGGCGCGGTGAAAGCCGACGTCTACCTGCCCAGTTGGGCCGATCCGCAGCGGCTGGCGTACAGCCTGGACCTGGCTCGATTTCTCGCCCAGGCCCTGCCAGCGGACTGTGCCCAGGGGGTGATCTCCAGCCTGCCGCTGGGCTATGCCGCCCACTGGAGCCCGACGTTGCAGCAACGTGCCGAGCAGCAACTGCGCGAGCTCACCGCCGCGCTGGCCCGGTTGCAACGAGAGACAGGCAAGAAGATCGTGATCTGCCTGGAAATGGAGCCCGATTGCGTGCTGGAAAACACCGACCAGGCCATCGCCTTCTTTCGTCACTGGCAAGCCACGGACCCGCACCATCAACACCTGGCGCTGTGTTTTGACGTCTGCCACCAGGCCGTGATGTTCGAAGACTGCTATCAGTCACTGGACCGATTGCGTCGGGCCCGGGTCCCCATCGGCAAGATCCAGCTATCCAATGCGCTGATTTGCCGCCTGCCTGAGGACGCGCAGCGGCGCGAACAGGTGCTCAGGACATTGGGCGGTTTTGCCGAACCCACCTACCTGCATCAAGTCAAAGCCCGCGCTGGACAGGAGCAGTTATCAGCCTGGGCCGACCTTCCCGCGGCCCTGTACGAGTGTGAGCAGAACCGCCCCGTCCCTCCCGAGCTGAGGATTCACTTCCACATTCCGTTGTTCAGCGAACACCTGCTGTTGCCCGAACTCAGCGGCAGCCAGGTCGCCCTGGCGCAGACCTTCGATTTTCTCGCCGACCATGGGGATTTTCGCCCGGTACTGGAAGTGGAAACCTATAGCTGGGGCGTCCTGCCCAGCCAGTTGCGCCCTACCACCGAGCACGCCCAACTCCAGGGCATCGCGGCGGAGTTGCACTGGGTCGAAGACCAGTTGCAGCAGCGCCAGTTGCTGCAACCCCAAGCGCTGGAGGCCTGCGCCGATGTCCTCTGAGCCTGCGCGCCAGCCGTTGCTGCTGATCAACGTGGTCGGCCTGACACCCGCACTGCTGGGGGCCGCGACGCCCTGCATCAATGCCCTGTTGAAAACGGCCAGGATGGCCACGCTGCAACCGGTGTTCCCGGCGGTCACTTCCACGGTGCAAGCCTCGATCCTCACGGGCCAGCCACCGTCGGAGCACGGCATCGTCGGCAACGGCTGGTATTTTCGCGATCAGGCCGAAGTGCGTTTCTGGCTGCAACCCAACGCTCTGATCCAGGGGGAAAAAGTCTGGCAGACACTCAAGCGCCAGTACCCCGGGTTTCGCTGCAGCCAGTTGTTCTGGTGGTACAACATGTATGCCGACGTGGACGCCGCCATTACCCCACGGCCGCATTACCCGGCCGATGGCCGCAAGATGTTCGGCCTGTATTCGACGCCGGCCTCGTTGCACGAGCATATCGAACAGCAGATCGGCGAATTCCCCTTTCCAAGTTTCTGGGGCCCGGCGGCCGGCATTGCCTCGAGCCGCTGGATCGTCGATTGCGCCATCGCCGAATTCCAGCTCGACCGCCCCGATCTGCAGTTGATCTACCTGCCCCATCTCGACTACAGCCTGCAACGCCTGGGCCCCGATCATCCGTCGATTGCCGACGAGGTGCGCGCCATCGACAGCGAAGTCGGGCGTCTGCTGGACTTTGCCCAAGCACAGGGCGCGGCGGTGATGCTGCTGTCCGAATACGGGATCGAAGCCGTCACCCAATCCGTTTCCATCAACCGGTTGCTACGCGCCGAAGGCTTGTTGCAGGTCCGCCAATCGCTGACCTGGGAGCTGCTCGATCCCGGTGCCAGCGCGGCGTTTGCCGTGGCCGACCATCAGGTCGCGCACATCTACGTGAAGCAGGCGCGCGACATCCCTCGCGTCAAGGCGCTGTTGCAGCGCCAGGCCGGCATCGAGCAGGTGCTGGATAAAACCGAACAACGGGCCTGGCACCTGGATCATCCGCGCAGCGGCGAGCTGGTGGCCGTGGCCGCCGCCGGTTGCTGGTTCGATTACTACTACTGGTTCGACGACCGCAAGGCCCCCGACTTTGCCCGCACCGTGGACATCCATCGCAAGCCAGGCTACGACCCGCTCGAACTGTTCATCGACCCGGCCATTCGCTTCCCGAAACTGAAAGTGGCGCGCCGCCTGCTTCAGAAAAAACTCGGCTTTCGCTACTACATGGACCTGATTCCGCTGGACACCCGCCTGGTCCGCGGCAGTCACGGACGGCTGCCCGCGAGCGAGAAGACCGGCCCGCTGCTCATCACCAATTGTGATCTGTCGTTGCCGCAGCACCTTGCGGCCACGGCGGTGAAGCAACTGCTCCTGGAACACTTCCGGGGGCGCCCTCATGCCGATACGGCGAATGCCAAGGAGCTTCCATGCGGCGAGCCATTTCCATAACCGTTCTCAGTGCCCTGGCCGGTTTGGCCCAGGCACAGGACACCAACAACTTCGATTGCAGCAACTTCCTGCAGTTTGGAGCAGACATCAACAAGACCCGGACCGCGTTTGCCCAGAGTCCCGAGACCATGGCCTGGAACTGGTTCGTCTGTTTGAACCAACCCAGCACCGCGCAAAGCAGCAATCTCGTGTGGGAGACGATGAAGCCTTCGGACCAGGTCTACCTGCCCAACGGCGCACCACCGGACACCTATGACAGCTCAGCGCCGCTCCCGGCCGCGGTGGTGACGCAAGCCAAGGCACAGGGCATGGACCTGTCCCGATCCTTCCATAACATCAATGCCACCCAACAGGTCGATGGCCTGATCCTGCAAATGGGGGGTGCCGTGCCCGATGCCCAACAAGGCCAGCCCGTACGCTTTCAGTTACTGATGGGCAAGGACACGTTCGATTACATCGTGAAGAAGCAGGTCTACAACGTGAATGGCCAGGCCGCCCTGGCCAACGACCTGGACTTCCCCCCCACCGCCTGGGAGTTGAAAGCCGCATGGCTGTGGATCGGCACGGACACGACCTACCGACAAACCCTGGTGAACGACGGCTACTACATTGCCCAGGCCTACTACCAGCAGGACGACGGTACCTATCAGGTCGGCTATGTGGCATTGAGCGGCCTGCATGTCGTCAACAAACTGAACGCTGACTGGGTCTGGACCACCTTCGAAAACATCAACAACAGCAAGTACACCGTAACCAATGCCCCGACGCCGGCGCCGATGACCAACACCACAGGGCCGACTGCGGCAGCCAAGCCGGTCAATGCCAGCTTCCAGGCCAATAACCGGAGCCTGTCGAAGTACGAGTTGATCGGGGTCGAGTTCCAACCCATCACCCAGGTACTGGCCAATTCGCAACTGGAATCGGCGTTCCAGAACACCTCGTCCTGCCTGGCCTGCCACGGCACCGCCGCCTACTCGAACGACAACGGCTACTTCAATTTCGCTCTGAACCAGGGGGGCGGCATCGTCTATCCCACCACTCCGCTGCCGCCCTCGGCATTCGATGGCTACAAAAAACTGGACTTTGTCTGGTCGCTGAAACGCGCCCAGTGGCAACGCTAAGGAGCATGACATGAGCGTATTGAATTTCCCCCGTATCTACCTCAACGGCCATATGTTCTGGAACCCACCGACGGCCAACAATAACGATGTATATCCGCTGTATGACGCGGTCAACGCGGACATCAACTGGCCGTTCATGAGCCACTTCGGCATCAACGCCACGAACGCCCCCACCCAGCTGATGCCCTGGGCCATCAAGCCCCTGGCAAAGAATGAGCTGCCGCTCTATATGCTGCAGGTACCGACCAATGCCAACCCGAAAACCTACCCATACATGCCCGCCGAATGGGATCTGTTTGGTGACAATGCCTGCGGCACGGTGAGCTACAAAGGGACTCGCTCAACGATCATTGGCGGCGAGCTGCAGGCCGACACCTACATCACCGAGGATGCGCTGGTTGGCAGGGACTACCAATTGCTCGGCAATCCCTTTGGCAGCAACGCTCCGACTGCCGCGCGCTTCGTGGACGTCAGCCCGTGGCAGAACACCTTCACCGCGTTGTATTTCGACAAGCTGCTGCTGGGGGATGCCACGTGTGGCCTGACCCTCAATCGCCAGTATCGGATGATGGATCGCTTCCTCAATTTCAATTGGGGCGCCTTCGGTGGCCTGGTGTATGTCACCACCACCTGGCAGACCTGCTTTCCCCAGGAGAACCTGGAATGGGTCATCGGTGATTCGGCGCTGCTGAGTAACCTGCAGCAGCAGATGAAGCTGCAAGGGGCAAAGGGCCTGATGTTCAGGTTCTCCACCTACCTGACCTGCTACGACAGGAACGGTGTTTTCAACGACTTTCCGTACGTCAACACCCGTTCCAATGCCCCCTCGGATACGGCTCGTCTGCAAGCGATGTATCAGAAGGGCCTGGACAACGTTTCCGGTATTTTCTTCAATCCCGCCTACAGCCGCACCGCCGCGACCCTGGGCCTCTGGTTCGCCGACGAATACCCGACCGCGCCCGCCGGCCTGCGCCTGGTGCCCGCGCAGGCCGTATCTGTTGTTCAACCCAGTGGAACTCCCCAAAACGCCACACTGGGCGTGACTTCGGTGCAGATTACCGGCAACACCCTGTCGCTGGATCTGGCCAACACGTTCCCGTTCTATCCGGTAGAGCCCAATGCCCCCATCCTGACCGCCGAAAAATTCCAGGCCGGCGACTATCAATTGGGTGTACGCGAGGGTGATCAATTCACGCCGGTAGTGGACTTCGGTTTCGACCGGTATGACCAGGCAGCCTTCGACAAACGCTCCGGCCTGCAGGACTTCACGCTCAGCGACGCGGACCTGACGAAACTACAACCAGGTCATCCATTGGAGCTGCGACTCAAAGCTACGGCCGCCCCGACACCCGTGATCGCCGCCACCCAGCAAACCTGGACCGCCGAAGTGGTGGAGAGCGGCAGTTTCATCGACGTGGGCGACCATAAGACACTGACCATCATGGTGCAGAAAAATGGTCAGCCGGCCGCCAATACCACGCTATGGGTGGCGGAATATGGCAACCCCTACATGGTGACCACCAGCGACTACTATCTGGCCTCCAGCAACGCGGCCAATTTCACGCTGTTCTTCGACCACCCGAATCACCCCGAACTGAACAAGGCCAATCTACCGAACTTCAATAACGCGCCGCCCGTACAAAACTATCTGGCCGAAGGCAGCGGCCGCCGACTGACCGCGCTGCGCAATACGGATGAGTCCAGTGGAGACCCGATCGGTTATCAGCAATTCCTGCAGGGCGAGGGCAAACCGGTCACGATCGACTTGCACCCTTGCCTGGCATTCGACGCTGGCCTCTACGCCACCGGAACCCTGCACGACGACGTCCACGCCACGCCGGTGGATTACTCTTATGTCACCACGACCACCGACGCCAACGGCATCGCCCAGGTGAGCTTCAGGGCCGTGGCCCCGGGCTTCCCGACCTTGCGTTTTTTCGTCAAGGACGGCGACAGCGATCCGGTCATTCCCTTCAGCTTCCCCGTTCCCCAAGCCTATATCGACTTCCTCGCTCCGCTCCGCGTTTTGCCCTTGGACGTGCAGCTGCAACAGGACTTCATCAACTACTGGAACACCGTCTACAAGGATCAGAACGCCGCCACGCAGCTGTGGGAGGGCTTCCTCTACCCGCGCATCCTGCAGACCTTCTATTACCTGTACCCCATCATGAACAAGTACATGCCGCTCAACTCCCAGGCACGCGTCGAAGGCGCCATCGACCAGCTGATTGTGCTGATCAGCAAGCCCTACCAGGAAGAAAGCACGCTCTCGATGCCCATCACCCGAGACATGTCCCAGAGCCGCCGCGCGGTATTGGAGCTGTGGGCCAAGAAGCTGGTGAAGCGCAACTATCCGCCACAACAACTCAAGATGAGCGACTACGACAACCTCTGACCGTAACGCTGTTCACCCAGGAAAGATAAACCACTGTGGGAACGAGCTGGTGTAGGAGCCGAGCTTTTGTGGGAGCCGAGCTTGTGTGGGAGCCGAGCTTGCTCGCGATGAAGGCACCTCGGTCTTTCGAATGACCGCGTTATCGTTCATCGCGAGCAAGCTCAACTCCCACACAAGCTTTGCTTCCACAGGCTCGCACACAGTGTCACCCGGTACTTTTCAAAGGAATGACCTATGAAAACCAGTATCTTGAACCGGCTGTTGCTGTTGATCCTGCTGTTCAGCCCACCGCTGTTTGCCGAGGACAGTGGCGCCGTCTACTTCACCATGGGTGTGCACAACACCGAGGGGTGCAACGAACAGAACGGCAACTGCATCGCCAAACGCGCACCGGGCGACCCTTCCGATCCGTTTTTCCCGGCGTTCTGGATCAGCGATTGGACCATGTACCGGGTGATGCACAACTACGAAAAAAACCCGCCGCCCTACAGCAATCCGCCCTCCACCCTGACCCCGGCGGACTACACCGTCTCCCGAGGCACCAGCTACTACGACACGGCCTATATCCCGGCCGATGGCGACGGCTTCGGTGCGATGATGGAGCACTATGAGAAGTACTGCCTGCCGATCTTCCCGATCAAGAACAACAATTACACCTGCTCCTTCGTGTCCCTGGGCAACAAGGCGTACTTCCTGACCTACCCGCAGGATCGCCCCAAGGACATGCCCGCCTGCTGCATGTTCTCGCCGATGAATCATCCGCCGCGCCAAGACTTCATCCAGCACCTGCCCTACAGCGCCGAGCGCAGCCAAAACCTCGACGCCAGCGTGCAGGCCTACGCGCTGGACCTTCAATCGCCGCAGGGGCCGATCCTGTTCGGCTATGCCTTCTACAAAAAGATGTCGGGACAACTGCCCTACCGGCAGCCCCAATCGTTCTTTTTCTCCGGTGACACCAGCGTCGCCAACGCCCCTATCGTCAGCCAGAACTACACCAACTTCCGCATCGCCAGACCGGACCCGGCCCAGACCTGGGCGCAGGTGGCCGCGATGTGCCCGGCGAATCCACCGCCCTGCCAGTTGTTCGAGCCACCGGCTTCCCAGAGCAACGGGCAAAAGGCGCAGTGGAACAAGCTCATGCAGCGCAAACCCTGAGCAATGACGGAGATCGCCATGAACATTTCACTGCGTTTCATCCTGGTACTAGTGGGTCTGGCCAATCTTCCGGCCCTGGCCCTGGAGCAATCCCAGGAACAAGCCATGCCACGGACACAGGCCTCCAGCCTGAATTGCCAGCCCCCCAGCACGGCGCCAGCGGCCACCGCCAGCCAGGACCTGTTCGATCAATACAGCTGGCAGCTGTTCATCGCCGTGAACTGGCCCGCCCAGGCAGGGCAGCGCGGGGATCCCGACTGCAGCAAGCAACCGGGGGATCCTGGCTACACCGTCTGGCAGACCTACAAGACCGTGGAAGAAATCTTCCTGCCACGGGGGGCCGATCCAGGCCCCTGGAACACCCCGCAACTGGCCAAGAGCCTGGGCATCATCAACATCGCCGCGCTGAAGAACAGCTCCCTGGTGAATGCCGTCGACCAGGCCGTCGGCGGCTGGCTGATCGACCAGGCCGGCAACCCGACCTACTACGACATCTCGGCCAACGAGACCTCCTACAACTACATCGTCGCCAACCAGTTCTATAACGCCGATGTGGTGTCCAAAGCCAACAACATCACCTTTCCCTACGGGGTCATCGAGGTCAAATCGAGCTGGCGCATCCTCACCCCCAACGACAACGCCAGCCGCTACCTGACCATGCTCGCCCGCGTCGCCACGTTCGACGACCAGGGCCAGCGCACCGGCGTCACCGAGGCCTATCTGGGCCTGGTGGGATTGCACATCATCACCAAGGTGAACGGTTATCCGCAGTGGATCTGGTCGACCTTCGAACAGATCGACAACGTTGCGCCCAAAGCGCTGGTGAACGGGGTATGGGTCGACCAG